>OFFP01001051.1_pt1 | contig 20258 bp, 13 predicted proteins | sample 1521431 | NCBI WGS metagenome assembly OFFP01 (sample SAMEA3504104, study PRJEB24116) | mouse gut metagenome | biome: mouse gut; feature: mouse-associated habitat; material: faeces | place: Denmark | collected 2011
AATCATATAACGGGTAAATCCTGACGAATGTCAGATTAAGAAAATAAGATTACCTAGATTATTGATCATCTTTGATGTGAAAATACTATAACACATTCTTTTCTGGTATACAACACGTTTTCCGGTGTTCTTTTGAGATTTTGAAAATTTGTAACAGTTCAGCCTTCCGGCTTTTTCATACATTTCCTCTTCACACGCAAACCAAAGTCCCGCATATCACACTAGTACATCATTGCATTAATTCTTGAGTAATAAGCACTTGATATCCGTGTAGCTGCACGCCTCTGAACCTAGATGTAGCCCGCTACACTGCCGGTTCGTAGACGCACAGCTGACACGGATCAAGCACTATTACTTCAAAATTAATACAATGATGTACTCGCAGCCATACTCTGCATATCCTGCATCGTACCTCCCATACCGTTCAACCGCGTAATATATATGTTCATATTTACTCTCCCATTTGAATTTTCATTCTGCTAATTCCATAGTTGTTCTATTTCTTCTTTTAATTCTCCATATTTTGGATACGAATATGCTCCCATAAATGCCGCTACATAACACAAAGCAAGTCGTTTTAGCTGAAACTTTTTCTCTGGATTCCCCTTATTAAGAAAGAACCATACAATTTCTCTATGATCTAAAAATTTTTCTTCTATAGGCTTCTCCCACGAAGCATGAATACCGGTAGTACTTCGGATAGTTCTGTCATATTCATACAGGTGTCCATTGATATAGCAAACATGTTTGGCATAGGATAGCACATAAGGTGTCCATGCATCATCTTCGTATGTTATCTTAACAGCAAATGGATGCTCCTTTACAAGAGAAGCCTTATACAATTTATTCCAAATTACAGGTGAAAGGTTTTTCATATAAAGATTAAAAAATTCCTCCACCGGAAACGCAGTATTTTCACTCATAGGATAGACCGTCGTCTCTCTCCATCCCTCATCCATCAATTGATACACCGATGACATAGAAACATCACAATCATTCTGAACGGCAGCGCTATATAACCGCTCTACCATATCTGGCCTTATCATATCGTCATTATCCATAAACCCTATGTAGTTCCCGCCTGCATATTCTATCCCTGTATTTCTCGCTGATGCCTGCCCTCCGTTTGATTTATAAAAAGCCTTCACCTGCGGATACCTCTCTCGATACCAGTCAATGATATCCTGCGTCTGATCCGTACTTCCGTCATTTACAATGATAAGCTCCAGATCAGCAAAGGTTTGTGCTAATGCCGTATCAATGCTTCTCGCGATATAATCTTCTGCATTGTATGCCGGCATGATGAGAGTGACCAGGTTTGATGCCGCTTCTCTTCTTACAACGGCTGCTATATCGGATTTTGCCACTGTCATTTTTCCTCTCATCGTTCGGACATAAGCTTTCACAATGAACCTGGCTTCTTTTGGGTAATTCTCCAAAAGCAGATAATGTTCCAGCACATGAGAGACCTCTTTCACCAATCTCCCTGAATCCGCGTCATAGATCAGAAATCCCTCTGCTTCTCCCCGGAAAATCCATGTTAATGCCAGTTTATTTCCATAAGATTCATTGAGACAGACGTATTCAAATACATTCTCCGGCATATCAAATATTTCGCGGGATTCCGTATAGACGTGCAGATCCTTCCGTCTCATCATCTGCAAAGCGTCCGTAAGGCATTTTCTGGTAAAAGATCCCTCTCTTAACAGAGGTGCAAATTCTGTTGCCGCCGCCGCATAACCCTGATACTCTTGTTCTGTCATATTTTTTACGATTTCCAATGCTTCATCTAACGTATCCACAATAATACCCAAATGGTTTTCCTCGATCATCCTCTGGTTTGAGATTCCTTCCGAGACAATCACTGGCATTCCCGCCGCAAGATACATGCTGAGTTTCAAACTGTGGTTCATCGCCGCATACGGATACCTGTATTCATCTCCGTACCATACCAGACCGAATCCTCCCTTGGACAACTCCATCAACAAGCGGTCCGGCGGCATCCATCCCATTCTTTCCACCTGCTTTCCTGCACACTCCTGATCAGAATATACCTTCAGCGCCACCTCGTAATCCCACGCCTCTGGAAACCGGAATCTGCCGGGATTCCCTGCAAAATGAATCTCTCTTTTAAAATTCTTCGTTCCTAAAAATTTTAATGAAGTTGTACAATCCCACATTTCCTGAATTATGAACTTCATACTGCCTTTAATCCCTTGTTCCATCAGGAACCTCTTCATTCCCAAAGACGGAACGATCAATACCTCCGCCTCATTATACAGCCCAATTATATCTTGCAGCTCGGAATTCTTATTTTCAGACATCCTCGGATCCAGTTCATTAATGCAAATTATGATACGCCCGTGGTATGCTTTGATGTGCCTTACCAGCGCTTTCTCAAATCCCACGCCATTACCGGTCGGGAACTGACATACCACTGTATCCCCCGCGCTGATCCCCGCGATCATTCCGTCAAATCTCCGTCCCCTATCCCCGGCGCTCTCACCTTCCGTATTGTACCGGTAGATTCCCATCTCCCGCATTCCAAGCGAATGGGCTATATCCGCCGTCATATGCTGTACATACTGCTCCTCGCTCATATAAGACATTCCGTTTAGTTTCGTAATATACACATTCATATAATACCTCTCTCATACTGTTCTGCTATCCGGCGCTATCTGTTCTCAAACCGCGCTGTATCGCCAGATCCATCCTAAAATTTGTAGTGAAATGGGACTGCCTCAACTTCATGAAACAGCCCCAATCCATGTCAAGCAATAATATTCAAAACTGCCAATACTACCCAAACAACCGCCAGCACGATATGCACGATCCTGAGAGCCTTATTCTTCGTGCTGAATACAAGCGCCACACTATATACCGCCAGTATAAACTCCAACGCGATCACAACCGTAACCGCACTCAATCCTGTTCCTAACATCATCTTCATCCTCCTACTTTTCTTATTTATTTCAAAAGAACTGCATACGCAGCAACTTCTTCTGACATAGCCTCCCTTTTCTGCCGGTCAAGCTGTCCCTTTATCATCTCTTCATTCCCCATCACCTGATCCAGAAATGCGATCAATGCTTTTGAATCCTCGAATACATGCTCCGGCGCAGTATAGCCTCTACGATGCAGTGTCTGCCTGAATCCAAGGATCAGCTGATCATGCAGAAATGCCTGCTTAACCGCCGATACAATCTCCGCTTCATGATTGATATCCAGATAATAATCACAGGTATCAAACAGTTCGTCGATCATCCCGGTGCGCGCTCCCGGATAGAGCGTCACATTCTGATACTGAGACAGGCTCATAAGCTTGGACGACATCTCCGTGATCGCCGCAATGTGAAAATGCATCTGCGGAAGCGCCTGTATCAACTCTTCACATTTCTCGATCCTGTCGGAATTCGTGCAGATCAACGCCTTATTAGCGAAGGTATTCTGCCTGCTGTAGGAATAAGCATATCCAAGCGGCTTCAGCACTTCCTCTGACGCGCCAAGCTCGATCAGCTTCTGATAGCTGTCCTTTTTCTGCACATAGACCGATCTTGCACGTTTCGCCTGTCCGCTGAGGATCAGCTGCATATTGCCGGGAATATCATTTCTGACGCCCTCCTGCCAGAACAGCGCATCCTCCTTCCTGCCAGCCGGCATCCTCTCAGATACAAATAACGGCGTAGACAGCGAATTAAAGAAGACTCTGCTCCCCATAGCGCCCAATTCTTCCAGAAGCTTTAAGACCAGATCGACCTTACTCTTGAAGACATAGACCTTGCCGTCCCTGTTCAGGATGATATCACGCGTTACAAAATTCTCCAGAAGTATTTCCCTGCCTTCCGCGTCAAAATATGCCTTACAGAACCGCTTCGCTTCTTTATTAAAAAAGGTTCTCGCATACAACGCGCCATATCGGTTGTAATGATCGCTGGATCTGACGGTTCCCTTCTCATCCTTCCAGTCCACCACACGCACCAGCCTCTTATGCTTTGGCTCCGCATAAAAGATACGTCCCCGCTCACGGTACAAGTCATGGACCTTCCCGTCAGAGTTATTTCCACTGACTTCCCAATAATCCGGGACATTGATCTGATTAAAATACCTTGCTTTTCCGGGGGTTTTGCCGCCCTTACGAAAATCACCGCAGAAATACTGACAGACCGAGATCACATCCTCCGGGAAGAATCCGCCGTCTTCGATCACCACCACCGGTCCGGTAAACCCCGCGTCCCGAAAGGATCGGTGAAGCATCTCGCTGTCCTCCCCGTAATTATCTAACAGAAGAACTGCCTCTGTCATCCCACTATATTTTTCCATCTAAGCTCCACCTCCTTCGTAAGAAATCCCTTCGCCTTCTCATATGAATGCTCATGAAAGCTCTCCAGGTCAGCCTCCGTAAACAGGCGGATCAGGCGGTCTGTCAAAGCTTCAACCTTCTCCCTCGGCGATGTATGGTCATCCACCGGGATCAGATACCCATTCTTCCCCTCATCAATGAACGTAGGGTTTCCATAACGCACGTCAAAACCGATGATCGGAAGGCCTCCCCCCACCGCCTCCATAAGCGTCAGCCCAAACCCTTCGCTCATAGAACCCGCCAGATACAATTCATAATCCTGGTAAATCTCTTTCAGCTTCTGCTGTCCCCGAAGAAATATATAATCCTCCGCCTCATGTTTCTTGATCAAGTCCCGCAGTTTCTGCTCTTCGCCGCCTTTCCCGTAGATATCTAGCGCAAGCTGCGGAATTGTCTCATGCGCCTTCACGACAGCCTCGATGACCCAGTCGATATGCTTCTCCGCCGCCAGCCTCGAAGCCGTCAGGATAGAATACGGCTTGCGGTTGATCGTCGGATATTTCAGCTCGTCAAGACTTCCCACCGGGATGGTATAAACCGTCGGCTCCACACCCCCATATCTTAAGAATTGTTCCCTTAACAGCTTGTTCTGCTCATCCGTGGCAGTAACGTAGAAATCAACATGCCTGTGCATCGCAAAAGAATACTCATAGAAATTATTCCACAAAATATAATTGTCGTCCGTGCCGCCCTCGCTGAAATGGTCTGCATGAATGATGATCCCCACCCGGGCGTCTCCCACATTCTGCAGGATCGCCTGTCCGATCCCTGTCGTCCGGTCGATCAGCACGACGTCCTCATCCGTCAGTTTCAGGCGTGAAACCATATATCCCACGAACTCTTCCTTCGAACAAAGAATCTTATTCCGGAACTGATACATCACCTTGCCGTCGTCATTGATCTCTTCATATGCCACCGTACCGTCCTCGTTGAAAAAACGGCGAAGATACAGATGCGCCTTATGATCCAACGGCGCGTAATATTCCGAAAAGACCCTGCCGTAAGTAAAGAAATCCTTCCGGATCAGATAACCTCCCGAGACAATCTCTGCCCTGTGGACCCGTTCTGACTGTTTATCCACAAAATAGACCGTATAAAAATTATTCTTTCCCTGGAAAACAAGTCTCCCGATCTTACCGTTTCTGGTATAAGTATACGCATCCGTCGGAAGCGTTTTCTTCAAATCATCCAGTGTATAAGTAACCGGCGCAATCTTCTGATCTGTAAAAAATGTATAAAGCCAGATGATCTCCGAGTCAAGAAATCCGATGTTCCTCGTCAGATGCTCAATATTCTCCGCTGAGATCATATCTGTAAACACAAACTTTGCATCGGCTCCGATATCCCTGAGCATGACGGCACGATAACTCTGCGCATACTCCACTCCGCTGGAAGCCCAGCCTATACCGAGATTAAAATTATAAACCATCTCTGTCTCCTATATCCTTTCCCTCTTTATGTACCAGTGCATATTCTATGGGAATAAAACATACAGATCTCCCGTCTTGCCATATGCCTTCTCCCCCAGAAATATATTCCTTACGATTTCCCTCTTGATCGTACGCTCCATACGAAGAAAGGAATCATATGCTTCTCTGTGATACTCGAACACCGGATTCCTCTGCGCCGTAGCCCTGCCGCTGACTACATACTGCAGCTGCTGCAGGTAATCCACCTGTTCTACCCAGGCATCGTCGATCGCTTTCAGAGAACAAAGACGGATATATTCTCTTAATTCCTGCCTTGAGGCGAACGTGCTCTTCTTATCCATCCATACGATATGGACATAAGACCGCAGCGCTCTCTCAAGCGCCTTCTTCTTCACATGTTCGATATTCAGGAAGCGATTATCCAGATGATACGACAGATTATTCAGCACATACCGCGTAATATCCCCTGAAGTCGGGCGCCGGTTCTCCTTTATAAAAGAATGCACTCCCTCATACGCCAACTGCCTCACCAGCCTTAGTTCCAGGCTTCCCCCGTCTAACAGCCGATTCCGGACCTCATACATCATCGTCCGCTGCCGTTTCATTACTTTATCAAAATCAACCGACCGTTTTCTCTGGGAAACAGCAAGCTCTTCCTGCAGCTTCTGTGTTCCATTGATCAGTTTCTTAAGCTTTCTCTTTGAGATCCGATGACCCTTATCCACATACTTTTCCAGTATCTTCTCACCTGCCGCAGATACCGTCTCATCCTCAAGAGACACAAAGAACTGGCTGCTGCCCGGATCCCCCTGGCGTCCCGCGCGCCCCCTCGCCTGACGCTCCAAACGGATATTCGCCATGCGTCCGATACCGATCACGGCAAGCCCGCCTAATTCTTTCACTCCCGGACCCAGACGGATATCCGTGCCGCGTCCCGCCATACCGGTAGACACGGTGACCGTCCCCTTCTGCCCGGCTTCCTTGATGATCTGCGCCTCCCAATAAGCATTATTCGCATTCAATACACTATGTGCCACCTGCTTCTCGATCAGTACGCGGGAAACCAGCTCGGTGTCCGCGATCGTAGAGGTCACGATCAGCACCGGCTGCCCGGTCTCATGGCGCCTGAGCACTTCCTGCACAGCTTCGTCATACTGTGTCTCCGCGTTTTGAAAGAACAGATCTTTCTTATCCTCCCTTTGCAGCAGTTTGTTTGGAGGGATCACTACCACTTTCTTCTTATATACCTTACGCAGTTCCTTCTTCGCGTCGGCAATCGTACCGCTCATCCCTGACAGCCGCGGAAACAAAAGAAACAGATTCTGATAGGTTATGGACGCGATCGATCTGTTCTCCTGCGTGATCTTAAGCTTCTCCTTTGCTTCGATCGCCTGGTGCATGCCGCCCCTTAATTTCATACCTGGAAGAACGCGCCCCGTACCGTTATCTAGCAGCGACACTTCCCCCTTCTCGGTGACGACATAGTCCTTCTCCCGCTCCATCGTGATATGCGCTTTCAACGCCAGTGTCACATGCCTGTTCAGCTCAAAATTCTCCGCCGCGTAGAATTCCTCTATGCGAAAATACTGTTCCGCATATGCCACCCCTTCGTCTGTAAGCCACACACTCTGATCTTCCTCTATATAATCTCGTTCCGGCTTAAGCGTCGTCACAAAAAAGTCCGCCATGTCGTATAGATTGGACTGAACCCGGGGAACGCCGGATATTACCAGCGGCATCGTCGCCGCATCCATGAGCACCATATCCGCCTCGTCAATGATGACATAATAGAAGTCTCTCATGAACCTCTTCTCGGCGCTGGACACGAGATTATTCAGCAAATAGTCAAACCCCAACACCGAATGCGTCGTATATACGATATCCGCTCTGTAAATCCGACGTTTTTCGTCATTGTCCGGACTCTCTTTCTGATCCGTATTCACCCCTGACCGAACCGTAATCCCCAAAAACTTATAGACTGGTCCCATCTCCTTCGCGTCACGGTCCGCCAGATAATCATTCGCCGTGACCAGCATCGTACTTTTTCCTGTCAGTGCATTCAGATAGAGCGGCATCGTTGCCGTCAGAGTCTTCCCCTCACCGGTATTCATCTCCGCCAGATAACAATAATGCAGGGCGATCCCGCCCAGGATCTGACAGTCATACGGCTCCATCCCCAGAACCCTTCTATCCGCCTCGCATATTGCCGCATACGCTTCCGGAAGGATGCTGTTAGTCGATTCCCCTTCCGAAATGCGCCTCCGGAATTCATTCGTCTTCTGCCTCAGCGCCGCGTCGCTCAACGCTCTCAGGGCAAGCTGTTCCTTTTTTACTTTTTTTAATATCTGATAAAGTCTTCTATTTGCCATCTGTTATTTCCGTTATCGTAATAGAATGAAAATGAAACCGTGTCACACCGGCATTGATCAGCTGTACCTCATAGCTAAATGTCTTTAACGGGCATTGAAAATCATCTCTTCCGTCCCGTATGATCCGGCTTCCCGCCTCCGCATCATAGCGGTCATAGAAGACAAGCTTCAAGATCAGCCCGTCCGGAGGTTTGGCAGAAGCATCCAGGCTGATATGATACCGCCCCTCTCCGTCGATCATCGGAAGCGAAGGCTCGATACGCATCATCTGATAATTCACCTTGGAAAACCACTTCTTGATCACGGTTCCCGGCGGCATCAGTTCATTCTTGTACTCTATATCATCCTTTGCATGAAATATAATCTCAGAGCCGTATATGAAGGCGTCCTTCGCATATTCATTCCAATAGATCTTCCATGATTCTCCCGTCATCGTCTCTGCCTTCCTGTCCGTCTCTGCCCTTTGTCAAAATCACTCTCTATAATTTCCTGATATTGACTCAAAAACCAATTTATAATACCGCTTGAATCATCATTATGCCGGCCGCGCAGCCCTTTCCCATAGATCCGCGCGCCGGCGTCTTTTAAATGAGCCTGAAGATTCTGATAAGCATTTCTGTCATAATCGTCCTCCATCATGTACGCCGCCGCAAATCTTGTCCCGCTCCAATCCGTATGGTCAAACCTGTTCCAGAATCTGTCGTTCAGCTGCCTGACCGCTTCCTGGCTAAGACTCCCGCAGGTCTTGTGAAGAACGTCTAACGATGTAGGGAACCCGCCCGGACGAAGAATCCTCTCATTCTCGGCAACATCCCCTATGCTTGCCAATGGTTTTCCGATCAAGATGGTATCCGGATGAATCCTGCAGCCATAATACAATGCGCCAAAAGTCCCCATCGAAAGCCCTGACAGGATCACCTCAGAATTCTGAAATCCCAGCTTCTTCATATAGTTCCTGATGATCTGTTCAATGATGTCTTCGTACTCTTCCGAACCAAGATAGAAACATCCCCCTTCCAATCTGGCTTCTGCGATTAAGAGAAACGGATGCTTTCTTCCCCTCATCATATAATACCCTTCAAAGCCTTCCCTGGTTTTATACCCGGAAAAGTAGACATTTAACGGCGGTTTTAAATTCCCAGGTTCAAAATAATAAAATATTTCCTCTCTCTCCGAAGTAACCGCCCTTCCCCCGCCGAGTATAAAATTCCCCTTGCCTCTTCTCGAATGCCGGTCATGCAGCGCCGTAACCGTCAAATGCCCGCGTCCTCTCGCCTTGAGAGAAGTAAACAGATACCCAAGATTATTGCTTTTATTTTCAATATAAACGATATCCTTCAACTCATCTTCCGAAAAGGCCCAGACACTCTGCAATTGCGGCTCCATACCATATCCAAATTGAATCATGGATATTTCTAATAAGATCTCAACTGAATCATCCTTTTTATATTCCAGCCAAAATTCAACTGCCTGCCCCACTTCGGCAGGAAGATTATTACGCCAGAAAACAACCTGCGTCAGTTCCTCTCCATAATCTCCATCCAGTTCGACCCCTTCATACCCTCTCCATGAAACATGCCCCTGAAATCCCTGCGCGATCGAAAGCTCCTGCGGCATGTACTTCTCCCCATAAGAACCGGGAAAATAATCCGGCAGTTCCTCGCTCAGAAGACACCGAAGCTCCTCTTGCGATATCTTCTTCCCCATCTTTCGTATAAAGAGCTGCTGTACCGCCTCCCCCTGTCTCAACGATACATTCTCTGTAACAAACAGGCAGTATGCCTTTGTAAACCGTATCAGAAATTCAAATTCTTCCGCCGTCACCTTACGGTCCAGGATCACAACTTCAAAATCCTTCTCCGGCAGTTCTGAAAAGTCCGGTTCATAGTTCCATTCCGCACATTCCGATACCCGTATACTCTTGCTAAAATCTTCCGCTCCCAACTGCAATACTCGTATTGTCTTCAATATGATCAATAACCTCTTTCCATTGCCCGATCAGATACTGCGTCGTATGCGTTTTCCCCAATTCATACGACTTGATCATCGCCTCATTCCAATTCCCCAGGCTATCCAGATAATAGCCGATATCTTCCTCCAACCTGGACAACTCCTTGTTGACCCTTCCATTCTTCCCATGATGCATATACTGCGTCGCGCTTCTTAAGACCTGCGGAATCCCCATGCTTACACAGGAAATCTGCAGAAACAGATCCGGCGTATCTGCCAGATCTACCAGTATCCTCTGCTCCCGCACACACTTATTCACCGATAATTCATCGACACATTGCTCCACTACGAACAGGATCGGGATCTGATCCTCTTCATCCAATAAGACTTCGAATTTGTTCTGGCTCTCTTTTCTCGCCCATCCCGGCGGATAGCCGCTGCGGTCCAATATCCCGCTCACCTGCCCTAGCAGCACGTCCTCGCGGTCAAAAGCGGCATTCCGGGTAAAGAGGTGTACCCTGGCGTCGGGATTCCTCTTAAGATACGCTGCCAGATAATACACCGCCCTTTCCATAACCTCTGCCGTCAAGCGGTCTACAGGAAACAATATCTTCTGCACTTGCAGCTGCTGACTGATCCCGGGATCGATCCGCGTGTCATATGGCGGAATATTCACCTTCGCCACATCCTTAAGTCTTTCCTGTCTCAAGAGAAGCGTCAGATTATCCTCCGAATCCGTCACAATACAATTCCCATGCGCCAACACATCAACCGCCGCCTGGTTCCCATCCAAAGAAAACCTGTTTCCAAAAAAAGAAAAGATAACTTTTCTGTCCGCCAGGAGCCTGCCAAGAAGGAACAAATGCTGCTCCTGCACAGCCGCACAGAATATGTCCGCATCCCCCGCGGCATGCAGATATGCCGCGAACACCTCTTCGATCACCGCTTCCATCGACACATAGGTACTCTTCAAAAAAGACCTCTGCTCTTCCCCCTTCGGTGTACGGAGCAGATACTGTGCGCTGCGCGGATTCACCACTACATGTCCATCCGCAAAATGACACAGCTTCCAGACGCCCTTCTCCGTTAGATATTGATCGTAAGCTTTCCTGCCATTCTCATAGACAGAAGTACACGACACAAAACCTCTGTCGTCATATATATTCTTCCGGTTGATCTCCCCGTTCCGGTAGAGATCTACCTGTATGAGATTCCCATATTCCCCGAATTCAATCTGCGCATACCTCTCATTGCCCCGCACTGCAAGCACCGAAAACGGCGTGTAGATAAACTCCGTATCCTTAGGCCAGTTCAGATTATGAAAAGAAAGGAGCGCCTGCTTCTTCCTGCGCACTTCCTGTATCGCGTCAAATACCGACCAATACGGAACCCGAAACGCACTCTGCCTGTGAAGAAAATGCCTGAAATTCGGCGCGTAAGACAACAACAGAATCTCATACTCACAGATTGAATTCCGCTGAAACAACTGGATCTGCTTGACCGTATCGTCGGTTTCTGTCTGCATACGCCGCTTGTACCAGAGCTGCTCATTTTCTTTCCATTCCTTATTCAAATACCATGCCGGTATAAAATACAACATCAGGTCTCCTACGTCCTTTCACAAATAGCTGATTCCTTCCATGATCAGATGAAAAACGAATACGAATCAAATTTCCCGTATGCCTTCACCTCCTGATACAAAGGACATATGATACCGATCAGGATCATCGCCGTCGCCGGCATCAAAGCCAGATCCGACGGTATCTCGCCTCTTAACGACATATTAAGCGGGATTCCCATTAAAAAGCACAGGACAAAACCGCTGAAGACACTGAGTATCAGAAGCTTCCTCCTCAGATATCTCTTCGTCCGCTTTCCGGCATATACCCCTACGATACTGTCGCCGCCTTTTTGCAGTTGTTCCGCCATCTCTCCGGGGCTAAGCATAATAAAAGAAAATATGATATTCAAAGCAAAGATGATCCCCAGATATATAGCAGCTCCTGAGAGATTCGTCAGATTCATCCTCTCATTGATCAATTTCAACGTAACGTTATCTTCGTTCAGGATCAAAAGAAAACGTACGATCAATTGTGGTATCATAAAGAATGAAACCGCAAACATTACCGGCATCACGCCGATCGGATCAAGCTTAAACGCTATGTAACTCTTCTCTGCGTAGACATTATGAATAGACACTCTCTGTACCGGGATCCGGATCATCACATTTTCCATGATCAAGATCACCCCAGCCATAACCAGACATAAGACCAGTAGTTTGCTGATCTCTTCCCACGGAAATCTCCGTATGGTGGAAAACAAGTTATCCAGGACATTGACAAGTATGAGCGGTGTCTGTCCGCCTATCCCGCGCTCTTTATTCAAAAATGCCATTCTATATATGATAATGGCGCCTATTGTCATCTCCAAAACAGCGATCGCCCTTAATACTTGCGGATCAAGCGCCGACTCTTTGAACACTAGTTCATCCGCGCGTGATATTGCAAACGACGCCGCTATAAATATCATAAAGATCAGCGTATATCGTTCTGTCTTCTGCGGTGAAAAACGGGCTCTGAATTCCGCCCCTTTCACAGCCATAAAGATCCAGATGAGTAAAGTCGCCGTAATATAAGGCATAATGCCAAGTGCAAACAGCGTATATTGATAACGATCTCCGCTGATCATCGAGATCATTATATTCTGAGTATCCAGTTCCGCTAACTCATATGCAGCCGGATCTATATTATAAAGCAGGAGACTTCTTCCAACCATGTAGACTGTAAGTATCATAATGGTAAAGAGAAGTCTCCTTCCTAATTCATGAGTTTTACTTTTTTTCAAATAAACATCCCTTCATGCAAGCCTCTCTGATCAATGTACCAGAGAGGCTTGTATTCATTACAATCAATTATTTTATTCGTTCTTGCTGCCGTCAGCGTCGTCTTTGTGCTTCCGGTTTCTGCGATAGCCTTCTACGGCGCTGGCAACCGCTCCTACTACCGGAATCCAGGACCACCATACGCCCTCAGCCGCCGCTGCTACATTGGCAAGCGGTGTCTCTTCATCTCTGACCTCTGCCAGTTCATCCTCTGTATCCTCTTCATCATCAACGACTCCAAGCGGTACTTCGTCGTCGTCAATCTGCATCAGGTCATCCTGAACGGCGTCGACCGCTGCTCCGGCATCTGCTCCTGCTGCCGCTCCACCGGCTCCTGCCGTTGCGGTTCCAACGGCTGCGGCTGTGTCAGCTGCCGCCGCACCTCCGCCTGCTCCGGCTCCACCGGCTCCTGCTCCACCGGCTCCTGCGCCTCCGCCTGCTCCAGTTCCGGCTCCGCCGCCCGTTCCGGCTGCATCACTGGCGCTGTCGGATGTGCTTGTGCTTTCAGAGATACTTGCGCTCTCGCTTTCACTCGTACTTACAGAAGTACTGGTGCTCTCGCTTTCGGAAAGGCTTGCGCTCTCGCTGTTGCTTATACTTGTGGATTCGCTTGCGCTCTCACTTGAGCTTGTGCTCTCGGAGAGGCTTGCACTCTCACTGTTACTTACGCTCGCAGATGTGCTTACACTTTCGCTCGTACTTACACTTTCAGAGAGGCTTGCACTCTCGCTATTACTTACGCTCGTACTCAGGCTCTCACTTGTGCTTACGCTTTCACTTGTACTCAAGCTCTCGCTCGTTGACACACTCTCGCTTGTGCTTACGCTTTCACTTGTACTCAGGCTCTCACTCGTACTTACGCTTTCACTTGTGCTGAGACTTTCGCTTGTGCTTACGCTCTCACTTGTACTCAAGCTCTCGCTCGTTGACACACTCTCACTTGTACTTACGCTTTCGCTTGTGCTTACGCTCTCACTTGTACTCAGGCTCTCGCTCGTTGATAAGCTCTCACTCGTACTTACGCTTTCACTCGTACTCACACTCTCGCTCGTTGACACACTCTCACTTGTGCTTACGCTTTCGCTTGTACTTACGCTCTCACTTGTACTCAAGCTCTCGCTTGTTGACACACTCTCACTTGTGCTCACACTTTCACTTGTACTCAGACTCTCGCTCGTTGACACACTCTCACTTGTACTTAAGCTTTCACTTGTGCTCACACTCTCACTCGTACTTAAGCTTTCACTTGTACTCAAGCTCTCACTTGCACTTGCATAAGACTCTGACTGAGAAACAGAGTCAGACAAGCTAGTCTCATCAAACTCCGTAGATTCACTTTTTGCAGCACTATCTGCATTTTCACTATTCGATACCGCATCTGATGCACTTCCACTGGCAACTGTTGAAATAGATTCGCTTGCCTCGCTCGCATTTTCCGATTTTTCCGTAGCTTCACTCTTCGCAGTACTTATTGCCTCTGATCTACTACCTATCTCTTCATAGTAATCACTCAAGGCTCCGCTATGGTCAGTTACCTCCTCACCTTCTTTTATATTTCTGTCATAAACATAAGTCGTTGTAGTCGCCTTCGGAGTATAATCTACCGTCTTACTTATCGTAAAGGTATATGCTAATTTATTAGTTCCCTTTTCATACAAGCCATATTTTCCATTTGCATCTGTTCTTAGCTCATAGTTCTTACCAAGATCCTTATAATTACGATTGCTGTCTCCAATCTGATACCTAAATTGACCATCTTTTATCAACAGCCGGACATCACTATTTCCCCCCGGAGCATTATCCATAATGAGTTTATGCCATCCACCGTTCTCATCCTGAACAACAACATATTGTCCAACTCCAAGCAAACTTGCATTTCCGCCTGCTACCGTATACGGCTTACCGTCAACCTTAGAAACACTTGCCGTTGTATTCCCATTTGAATTATTAAGCAATTTATCCGTTTTATCATAAACTGTATAATATCCTTTTGTTCCATCCGCCTCTATCACGAATATCTTTTTCTCTTTATCTGTGTCTTCAAGAATATAAGAAATTGTCCCATCCGGATTTATCTGCCTGGGTGGATCCTCGTACAGTCTTCCATTTATTGTAATGTGAACCTTAGTCCCTCCATTTCCATCGGAAGTAATTACGTAACTAACCTTGGGAGCATTTCCCAACTGATCCTCAGGAATGTCTGTTGGTTTCTTCCCATGATCCGTATCAATAGTTACTGTCGTACCTCCTGATATTCCATAATCCACTTCCGCTTTAGATACTGTTATATTGCTCCCATCTGCCGAATACTGATAAACCTCAGTAAGTTCCCGTCCCGAAGCATCTTTATAATAAACCGTACAATGTTTACCATCTGCATCCCATTCAATGCGGCTTAGAGTTGAGTTTTGACTGGTAATATTGTATGTAATAATACTTTCAACCGTAGCTTTCTGCAGTTGATCTAAATCAGTAGTTCCTCCCTCAGAAGTTGAATGCAAAGTCGAAAGTGCTGAATCATATGTAGAAAGCGCCGATGCCATCTCACTGGTCAATCCGTCGATACTATGATTTTCTGACACACTATTAAATTCACTTAACGACTCACTGATCGCCAGGCTGCTCGACGTACTTTCACTCAGCACAGTCGAGTGGCTTACCGACGCACTTTGGGAATGATGTTCCGATGCACTATCTACAAGACTATCACTGTTGGAAGCAGATAACGATGCAGATTCACTTACACTATTAAAGCTATTGGAATCAGACACTGCATTGTCGCTATTCACTACGGACGTTGATTCCACCTCATCCCAAGTCTGCTGCGAATCCGATTCAGAACCACTGTCCGAACCCGTATCAGAATCGCTCTCTGATCCCAGGCTGCCGCTGCCATCCGCTTCACTTTCCTCTGCATCCTTAATGTCCTGATTCTGCACTTCAGACTGCAGATCAGACGTACTTTCAACCGACTCAGCCGTACTCTGGCTTTCCGTATTTTCAACTGCTTCAACCTGGCTAGATGCGCTTTCCACAACTTCTGCCGGTGCCTGACTCTCTGCCGGCGCCTGCTCTACTACCGGTGCCTGGCTCTCTGCCGGCGCCTGCTCTACTACTGGAGCCTGGCTCTCTGCCGGCGCCTGGTTTACTACCGGAGCCTGGCTTTCCACCGGAGCCTGATATACTGCCTGAGAAGCTGCCGTATCCTGCAATTCTGCCTGCGCGACAGCGGCGGCTTCTGTCTGCTGTACTTCCATGCCTTCTTCTAATTCAGCCGCAAATACTACATTTGCGTCGATCGAAGCCGCGCCGAACACAACGCCGGCCGTACCGGCTGCCTTCAAAACTTTGTTTACTTTACTTTTCCTACGGTTTTCTTTACTCATATTCCCTCCTACACTGCTCTTTTTTATTCTTTTCATATCTATTTTCTTTTTCAAACTGTACCGATCATTTCCTCACTGTCTGCCTGTTATGTCTCTGCCCCTCTTGACCTACCTTCCTCTATCCTTGACCTGTCACATTTTCTCCCCCTTATTCTGCCAGAATCTCATCCAGCAGTTGAATCAATTCGATCCCGCTGTGAAATACTACTTCCAGGTTTTCATCCTGCCACACCAGTTTCCCCTGCCACGTATGATGCTCCTGGAATAGAATCTGTATCCGAAAGACAGCTATGTTATCTTCACCGCCAGGCAAAGGAGGAACCAAGGGCAACGGGTCGTTCGGACAATCCTCCAGATCCAGCAGGCTTTTCAGAAGCAAGATCAACTGTGCCAGACTGCAGATGCTTTCTCTCTTGCCTAACCGCGGATGCTGCAGATATCCATCCATGACGCCGTTGTGATAAGATTGTACGGTGACAACTGCTTCACGGCTTTGACAGGGAATCATCTTCCCTCGGAGCATGATGTTAACACCACCTTTTCTCTCAATTTCTAGCACTACTATAGCAACCTGTTATTAGCTGTCTGTTATTTTTCGTATATTTTCGATCACCAATATGCAATGAACGGAAGCACCTTACGTCCCTTCCTCCGGGCACAGCGACGAGATCCGGAATGAAAGCCGCGCATTCGAATGGCGGTAAGTCTTATGGAAAGAACAATCCAGCCTGCTTATCACAATCTGCGCACTCTCCGTATCTGCACCCGTCAGCATCAATATGTACGCCCCCGCTTCCAGCCTCGCAACCGGATCTCCTGTCCGCAGCCCGTCCATCAAGACTCTCTCCAGCCTCCTTGCATCCGTCGTGGGCGCCGTCTCTTTCCCAAGACTGACTATGACCAGAGTCGATTTCTGTCCGGACCGCGCCAGATGCCGCCTCTCAAGAGCCACTATGCTCCGGAACATCCCGAAGCTGCAGAAGAAAGCTCGTTTCCCGGAATTCCCTTCACAGACCAGCTTAAATATCTCCCCATCATCTCTTCTCTCTTCTTTGCGCAGACCAAGCGCCAGTGTATAGATCTGTTCTATTCGTTCCGTCGGCGGCATCTCAAACTCTTTCAACATTCGTTTGCGGAAAACCTCGTATCTCTCCACTGCCTGCTCCGGCTGTCCCATCGCTATAAATGCCTGCATCTGATATGCTGTGAATTCCTCCACACAGAAATCAATCTGGTATGCCTGGCTGCATACGCTGACGATCTCCATCCATTCTTCATCCTTTTCCAACATCGGAAGAAGTGCTTTACAGGCGTCCAGATATAACGTCCTGTAATATTGTCTCGCCGCCCCTGCCCATTCGCTGTCATTGCCGGAAAGGAAATCTCCGTGATAGATCGCGATTGCCCGGCGGAACAACTCCATACTTTTCTTTCCGGATTCCTGTCTCGCCTCCAGACATATCTTCTCAAACTGCTCCGTATCCAGCTCGATCTGAATCTCCGGATTCCATGCATAACAACCTTGCAGCGTCTGCAGCAGTTCCTCCTCTCCGGGAAACATATCCTTTAGCAGGCTCCGTATCTTAAAGATCATGTTTCGAAGCGCATTTGCCGGATCACTGCTGTGCTTCTCCGTCCAGAACGTATCGATCAGCTCTTCTGCCGTTATGTTCCGCGTATGATTGATGACCAGGTATTGAAGAAATGACATCGCCTTTTTCCCGATCTTCCCGGATATCATACAATATTCTTTTCTCTCCTGTCCTGCGGGATCTTTCCCGAAAGGCGGCTCCTCACTCTCATCCGGCATAGTATAACAAAACGACCCGAGCAGTTTAACACAGATGACCTTCCTTTTTTTCATTTCTAATCACCCCCGAAATATCACTGTTTCCGGCGGTCCCCCTCTGACTTCATAGCGTCCCCGGTAAATCTAAAACGCTATCTTTATCCCGACTGTCGGCAAACGACATCCAAGTACTTGACTGTATACACATTTACGTAGAGTATTCCACTCTACGTAAAAATACTGGAAACTACTGGTATAACGGATTTTGCGGAGATATCTGACCAGAAATTTGACGGCGCAAATGTGCCTGATCGAAACATTCCTATTTCACATAGATCATCTGTGACAGTTTCTGCATATTCGATTGTTTTAATTGCATCGAAGGATGGACATAACGGTTCAGTGTGATATTTACATTGGCGTGTCCCAGGATCTCGCTCAGGCTTTTGACATCGAATCCAAGTTCAACGCACCTTGTTGCAAATGTATGCCGAAGCGCATGATAATTGGCGTCTTCAATGTTACAGCTTTTCAGTAGGCGTTTGAAGTGGTTCTGCATAGTGCGGGGTTCAACCCACTTCTCTTCGCTTCCGGTAAGAAAATAGCCGCATGCGGAGCCTTTAACGGTTTCAAGGATCCGGACTAGTTCTTCCGGGATCGGAATGGTTCGGATCGAGCACCGGCTTTTGGGAGTCGTCACGATTACTTTCGTACGGGCGCCTTCCTCCTGCATCGTAGTACCGTCTGTTTGAAGCCGCTGCATCGTCTGGTGGATATGCAAAGTCCTCTCCGTAAGAGAGATATCATCCCATCTCAAGGCACATACTTCACCTATGCGGATCCCTGTAAACAGGCACACCAGTATCCCTACATTCCGGATGCACAGATCAGACGCGATGTGCCCGCAAAGTATTTTTTGCTCATTCATACTGAATACCCGCATCTCTTTCGCGCATTGCCTTACGGTTATCGTTCGGGTATCACAGGGCAGCGGGTATTTTCTGCCTGCATAATATCGGAAGATACTGTGGATCAGGGATAATGTGTCTGAGACCGTTTTCGCAGACAAGCCTTTGCCTTTCCTTCCTCCGGAAGTCAGAAGCGTCCCGCAGTAAGCCTGCAACACCTCTTGCGTAAGTTCTGGGAAATACATTTCTCCAAGTTCCGGACAGATATAAGAATTCCAGAGATTCCGGTATTTCTGATAAGTAGATTCCTTGATCCGGGGTTTGATATAGCAAAACCATTCCTCCGTAAGCGTACAGAAATGTATCTGTTGCGCTGTTTTCAGCCGTACGGCGGTCAGGGTATGCGCCGTCCGGGCTGCATTTTGTAGTTTCGCCCGGGTCTCTTTGTAAGAGGGGGCGTATACATACCCATATATTGCCTTTCCTGCTGCTGTGCGAGCCTTAATGTACCGCCCTTCCCATCTGCCGTCTTTTCTCTTGTAAATATTTTCTCCTCTTTTGGACATATTGAAAATCCTCCTTTCCTGTGACTATTATTTTGACGGCTAATGAAGAAAAGCGATAGTAAGAATTTGTGTGATAACGTTTATCAGATGAGGATACATAGACGGAAAACACCAAGAAGGCTTGCCCTTGATATAATATTTGTTAATTTTTTGATTGTTGACAAATACATACGTATTTTGTAGAATGAATATTGTATATTATAATGTGATTCGTAGAGTGGAATACTCTATGAATCACATTCACTCCTTAGATACTTTTCTATCGCTCACTGCAGCAAGCGCCGTCCCCCTTCAATTTCGTCTATTCGCTATATTCAACACACATAATTAGTGCCTGCTGATTAAACTTGAAATGCTTGATTTTACTGACTTTTCTGGATATTTGGTATATAATATTTGCAAGGTAATGCATATTAATCGTTCATTTTTCGTGCAGATAACCTTAGAAATATACAAGCAAGGAGTCCGATATATGTACAAATATCTTGATAAGTTACAACATTCATTCCTCGATTTTAATCAGCCATTAGGAATGCATATGAATCCCGAAAACAGATGGGTGCGTTTGGCAGAACAAATCCCATGGGATGTTTTTGAATCAAAATATGCTGAACTGTTT
>OFFP01001055.1_pt1 | contig 20231 bp, 17 predicted proteins | sample 1521431 | NCBI WGS metagenome assembly OFFP01 (sample SAMEA3504104, study PRJEB24116) | mouse gut metagenome | biome: mouse gut; feature: mouse-associated habitat; material: faeces | place: Denmark | collected 2011
CATTCGCCAAATGGATGCTGGCGCATCCGCTTGGCTCATTGCCCGCGGGAATCAACAAGCTTCTGCCCGTCATACCGAAAGGCATCCTCACGCCTCGTCCATACGGTAAAGTTTCACCGCATTTTCCCATGTGGTCTTTCTCACGGTCTCCTCGCTCACTCCCTTCAGTTCGGCCAGGGCCGTGACCACATAGGGAAGATAGAGGGAACTGTTGCGTCTGCCTCTATTTGGCGCCGGCGCCAGATAAGGGCAGTCTGTCTCCAGCACAATCTTTTCCAGGGGCAGGTAAGCCACCGCCTCTTTCAGCTTCCTGGCATTCTGAAAAGTCAGCACGCCGCCGATGCCAAAATAAAATCCCATATCCAGAAAAGTTTCCGCCATTTCCCTGGTGTATGAATAGCAGTGAATCACGCCCCCTGTCTCTTCTGCCTTCTGTTCCCGCATAATCTCTGCCGTGTCCCTGGCGGCGTCCCTGGAATGAATCACCACGGGCAGCCCGCACTCCTTTGCCAGTTTCAGCTGGCGGACAAACCATTTCTTCTGAATTTCCCGCTCCGGTTCTTTCCAGTAATAGTCCAGGCCGATCTCGCCTACCGCCACACACTTTTTCCTCCGGCAGGCATCCTCCAGCCACGCAAACCCTTCCTCATCCAGCCCTCCGGTTTCACTGGGATGTATCCCTATGGCGCCGTAAATATAATCATACCGCTCCATCAAATCTATGGTACGCCTGCAGGATGCAGGGCTCGCCCCTATATTCACCACCCTCCCGATGCCGTTTGCCGGCAGGGACTCCAGAAGCTCCTCTCTGTCGTCATCAAATGCCTTGTCGTCATAATGCGCATGTGTATCAAATATACCGTACATTTTACATTTCCTCTCGTCACACCAGTTTTATCCTATACCCGGCCTCTCGGAAACTGTGCGGAACGGGCCGGGCCGGAAAACATGCTCCTGCTGCTACGGCCTTCCGTTGACGGGATTTTCATAATAAATCCTGCTCTCCTCCACAATCCGGAATACACCGTTCTCCAGGGACAGAATGGACGCGGCGCAATTGGGAAGTGAAATATTCCAGAACTCCTCCAGCGCCTTTCCCCCGATCCTGCCCAGAATACATCTGTTAAAAGCTCCGTGGGCCAGAATCAGCACATTTTTGCATTCCCCCTCCAGGGGCAGTATTTTCTCCCGAAAAAACTCCCAGCCCCTTTCCGTGACCTCCTGAAAGGACTCTCCTCCCGCCGGCGGTACATAGCGGTGGGGAGCGCACAAAAAGTCATGCAGTCTGTGGCCGGAATCTTTTTTGGGCAGATCAAAATCGCTCCCCTCGTAATCCCCGAAACCCATCTCCCTGAGCCGGCTGTCCGTCTCCGGCAGAATATCCCTGCCCTTCAGAATCATTTCTGCGGTTTCCAGGGCCCTTTTCAAAGGGGAGCTGAAAGCCCTGTCCCAGGAAATGTTCCCCAGGGCCGCTGCCGTCTCTTTCGCCAGTTCCCTGCCGTATTCATTCAGCGGAATATCAATCTGCCCCTGCAGCCTTCTCTCCTTGTTAAAATTTGTTTCCCCATGTCTGAAAAGGTATATTATCATTTTTCCGCTCCTATTTTCAGGATTCTGCCCTGATCTCGATCCGGTCGCCCACCCGTTTCCTGACCAGAACCATGAAAAGTCCCTCTGCGTCCTTAGACTGGAAGGAAATCACCTTGTCACAGTTTTTCTTCGGCGCGGCGCTCTTTTCAAAGAAACGCACCACATAGGACACGTATCTGATACGTACTTTTCCGCTGCGGATCTGACCCGATATGGTGGCGGTCTCTATTCTGTCCAGACGCTGTGAATCAACGATTGTCACCAGCCCGTTCCAGCCCATGGAGACCCAGTAGCGGCTTCCCACAACACCCTGCTGCATGGAATCTTTTCTCTTCTCCCGGAAGGTCCATTCCTTCCCGGCCTTCAGGATATCCTCCGCAAACTCTTCCCTGGCTTCCCGGGAAGGCAAGGCCCTATCGATGTTTTTCGCAATTTTCTTCAAAATCTTATCCGGTTTGGACTGCCCTTTCTGGCCAAGCCAGAACAAGATTCCCACCGCTTCTCCCAGCAGCAGTCCCAAAGCCAGGTAAAACGCCACAAGCCTTTCCACGGGCATTTTTAAATAGATTCCGATTCCCGCAAAGATCGCCACGCTTACGGCCACTGACAGATATCCAAACATACGGCCCCGCTTCAGGCTGTATTCACACCATTCTTCCACCCATTCCCTCTGCGCCGCGTAGAATTCTCCTATCCTGCCTCCGGAAACAGAGGATTCCCCGGCGGTGTTTTTTCTGCCCCCGGTAAAAAGCATTATCACCCGGATCACAAAAATCAGGAGGCTCAGGGCCGCTGCCAGTACGGAAATCAGGATATCCCCTGTCTCCAGACCGTTGATGACTCCGTCTTTGATGCAGTACCACTCTGTCTGCACCCCATCCTGCTCCAGGCCCTTGCACACAGTCTCTATGACTTTGCCGTATTCATCGCTAAAATAGGCCTCCCTATATGCCTCTTCCCCGTAATAGTCCCAGTATAATCCAAGGACTTTGCTCTCTTCCAGCGCCGGAAGCACACGCTCCACTTCGCTTTCTCCCATAGGTTCCAGCGTACCCTGTACCGTAAACGGCGACATATCCTTGTCTGCACGCAGTTCCCCTGCAAGCTGCAGATTCCACATAAGGTTTTCCAGTCTGGCACTGTCCCTGTCGGAAACCACCACATAGAGAAACGACTGTCTCTCCTGGTCATATATCACATAACCGCTGCTCCTCACCCGGTCCGGATCTCCGGAATAATATTCCTCTACGCAGGACGCAACCGGAAAGGCAGCCTCATATGCTATGTATTTCCCCTCTGCCTCCGCAAAACTTTCCCCTGCTGTCTCTGCCCCCGACCTCATCTGCAGAAATCCGCTGCCGCCTGTCATCCAGAAAACCACGGCACATGCCAGCACGCCCAATGTGACAACAATATCCAATAACTTTCTCATGACTTGTCTCCTTATGATTTTTTTCAGTAACATTATACAGAAAAACAAGAAAAATTTCAAATAGGAAACCAGGGGATTTATTGTTTTGGATTTATTGTTTTGAATTTATTTTTTCACCAAAAAAAGAACCGTCCCCAAGGCTCCCAGGTCCTCAAAAACAGTTCTTCCAAGTGCGCCGCCAGGGGCTCGAACCCTGGACACCCTGATTAAGAGTCAGGTGCTCTACCAACTGAGCTAGCGGCGCATTTTATCTCACGCATGTCCTGCGTCTGTTGCTAACTTGTTGTTTCCTTAACAACAAAACAAATTATATTACATTCTTCTTATAAATGCAAGTGTTTTTTCAAATATTTTTTAAGATTTTTTTACTTTTGGCAATTTCCTCACTTTTTCACCGGTAAACACCGTTTTAACCGCCAAAATCACAAATTGCATTGGTCCCCAGGGCACACAGGACCCGCCACAGCACTTTGCGCAAGTTTTTGGCGCATCCAAAACCTGAAAGCACCTTTGAATTCCTGCCGTCTGCCGCGACAAACCGCGCTCCCCCATTCGCCGGAAGGCAATTTCCAAACATGCCCTAACGCCAAAACATACCCATGACAATCCCTGCCCCAACTCCGATCCCATACAGCAGCAGCATGATTTTCACATTCTCCCGCCTGTTGTGGTTGACACGGAACAAGACCAGAAGGCCAACGCCGGAACCGGCGAGAAGCCCTGCCATTGCCGCCCCCAGCCCCATGGCGCCCTCCAGGTACAGCCGGGTAATCGCCACGGAGCCGGCACAGTTGGGAATCAGGCCCACCAGCCCTGACAGTATGGGACCGATTACGGGTTTGTTTAAAATCAGCTTCGCCAGTGCCTCCTCCCCCGCATAATGCAGCAGCAGATTCAGCCCAAACGAAACCAGCAGGATAAAGAGGAAAATCCGCAGGGTATGGTTCAGGGCCGCCGGGATAATCCCCTTCTCGCAGCGGCACCGCTCCTGGGTGCAGATATCGGAAATGCCCTTCTGCCTCTCCCCGCCCTTTTTCCGCAGCATAAAGTCAACCGCCAGCCCGGCCGCCACACCGAATGCCGCTTTCGCCAGGACAATGCCCAGCACGGTGCCCACCGGTACCCGCTCGGATATCAGCACGGGCAGCATCTCGTCCGAAGTGGACAGGAAGATTGCAAGCAGGGTACCCAGGGAAATCACCCGCCCGGCATACAGATTTGCCGCTGCCGCCGAGAAGCCGCACTGGGGAACCGCCCCCAGAAGGCCGCCCATTACCGGCGCCGCCCTGTCCGCGCCCTTAATCCATTTCTGCATCCCCTTTCCGGCCCTGTGTTCCAGATATTCCATGGCAAGATAAGTCAAAAATAAAAACGGAATCAGCCTTACGCTGTCCATAAGTGAATCTTCAATCACATGCAGCATGACAAAACCTTCCTCCCCGCACATCAGGGTCCCGCGAAGCCCTTATAAGCCTGAACGGGTCAGCCAAACAGCTTTATCAGCAGTTCCCGGATCCGTGAAATCAGCTCCACCACAGTCTGATTTACAAAATTTTCAGGCATGACGATCTCATTTCCTCCCGGAACCATGGTGAGCGATACGCTTTTCACCATGGACAGCCGCCCTCTGTCCACCGGAAAGCCCAGGCGGGAAATAATACCCAATATTTTCTCGTCCGTTTCTCCCGGCTTCTCTATATGTAGCCGGAGCGTCAGCGGCACATCGCTGCCGCCTTCCGGCACTTCGATTCCCGCCGCCATCTGCCCCGTTTCCAGCGAATAAAGGCTTCGGCCCTCCCCCTTTTCCCTGTCCATCACAGCCAACAGGATAAAATACCGAACCGCGGAAATCTCGTCGCCCGTAAACGGAAGGCCGAAATTGCGGACGCTTTCCAAATCCAGCCCGAACATCTGCTCCACCTGTTCCAGGCTCATGTACAGCGATTCCTCCTGCTCCGGCAGCACAAGGCCGAACAACCGGAACTGTTCTGCCAGATGGCTGCGAACGGCATGGTAAATCAGCGTTTCGTTTATGACATCCATGTCATTTCCCAGATACAACTCCACGAGCGGATTCCCGGCACCCTGGGGATAAAGCAGGACATGAATGGTATCCTCCCACACATTTCCTCTGACGGTAAGATGGCACAGAGCGTCTTCCTCAAAGCCTGTCATGCCTGTCAGGACCGTAAACAGGCTGCCGTACTCTCTCCGCAGCGCTCCACTGTCCAGTTCCACTTCCAGTTCATAGGCATAATGCGCCAAATCCATATTTTCATGCAGATACCGGGCCGCCCTCCAAACCGGATAAAAGCGGATACCCAAACAGACCGCAGCCACTATCAGCAAAAGCAGCACGATACACCGGATGTATTTACCCATTCTTACGGTTATCCTTTCCGTAAAGCGAAAATCCGTGCCCTACTCCCGAATCTGTTTATACAGCTTCAGCTCTACAAACCCGTCTTCCATACGGATTTCCGCTCTATCCACCATCATCCCCACCAGGTGCAGCTGGCTGGTTTCGCCGAAATTTCCGGAACCCGCAAGTTCCCAGTAAATATCTTCTATCCCGTTGTTCCGCTGCTCCTCCAGTGCCTTCAGCTCCTTCAGTTTGTCCGCTTCCTCAGGGCTGTAATTGGCATGGAAGGCGATAATTCCCTGGCCTCCCTCCCTTTTAATGCTGGAATTGATTTGATCAGCCCCCACAGACAGGAAAAACATAGTCAGCTCCGCCACGATTTTTGCGGTTTTCCTCTGTTCATCAAACATTTTTCTCTTTCTTCCTCTTCCTATTTTTATATTCCGTCATAAAGCTGTCCATCACGGGCACCATTATGATTGCCACCCAGCCGGTACTGAATCCGTTGTTATAAAGGTTCAGCCCGCCATACATCTGTGAGGTGCATGTGGCAATAGCCACATGGAGCATCCCCGCAAAAATTCCCGCCGCCACGCCGAAGCGCCCTGCAATCGGCGCCAGCCCCACGGCAAAAATCGCCGCCAGCTGCACCCCCGGCGTTGTAGCCTCAAACTGGTTCAGGAGGGTGGACAGGTATACGCCGGCCAGGATCGGCAGATAGTTTTTCACGTGGGCGCCGAATGCGGCAAATCCGAATGCCGACAGGATCGCCCCCACCACCGGGCCTGACAAATCCCCTCCGATCAGATATATGTAGGTCTCGCAGAGAGTACCCACCATCGCCATATTCATCAGCGTGCTTCCCACACCTTCCATCAGCACGAAATCCGCCACCGCCCGTCCGGGATGCTTCCAAATCTTCCGTATACCGTTTAATTTTCCCCTGTCCAGGTACATTCCATACAAAAATGTCAGTAAAAAATAACCGTAAAGTCCCAACCCGATCCAGAGCGGCCTTCCCTCCCGCCAGATCAGCACCGACTCACATTCCAGCCCGAAGGACTTCAGGATGCAGACCATCACAAAGGCTAGGATGCCCGCCGAAAACCCCACGTTGAATAAAGTAAATCCCATATGGGTGGACGCCGTATGGGCGGAAAGCCCCGGCAGCACAAAACCGATGAGGATTCCGGCACCCACCGCGATCAGCAGATTGATTTTCCGGTCAAAGGGCAGCAGGAAAACCAGCTCCGTCACCAGCGGCGCCAGGCAGGTGCCAAACAACGCCGTATACATATATCTGCCCAGCCGATAACCATGTATCTTCGCATAGACAGATGAACCCAAAAGGATGGGCAGGATGTTCACCGGGTTCTTCCCCCACAGCCCGTAGCCCACATTGATAAAAATCGCCGCCATGGTCAGCCCGGTAAACCTGACCCCTTCCCGGTGCAGCAGCCATAGCCCCATGGCCATCACAATCGCCGCATTCATAAGGGCCGAACCATATCCCGCCAGCTCAAAGTAGTCCGTAATCAGGGCATCCCTTGAAATAATAATCGTCCACAGCCCCCGGAGTACGCCTGCGGGTCCCTGTCCGTCCAGCACCATGCCCGCAATCCCTGCCGCAATCACCATCATTATGGAAAAACCGCAGAATACCTTCAGTTCACTGTCTTCCAATCTCTCCCTTACCGTTCTGCCCGCCATCCATACCTCCATACCGCATTTCACGCTTCCCGCGCCTGTCGAATTTTTACCGCGCATCAAACAGCCGATTCCTTACACACCAGTTTAAAGGATAGGCCCGCGGAATGCAATACCCAGTGTGAGAAATCTAAAACGTCAGCAGGCCGTTTTCATACAATGTCCTCAATTCAAAGCGTCGGGCTTTCTCCTCAAACCGAATCACCACCCAGCTTTCATCCAATTCCACAATGACGCCTTTTCCGAACTTCTTATGTTCCACCAGCAGTCCCGCGCCCAACGGTTCACAGAATTGCCGGAACCCCGCCTCGGAAAATATCTTTTTCAGCCCCACATCCCGGTGTACGCGGACAATGGGCTTTATCTGCAGCTCCGGTTTCCTCTCCCTGCTTTCCGCCTGGGGCACCGGACCCCTCATAAATTCCTTTATGAATACGGATTTCCGGTTTACCGAGAACAGGAACAAACGTTCTTTCGCCCTGGTAACGCCCACGTAAAACAGCCGCCGTTCCTCCTCCCAGGCTTCCAGCGCCTTTTCCTCCCGGCTCTTTACGCTCCCGCTTTTCCCACATGCCGTCCCCGCATCGCCGGCTGCTTTGCATGGGTCATTTCCGCCCATGGCCCTTTCCTTCATCATCTTCTCTCTCATGAACATTTCCTTCAGGGACTTTCTGTCCGCAAACCTGCCGTTCCCGGCTGCCGCCTTTGTCCCCGCGGGACTCCCCCCATCGGCTCCCCTGCCCGAAAGTTCTCCGCCCTCCGGCATCTTCTCCGGAAATATTCCGTCTATCACGTCCATGAGATAAACCGCATCGTACTCCAGCCCTTTGCTGGCATGAATCGTGGAAAGGATAAATCTGCAGTCGGGCTGATTGGGTTTGTCTTTTATAATCTGCTGCAGCTCCGCCAGCCGCTCCAACAGCCTCCGGGGCGATTCCTCGTTTTTCGCAATTGCCCTCAGCACAAAAAGCCTGCCGTCGCCCATGCCCGCACGCTCCAGGTACTCCCCATACCCCAGTTCCCGCGTAATCCGGTTCAACGCCGATTCTGCCTGGTCCTTCAGCATGGCTTTCAACCCCGCCCGGATTGTCCGGCAGTTTTCTTTGGTTTTCTGGGAAAGCTCTCCGTGAAAATACGCGGCCTCCAAAACCTCCATTTTCTTTTCCCTGCTGATCTCGCAGATACGGATTGCATTTTCCTTGCCGATATAAGTCGAAATCTTATAATATATCTGCATAAACAGTTCCGTATCCTGCGGATTCTCCGCAAAGAGAATAATATTCTGAATATCCAGCACCACCCGGTGGGTGAAAAAAGCCAGTTCCGCATTGCGGAGACGATACCGAATCCCATGGCGCTCCAGCAGGTCCACCAGCGGCAGCACGCTCTCGTTATCCCGATAAAGCACGGCTGTCTCCTGTCGGCAGTCTTCCGCCACCTTCAGCAGATAGCGGTACTGCACGCTGCGCCCTTTCACGTCAATCTGCCGGATCTCCGCCCCTGCCGGACGGGCCGCCCGCATGTGCTTCTCATGGCGCAGGACATTTTTCCGGATAAAACGGTCAGCCGCCTCCACAATATGGGCATTGGAGCGGAAGTTTTCCTCCATCAGCAGCACCCTTGCCCCCGGATGGTCCTGCTCAAAGGACAGCAGCGCCTCCGGATAAGCTGCCCTGAAGCCGTAGATGCTCTGGTCCTCATCCCCCACCATAAACAGCTGGTCCTGCTTTCCCGCCAGCAGCCGGATGATTTCGTGCTGAATTTTGGAGGTATCCTGCGCCTCATCCACACAGATATAAGGATATTGGTTCTGAAAATACTCCAGCGTCTCCTGATTTTTACGCAAGATCGTATATGCGTATACCATTTGATCGTCATAGTCCATCCAGCCGCGGCTGCGCATCTCGTCGCAGTAAGCGCGGTAAATCTCCGAAATATGAAAATCGGCCTCCTGGTCCAGCCCGCGGATTTCCTCTTCATCAAGCATTCTGTTTTTAATGTAGGTGATCAGTGTGCGGACATTTTTAATATCGCCTGCCGCAGCAAAGCAGCCCTCCGTCTTCTGGTAAATGGAGGAAAGCATGGCTGCCGTACGCTTCTCGTCCGTTACAAGCGTAAAAGCGCTTTTGCCAATCAGCCGCCCATAGTGCTGGATCACCCTGGCACAGACGCCGTTAATGGTACGGAACTCCAGCCGTTCGCCCATCCCGTCCCCAAAAATGGAACGAAAACGGGCTGCCATATCATGCGTGGCAGCCACCGTGTAAGTCAACGTCAAAATATGTTCCGGCGCAATACCGGCACAGTAAATCATATACCCCAGCCTGGTAACCAGCACCGTCGTCTTCCCGCTTCCCGGCACCGCCAGCAGAAGGACCGGCCCCTGGACGGACTGAACCGCTTCCGACTGCTGTTGATTCAACTGAATATGAAATTTTCCGCAAAATTCCCCGTATGTCATCTTCTCTGATACCGTATCCTAATCTATGCTTAACCGTATATCGTCAAGCATCGTTTTTTCAAACCCGCAGCACTCCCGGGCAGCGGAGCATTGCCCCCGTTTCCCCCATCCCTGGAGGAATACATGCCCCCGCCTTCCGCCGGAAGCAAGCCAGCACCCCCGCCGCAAGCAAAGGGTATATGACCCTCGCGGCATCCGCCTGGCTCATCGCCCGCTGGAATCACACGCTCCGCAATGGAAGCTGCCGTCAAGCTACATTATAACATCCCTTGCCCGTTGCCACAAGTATCTGTCTGAAAAGAATTCTGCCCGGGCACAGCAAAACGGACCGCATAAAAGAACCCGCAAAAACCTGTATTCAGGGTGGAAAACAGGCGGAATCTGTGGTATCCTGTCACTGTGGCACCCAAAATATATCAGTCGAAAAGAGGTATAAAATGCCTGACAAAAAAGCTTTCGAAGCTGCAAAAAGAAAAGTAATCGGAATCGACAGGCAGCGCCTGGGCATCGGAACCCTGGCGGAAAAGAGTCTCCATGCCATACTGAAGAACTATTACGAGCCGAATGAAGACCGTCAGGAGATCCCCATAGAAAATTACGTGGCAGACATTTTTGCCGACGGTGAAATCATAGAAATCCAAACCCGGCAGTTTGACAAGATGCGGGGCAAGCTCGCTGCGTTCCTGCCCCTGTATCCCGTGACCATCGTCTATCCAATCCCTCATGAAAAATGGCTTATCTGGATTGACGAGGAGAGCGGGAGTTTAAGCAAAAAGCGCAAATCCCCCCGAAAGGGCAATCCCTACCTGGTTTTTCCGGAATTATATAAGATCAAGGCGTACCTGAAGGACCCCAATCTCCGCCTGCGGCTGGTCCTGCTGGACGTGGAGGAATATAAACTGCTGAACGGCTGGAGCAAGGACCGGAAAAAGGGCGCCAGCCGCTATGACAGGATTCCTACGGAGCTGGTCCGGGAAATAGAACTGGACTGCCCGCAGGACTTCCTGCAGTTTGTGCCCTTTGAACTGGAAGGCGCTTTCACCTCCAAAGAATTTGCCGCGGCAGCCCGCATCCCCCTGTCCCTGGCCCAGACGGTTCTGAATATCCTCTATCATGTAGAAGCCGTGGCAAGGGTGGGCAAAAGGGGACGGCTTTATTTGTATGAGGCGAAGGAATACTGCTGAATGCCCTCCTTCGGCGCCTCCCCCTTCCGAATGTGTGCCCGTACCCTTAATCCAGGCCCACAATCCCGTCCACCGGAAGCGACATCACCACGCCCTGGGCCTTGCTCTGCATGCCGCATTGCCGGCCGATTTCCTGCATGATGGCCAGCTTATCCTCCTTTGTGGCCAGGATGATAACCACCTCCCGCTCCTCCTGTACGCTGATCTTCCAGAATTTCATGGCCTCCTGGCTTCCGATGCGCCTGCTGTGGAACACCGTACCGCCGGAAGCGCCCTTCGGCCTGGCGGCGTTCATCACATCCTCACTGTATCCCTGGTTTACGATCGCCATAATCATACTGTACTCGTTATCTGTCATATCGGCATCATTCCTCTCCAAAAATTTCCTGCCCTCTTCCGGCTCCAGATTTTCTATCAGCTGTACCAGATGTCCGCTGCTGCCGTTCATAAGCACCGTAAATGCAATTCCGGTATTCGGCATGCCGAGATGCAGTTTTTTTCGCAGCTTCTTCAGCATGTCGTCCGCGAAACACTTGGGCATCATGCTCATCAGTATATTCTTGTCCACTCCGTCCAGCCCCAGCATATCCATAACATCGCTGGTGGCTGTGCCCTGGGCATGGAAGACATACTGCATGGGAACATTCCCCTCCTTAAATAAAGCCGTCGCCCTGTTTACCAGCTTCGGCGTGGCAATCAGCAACAGCATACGAAAAGCCGCTTTTTTACGATTGTCCTCCATCTATACCGCCCTCCTCAAATTCAATGATGTCATCCATAACATACAGCACTTCCGTCTCCTGTACCGCGGCACTTTCCTCCAGCTTCAGCTTGTACTGATAGAGAATTCCCATCAGCTGAATGGCTATCAAAGGCGTCAGCGCTACCAGCGCCACCACGCCGAATGCATCCGTCATCAGATTGCCGCCCACCGCATCGCAGGCGCCGATGCTCAGGGGAAGCAGAAACGTCGTAGTCATCGGTCCGCTGGCCACACCGCCGGAGTCGAATGCGATACCCACAAACATCTTGGGGACAAACCTGGACAAAATCAGCGCAATGACATAACCCGGTACTACAATCCAGTGAATCGGCAGCCCTGTCAGCACACGCATCATGGACAGGCCCACACTGGCAGACACCCCCAGGGACATGCATAGGTTCATGGATTTCGCCGACACGGAACCGTTGGTTACGCCTTCCACCTGTCGGTTCAGCACCTGGATAGCCGGCTCCGCCTTTACGATATAATAACCGATCAGCATGCCGATAGGTACCAGAAGCCATTTCCAGACCTCGGAAGCAATCTCATTTCCCAGCAGGGAACCCACCGGCGCGAACCCCACGTTCACCCCGCAGAGAAAAAGCACCAGCCCTATATATGTATACGCAAAACCGACCGTTACCCTCTTTACCTGCCTGTGCGGGTAGCGATGGGTGAACGCCTGAAACAGAATGAACACTGCCGCCACCGGAATCAGGGATATCAGCACCTCCTTCACATAAGGCGGCATACTGAAGACAAATTCCTTTACCACATCCCGGGTAGTGCTGACATTGGCTACTCCCGCCGCGGAATACGCCGCCTCGCTGGGACTGAAAAACATCCCCAGAAGCAGCACCGCCAGTATCGGACCCACGCTGGAAAGCGCTACCAGGCCGAAGCTGTCGCTTGATGCGTTCTTATCACCGCGGACGGACGCAAGGCCCACACCCATTGCCATGATAAACGGCACCGTCATGGGACCTGTGGTCACACCGCCGGAGTCAAAAGCCACCGCCAGGAAGTCCCTTGAAACAAAAAAGGATATGCCGATGAGGGCAACATAGAGACCAATCAATATGGTGGAAAGATGAATCTGGAACAAAATCCTGAGAATGGCCACCGCCAGGAAAATTCCCACACCCACAGCCACCGTGAGAATCAGCGTCAGATTGGGAATCGACGGCACCTGCGCCGCCAGCACCTGGAGATCCGGCTCCGAGATTGTAATAATCGCCCCCATGGAAAAGCCGATCAGGAAAATCAGCGGAATCTTCCTTGTCTTCGAAATCTGTACACCGATACCTTCCCCCAAAGGGGTCATGGACATCTCTGCGCCAAGCTGGAAAAAGCCCATTCCGATTACCAGCATAATCGCACCCACAATAAACATCACCATGGTTCCCAGGTCTATGGGTACCAGCAGGATGCTCAAAAGCAGCACAATGCCCGTTATGGGCAGAACTGCGGAAAGGGATTCCAGTATCTTCTCCTTCAGTTTCTGGTTCATCCACACCACCTCTTTTCATTTACCGACATGTCTTCAGGCCTTCCAGGCATCCGAAACAAAATAACTCAGTGCAGCCCATGTGTACAGCGGATAAAAATTCCCCCTTTCATCCCTGCCCTCACAGAAGACCTTACGCGCATCCGCCTTCGTCAGAAGCGCAAATCCGTCAAACTGTTCCGAACCCTCCGCTCCCTCCTGGGAAAGCGCCGACAGATCCGCACCGTGCAGAACCGCGCATACCAGCGCATTGCTCTCGTCCGTCATTCCGGGTGTGGAGAACACCAGCGGATTGACGGTAAATACCCTGTCTCCTTCCGTCACTTCAAGCCCTGTCTCCTCTCTGATTTCCCGGACCGCTGCCGAATAAACGGGGTCCTGCTCCGCTTCGTCTTCCCTGTCGATCAGCCCCGCCGGCACACTGAGCAGATACCGTCCCGTGGGATAGCGGAATTCATAGGACAGCAGCAGCTTCGCCTCCTCCCCGGGCGTATCGAGGATAACGAAACAACTCACCGCATCGGGAAGCATGGTTCTGAACTCCTCATCCGTCTTGACCGCAGTCAGTTCCTCCGGGTTCCTTCTGGTTGCATCGTAATAATGCTTTCCCGGCGCATACCGAATGTCCGCCACCTTCACATAGGGCGAATCAAATACTACTTTTACGTCTTCTTTTCTTATCTGCTGATTTTCCTTCACCTTTATCCGCTCCTTTCACACTTCGCATTGTCCCTGCACCCCAAACCTTTGCCTCGTCCTTACCCCATAAACCTTTGCCGCCTGGCAGCACCCTGGCTCCATAAGGCTTTGCGCCTCGCAGCACCCTGGCTCCATAAGGCTTTGCCGCCTCGCAGCACCCTGGCTCCATAAGGCTTTGCCGCCTCACAGCATATGTATTTCCGTAACAGCCCGGTGTCTGCCGAGCCGTTACGGAAAAGCAGTTTCACTTACAGATATTTCTCCAGATCGCCGCACAGCTTTTCCTCAATGGAAATCAGTTTCTCGCCGATATCCTTGGACTTATGGTCCGCCATCCTGTACTGATTGAGGGATTTGTTGAGGGATTTCACGCCCATATTGCAGCCGTCCGTAATCAGGTCCGCCACTGCGGCATCGCTGTTGTCCATGCTCAATTTCATGTTTGTCTTCATCCATGACATTCCCTTTGCCAGGAGCGTGGGATCCTTTTCCGCTGTCCCGTGGCTGATCAGCAGAGAATGAATCTCGTCCCCCAGCTTCTCATGATGCCTTCTGCTCTCCTGCAGCAGCCGCTTCATGTCGGTATCCCGCACATTTTCCAACACTTCATTGATAGCCGTCACCGCCATCTTAGTACCGGCGTCGCACTCCTGAAGGAGTTTTACCGTATCCGAATTTACCATATCCTTCCTGTCGCCCGCATATCCCTTCCCCATGCCGGGCTTATCCTTTCATATTATTCCGGAACCGCGCATCCCTGGCCCGTATGTCACGGGTATCCACCGCCATACGAACCGTTCCGATGCTTTCTTTATTATTCCATCCGTTCCGGATAATATACCTGCCCCGCAAACGCATTGGTCCTTCCGCCGCCGGCACCGCGCCCATTGTTACGCCGGAGACCTCCGCAGCGGGCAGTTGGACACGGAAACCCGCTCCGCCAGCCCGTCCAGCCCGTTATCCCGGAGATAATCCTGCAGGATTGACTGCGACTGTGTGGATTCCGGCCCGATGATGATCTCCGGGACCAGCTCCTCCCATCCGATTCCGATTCTCATACACATGGAATCCAGTTCCAGCGGGTAATACTTCTTGATGCGCTCCTTGCTGACATGGTAGCATGGCCTGATATCAAAATCTTCCTTCACGGATGGCGAAACCACCAGCCTTACTTCCTGCTCCGACAGAAAAGAGGGATGCTTAAAGGCTGCCGAACAGCTCCAGGCATAATTCAGCGCCTTCCGGATGTCGGGGCTTTCCGCCGACAGCTCCTCGTTCCGCTTTACCAGCCAGTAAAATACACCTGTCAAATTATGGGTATTCATATCTTCCTGATAAAAAACAGTCTGAAGCGACAATGCCCCCTGTGCCATTTTCTGTAAATACTTTCCCTGAAACGCAATGCATACGCCCCTTCCGCGATTCCCGTAACGCTCCCACTGTGCCGCGTCGTCCCGGTGGAGCGAAAAGCACGCCGCATACGCCGGATGGTAAAATTCCCTTTTCAGCGCCCCGGCAAAAAGCGCCCGCACCTGTCCCGCCTTCCCGCTGTCTCCCTCATTTTCCAGCCTCCCGGCAACCGCGTCGCACAGCCGGCTCATGAAATAGCGCATCTCCGCCGCGTCATTCATATTCAGGACATTGTTCACCCGCAGTCTGGCATCATGAAGAATTCCGTCCAGCGCCTGAAAATCTGTATAATGATAAAGTATCTCATTCTCATACGTTTTTCCGTTCATTCCGCATGTCTCCCAAATCTGCAAATCTCCGCTGTCTCTTCTGACATTTCACCCGTCACAGCACTGCCGCCTCAAATAAGTTTCTCCAAATGGGAAAAAACGAATGCCTTTAATTCTTAGAAATACTGAATGTAAGACTTACCACATATTTTCTCTGTCTATAGAATCAGAATAATCCATAGGGCCTTGATTGTCAAGAAAATTGTTAAGAAAATACCCCGCTTCAGGCAGCGGCGCGTCAATCATGCAGCGCTGCGCATGGGCGGGGTATCCGAATGCAAAAAGAAAATCGCCCTTTTTTTAAAACTGTATCGGCTCCACCTCTGCCGACAAGGGTTTCATTTCATATTCCGGAAAACTGTCAAGCAATTCCTCCAGGCATTGTGTCGTATTATAAATCACATCATGCGCCAGCATAACCACTTTCTTCCTTCCCAATGTACTGCTCACGGCATTCTGGATAAGGGCCTCCGGCGTAGACTTGTTTACCGCGTCTTCCAGGCTGGCATTCCAGTCAAAATAGACATATCCCTTTTCCGTCATTCTTCTGATGATTTCCGCCCCCACCGCCTTATTGTAGGCATTGACACTGCCGCCGGGAAAGCGAAACAGCTTCGTCTCCACCCCGGTCACTTCATAAACCGTGTCATAGGCTTTCTGAAAATCCTCCAAGTAACTGTCCGCACTTTGATAGAGCTTCCTGTAGTCATGATTGTTGCAGTGAATGCCTATGGCATGGCCTTCCTCAACAATCCGCTTCGCCACATCCGGATGCCTGCGCACATTCTCCCCCACCACGAAAAAAGTCGCCTTGATATTCCTTTCCTTCAGGATATCCAATACCGCTGTCGTATTTTCCGCGGAAGGGCCGTCGTCAAAGGTCAGATACATTGTCTTGGGGTTAAAATAAGTGTAAATGCCCTGGGCAATCCCTTCCGCCACCTGGTCCTGGTACTCTCCCGTGACGATTCTGCCCCTGTCGCTGCGGCTGGACAGGAAAGCCGTCTCTATCAGGCATGCCGGCATGGAAGTATTTTTCAGGACATATAAATCTTTCGTATCCTGAATTCCCCTGTCCATAGCCCCCGTCTCTCCTACCGCTCCCAGATGTACCAGCTCTGCCAGGCGCCTGCTGCCCTCAGAGCCTCCGTAATACCAGGTCTCAATCCCCTTGATATCGTCAACATCCTCATCATATGCGTTCTGATGTATACTGACAAATATGTCAGCATTTTCCAGTTCGGCTCTTTCCACCCGCTGCTCCAATGACAACTCTGTCATATCATCCTCCCGAAGCAGCAGTGTCTCAAATCCCATCCCCTGCAGTTTACCGGCCAGCCGATTGGCAATCTGCATATTGACCTCGCTCTCCATCACCTCGCCTCTGCTGCAGCCTGTATCCGTGCCCCCATGTCCCGGGTCAATGACAATAAACGTTTTCTCATGTTCCGCTCCCTCCCGCTCCAGTACCTCATTGGGAACCATCGGAACCGGTCCCAGTATTTCCTGCGGGCAGTTCTCTCCCCCGATTTCTTCCGTCTCCTCCGTCCCCAATGTATCGGGAAATTCACCCGCTTTTACCAGGTGGATTCCCCCAAGTCCCAGGAGAATTGTGCAGACTACCGTGGCCGCCATGGTCATGCGTTTCCGAATCCACCGCCTTTTCCCTGTGCGTCGGTTTCCTGGGCGAGCCTTCTCCATACGGTTGTACCCTGTGTGGTTTCTTCCCCCGCGGTTTCCCTGCCCACGTACCCCTGTAGTATATCTCTCCCCACGGTTTTCTGTATGGTCTCTCCTCACGCGGTTTTCTGCATCATTTCTCCCTGCGCGGTTTCCCTCCTCACGTGCCCCTGTAGTATATCTATCCGCCCGGTTTTCTGTATGGTTTCTCCCCGCCCGGTTTTTCTCCACGCAGCGTCTCTGCATATCCAATTCCATATCATGAGGCCTTATTCTGATCAGTTCCACTCCCCCTGCATTACGTTCCCTGCCGTTTCTCTTATCCATAGTATACCCCTCTTCCGGCTTTCCCTGTTCCGTTGGCTCCCCATACTTCCATAGCGATACGCCCCCCTGTGCCATATCCCGCAGATATATGCGGAACATCACATGCGCCCCCGAACATAAAAAAGCCCTCCCGCATCTGTTCTGTACAGTATACGTGAGAGCTACATCATAGTATCATATTTTTTGTAAACAAGTTTTATCTTTTTTCCATCAAAGTTGTATCCTTGCAGTCCCTTCCGTCTACCTGGATATCTTCAGATACAATTCGTTAATCCCCTCATAATATCCGATAGTGACTATTGTGTTGTCGTCTTCCATCCCGGCAAAGCTGTATTTTTTAAAATAAGGGGTATTCTCAGACAGCGGATTGGCATTCTCATATTCCAACGGCGCCTCCAGCCCCATATACTCCGCCCAGGCCGCCGCAATACCGTCCGCGTCTACCTCCGTCCAGGAGGAAATATCTGTCCGGGCATAAAATTCATACACTTTTCCCGTATCCGCATCCACATAGGCATCCAGCAGGCAGGATTCGCTGTAAGCATTCTGCACGGCCGCCCCCATGCCTACCCTCCATACCAATACGCTGTTCCGTGGTTCCGGCACATAAATCGCCGAATACAGGAGCGCCTGGTAAGAATCCTCCCGAATCTCCCCCACTTCCTCCGGCAGAATCCCCCGCTCCTTCAGTTCCCTGATTCCCCGATTACAGAGTTCGATTCCGGAAGCAGACGAATCCCGCTCCTCGGAAGCTTCTTTTTTATTGGCTACAAAGGCATAGGTTCCCGCCACCCCCTGATAATCCGTCTCTGCCCTTGTGAGGGCATTCTGCTCGCTCTCCGGCTGCGCCTGGCTGTCCAGGCACTTTGACAGAATATACACCTTTTCATTGCCGCTCAAAGAATAACGGTATCCCTCCGTACCTGTCTCCGTCTCCTGGGCCTGAATCTGATTCAAAATCCCCTTATCCCGGTATATCGCCAGGGTCTCGGGCCCCCACACTGCCAGTACCACGATGACTGTTGCCGCCAGAACCAGCAGCAGGCTGATTTTCTTCAGCCGCTTCAGAGACAGCTTACGGCCCTGCCGCTGTCCTGGCGGCGCCGGCTTCCGCCATTTCATTCTATTTCCTTCCATCATGCCTACCTTCACCTGCCATACCAATTTCCAACCGCGTGCCTTCCCCCGTCAGCCGCCCGGAAAATCCTTTCACCTGTGCGGCTGCGCTCCACTCGTTAAGCCGGAACGCTTTTCATCCTCCGCCTCATCCTTACTCAGAGCCGCTCCGTGGGCCGCGCTTTCCCCTGCTTTTTCCATGACGCTTCCCTCATCCCGCCCTGTGCCATCCTCCTTTTCTTCCGTCCTGTCCGGAATCACAAAGTGAATAGAGGTCCCCTTCCCCAGCGTACTCTCGATAACCAGCTCGCTGTCATGCAGGCGCAGAATCTCCACACACAAAGCCAGGCCCAGCCCCGCGCCGTTTTTACTGCGGGATCGGGACTTATCCACCATATAGAAAGCCTCCGTGACCTTTTTCAGCTCCTCCCGGGGAATGCCCACCCCGTGGTCCCGGACACAGAAGGTATAGGAATCCTCCGTCCGCTTTCCCAGGACTTCCACCAAATCTCCCTCTCCGGAAGCCTTGCAGGCATTGTCCACCAGGTTCAGCAGCACGGATTTCAGCAGATTGGACTCCGCGCACACCGTCCCCGCGCCGAAGGCAATCCGAATCTTCTGTTCCGTATTTCCGGAAAACATGCTCTTCAGATACTCGAAAAGGCTCTTTGCCGCCACCGGCTGACGCTCTATGGTATCCCGCCTGGTAACGATGATGTCAAGCAGCCGGAAAGACATGTTTTCCAGACGTTTTCCCTCTGTATAGATATAATTCGCAGATAAAAAATGTTTCTCCTCGTCCAGCTTCCTGGAACGCAGCAAATCCGCGTAACCGATAATTGCGGTCAGCGGCGTCTTCAGTTCATGGGCAAACGCGGCAATAAAGTCCTCCCTGGCCCGAACCTCCTCCTGAAGCTCCCCTATGGTTCCCTCCAGCGCATTCGCCATGCTGTTGAAATCCGTGGTCAGCTGTCCCAGTTCGTCATGACTGACCTGCCTTGCCCGGTAGCTGTAGTCCCCCTCCGCCATCTTCCTGGTAGCGCCAGCCAGCAGCCGGATCGGCTTGGTCAGCCATGTACAGATGAAAAACATCACCGCCGTACAGCACGCCAGCATGGCAAGCGTAATCCTCCGATACACGGAAAATCCCTGCGCCCGCTCTTCAAATACCTCCGTCACATCCTCCAGCGTCTCCAGATACAGCATTCTGTCCAGCGCGTTGATAATGCTTCCCGTGTGAACGAAATAATGCTCTCCATGGGGAACCACCTGCCAGATCCTGGTTTCCTCCGTAATCTGCTGCAGAAGCTCCGTATCTCCGGGAAAGCCGTCGCTCATATACAGGACTTCCCGCCCTTCATTGGACAGCCGCAGATAGCGGCCGGATTCCCTTCCGCTGCTCTCCAGCTTTTCCCCGATCTGCTCTACCGCAATATCCTGCAGCACATGATATTGGGTGGGGATATTCAGCGCCGCCGTCTCGAAGGCAAAACGCAATATGTTGCTGTCATCCAGCGCCTTGGAAACCTCCCGTTCCAGGGAGGTCCGGAATACGGAATTGACAAAAAGATAACCGCTGAGCCCGAACGCGGCCGCCATGATGATAATGGCTGCCAGCAAAATCTTATATACAAATTTCATTCTCAGATTTCCAGCCGGTAGCC
>OFFP01001066.1_pt1 | contig 20109 bp, 17 predicted proteins | sample 1521431 | NCBI WGS metagenome assembly OFFP01 (sample SAMEA3504104, study PRJEB24116) | mouse gut metagenome | biome: mouse gut; feature: mouse-associated habitat; material: faeces | place: Denmark | collected 2011
CCTTTTTTATTTGTTAGCTCTCTGGCACAGAATCAGGCGAATCTGTATAGAAGCTCATTGATGAAAAGGCACAAATTTCGAAATGATGTCTATGGAGCGGATACACTGTTTAATATTAGTATTGCAACAGAGGTAAGTAGTGCAGTTGTTATGAAGGAGCCGGTATATGATTTTTTTCTTTACCAACAGAAAGAAATGAATGCTTCGTCTGGCAAATTTTATCCTTATGAGCATCAGATGTTCAATGAAATATATGTGAAGTATAGAAAATTATTCTTTGAATGGGAGCTTGCAGAAGATAGTTATAAAGAGATATTGGTAAATAGACGCATTCAGCAGGTGTCAAGTGAAATCAGTGCATTGTCTTTCGAGAATTGTAAGATGACATTGGAAGAGAAATTAGACTACATCTTATGCGTGATTGCTGATGAAACGCTAAGAGATTGTGCAAAGTGGGGCGAGCGGGAAGAAGAATTAGAAAGCCGTATATTGTCAGGAATTAGATCAATATTGCTTAAGGAGACGATTACAAGAGAGTGTGAGATGTATTTCGTGTATGAGCTTTTAGATTCCCTGCTCCGATATGAGAAGGATGAAGAAGATTATAGAAAAATCGAAGCCGCTGTATGGAATCCTCGAAACCCTTCACATATTGGGGAAATTTTTTATGATAAGTTAGAAAAGAGATTGTAGAAGATGAAAAAGAATTTAAGAAGTCGTATGGAAAATAGTATATTTAAAGGCAGGACACTTTTGATTACCGGAGGAACAGGATCTTTTGGTAATGCAGTGCTGAGACGTTTTTTGGAAACGGAGATTGGAGAAATTCGTATTTTTTCCAGAGATGAAAAGAAACAGGATGATATGAGGCATGAATATCAGACAGAATATCCGGAATATTTTGCAAAGCTGAAGTTTTACATTGGAGATGTTAGAGATATACAGAGTATCAGAAGTGCTGTATACGGTGTAGATTATATTTTTCATGCAGCGGCGTTAAAGCAGGTGCCGTCCTGTGAATTTTTTCCGGTTGAGGCAGTGAAGACGAATGTGCTCGGTACAGAAAATGTGCTTACGGCTGCCGTGGAGGCGGGAGTAAAGAAGATTATCTGTCTGTCGACAGATAAAGCGGCGTATCCGGTAAACGCGATGGGAACTTCAAAAGCTATGATGGAGAAGGTGGTTATTGCAAAAACCAGAACGGTGTCTCCAGAACGGACGTGTATCTGTTGTACACGTTATGGGAATGTAATGTGTTCTAGGGGATCGGTAATACCACTTTTTATCAGTCAAGTGAAACAAGATCTGCCTATGACGATAACAGAACCGACTATGACCAGGTTCATTATGAGTTTGGACGAGGCAGTGGAGTTGGTACTATTTGCTTTTTGTAATGCTCAGGCAGGGGATATTATGGTTCAAAAGGCTCCGGCGTGTACAATTGACGTACTGGCAAAAGCAATTTCGGAACTATTTATTCATGAGCATTACGTTAGAGTAATTGGAATCCGGCATGGAGAAAAAATGTATGAAACATTACTGACAGAAGAAGAATGTGTACATGCAGTTGATATGGGACAATTTTTTCGGGTTCCATGTGATAAACGTGATTTAAATTATGATAAATATTTTAAAGAGGGAAATATAAATAGAACGACCCATTCTGCATTTACCTCAGATAATACAGAAAGGCTAGGTGTTGAACAGGTAAAGGAGAGGTTGTTGGAATTGCCATACATACAGAAAGAATTAAGAAATTGGGGATGTTGATATGAAAGTTTTAGTGGTTGGTGCAACGGGGTTTATTGCGAAGAACCTGATTGCTGCATTGGAAAATATCATATCGGGAAAAGACAAAACTTATGATGTTCCGCAGAAACTTTCCCTATATAAATACAGCAGAAGTATGGGAAAAGACAGATTGAAGGAATTTTGCAGAGAATGTAGTTTTGTATTCTACCTTGCGGGGGTGAATCGTTCTGATGAGTTGGGAGAATATATGCAGGGAAATGTGAGCTTTTTGGAGTTTATATTGAACGAATTGCGTAGCCAGGGAAATGCTTGTCCGGTTATGTATGCATCTTCTATTCAGGCGGTTCTTGATAATGTCTATGGAGAGAGTAAAAGATCAGGGGAAGATTTGCTTGAAAGATACAGCCAGGAGACCGGATGTGCAGTATATATTTACCGCTTATCCAATATCTTTGGGAAATGGTGCCGACCTGCTTATAATTCAGTAGTAGCTACATTCTGTTATAATATTGCAAGGGGGCTTCCTATAAGGATAGAGAATGCAGAGAAACAGCTTCATCTGCATTATATTGATGATGTTGTTGAAGAGTGTATCGGACTTCTTGGGCGGGAACGGACGGAAAAGATTCAAAATCCATTAAGTGTCAGTCGGATCTATCATGTGACAGTAAAGGAAATTGCTGACTTGATTTATGGGTTCAAGAAGAGTAGGGAGACAAAGCAGATACTTGACATGGCGAAAAGAAGTTTTTCTCAGAGGCTTTATAGTACTTATCTTACTTATCTCCCAGAGGTTGAACTTAAATACGCAGTGGATATGTACCATGACGAACGGGGAAGTTTTACGGAGCTGTTTCGGACAATGGAAAGAGGGCAGATTTCTGTAAATATTACAAAACCAGGAATTGTGAAGGGAGAGCACTGGCATCATACAAAAAATGAGAAATTTATAGTGGTGAGCGGAAAAGGACGGATTATGCTCCGCCAGATATTCAGTCAGAATATACTGGATTTTCATGTTTCGGGAGAACAGATAGAAGTAATTGATATTCCGCCAGGTTATGCTCATAATATTATTAACGTAGGTGATACGGATTTGGTAACACTTATATGGGCGAATGAGAGTTTTCGGAAGGAGAAGCCGGATACTTATTCTTTAAGGGTAGAAGAAAATGAGGTAGGAGAATGAAAAAACTGAAAGTAATGACAGTGATTGGGACGAGACCGGAAATTATACGTTTGTCCGAAGTGATTAAAAGCTGTGATATATATTTTCAACATATACTCGTGCATACCGGGCAGAATTATGATTATACATTAAATCAGATTTTTTTTCAAGAATTAAAGATTAGAGAGCCGGATTACTATTTAAATACGGTTGGGAAAAATCTGGGAGAAACAATGGGGAATATTATATCTAGATCCTATGATATTATGGAGGCGGTCAGACCGGACGCAGTATTAGTATTAGGTGATACGAATTCAGCTCTGTCAGCAATTTCGGCAAAAAGGTTAAAGATACCTATTTTTCATATGGAAGCTGGAAATAGGTGTTGGGACTGGAATGTACCAGAGATGATTAATAGGAAGATTGTAGATCATATTTCAGACATTAATCTGCCCTATACAGAACATTCCAGAAGATATCTGTTATCAGAGGGTGTGGATGGAAAGACCATTTTTGTGACAGGATCTCCGATGCTTGAAGTGATGGAAAGTCATAGAAAGGAAATCGAGGAAAGCAAGGTTTTGGACAGATTGGGGCTGCAGAAGAAGCATTATATTTTACTTTCGGCGCACAGAGAAGAAAATATAGATCAGGAAGAGAATTTTGTTTCACTTATGAATGCTGTCAACAGGATTGCAGAGATTTATCAGATGGCTGTCATCTACTCAACACATCCAAGAAGCCGGAAGATGATTGAGAAAAGAGAATTTCAATTTCATACGTTAGTTCAGAGTTTAGATCCCTTTGGTTTTTTTGATTATAATAAGCTGCAGAAAGAAGCATATTGTGTATTATCGGACAGTGGGACGATATCAGAAGAAAGTGCGATTATGGATTTTCCAGCAGTGTTGATACGGACTTCTACGGAGAGACCGGAAGTGGTGGATAAAGGAAGTATTGTGATTGGCGGAGTTACTGATCAGACAATCTGTCAGTCACTGGATATGGCGGTTAAGATGTCTGATACAGGAAAAAAGACAATGATACCAGAAGAATATAAGGAGCAAAATGTTTCGGAGAAAATCGTAAAGATTATTCAGAGTTATACAGATATTGTGAACAGGACGGTTTGGAGAAAATGATAAAGATATTATGGTTGTGTAATATTGTGCTGCCTGATTTTAGTGATGAATTTGATATAAAGAAAAATCCATATGGAGGATGGATGACAGGCATGCTGCATCAATTGGAAAAAAGAGAAGATGTGAATATCTGTTTGTGTTTTCCGATTTTTGATAGTAACAGAAGAAAAGATGGGATAAGTAATGGACATGAGTATTATTCGTTTTTGTGTGATATGGATGCAGAAACATATTCTACAGAAATGGTAGAGGCGTTTGAAAAGATATTGGAAAAGAGCGGACCGGATATTGTGCATATATGGGGAACGGAATATTCGCATACTGGAGCGATGCTGCAGGCATGTAATGCAAAGGGAATATTAAGCAGAGCAATAGTAAATATACAAGGATTGGTATCTGTGTGTTCTAAACATTATTTGTCAGGGCTTCCGGAAGAGATTCAGAAACTTAAGTGTGACAGTGGAATGAGTATAGAAGAAGAAAAGCTATTGTTTGAAAAACATGGGAAATGTGAGATAGAGAGTATCCGAATGGTAAAGCATGTGATTGGTCGTACAGATTGGGACAGAGCGTGTGTAGAGGCGATCAATCCAAGAGTCAACTACTATTTCTGTAATGAAATTCTTAGAGATATCTTTTATGAAGAAGCGGGGACATGGAGATATGAAGAATGTCAAAAGTTTAGTATCTTTGTGAGTCAGGCTTCTTATCCGATAAAGGGGTTCCACTATTTATTAGAAGCGTTGCCTATTGTAATAGGACGGTTCCCCGATACACAGGTATATGTTGCGGGGACAGATATTCTTGGTGGATTGAATGAGAAACCGTATGCAAGTTATTTGAAAAAACTTATAGAACAATTTGATTTGGTAAATCATATATCGTTTCTAGGAAATCTAAATGAGGTTCAAATGATTCAGCAATATAAAAAGGCTAATGTGTTTCTTTCAGCATCTACAATAGAGAATGAATCTAATTCATTAAGCGAATCAAAAATACTGGGCGTTCCGTCAATTGCATCTTTTGTAGGTGGGGTCTGTAATAGAATTAATACATGTGTGGATGGTTTTTTGTATCCGCATGATGAACCAGCGTTGATGGCATATTATATTTGTAAAATTTTTGAAAATAAAAATGATTTATGTACACAGTTTTCAAAAAATTCCGTTAGAAGAGTATTAGAGGAGAATAATCCTCAACAAACTGCAGAATGTAATGTTCAGATATATAAGACGATTTTAAGTGATAACACCCACAAAATAAATCCGGCAGAAAGGTCAAAGTAATGAAAGTAGCAGTCTTCGGAACAGGAAAATACTATTCGATATACAAAAAATGGTTCATAAATGTAGAAATAACAGCTTTCTTGGACAATGATAAGAGTAAGCAGGGAAAGTTTTTAGATGGTGTACCGATTTTTTCACCGGATGAGGTGTTGGCATTAGAGGTAGACCGGATCTATATAATGAGTCATTACATTAATGAAATGTCTTTACAGTTGAAAGCGCTAGGAATTTCCGATGAAAAGATTTATTATACGTATGATCTGGCGGAATTGGGGTTTCAGCCAGAGGTGGAGATGCCGACAGGAATTCACCATGAGATCTGTAGGGCGAGAATTCTGCTTATTTCCGATGATCTGAAGCTTAATGGAGCACAGTATGCGTTATTCTACACGGTTCAAATCTTAAAAAGAGCGGGTTATGAGATAGTGGCTGCATCACCAGTACATGGGGAGATGGAAGAGAACTTTGCGAAGAGCAAAGTACCGGTTATCATTGATGAAAGAATTATGACAGGAAAACTGGATGAGTTATCCTGGGCATATGGATTTCAGCTGATTTTTATTAATACGGTTACTTACTATAATTTATTATTAAAGAGAGATCGGAGTATTCCGGTTGTATGGTGGCTGCATGAACCAGAGTGTTTTGTGAAGAATTGTTTGATTGAAGGACTGAGAAAGATTCATAATGAGAATTTACACATTATTGCTTCTGGTGGTGTTGCAAGGAAGGCTTTATTAAAATATAATGAAGATTTTTCAATAGATGTGCTTAGGGTGGGAGTGCCGGAGACAGGGTACACTGCAGAGAAAAAGTTAGGAGATAAATTTGTTATTTCGGTAATTGGTCCGATTTCTTATCTGAAAGGGCAGGATATTGTAGTAGAAGCAGTCAGCCTGCTTACGGGGAAGGAAAGGTCTGATCTGGAGGTTCGTTTTGTCGGAAGGACAGATCCGGGGTATGATGCATCGTTTGCAGATACAATGGAGAAAAACGGTATTATTAAGAAGACCGGTGAATTGACTCAGGATAAAGTGCATATGGAATATGAGCGGTGTGATGTGCTGATCTGTTCGTCTAGAGAAGAAGTATGGCCGATGGTGGTAATTGAGGCTATGCAACATAAAGTGATGTCAATTGTTTCGGATATTGCGGGAATTAAGGATTATCTGACAAATGAACAGAATGCACTGATTTTTCCTTCAGAAAATGCGGAATTATTAGCTGAAAAGATACGATGGTGTCTGAACAACAGGGATTCTGTAAAAAAGATGGGAGAAAGGGCTTACGAGATTTACAAACGATTTTTTTCGATGGAAGTATTTGAGGAAAATCTTTTATCTGTAATACAGGATTTATTGCATACAGAAGGGGAGAAAGGCAGATGATACTTGAAAATGAGAATCTTAGCAAAGAAGGATTCGTTACGTTGAAGAAATGGCTAGAGAACAGAAACAGAGGAAAGACGTTTGTGGACTATTTTCATGAATATGGTTATCAGTCTATAGCGATTTATGATGCAGGCGACTTAGGAAGGCTTCTGTATGAAGAGGTTAAAGAGTCGGATATCATGGTAAAATATTTTATTGACAGAAATGCAGAAGGAATAAAAGAAATAGATGGAATACCTGTTATTCTATTTTCACAGATTGACAGGATGGAAGAAGTAGATGTCCTGCTTGTGAGTCCTGTTGTTCAGTATGATGTGGTGTGTCAAATGTTGGCAGAGCGTATGCCTGCGCTTAGGACGCTGGCGTTCAGGGATGCTGTCTTTGAATTTTAAAGTAGGAGTAGATGAGATGATTACAACTGTCAGAAAGACGTCTGAGGATTTCAAGAAAGATGGAATTGATAAGAGCTATGATGAGGTATTTGGGCTGATTTGTAAAAATATAGCGATATCAATAGAAAACAGGAGGTTCGTGTATTTTATTGATGCAGAGTATGTAATGGATACAACGAAGGGGGACCGGTATGAGAATCTGGCCCCAGCGTATTGGAAAGTCTTAGATGCGGGGTTAGAGCAGTTGAAGTACTCAGAAGAGGAAACGGCGAATGATTTCTGCAGAAGTTATAATGCGGTGTTGGATAATCTGATCCGGTTATCTGAACGTATTGTGGACAGCTTAAAGCAAAGTGATTATAAGATGGAGAAGCAGATAGAATGGTTTACGCGTATCAGAGAAACGCCTGCAGAAGGATTCGAAGAGGCGGTGCAGAGACTTCTTTTTGTGAATCAGATGTTTTGGCAGACTGATCACAGGCTGACGGGACTTGGGGCATGGGATTCATATTTGTTCCCTTACTATGAAAATGACAGAAAGAAAGGAAGACTCTCCAGAGAAGATGCACGTGAAATCTTGAAAGATTTGTATCGTGTGCTGCATGAAAATTACAAGTATAAGAGCAATGTGTTGATGGGAGATACGGGTCAGATATTCGTGTTGGGAAAGTCGGATTCTCAGGGGAGATATCTTTGTAATGATCTGACATATTTATTAATTGAAGCGATGAAAGAAGTGCAGCAATCGGAGCCAAAGTGTCTTCTTAGGGTAAATAAAAATACGCCGAGAGATTTGATAGAACTTGCGTTAGCATCAATCACAACTGGTATTGGCGCTCCTTTGCTGGCAAATGATGATGTAATTATCCCGGAATTAATCAAATTCGGTATTGACAGAAAAGATGTGTATGAATATACGACATCAGCATGTTGGGAGCCACTAATTGGAGGAAAAAGTACAAGTCAGAATAATATGACTGCCTTAAATTATCTGAAAGCTCTGGATAATCTGCTAAAAAGAGAGCGACTGGAAAAGATAAAGACATTTAAAGAATTTAAGTTTATATATTATATTTATTTAAAAAGGAATCTACGGGCAGTAAAGAGGGTACTGCATTCAAAACACTTTCAGTACGATCCATTATTGTCTGTATTTACAGAGGATTGTTTTGAGAAGAAGCAAGATGTTTCCTGGGGAGGAGCACGATATCAACACGACGGAGTGACGTCTGTCGCGATGGGAGATCTTGTTGATGTATTGATGAATATAAAGGAATACGTTTTTGAAAAGAAATTATATACCTTATACGATGTAAAACAGATGATAACTCTGAATTTTCAGGGGAAGGATGAATTGTGCAGGGAATTAAGAGAAAAGCCTTCTTATTATGGTACAGATGAGAAGGCGGTAATAGAGTTGGTTAATGAGATTACAACCTGTGTGTCTGAGGATATTGCTGATTATCGTTCTTATCAGGGAGGAAGAATGAAGACAGGTTTAAGTGGATCATCTTATCTGGACAGTGCGCGGAATTTTGGCGCTTCATTTAACGGCAGAAGGACAGGAGAACCATTTACTGTACATATATCAAATGAAGATAACAATGGATTTACTGAGATAATCAATTTTGCATCGGAACTGAATTATGATGGTGGCAGATTAAATGGTAATGTTGTTGATCTTATGGTGAGTCCGGACTTTATTCACAATAATTGGGATAAATTTGTTGATTTTCTGATATTGAGTATCAAAAAAGGGTTTTTTGAAATGCAGATGAATGTTGTAAGCAGCCAGACTTTAATAGAGGCAAGAAAGAATCCGGAGAAATTTCCGAATCTTATCGTGCGGGTATGGGGATTCAGCGCATATTTTAAGGATCTTCCGGGCGAGTACCAGAATGTGCTGATAAAAAGGACTTTAAAAAATGAAAAATCAATGTAAAAGAGGTATAGAAGAAAAAGTGCTTATGCAGAAAAGTCTGATAATAACGAATATCCAGCGGATGTGTTTTCATGACGGTCCGGGGATTCGGACTACTGTGTTTGTAAAAGGGTGCAGCCTGCATTGTCCGTGGTGTTCTAATCCGGAAAATATCAATTTGTCAGAAGAACCATATGAGAAAAATGGAAATCGAGGAATATATGGGAAAAAATATTCGGCTTATGAGTTGTCAGACCTTCTGCTGAAAGATAGGGACTTCTGGATACCGGACGGAGGGGTCACATTTTCTGGCGGGGAAGCTTTGTTGCAGGCGGAGACGCTCAGTGATGTCTCAAAAGAATTGAAAGAGCGGCAGGTACACATTGCGGCAGAGACAGCTTTATTTGTTCCGACAGCTTGTGTTTATCAGGTAATGCCTTATATGGATTATTTTATTGTTGACGTTAAGATTATGGAGCATTCTCTTTGCCGGGAAGTGTTGGGAGGGGATTTGGAGTTATACAAACGAAATGTAGATATTTTATATAAAAGCGGTAAATTAAGCCTATTTCGTGTGCCTTGTTGTCCGGAATATACGTTTACGGAAAAAAATAAAGAATGGATTTTGGAATTTCTAATGCAGTATCCGGATATTCCGGTGGAGATATTTGCAGTCCATAATCTGGGAGAGATGAAATACGAATCTTTAAAACGTCCTATGTGGAAGTCAGAGGGAATAGACAGGCAAAGTCTGCAGAGATATTGTTCGTACTTAAAAGGATATGGAATTAAAGCAGAGGTAATAGAGATTTAATTATGTCAGGGAGGATAGAGCATGGATCCGAAAGTTACGGTTATACTGCCTACACTTAATATGAAGGCATATATTCATCAGTCTTTGAAGAGTGTTTTAGACCAGACACTGAAGGAAATAGAGGTGTTTGTAGTGGATGCAGCTTCAACAGATGGAACGAGAGAGATTGTAAGAGAGTATATGGAAAATGATTCGAGGGTATTTCTTCTTGACGATGTTAAGAAAAGTACTGGATATGCCAAAAATATCGGGATCGAGATGTCATCGGCTCCATATATCGCAATGGTAGAACCGGATGATTATATTGAGTTGGATATGATGGAAAAGTTATACCGGGCGGCGGAAGAGACGGAAGTTGATTTTGTAAAGGCAAATTACAGCGCTTTTCTAGGGGAAGGAAACTCAAGATTTGATTTTTATAAATCTACATCCGCGCTTCCAGGCGACTATGAGAGAATTATTGATCCTCAGAGAGATAATCACTGTTTTGGATGGATGATGTATGAATGGCTAGGGCTCTATCGGAAATCATTTTTAGATAAATTCCATATCCGGCACAATGAGTCTCCAGGAGCAGCGTATCAAGATCATGGGTTCTGGTTTTTGACCTTTGCATATGCAAGAAGTATTTATCTGCTTCCAGATACATTTTACCATTATCGTTGTGACAATCCCAATGCTTCAATCAAGAATCCAAACAATGTATTTAATATATGTAAAGAGTATGGTTATATGCAGAGGCGGCTTGAATTTCAGAAGGATGTGTGGGAAAGAGTAGCGCCGGCATATTATCGGGGATATTTCTATGATAATTGTGTTCTTTATGCAAAGCTTACAGAACAGTGGAGACTTCCATTATTACAGGAAATGCGAAAAACACTGTTAGAAGCCCAGGCTCAGGGATTATTGGATAAGAATCTGTATTCGGATAATGAATGGGAGGACTTAGCTTTAATTTTAAAGGATGAAGAGGAATTTTATGATAAGAAGGCGCAACTTTTTTCAGACAGCCAGACACGGTTGGAAACGTTGAAAAATGAGTTGTCGGAATGCAGACGGATTGTAATATATGGAGCGGGAAGTAATGGATGCAATCTGCATTATCTGCTTGCTGAACAAGGGATCGAAGTTGCGGCTTACGCGGATGGAAATCGTGAAAAATGGGGGAAGAAACAAAATGGAATCTACATTTTTGCATGGCAGGAGTGTGAGAGGAGATTCGCGGGAGCAGTTTATTTGATTACTGTTAAAAATCATAGCGATGAAATCGAAAAAATGCTGGTGGATAATCAGATTCCCCAAAGCAGGATTCGAAAGTGTGATATTGCAAAGCTCTTCCCCAATATGATTTGAGAGGATGTCAGAAAGATGAAATATGTGATTTTAGGAGGCGGATTGTCGGCGATCAGTACAGCCTTTTTCCTTCAGGAAAGGAATGATGCCGAAGAGATCCTGATTTTAGAGAAAGAGGAAAGACCCGGCGGACTTTGTAGAAGTATTACGAAGGATGGATATACCTATGATATTGGCCCTCATATCTTGTTTTCAAAGGATAAGGAGATGCTATCTCTAATGTTGGAAGTGTTAGGGGAAAAGAATGATTTGAGGCGTTCTAATCAGATTATTTATAAAGGACGGTATGTACAGTATCCTTTCGAGAATGATTTATCAAAACTACCGAAAGAAGACTTAGATTATTGTGTGGCGCATTTTCTTAATAATCCATATGAAAATTATGAGGCGGAGAACATGCTTCAGTTCTTTTTGAAAACATTTGGAGAAGGGATCACCAATGCTTATCTGCGCCCTTATAATGAAAAGATTTGGAAATATGATCCGTGTTTTATGGATACACAGATGGTAGACCGGATTCCCAAACCGACACATGAAGAAATCATGAGAAGTGCATCAGGTGAAACGGTGGATGGCTATGTCCATCAGCTTTATTTCCATTATCCTTCTTCCGGCGGTATAGAGGCTGTGGTCCAGGGGTTCATTAAGAGACTGGATTCGAAGTGTACCCTGTTATGTGGAGAAAAGATCACGGATTTGCGAAAAGTAAAAGATAGATTTGAAGTAGTGTCGAACGGAAAGAAGATAAAGGCAGACAGGATTATATCTACAATACCGCTTCAAGAGTTGAAAACGATATGTGAAATGCCAGATAAAGTTGCGGAGAGTATCCATAATCTTAGATATAATTCTATTTTAATTGCATTTGTGAAAACAAAGGAGGATTTATGCGGGAATAATTTTGCGTTTATGAATCCAGAAAAAGATATAATTTTTCATCGTATTTCAAAGATGGATTTCCTGGGAGAAAAATATCAATGCAATAGCGGGGCAACTTATATGGTGGAAGTTACGTATCGAGAAAAAGATTATATTGACAGTTTACCTGAAGAAGTATTGAAGGAAAAAATTGCGTATGGAATGAAGAAGATTGCTTTTGTGAGAGATGAAAAAGATATAGAATTCATGAATCTTACCCGTCATCCATATGCGTATGTTATTTATGATTTGAATCATAAAAAGAATATGAATATTGTTCGGGAATATTGTTGCTCACAGGGGATATTTCTGAATGGACGATTTGGAAATTTTGAGTATTGGAATATGGATCGGGTAATCAGAGAGAGTAAGAATTTGGTGGAACAGCGGCTATTCACAAGATAGAAAAACGAAGAGAGGAAATCGAAATGATCATAACAAAAACCCCATTTCGTATCAGCTTCTGCGGCGGTGGAAGCGATATGGCTGATTTTTACAGACAGAATGGCGGCTGTGTATTAAGCACGACAATTAATCGCTATATGTATCTGACTATTCATCCTTACTTTGATGAGTCAAAAACAGCCCTGCGGTATTCAGAAATAGAAATTGTTGACGACATCAACCAGATCGATCATTCCATCTTTCATCAGATACTGAAAGATATGAGAATCAACGGTGTTGAGATCAGCAGTACGGCGGACGTTCCAAGTGGAACGGGCTTGGGCTCTTCTAGTTCTTTTACCGTGGGCCTGCTTCACACACTGTGTTGTTACCAGGGGAAATTCGTATCAAAAGGCTGGCTTGCACATGAAGCATGTCAGGTAGAGATCGAGAAACTTGGGAATCCGATCGGGAAACAGGATCAGTATGCCGCTGCGTATGGCGGACTGAATTTTATTGAATTTCACAGAGACGATTCTGTAACCGTATCGCCAATTATTATGCAAAGCGAGACGAAAGAGGCATTAGAGGAAAATTTAATGATGTTCTATACCGGAATTACCCATGACGCGAATATGATACTTGCGGAGCAGCGAAGAAATATTTCAAAAGAAGATAAGACGCAGAATTTGATTGAGATGTGCCGTTTGGCAAGGTGTATGAAAGAGGCGCTGGAAGGCAACGAATTATCGGATTTTGGGGAAATTTTAAATGAGGGATGGATTAAGAAACGAGAGCTTGCCAGTGGTGTCACGAATTCAAAAATAGACGGTTTGTATCAGTGTGCTATGAGAAACGGAGCGTCAGGTGGGAAACTTTTAGGTGCCGGAGGAGGCGGGTTTTTGTTGTTTTATTGCGAAAAATACAAGCAGAAACGGTTAGAAGAAGCATTGGGATTAAAGCGTTTTGATTTCCGATTTGAGCATGACGGAACCTCTGTAGTATATATAGGAAACAAATACTGGTAAGGGAGCAGAAACATGAGAAATGTATTAGTAATTGGAGGCGCAGGATTTATTGGAAGTCATCTGTGCGAGGCATTATTGACAGAAGGAGAACGGGTTATCTGTGTGGATGATTTTTCGCTCGGGACAAAAGAGAATATCAGCAATATGGAAGAAAATGAGAATTTTATTCTTTATGAGGCAGATGCTGCGGTTAGAAATGTATTGGAAGAGATATTTGAGAGAGAAGATGTAGAATATGTGTTTCATCTTGCCGCTAATTCAGATATTCAGGCGAGTGCTTCTGATCCGGAGGTGGAATATAGGAACACATATACGACAACATTCAATGTTTTGTCCTGCATGAGAAAGTTTCATGTGCAGAAAATGTTTTTTGCTTCAACTTCTGCGGTATATGGGGATAAGAGAGATGTTCTGTTGGATGAGAATACGCCGGATCTTTCTCCGGTTTCCTATTATGGCGCCGCAAAGTTGGGGAGTGAAGCTCTGATCAGTGCGTTTTCTTATATGAATGGTATAGAGAGCCTGATATTTCGATTTCCGAATGTCATCGGACCAAGACTCACGCATGGCGTAATCTTTGACTTTATCCATAAATTGGAATGTGATCCGAAATGTTTAAAGATTCTGGGAGACGGGAAGCAGACGAAACCGTATATTTATGTGTCCGATCTAATTGATGCAATTCTTAAGTTTCAGGAAACAAAGCACCAGGGAGTGACTTTATACAATGTAGGTGTGGAAGGTGAAACAAGTGTAACGAGTATTGCAGATATCATATGTGAAGAGATGTGTCTTACTGCTGTTCAATACGATTATACCGGCGGTGAAGGCGGTTGGAAAGGTGATGTGCCAAGATTCCGGTATTGTTTGGATAAGATTCATGGTGCAGGTTGGAGGGCAGTATATTCTTCTGATGAAGCAGTTCGAAAGACGGTGCAAGAGAATCTTAGACGGAGGAATCATCATGCATAAGGATTATGCGGCAGTTATCCAGGCGGGCGGACAGGGAACCCGTATGAGAGACATGACAAGGGGTTTGATACCTAAGCCGATGCTGTTGCTGAATGGAAAACCGATGATTCAATGGCAGATAGAAAATATATCCCAATATGGGATCAATGAATTTATCTTGATTGTTGGATATCTGGGCGAGAAGATCGAAGAATTTTTTGGAGATGGAAGCAGGTATGGTGTGCATATCCGTTATATCAGAGAAACAACGCCTTTAGGCTCTGCAGGCGCTTTGTATTATTTGAAAGATATGATACATTCAGATGCTTTCTTGCTGATATATGCGGATGTGATGTTTTGTTTGGAATGGAGCCGAATGATCGCGTTTCATGAGCGTAGTCAAGGAAAAGCGACGCTTCTGGTTCATCCCAATGCACACCCGTATGATTCAGATCTGTTAGTTCTAGATCAGAATAATTGTGTGAAGGATATCGATTCGAAGACGAATCACCGCAGATATTGGTATGAGAATTGTGTGAATGCGGGGCTTTATATTTTGTCAGCCGATATTCTGCAGAGAATGGAAAGACCTGAGAAATTAGATATGGAGAAGGAAATCTTAATCCCGCTGATGTTGGAAAATCAAGTGTATGGATACCGGACTCCGGAATATGTGAAGGATGCCGGTACTCCCGAACGTTTCCGAAGAGCAGAAGAAGAACAGAGAGCGGACGTATGGGAGAGAAAGTGTCTTGATAAAAAGCAAAAATGTGTTTTTTTGGACAGAGATGGAACGCTGAATCAGTATAAGGGGTTGATCTGCCGTGATGAGCAATTTGTATTAGAGCCACATGCCGCTGAGGCAGTCCGACTGCTGAATGAAGCTGGATTTTTGGCGATTGTGGTTACAAATCAGCCGGTGGTAGCAAGAGGATTATGTGATATAGAAGATGTAAATAGAATACACAGGAAAATGCAGGTGTTATTGGGGGAACAGGGTGCTTATCTGGATGATATCGTATTCTGCCCGCATCATCCGGATAAAGGATACCCAGAGGAAAATCCGGAGTATAAGAGAGAGTGTGCCTGCCGAAAGCCGGCGATAGGAATGATAGAACAGATGGCAGATAAGTACAATATAGACCTGGCACAATCGTACATGATAGGAGACAGTACCGTAGACATACAGACAGGAGTGAATGCGAAGATGAATACAGTTCTGGTACTTACAGGACAAGCAGGGTTGGATAGAAAGTATCCAATAAAAGCGGATGATACGGCAGAAGATGTCTTGGATGCGGTCAGGAAGATTTTAGGAAAATGAGGTGCTGCATAGTGAATGATTACAGAGAGCAGATAAGGCAATACATTGAAATGGAAAAGCAGGTGTTGGATTCGCTCGCGGAAAATGACATCAATGAGGTTATGAATGTTTTAGAGAATGCAAGATTTGCTAGGAAACGGATCTTCATTTGCGGAAATGGCGGAAGTGCATCTACGGCGTCTCATTTAGAATGTGATTTTAATAAAGGAATTAGTTATGACCAAAAGATCAAATATGATATTGAATGTCTGAGTGATAATGTTCCTATGATGATGGCGATCGCAAATGATCTGGGATATGAGGATATTTTTGTAGAGCCGCTGAAGAACAAGCTGAAAACAGGAGATATTGTTATAGGAATTTCGGGCAGCGGAAATTCAGAAAATGTTGTAAAGGCGCTTACTTATGCGAATAATATCGGAGCAGAAACGATAGCATTTACCGGATATAGCGGAGGAAAATTAAAGAATATAGCAAAATATAATATCCATGTCCAGATAGACAATATGCAGATTGTGGAAGATGTTCATCTTATTTTGGATCATATGATGATGTATATTCTTTCGGGAATGAAGGGCTGTTGATGGGAGGAGATTATGGCATATTACTATGTGGACGACGTGGTCAGACAGTTAAAGAGCGCTCCGCAGCTTGTAGTCTTCGGGGCAGGCAACGTAGCGTCTCTGGTTGTAGAAAGTCTTCAGGGTGAATTCTATCAACTCCGGATAGAATATTGTATGGTTTCTGACCTTGGAAGGAATCCGGAACAGATCAAAGGAGTGCAGGTCATAGATTATGAGGCGGCAAAGAAATTGGTGCGCAAAGATGCCATAATATTGATTGCAATTGTAGAAAAGTATCTAGAAGAGGTAGCAGAAACACTCGTTCAGCATGGATACAAAAATCTTCTTCCGCTCACCTTCGAGAATGATCTGTGGAGCCTGCTGCGTGGGAATCTGTTCCGAAACGAAAGAATGGCACAAGGAAAGCCTTATCGGACGATAGAAGAGGAACTGTTAAAGAACGGAAGGCAGATAGAAGAAACAGAGGGAACAAATCATCGGACGCTCAGCATTTATTCGGCGAGATGCCATATGGATAGGGAATTAGATGAAGATATCTCAAAATATTCATGGGAGATACCAATCCAGGTGGGAGCAGCGTTGACAGATAAAAGGATCTGTGAGATTCAGGATAACAAAGGGAATCATATCTCGGGAAAGAATAAGCAGTATTGTGAACTTACAGCCTTGTACTGGATTTGGAAGAATGAATGTTCGGATTATGTGGGGCTGGGACATTACAGAAGACACTTTGAGTTAGAGGAAGAGCAGTTAAAACAGCTGATGCATTCGGATATAGATGTTGTACTTACAATTCCGATCCTGGATATCCCAAATGTGGAAGCTACATACCGACGTGATCATGTAGGAGAGGATTGGGATGTGATGCTGGAAGCTGTCCGGACGCTTTCACCGGATTATATGGATACTGTCAGTAGGATGCAGAGAGGAAGATTCTACTATGCGTATAATATGTTTATTATGCGCAGAGAGATCCTGGAGGATTATTGTAATTGGCTGTTTCCGATATTGTTTTACTGTGAAGAACATTGTGAAGACCGTTATAGGAAGAAAAGAGATGCATATCAAAGCCGATATATAGGTTTTTTGGCGGAACATCTGATGTCGGTTTATTTTATGCATCATGAGAACAAATATAAAATTGTTCATGCAAGGAAACATTTCATATTGTAGCGGACCTTAGTCAGAAAGAATGAAAAAATTATGGGGAAAGTATATATAATCGGAGCGCATTCACGGGCGCAGACATTGGCGGTATATCTGAGATATCTCTATAAAGATATTTCTGTAGAAGCATTTCTGGTGAATAACGAAGAAAGAAACTCTAGATGTATAGAGGGAGTACCAGTGATCCAGCTTACGGGACTTTCGAGTTCATCTGGAGAAGATTCGGATCCAGGGGCAGAAGCTTTGAGTGGGCATAATAAATATATAGAATTACATACGGAATGTCCGGTCTACATCGGCACAAGAGGCATTTACCATGAAAAATTGATATCAGAACTTCAACAGTACGGGTTTAAGGAGATATATCCGGTAACGGTGGAATTGGATATGCGGCTGCGTAATGCATATTTGAAAAAATATTTTGCAGAGATCGGAAGAGAATATATTAAGATAGATGACCTGGATCAGGTGGACGGAGCAGATAAAATGGACAGGTTATCCGACAGCCGGCTTAGCCGGACGGTCTATGTAGTGCGGAGCATTGCTGACAAGACTTTACAACAACCATATAAGCTTGCAGACTATGAGAAAGAGATTCAGGCAGGTGCGGCGCTGACAGAAATGCGTTTATCAGATGGAATCCTTACGGATGCAAGTGGTGTTAATATCTCTTCTTGGAATAAACAGTTTTGTGAATTGACGGTCCTTTACTGGATATGGAAAAATGCCGTTAAAGACGTGGTAGGCATGGTGCACTACCGGAGACACTTTATTCTTCCGGCTGATTGGTGTGAAAGATTAGAGACATATAGTATAGATGTTATCCTGCCGACACCTCTGTATGTGGCGCCAAGCATTGCCGGGAATTATAACTCCCGGCATGACCCATCAGACTGGGAGTATATGAGGGAATATCTGAAGGAACAGGATGAAAAGTTTTTTCAGGATGCAGAAGATTTCTTTGGTGGGAATCTGTATTCGCCTTGTAATATGTTTGTTATGCGAAAAAATGTTTTAAATGATTTGTGTGAATGGTTGTTTCCGGTTCTGGAAGCAGTTGCAGTCCATGGAGGACAGAAAGAGGATAATTATTTAAACAGGTATCCGGGATTTATCTCTGAACGATTGATTTCCTATTTTTTTGAACGGTACAGGGATAGATATAAGGTGGTATATGCGGACAAAAATTTTTTACCTTAACCAGAGGTGTGGATGAAAAGTTTTGGCATTGTTATAGGGAGTTGTTAGATATATGAAGATCACAGTTATAGGTTTAGGCTATGTAGGTCTGGCGAACGCCATATTATTGGCACAACATAACGAAGTCATGGCAGTCGATATTGTCCCTGAAAAGGTTGCAATGATCAATAGTCGTAAATCTCCTCTTGTGGATCCGGAGATCGAGGATTATCTATCAGAGAAAGCCCTGAATCTTCAGGCGACGACAGATTATAAAGCTGCGTTGAAGGATGCGTCCTATGTGGTGATCGCTACGCCGACGAATTATGATTCGGAGAAGAATTTCTTTGATACAGGATCTGTTGAAAATGCAATCGTGAAAGTTCTTAAATACCAGCCCCATGCTACTATGGTGATCAAATCTACGATTCCGGTTGGCTATGTAGAACATGTGAGAAAATTATTTGGTGTGAAGAATATCCTATTTTCGCCGGAATTTCTGCGAGAGGGCAGGGCGCTCTATGATAATCTGTATCCGTCCAGGATCATTGTGGGTGAACGATCCGACCGGGCAAGGAGATTTGCAGAACTTTTAAAAGAGGGCGCAGTGAAGAAGGATATGCCGCTTTTGTTTATGAATCCAACAGAGGCGGAGGCAGTGAAATTATTTGCGAATACATATCTTGCTCTAAGAGTAGCGTATTTTAACGAACTGGATTCTTACGCTGAGATAAAAGGGCTTGACACCAGCCAGATTATAGAAGGGGTTTGTCTGGATCCAAGAATTGGGACGCATTATAATAACCCATCATTTGGGTATGGCGGGTATTGTCTGCCGAAGGATACGAAGCAGCTTCTGGCGAATTATGAAGATGTACCGCAGAATGTTATGCGGGCGATCGTAGAGGCGAATCATACCCGGAAAGACCATGTCGCGAATATGATTTTAAAGAGGCGTCCGAAAGTGGTAGGGATCTATCGGCTGACGATGAAAACGGAATCTGATAATTTCAGACAATCGGCAATACAGGGCGTTATGAGACGGTTACGGGGAAAAGGCGTGGAAGTGGTGATCTATGAACCCGCAATAAAAGAGGAGTGCTTTGACGGATTCAGGGTTATTCAGGGGTTGAAGCGATTTAAGGAGATCGCTGACGTTATAGCGGCGAACCGTATTACGGATGAACTTGAGAATGTGAGGGAAAAGGTTTATACAAGAGATATCTATGCCAGAGATTAAGATATGTCTGCAATATATTGTTATTGCCAGAAACATATCTTGATCTCTATTAATAAATATATTTTATGCATTATCTTGAAGAATATCTGTGGAGTCTTTGGCTGTCCGGCGGGAC
>OFFP01001069.1_pt1 | contig 20088 bp, 17 predicted proteins | sample 1521431 | NCBI WGS metagenome assembly OFFP01 (sample SAMEA3504104, study PRJEB24116) | mouse gut metagenome | biome: mouse gut; feature: mouse-associated habitat; material: faeces | place: Denmark | collected 2011
AGGGCAGGACCACATCCACGCCATTGTCCACAAGCCGCAGCACATCATCCTCTGTCAATTCCAGGATCCTTCTATAATGCGACAAACCATAGTATTCATTCCCCGCACTGCCGTATGGATCGCTTCCCAGACGGTTTCTCCAGATCCAATAGAGCGCCGTGAGTTCCGAATAATTCCCGTTCTTTGCGGAAATATTTTCTCCGTCGCAATCCAAAATATCAGCAACACGCTTCTGGCTCCGTACCGCGCCCACCTGAATCGGCGTGATCCATTCCGGCAGGTCATAATCAGCAGATAACGGCTTATCTCCATGGAACTTCGCCATAAATACATGCAGGTCAGCCCTGTGGAACCCAACAGGGAGCGCGCGCAGCGGCATAAACTCCTTCTCACCCGCATGATGACAGTTCATGAGCTCCGCCCATCGCGAAGACGTTAAACGCACATAACAAAGCAACCCGTGCTCCTTAAGGCTCGCCTCGATCGCAGGCATCATATTCTCCGGTGTTGCGATCAGAATCTCGATGTTCTCCTTCTCCTTTGGGGATAATGATCCGGAAAATGCTTCTAACTCCAGCACAGGGATTCCGGATAAATACTCTGCATTGCCGCCCCTTTCCGATACCAGGAAACATCGGATACGTCTGCGCGGATACAGGTTATGTATTGCTTCATAGACTCCAAGCGCCGTGCCCTGGGCGCCGTATATAGCCAGATCCATCGCTTTCCCTTCTTGTTTCTGGCATGAATTACCACACTCACATCTGCTCCCCTGCACTTTCATATTCCCTCCTGTTTTATGCGATGTACTCTCTAAGCCTCTTCTACGGTGACATAGGCGCGTCATTTCATGCAGGCACTGCACGAAAGCGCTGTATCATATAAACAGCTCAGCTTCTCACACGATGCCTCTATACTATAGCCCGTCTGCCGGAATGCTTCATCTATCCGGCATTTCCAGATCCCTTCCCGGTTTCCCGCAGCCATATCCCCTGTCTTCGCCGCTTCAGCCAGCGCCTCCGCCCAGCATTCCTCTTCCAGCGGAAGGAATTCCACCAGCCCCGTGATATCCACTTCTTCCGTCACCAGATCCGATACCAGGCACCGCAAACCCGCAGCCTGCGCCTCTATAACCGAGATCGGAAGCCCTTCGAATCTCGAAGGCAGGCAGAACACATCCATCGCCTGCAGGAAATCCGGCGTGTCCTCCCGCCATCCATAACACGCGATCTGTTCCTGCATTCCCAACTCCTCTACAAGCTTCTTCACTACAGATATATTCTCCCCCTGCCCCATCAAGATAAGATACAGCCTCTTATCCCTCTCATATGCCCTTGCAAAACAGCGGACCAGAAATTCCTGGTTCTTCGCATAACTATACCTTCCTATATGCCCGACCACAACCCGGTCCCCGATTCCAAGCCTGCCGCGGATGGCTTCCCTCGTTTCCCGGTGATACCGGAAACGATGTACGTCAACTGCATTCGGAAGGATCTGTATCCTGTCCCTGGGAACAGACTCCGGAAAGAGCCAGTCCGCCGCCACATGGGAGCAGGCGCATACATCCGTCGCATAATCCATGGAAAACCTGCTTTTATAATGAACATGGTCCCTCCACAGCTTCTCCCGCTCCACCGGATCCACAAAATCTATCCCCGAACTATGGGAATGGACGATCACCTTCGGAACCTTCATCTCCATAGCGATCTCTTCGATCAGGAATCCCCGCCATGAACTTGTATGCAAGTGGACCACATCGAATCCCCTGCCCAGGACATTCCTGATTTCCCTGGCAAATGCTTCCCTCCCGTCTCTTTGAACCGTGTCCAACTGATACACCGGGAACCGGAAGTCCTCGTATTCCCTGGTCTTCTTAAGGCTGTCCGCCGATTTTGTCAGAAAGGAAAACTCGTATTTTGACTGGTCTATATACGGCATGTGGTTGAAAATATATCTGTATACACCGTTGCTGACCTCCGGCGGCGTCATATGCAAGATCCTAATCATCCGCCCCATCTCCTCATTTCTTTCTTTATTTCTTTCTTATAACAGCAGCTACGATCAGCTGGTAATTCGGATCATGGAACTCCAGGTCTTCCCGGCTTAATTCTTCACTGCTGATCCCGTATAAAAAAGCCGCAGAAGCCTTTACATTTCCATAGGTAAACACATCCACGGACTCCACCTCTGCAATCCCTTCAAACAACCGTCTCATCGACTGCTCCGTAAAGCTCCAGAAATGTCCGTAATGAATCCTCTCATACTGTATGATCTGCGAAATGCCGGCAGCTGTGATAAGCGCTGTCCCTCCTCTTTTCAGAAGCTTCACGATCTGGCATACTGCAGACCGGACATCATAGATAAACGGCAAAGTCTGGGTACAGATCAGACAGTCCACGCTTTCCGCCTCAATGCCTTCCCCCGTAGACAGATCCCCTTTGATCTGGTTGATCTTTGGCGCCTCCCTCTCCACATGGAGGATCACCGATTCCGTAACCTTCTCCCCGCCGAACCTCTCCGTATAGGCACGGTCCCCGATCTCCATCACTTTTCCGCCAATCCACTCCTTCTGAAGATCCAGAAACGCTTCTATATAATACCTGTCAACCGGCGTTCCCCGGCACATGCCATAGGTATCATCCAACGGAACCGGCGGAAGGTTCTGTAAAATACCGTCCGCTTTCGGATATAGCGGCGTATCTTTGAGGCTCTCGGCAAGCTTCTCCAAGTCTGACGGATCTATTTTTATATCCAGCCGAATCTCCCTGTTCCGGTAGAAGATATCCCCCTCCTCCCAGATCAGTTCACCGCCGTTTCCAAACAGCATCCTTTCAAATGTATTATAAGGTTCTATCTCCGGACCAAACCGAAAACGCTTTGCAGACACCCCTAATTCCCGAAGCTGCCCGGACATATCCCCAAGCGCATAAGACAATAAGATCACCGGCACATCCGGATCTTGAAGCATATCCGGGAACCTGCCAAGATCTGCCGGGTTCATCACGATCACACGGTGTTCTATTGACGGATATATCGGCTCTCCCGGCTTTACTGCGTTATCCAGTATCGCTATTACCTCATACCGCCTGTACAGGCTTTCCTTTTTCCGCTGATATACCATGCCCCTTCCAAAGAGGATCACTTTTTCCTTCTGCTCCATAGTACGGCTCCTTAATACTTATTCACAAAAACCCGGCGTGTCCGCCTTGACGCAAGATATTCCGCCAATGTCGGCTGGTAATATTTCACGTCGATCACTTCCAGGCCGCCAAGCCTGTTATAGGTATGTACCCCCAGGATCTTCTTCTCTGTCTCAATCCTCAGATTCTTAGGGGAAATACGCTTCACTGCGTGTTCCTTATATACCGGCTCCAGAGAGTCGATCTCACTGAATACAAGCCCTGCGCCGTAGGAATTCCGGCAGTCCTGCGACACCCTGTAGAGCCTGCCGTTACGCCGGAGAATATTCCCGCCCGGCCTTGCCGTCCCGACATCCCTTGTAATAACCACCGGCTCTGTCATCGTACCGTCCGCTCTTTCTTTCGCCAACAGCAGTTCCCCTTCATCCCCTGAAAATGTCGGCGCAAAAGTAAAGATATACCTTTCCTCCCCCTGTTGGAGGAACGTCGTATCCACATATCTCGCATTACAAAACAGGCATCCTGCCTGTTCCCATTTATCCGGGAACTGTACAAGCCTGTATATCCCTACTTCATTCTTCTGCCAGGATTCCGGGCACATAAAAAGCTCCCCATCCCGGACAAATACATTGGGATAAGAAAGATGCCAGTGCTCATCCATCGTAACCTGCCATTCTCCAAACCTGCCGTCCTCATAGACACAATACCCGATCACGCCGTTCCTCTCCGAACGGTATAAGAACAGTTCTGCAAAGAGGTACATCCGCCCCTTGTATTCTACTAAAAACGGATCCGCAGCCCATGCATAATCCGGATTATTTACCAGGCGGAAAGGTTCGCCTTTTGATGTCCGGTACGCGATCTGCCAATGCATGTATCTTAACTTATTCATATATTCTATTCCTTTCTACTGGAGATCCAACACATGCTCTCTCAAATACGCGGCTACCTTCTCCGAGGCATCTCCTCTGTCATAATTCCCCATAGAATCCATAAATGACGCTAATCTATCCGCATAACTCTCCTCGTTAAAGTTTTCTATCTCTTCTACCAGTTCATCATTAGAATGCGCTTTCACATAAGGGAGCCTGTCTATTGGGATATAAAAATTCCGGTCTTCCAGGTATTCCCTGTAATCCTTCTGGTACAGGAATACCGGCCTGCCCGTATAAGAAAAATCATACATACACCCCGAATAATCCGTGATCAGGACATCCGCCGCCGCAAGAAGCTCCTGAAAATCATCATACTCTCCCACCAAAAGATACTCTGCATCCTTCTGGAAAGAATACTCCCGATAATTGACCGGATGCCTGCTGACCATCATCTGAAAGCGTTTATGAAATCTCTGTTCCAGAGCGCACACAACCCGCTCCAAATCCAAGTCATAGCACTTTACACCCGCGTGATCCCTGAATGTAGGGGCGTATAATACAATTGCCGCCTCTTTCCCGACTTGGTAGAACCGGCGCACCTTCTCCCGCGCCGCTTCCATATCCCAGAACACATCATGCCTCGGCAGCCCATACTTCAGGATTACCCCGTCATACCAGAAAGAACTTCTGTATAATCCCGTATAAAACTCACTACCCGACAGAAAAACGTCCGCCATTTTGGAATCGTTCTTCGCACCTTCTATGTAATATGCCGGGAGCTTATCCTCCACATCCTTTTCCACCCTTTTCACCGGCGCCGCGCCATGCCATGCCTGGACATAGAATTGCCCCTCCCGCTTCCTCACAGACTGCCCTTTCCTGCTGTTGTCAATCCATACTTTTGCCGTGGCAAGCTCCCGGTAATATTCCTCACTGCCAAAGATAACCTGCCTGATCCGTTCCGGAAAACTTTCCCTATAATGGGAGACTGCCCACACAAGCTCCAGTTTCCGTTCCTTGTCAGCTTCCAGAAGTTTTTCCGCGATATATTTGGGATTGCCCCCATAGCCTTCTCCAGACTGGTTCTGCAGCAAGACCTTATGCCCATCTACCGGCTCCCGGTACAACGCTTCATAGAAACGGTCCAGAAGCTCCCCGGAATCCACACAACAATAGCCAGAGATCCCATTCTCCCTTAAGACTTCCCGGATCTCATCCTGCAAGCCTTCCTGCACCGCCACGACCACCAACGCTTTTTTCAGCGCCTCCGTCTTGCCAGCCAGTTCAACAACCTTAAGCCCAAACTTCTCCGGTACATTTCCGCCCAACTTTGTGACTACAAACGCCCGGACCTTATCCTGCATCCCCTTCTGCTTTAAATAAATATAAAAAATATCTGCAACAGCGCCTGCCCCGTATATGTAAAGGGTATCCGCCATCCTGCATTCCCTCATTAATCCCGCTTTCATGCCTGCCCTCCTGTAATTCTATATACCCTTTTCCCACATCCTTATATAGTTCCGGCATCCGCGTTCTTCAAGCATCTTTGCAATCTCATCCTGTACCTCCAAGGTGTAGACCGTGATGACCACCGCCCTTCCCGGCAAGTGCTCCAACCGGTCCAATTCTATCACGGGAATACAATCCACCATGGAAACCCCGCCGCCCTTGCTGACAACAAACCCTTCCGGCTGTATGTTTTCCTTCCGTAACAGCGACAGGCAGAACTGCCCCATTGTCCCGGCTCCATACAGATATACCTCCCGGTTTCTTTCTGCAAATTCGATCACGCTGCTCTTATTGCTTCTATAACGCTCCAGATCAGCCAGGTTATTCACAGGGAAAAAGGTCTCTGCCTCCTTGAAGATCAGGTTCGCTGCATGCTGCAGGTAATTGGTCTGTATCGCCGCATACGCTTCCGTCATCACCGTACCTGTATCATATCCCGCATCCTGCGCGACATATGGGAAGATACGTTCAATCCCATAGCTCAGGTAATCCTGCCTCCGCAGCCCCTCGTCGTCAAAATCCGAGTATTCCCATCCATGATCAAATAATTTCTGCAAGGCATCCCTTCTGAACCAGAGCGCCGTCCCTATGGTAACCGGCGGCTTGTCCTGCCTTATATCCGTATCCAGGCAAAGTTTTTCTACAAGCTCTTCCGTGATCCCAAAGGAATCATGCCAGCCATAGCCATACCAGGTACAGAAATGATCCCCCACCGGTTCCGGCGGTGCAAGCACCCCTAACGAGGGATTCTCCAAAAACAGCTGCAGGACACGGCTGATATATCCCGCGCTGCCAACCGTATTTCCCCATAAGTTTTTGATCCACAGCTCCGTATCCCTTTTTACCTCCGCACTGCGCTCCTTCTTATCATGTAGGAAGCAGACATATTCATAATCTTTTATTAAGTCCGCGCAGGTAACCAGAAGGGCGCTCACGTCACGCCCGCGGTTCTCTTTCAGAATATACCGAATATTTTTTCTGCCGGATGCTTCCATATGTCTTCTGACCTCTCTTAAGACTTCCTTCCGGGATGAAACCAGACAGACATGGATTGCTTCCGGTATCCCGTCAAGATAAGGCAAATAAACCGAAAGCGTGTCCAGGTAATATAAATAGACGATGATCAATGTATCAGAATATATTTCCTGCCAAAGAGCCTCCGGAGCAGAAGACAGAACATATATTAAATTGTTTTCATATCGTATATCATATACATTTTTCACGATTCCCTCATCTCAATGCCGTACTGCGGACAATACAATTGTCCGGCGCTCAAATCATCTTTTACTGTTTGGTAAACCTCATGAAATGCTTTTTCTCCCAGTGCCAGTATTACTCCGTCGTCTTCCTGAAACTTCATATCGTCATAAGCAGATACCCGCATTCTATCTTCTTCAGGCTCTATCCGGCTTACAACAAATCCCTCAAACTTCCATCCCTTATATTCAAAATATCTTGAGATCCCTTTGCCATATATCCCATGCCCATAAATAAATATCCTCTCGTGCATATCATAAAATTCTTTTAATCGATCCGGTTCAAACGGAGCAATTGGATTCATGTAACCGTTCCTGCATAATCGAGATGCATTTGCACCGATCAGCTGCGTATGATAATCCGTATTTTTTCTTATATGATCCATGACGCCGTTTAGCATTTCCAAATTCATCAGGCATATCGTTTTTTTCTTCAAGACCGGAAATTTATAATTACAAATCAAGTCCTGGAAGTGACAAATATACGGATTATTTCCTTTTTCCATTTTTATAGGGATATGATCTGTATATGCGCTGTTCTTGAATCCTTTTTCCGTAAAGTATCTCGTAAAATGGATTTCAAATCTCTCAACTGTATCAATGTAGGATCGCGGATACTTAAGGTTATTCCAAAACTCTTTCCAGAAAGGCGATAAGAACATTGTCCTTTTACAAACGAGAAAATAACTTTGGATATGCGCCGGCATCTCTTCGCCCGTTGAAATCCTACGTCCGCCTCCGGGATGTCGGCTTAATCCCCAAAAATCTGCTTCTTCTTTTTCCATGAAGCGAAAAATCTCTTCCCATGGATGTATCGGTCCGTAAAATGTATCGTTGAAAAGAATGATCTCATCCCAGTTGACCCATTCGTCTTCAAGCGAACGTTCTGTAAAAATATCCTTGTATGCGCCGACATCATACCCCTGATTCTCCCTTACGAATATGCTGTCAGAGAACTCTTTTATCTTATTGTACCCTTCACAATTCAATTCTCCATTTATGATAATGATCAATTTCCGGACGATATTTTGCATACTCTTTAAGAGAACCTCAACATAATCGTCAACCTGTCCGGCGGAATCATAAAATATAAAAATACCAATTTTCTTCATTGCACGTTTCTTTCCCTTCATCAACCAATATGCCCTATGATCTGCTTCAAATATTCCTCATCTGTTACTTCCGTAATTTCAGCCGGCGGAAGCTGCGATACATACCGATCCGGAATTGGCACGCGTTTTTGTGCACCTGCCAGATACCACTCATAATCCATATCTATCTGCCCAATATCCACTGCCTGAAATCCTTTTTTCATCAAATCATAAACCAGAAGTTCAGACACCGTTCCCAATACGACCAATATCAGGCAACTTTTCTTCAATTCCAAAGCCTTATCTAATATTTCATCATACTTTTCAAAGGAGTTCTTTGTCGGACACAGAAGCCTCTGCAGAGACCTGACATTATCAAACAGATCATTTCCATATCCCGTTCTTGTCTTATCCCCTTCGATCAGCACCACATCCCTGTTATTCCATATCTTTTTGATCAGAGATACCCTTTTCCATGTATCTTCGCGGTTTTTATATGGAAAATATGACTTAAACATATATGCGTCATAATATACTCTGTTATGGTCTAATACAGACATATGAAACCGCCGGGTCTCTTCCTTCATATAAAACCGGATCCCATCTGCCGAATCTTCTGTATACATGTCCAGATTTCCGTAATTACTCGCAATACCAATCAAAAGTTTTTCCTCTTTTGAAACCAGAACTTCTAACAACCGATCGGCGAGCTCTGCCGAATAGTTCTGAAAAACAGGACCTTCTTTGCCCTCCATAATATTAAACTCTCCATCACCATAACGTACAAGGGAGCATCCTTCGTTAACGATCTTATCCACAGCTTCTTCCGTGGAGGCAATCCTTGGAAACTGATACAAATCTTTATTATATTTGTCTATAATCTCGTAACCAATATTATCAATCCGGGCTTTTAGGTCTCTTTCAAGGCACGCAACCTTTTCTTCCAATATCAGGATTTTCCACTTTTGCTGATCTATAACGCGAAAATACCGAGAATCTTCACAGGATGATCCATCAAAAAAAACAATGATTTTTGAAAAATCCGTATGATTTTCCTTCTTTAATTGATATAAAACAGCTTCATATCTGACAATTCCTATAATCAGAACATCATAGTCTTCTGCAATCTCTTTAAATGATAAAATCTTTATATTTTCATATGTTTTACCATGTTTTGACGGGTCATTGTCTACAAATCCAAGAACCTGGCAGTTTTCCGTCTTTACAGCCTGCAATACCTTTCTGCCATATTTCCCTGTTCCCCAGATATATACTTTCATTTTATCTTCCCGTTTTTCCTGCCTTGTATCTACCTCTGATCTCACGCCGATTCTCCCTTTCACTTCAATTTCATCAGATAATCCATGAATCCTTCCTTATTCTGCACTGCACTGGTTGTCGGTCTTCCAAGATCACTGCGGGAACCGACTGCACACTTGACCTCTATCAGCGTTAATTCATTCCGTAATCTCACTGTCTCCAGCTCCTTTTCCAACTCTCTATGATCATCTACACTGATCGCATAACGATAACCGCATGCCTTTGCAATGGCTGTCAGATCCATCTTTCCTGCAACCGTCGGCATTCCCCCAACTGTCTCGTGTGCGCTGTTATTAATGACAATATGAATCATATTCTTCGGCGCATTTGCTCCGATCAAAGCCAGTGCTCCCATATGCATCAATACTGCGCCGTCGCCATCCACACACCAAATCTTAGTATCCGGTTTCTGTTGTGCGATCCCCAATGCAATTGACGAACTATGCCCCATTGAACCAACCGTCAGGAAATCATACTTATGCTCCTTACTTCCCGCTTCGCGGATTTCAAAAAGCTCCCGGCTGGTCTTTCCGGTCGTAGACACCACCGGATCCTTCCCGGAATACTTCACAATATACCGAAGAACCTCCTCGCGAGTCAGTTGGTTCCCATTTTGATATTTGATTTTTTTCTTATAGGAAAGCGCCCCTTTTCTAACTACAAAAGCAACATCCCTTCCTGCGGCAAGCTCCTTTCTGAAGCCTTCCATCGCCGCTATAATCTCTTCTTCCGCGGTCTCCTTGCTAACAATATAAGAAGAGACGCCTATATCCTCCAAAATCTTGAGAGTGATCCTTCCCTGATGGATATGCTGAGGCTCATCCTTCACCCCCGGTTCTCCCCTCCATCCGATCACAAAAATTACCGGAATTGCATACACTTCACTGCTTAACAGAGAAACAACTGGGTTGACTGCATTGCCTTCACCGCTATTTTGCATATATACCACCGGGATCTTCCCGGTAGCAAGATGGTATCCCGCCGCCAGTGCCGTACCATTTCCTTCATTTGCCGCAATCACATGATGCAGCGGATCAATGCCGTATGTATCCATCAGATAATCACACAATGCCCTTAACTGGGAATCCGGCACTCCCGCATAGTAATCTGATCCCAATATTTCAACAAACTTCTTCACATCCATCCCGCATTTATCCCTCATTTCTCATATACACGCCTGACACAACCCCATCACAGCGCCCAGTCAACCGCAAGCCGCATGATATCGGCTTTACACGTTGAAAATCTGACGATACAGGCATTCTATATCTCCTGGCTCCAAACATATCGGATTATTTCTTAACCGGACAATATTTACAGATGTCTTCAAGAGTTGTAACTCTTCAGAGGCTCTCAAAACCGGCGCTTTCAACCCCCACTCATCCAAAATCCCGGCAAACAGGCTTGCAGCCTCATCAATCTCCTGGCATCCCATAATCCTGGCAAGCTCCTTAAACCGACGTTCCAGGTATCTCTCTCCTCTCGGGTCAATACACTGATCCAAATGTGATGCCATATAGGGGAGCAGCTTCGCTACGCAAATCCCTGCCGCATGCCCATGGGCAATCCCATACAAACTGGTAAGCTTATAACACATCGCATGACCGGCAGTCGTCTGTGCAAGATTAATCGACTTCCCTGCCACATGAGATGCCTTTAGCATTTCTTCCTTGCCTTTTCTGTCGTTTACAAGATATAAATCCTTATATCTCAGTATTCTTTTTATAGCATCCATTGAATATGCACGGCTTTCTTCATTAGAAAAGACAGACCAGAACGCTTCCATTGCATGACACAGTGCGTCCATTGCCGTCGCTTTTCGTTGATATTCCGGCAATGTATCCAGAGAAGACGGATCCATCACCACCACCGCCGGCAGACAGCTATCATCTGATATGGACTGTTTCTCCCCACGATAATAAATCACGGCAAATCTGGTCGCTTCACTTCCGGTACCAGCTGTCGTCGGCGCCGCCAGAAGTTTCGTCTGATTCCGCTTGACAGTCTGTAACAAGAAATTTTGTTCCGGCTCCATATCTGAATACAATTTAATACATTTCGCTACATCTATAGCGCTTCCTCCTCCAACTGCCGCAACCATATCGCAGCCTTCTTCGCGGAAAAGCCTGACCCCTTCTACTACCGCGCTATACTGTGGATTCGCAGTATAATCCCTGAATCTGACAACTTTGATCCCTGTTCGTTTCTCCAGTGTCGAGAAATAGACTGCCATCCTTACTTGTCCGACAGAATCTCCGCAGACCAAAAAAATCTTCTTTACACCCTCATTTTTCAAAAAATCATCTAATTTCTCATAACACTTCGGCGGCGTCAATATATATTGTCCCTGCATCACTTGATTCCTCAGCTTTCATCCGGTATCAAACGGATAATCTCGTTAATCGGCATACAGATCTCATCGCACTCCATTGCACGATGGTGTTCCAGGATTAACCTGGCAGCATGCTGCATAGCCGGAAACCCAGTCCTTGTCAACTGATTGGCATATATAACAATATTAATTCCATGCTGTCTGAATTCTTCCTCTTTTACACAATGAAAAGATGTCGGCACTACTATCACCGGCGTCCTGCCGTCCGACTTTCGGAAGCGATCTACAAACGCAAAGATTTCTTCCGGTTCTTTCCTGCGGCTATGTATCATAATTGCATCCGCACCTGCTTCTACATATGCATAAGCACGTTTCAACGCATCTTCCATCCCTTGTTCGAGAATCAAACTTTCGATCCGGGCGCAGATCATAAAATCTTTTGTCTTCTGTGCCCTTTTCCCGGCTTTAATTTTTTCGCAAAAATTCGAGATACTATCCTGCGTTTGTTTTACTTCATTTCCAAACAATGAATTCTTCTTTAATCCAATTTTATCTTCGATGATCACCATGGAAACGCCCATACGCTCTAATGTCCTTACTGTATAGACAAAATGTTGCGCCATGCCGCCTGTGTCTCCGTCAAAGATGATCGGCTTCGTCGTCACTTCCATAATGTCATCAACCGTCCGGAATCGAGAGGACATATCGACCAACTCTATATCCGGCTTCCCTTTTGCGGTAGAATCACAGAGAGAACTGATCCACATAGCGTCAAACTGACGTGCCCCTCCGTCCTGATATACTGTCGTATTCTCCGCAATAAGCCCTGTCAGCCCGTTATGCGCCTCTATTGCAGTCACAATCCCTTTTATCGAAAGAAGCTTTTTCAGACGGGCGCGCCGCATCTCAGGAATAGAGAGTTCTTCCCGTGTTCTCTTTTCCAACTCTTCGTACCGTTTACCTGCCGAGTAAGGGAACTCAACCAGACATCCTCCATATCCGGCAAGAACAGACACCACTTCGTCACGAATCGGTCTTTGAAACCCAGTTATCCAGTCATCCCCATGTACGACATATGCCGGCTTCAACCGCTCCAGATTCTCCTTATAACTCAAAGTCTGCTGTTCAATTACCTGGAATACTCCTACGATATTTTCAAACATGCTTTTTCTTTCTGAAAACGGAAGCAATGGAAACCTCTTATATCCAGCCACGGCTTCATCCGAAAGAACACCGATGATTAATTTCCCCAATTTCTGTGCCTTTTTGATCAGCGCAATATGTCCGCTGTGGAGAATATCTGTGGCAAAACACATATAAACGATCCTATTTTCTATTTCATGCAGACGGCTGCGTACAACGGCAAGATCATCCGGATTATCGACCTCACTGCACAACTGTCCCCTGATATCCACCGGACAGATCTCACAACCATCCGATACCATATTCAAGGCGTCTTCTGCATAACACTTTACTTCTCCCTCTTCACAGAAACGGATGATCTCATCCAGCCATACTTTCCAATCCTTCTGAAGCAGCTTGTATAACGGCTGGGCGCACACAGCTTCATGAAAGAAATCTATCCCTACTTTTTCAATTCTTCCGGCTCTTACTACTGCCTTAAAATCTTTCTCAGGAAGCGCCTGCAGTGTGCTCACTGCCATACAACTCTTTTCACTGCCTACGATTTCATCAAATACTGCATTTTCGAACACCAAATCCCCGTGCATCAGAATTAGATCATCATCCAGATATTCTCTGGCGCAGTAAATAGAATATATATAATTTGTATCCTGAAACGCAGGATTCTTCACAAAAGTAAAACACAACGGCAGGTCTATATTATGACAATATTCCACCAATACATTGTCATAATATCCCGTAGTAATAATAACCTCGTCAATCCCCGCGTCCTTTATTTGTTTCAATTGTCTGCTCAAGATCGTCTCCGTACCGGATACTTCCGTCATACATTTCGGCTGCTCAGAAGTGAGTACTCCCATACGGTTCCCCATCCCGGAATTTAGAATTAATGCTTTCACGGCGCTCCCTCTCTATTTATGCTGTTCAACATATCATATCTGATGTATATTTTCGAAATCCAATTCTTTCATCTTATCCGGACATTCTGCATACTGAAATAAACGCCCTGCCTCTTCCCGGAGTTTTTCCCTGTAATAATAAAAATTCTGCCGGATCTGCCGTATTGCTCCCATATCAATGATAAACAAATAATGATAAGACAGATTGCTGTTCAACTCCCTGTCCACGTGCAAAATTCCCTCTTCGTATACAAAAAAACGCAATAAATTATTCTGACAGAGCAGATCCATCTCAATGTCATACATCTCCATTCCTAGATTGCTTGCCATGAACAGGAATCTTCCGTCTGTCAGACAATAGCCTTTATTAAAAGAGTTCTTCCTGACCGGCTGCGCCGCATATGCGTTTCTCGCTATCACATATTCTCTGCTAAAAATCCCAAGCTCATCCCACTCAAATTCTTCTTCTGGCATCTCCAACAGTTTTTCTGTAATTTCCCGGATATCTAATGTACTTAAAAGATTCTGACAGTTTCCTTTTTTTACCAGACGATCGTCATAAATCCAAAACGGCGTATGGATCAGTCCTGCATATGGCTCGATCGCATGTGTCAATCCATTATGAACCCCATGTGCGAAATAGTCGTCGCCATGATCTCCATAAAAAATAATTGTCGTATTGTCCATACATCCTTTCTTCTCCAAAAGCCTCATTACTTCGTCCACACAAACATCCATGTATTGATAGCCCCGCCTTCTCCGATCTAATCCGCTGTCAAATCTGCAATCGGAAATCTTGTGATTCAGCGCCACATTACTTACCGCGTTACACAACAACAGTGCAAACGGCTTCTCTGTATCCAGGCTCCTTTCTATCTCCGCAAAATAACTTCCATATTCTGTAAAAGCCTCCAAATCATTTCGAAATCCGGCGATATATCTCTCCTTTGCGCTCTTGCAGTCCTCGCCGCCGGGATAATACAAAAGTCTTGTCATATAGCCTATCTCCTTTAAATAGTCAAACAAGGACTCTTGATAGCAATAGCGCTCTGGAATACTATTCATATTGTCACAAGATTCATATTGAAGCATCCCGCCGTATAACAAATCACCAATTACCATCAAGGTAGAAGTTGCAGTGGAAAAATATTTTGAAAAAGACAAGGATTTTTCTTCCCAATATAACAAATTGGGGAAGAATTCCTTGTTCGTTCTATAATTTGTATAATTTAGACTTTCCAAATGCATTAATACCAGATTCCGCATATTTCTATCTCTTTTCTGTATGATTCAAAGTTTTATATACCAATTCCTGTATAGAGATTACCTCTATATGATTTTTCTCGCATAACTCCCGTTCAATCTTCATATAGTCTTTTGATGTGGTTACCACGATCAGATCCGTTTCTGGTAATACATTAGCATCCGCGCCTTCTTCCGTCGGGTTACGCAGAATCTTTATACCTGCTTTCTTCAGTACGCGCATCAGACGTTCTGCCAACAGATCTGCCCCGTAAACCGCTATCCTTTTATACTTTTTGGTTCTGAAAAATGCTGCCGTTTCATTACCATCCTCATATAACCGCATCCAATAATCATCAAACAAAGGATTTTTGTCATAACTGATCTGTTCCACATACTGTTCAAAGATATTGTCAATCAAAAAAATCTGCTCTTCTTTATATCCATCCTGAACCAATTTATCTCTGATCTCATCAAAGTAAACATCCGTTGTAACCATGATCTTGTCAAATTCATTTTTAGAAAAATCATCTATATTATGTATCAGAAATCTCTGCCCGTTATGAAGAATCTCCCTTCCCCAGAGTTCCGGGTTTCTGTCTGCAAAACCGCTTATCTGTATCTCATTTTTAAATATACCCATACTAACAAATTCTTTAAAATCAAACAAAATGTCATATCTGTTTCCGATACCGTATATAATGACTTTCATATAGTTACACCAGCTCCCGTTATACCTTTTCTTCGCCTGATAATATTCTTACAATCCGTTCTGATGCTTTGCCATCCCCATATGGATTCACTGCTCTGCTCATTTCTTCATATGCTTTTTCATCTGATAATAATTTCTTTATTTCCAGATAAATCCTATCTTCTTGTGTCCCCACAAGCTTAATCGTACCGGCTTCAATTCCCTCCGGACGTTCCGTTGTATTTCGCATGACCAAAACAGGTTTTCCAAGCGACGGCGCCTCTTCCTGAATCCCTCCGCTATCTGTCAGTACCAGATAGCTTCTTGCCATGAAATTATGAAAATCTACCATATTCAATGGTTCGATCATTTTAATCCGGTCTGTCCCGGCAAACACTTCATCAGCAATCTCACGTACCAGTGGATTTTTATGCACTGGATAGATCACCTTTATATCCGGGAATTCCTGAACAACTCTTTTCAACGCGCCAAACATATTTCTCATCAGATCCCCAAGGTTTTCCCGGCGATGCGCAGTCAGTAATATCAATCTGCTATCTTGAGCCCATTTCAAATGTTCATTCTCATAATCCGATCTGACCGTTGTTTTTAACGCGTCTATTACCGTATTTCCAGTCACATATATTTTTTCCGCTGGTTTCCCTTCTTTAACAAGATTCTCTCTTGCATGCTCTGTAGGGGCAAAATATATATCACTTACAAGATCTATTACCTGCCTGTTAAACTCCTCCGGATAAGGAGACGCTAAATTATACGTACGTAATCCTGCTTCAACATGCCCTACCCTGATCCCAGCATAAAAGCATACCAACGAAACCGCGAATGCCGTCGTTGTATCCCCGTGCACCAAAACAATATCCGGTTTTTCCTCCTCTATTATTTTTTGTATATTCTCAAATATACGCATCGTTATGTTAGACAGTGTCTGATTTTGTATCATAATATTCATGTCGTAATCTGGTTCAATATGAAATATATGCAAAACCTGATCCAGCATCTCCCTGTGCTGCCCTGTCACACAGACCACCGTTTGAATACTCTTATCTTTTTTTAGTTCTTTTACCAGAGGACACATTTTGATCGCCTCCGGTCTTGTACCAAAAACAATTAGTATATTCTTCATTTATTCCACCAATATTTGATCCATAAATTTGCATAGTCGTTTTGACTGGTTTTGTCTTGAGAAAAATTCGATCTTATGACTGCCAACATAATTTTTATTTTTCTTTTCGATGAATTCAATAATTTCTCTTTCTTTTACAGAAGCAATTCCCTTCTCCGTATAATTCATCACCTTCGCAACATCCGAATGGTCCGGGACGATTGCAAGAATAGGCGGTTTCTCCTTTAGCAATTCATACACTTTCCCCGGAACCGTAGTCATCAATGCCTGATCTTCCGAATGGATCGAACTCAATACAATATTAATATAAGCCTTTTTCTGTTCCTGTCTGACAACATCCTCGCTAACTGCCGCCAATACTTGAACATATTCTGTCATTTCTTCCTGCCGTACAATATTTCTGGCTTTTGCAGTCATATTCGCAGCACTCGCCGATCTAACTATAAGCTTTATTTTGTCACGGCTGTTTGTATTAATCTTTTTCAGGCATCTTACGAGCAAGCGAAAGCTTTCCAGTCTGTGCAGATACAATGTTCCTGCATAATAAAGGTATTTTTCCGTTTGAATTTCCCACGCACCCTGTTCTTCTGTTCTATCTGCGTCCCAGCCGTTATACACAATCTTCATTTTCTTCTTGGGATAACGTGCTTTCAGTATTTTCCGGAATCCCGGAGTGACTGTGACAAACGCCGATGCTTTTTGCAAGACATATCTTTCTATTAACCTGTCGATCAAAAAGGTGCGTTTATACCCTGCGGGATGTTCCGAATAATCGCTTATAAGATCCCTTATATCTGCAATAAACGGAACTTTTAGCTTGCGGGACAGATAGCATGCAGCAAAAAGATTCGTCATTGGTGGGAATGTACCGATAATAAGATCTATGTCCTTTAACCTCTCCAGTATCCCCTCTGTTTTCACTTGTTCACACCACCCGATCCCGCCTGCCTCTATAGTTCGCGAACAATACTTACCTCTCTTTAAAAGTTCCAATATCATATCCCATCCCGGATTTCGTATTTCCGCATTATGCCTGACATTTCCAATTCGAATAACTTGTTCCTTATCAATCGGAATTTCCTGCCCGAGACTTATTCCTGCTTCCCGGTTTTCATAATGCTTTGTCGTTAATACGTAGGGAATATAGCCGTTTTCTTCGAAATATTTACACATAGTCCCATATCTTTTTGAAGCTATCATACTGACAGGCGGAAAATAATAGGAAACGATCAATACCTTTCTCATGAAATTAAACCTCTTGAACAATATCCTCCAGTGATATGATCGGACAGTCGAATACGTTCTCCAATTGTTCCTCAATTTCATCAAAGAAAAACACGGATGTAACAATAACGGCATCCACATCGTCCATAACGTCTTTCGGATCTCTTACCTCTACATCTGCATAGATGTTTTCAGCATTTTTATCTATCGCATACGCGACCTTGATTCCAGAGTCTCTAAGCTCATCCTCAAGCCGCTCTCCGAGATAACTCATCCCATAAATTGCAATTGTTTTATACCCATTTTCTTCAAAAAAAGTTACAAGGCTCTTTCCTTCCTGCTTATTGATGATCCACTGATTCATAACTTGCATGATCGCCAAATGCTTATCTGCATATTTCTGTGCTTCTTTCGTTTTCTTACTTAATGCAGACCAGACAGATGAAATTCCTGCCGCTCCTCCGCAAACAAATGATAATGTTGATATAATGCCTTTTTTCATGATGATTCCCTCCATTTTTGTCTTATACTACTGAGAAACTTACAAATACCCCTTCCATCCCGAAGGGAGTTTATATTTATAAACATCTTGTAAATGATCGACGCCTTTCATATGTTCATCATTCATTCCCATAATCTCTATATCATCTACCGTAAAATCCATTAGCCGTTTTTCTGTTTTTTCTTTTATATTCAGACTTTTAACTTTCTTATAATCCAGACCCATGTAAGCCGTTGCAACAAGATCTGCTGCCATCGGATTCACTCCGGCAATAATGACTCCGCTCTTCACACCGGTCGGCGCCAAAGGACCTTCTCCTTCACCGCCTACAATACCGTCGATTACAGACAAGTATCTTCTTTTTTCTTTTGACGGTATGCCGTTTTTGCCGTGATACAACAGCACTCTGTTCAGATCGACTGCCATTCTCCATGTCGTATCATTCCCATACCAGTCGCCTCCTCTATTCTGGCCGCTCTTGTCTTTTATCCTCAAAAGCTCTTTTCCCTTCAGATATGCCGCATATAAATACTTCCCATATTTCCAGTTTTTCCCAAGCGTCAGATCCTTCATCCGTCTGTCTAAAACTGCTTGTCTGCTTTCAACAGAAAACTCATCTCCTCCTTTAGACTGTGTGCCGACTTGATAGTGGACCAGGTAATTTTTATTCCCATTTATTCCCACCATATTTTTAATATTCAGAGTAACTCCCACTTTTCTGTGCACTTTTAATTTAGGGACAGATATCACAACATCTGCATTTAATATTGTATTAGAAATAAAGTATTTATGATGCCCATTAGAATGCGCGGCTATCGTTTCTTTACGGTTATAATCAGCTCCATAAAATCTTCTTGGATCCACGCCGCTTAACTCACTGTCCTGTTTTAAATCCACTATCGTATATCCCATGGGATCGCCTTTTTGCTGTGTCCGTTCCCATACGATCCCATTCTTATATACGGTCCTTTCTCTACGCAGATCTATCAGCTCGACCGCTATAGAAGTATCTCGAAGCTGCCTTTTATAATAATCTATTACAGCTTTCATCCCATTTCTTCGTGTAAGCCGATCAAAATCACAATTCATCTGAGGTGCATCCGCCACAATAATCTTTCCGCGTCCGCACAAAGCCAGGATCACATAATCTATGATCGCGCGTATTACGGAACCATGTGTAACCGTTGACTGGTTCGTCCTGTCATTTATGTTACGATCATATACAAAATTCGGTTTAATAACCACACATTCCCCAGGCTTAATGATATCAGCCAATGGATTCCAGTCTTCCGACGCAGAATGCTCCGAATCCAATCCCATAAATACGAATGCATTTCTGACTGCTTCATAGACCTGATTACTCTGATCTGTTTCTAATTCAATATTCAGGCGTTCCAATTCCGGGTAAATTACAGGTGGATAAAAGGGCGGTTTTTGTGGATACCCTTTTTTACGATCCTGGATTTTAGCTATAGATACTTTTCTCTCGTCTAACATACCTTCCTCCGCAAGACTCTATTTAGAATCTTAGATTATTTTTGTTCTTTTCAGTTTCGGCATATAATCCTTAGAAGATTTCTTTATAGTATTCCGTTTTTCATATAATTGACTTACCGTCACAATTTCAACCTTTGAATTCCCGCACAAATAACCCATAATATTATGGAATTTTTTTATAGTGTCTTTATCCGGTTCAAACAGAGAACTCTCTGACCGAACT
>OFFP01001070.1_pt1 | contig 20087 bp, 24 predicted proteins | sample 1521431 | NCBI WGS metagenome assembly OFFP01 (sample SAMEA3504104, study PRJEB24116) | mouse gut metagenome | biome: mouse gut; feature: mouse-associated habitat; material: faeces | place: Denmark | collected 2011
CCGCATTTTTTGACTGGTTTGTCAAGTGTTTTTGAGAAAAAAGTGGGTGATTTTTGAAAAATAGGTTCTGAAAGCCCCATGAAATAAGGGCTGAAGATTCCGAGAAGTTATACATCATGAAAGGAGGAATTTTTATGAATTTGGAACAGATGAAACAGGATACGGCAAAAATGATCTGGAAGTTCTCCATACCGGCGATCATTTCCATGATCCTCACTTCACTGGTCACGATCGCGGACGGTTTTTTCATCGGCAACTATGTGGGGAAGGAAGGGATTGCGGCGGTCAATCTGGGACTACCGATCATCTATCTGTATCTGGGCGTTGGCTTAATGGTTTCCATCGGAGGCGTTGCGATCGCGGGGATGGCGCTAGGCGCCGGGGATCGGGACGCCTGTGAGCAGGCATTTCGCCAGACGATCGTAACCACACTTGTCTTCTCCGTACTGCTTGGCTGCATCATTGCCTGTTGTTTTGGACCTATGCTTTCCATTCTTCGTGCAGAGGGGCAGGTCGCCGCGCATTTTCGGGATTATTATCAGATCATGCTTCTGGAGCTGCCGGTCATGGTGGTCAATTCTTCGTTTGGAATGTTCATACGCGGCGAAGGGCGCCCGGAATATTACATGAAGATCAGTTTGATCAATGTGATACTGAATATTTTTCTGGATCATGTCTTTGCCTGCCGGCTGCAGATGGGAGTTGCCGGGATTGGGTTGGCGTCTCTTCTGGCGGCGGTGGTTTCGCTTATCTGTATCCTGTATTTCTTCATGAGGAAAGCGAGAGTTTACCGTCTGGGGAAGTTCCGGTTTTCCCGGGAGGTCTGCGTGCATTCCCTCTTAAATGGAAGCTCGGAATTTATCGGTGAGATGTCTACCGGAATTGCCATGTTTGCCTATAATTTTGTCATCATGAGGAAGATCGGGACGGACGGCGTGACGGCGTTTACGATCGTGGGGTATGTGGCGTTTGCATTCAGCATGGTCGTCGTTGGATTTGGGCAGGGGGCAAGCCCGCTGATCAGTTTTGCCTATGGCGCGAAAGAGAAGGGGCTTGCCGCAGATATTCGAAAGCGGACGAATCGTTTTGTTTTTGGTGCGGGAACAATAGTGTTCCTTTTAATGACTGCGGGGATGGAATGGTATAGCGAAGTGTTCGTGAAGAATGATACGGTGGCAGGAATGATACGGTCGGGGATGATTATCTTCATGACTTCCTTTTTCCTATCGGGTATAAATGCCGTCACTTCGTTCTATTTTACCGCGACGGGACATGCCTTCCAGTCGGCTGTGATCTCGGCGTCCCGGGGATTTTTGGTCCTGCTCGCGTGTATCTTTACTTTACCGTATCTGTTCGGGATGACGGGAGTGTGGCTGGCGGCTCCTGTGACGGAAGCGGTGACATTCGGGATCACGATGTTCTTTTTGAGGTCTGATCGTGGAACGAAGAGTAACGGCTAACTGAGAGATAACAGGAAAAGTGTTTCATTTGACAGACGGTTACGGTATAATGAATTATATTACTTAATTAACAGCATATGAGGTGTTATCACATGGGACTAAAATTGATTTCTGCATATGGACATGTACAGGAAGTGGGACAGCTCTTTACAGAATATACGGAGATGCTGATTGCCGAAGATCCTTCTTTCAAGGAATATCTTGACATTCAGAATTATGATGAAGAATTGGATCATCTGGATGAGAAATACGGGCAGCCTTTCGGCAGACTGTATCTGGCTTATTATGATGAGGAATTGGCAGGCTGTATTGGATTAAAGAAGATCGACGAGAATAACTGTGAGATGAAACGTCTGTATGTAAGATCCGGATTTCGCGGGAAGCATATTGGAAGCCGGTTGATCGAACAGATTATAGAAGACGCAAAAAGAATCGGATATTCGCATATGTGGCTAGATACATTGCCCTTTCTTGAAAGCGCTATTCATTTGTACAGAGAATATGGGTTCTATGAGACAGACAGTTATAATGACAGTCCGATGAGTACCTCAATCTATATGAAGTTGGATCTCATGAATTCTTTGGCGTCAGAAGGGGGAAATTAGATGAATATTAGAAAAGCTGCTGCAGGAGATTTATCCAGAATAGCCGAAATCTTTGTCTTTAATAACCGGATGAATTTTTATCCTATTTTCAAGGACGAGGGGTTCTCATTCGGAAAACTCCAGGTAGTATCATTGGCTGATGCTTATTTTAAGAATATAATAAGCAATATCTATGTGTTTGATGACGGAGTGGTAAAAGGATTTATTCAGATAAATGAGACTGAAATTGTAAAATTATATGTAGATACTTTTTTTCAAAGCGAGGGGATCGGCGGCAGTCTCATGGAATATGCAGTGAAAGAATTTCACGCAGATCATCTGTGGGCTTTGGAGAGGAATACCCGGGCGATCACTTTCTATCAAAGGCACGGATTTCAATTGACCGACGAGAAGAAGTTTGAAGAAGGTACGACCGAGTATCTGGTCAAACTGGCGCTTTGTCCTGCCGAAAGAGTGGATGGATGATTAAATTCCCCCCTTTTCTGATTTTGCAATGTTCTGTAACACTTTACGGTTTCGTTGGTTAATAAGGTGAAGGAGGTGGGGAAATGGATTTTGGCAGCGTTTATTGTGCCTATTTCCGAGATGTTTTTCTGTACTCGTGCAGTTTGTCTGGAAATGAAAGTATTGCCGAGGAGATTGCACAGGAAACATTTGTAAAGGCGCTCAGGGCTATAGACCGTTTTGACGGTTCGAAGGATATCCGTGCCTGGCTTTTTACGATTGCAAAAAATACTTATTTTACATACTGCAAACGGCAGAAGATCTATGCGGATGAGATGCTATCAGAATATACGGCAGATATTCAAGCGGATTTTACAGAGCGGTTAGCAGACGAAGAAAGCGCCTTTCGTATCCATCAGTTCCTTCATGATATGGATGAGCCATATAAAGAAGTATTCAGCCTGCGGGTGTTCGGCGAGCTTCCCTTTGACCGGATCGGCGAGCTTTTCGGAAAGAGTTCCGGGTGGGCGAGAGTAACGTATTATAGGGCGAAAAAGAAAATATTTGAATGTATGGAGGCGATGGAAGATGAAAAAGATCAGTTGTGATATTATCCGAGATATTCTTCCGCTTTACCTGGATGATGTTGTCAGTGATGATACGAAGGAGCTGGTGGAAGAGCATTTGGAGACCTGTGATAGGTGTAAGAGAGAAGCTGATATTCTAAAGAAGAAGGTTACTTTACTGACGAACAAAACCATTAAGCTTTCTGATGCAAAGGTATTAAAAGGTTTGAGGAACCGATTGTTTAGAAAGAAGGTTATTGTCTCGCTCTTATCCATTGCGGTATCTGTTGCAATTATGGTGGGGGCGTATGCCTACATGACTTTTACAAAGTTATTTATCCCATATGACAGTACAGATATCCAGATAGAAGAAGCAGATGGAAAACTCTATGCCAGTTATTCCATAACGCAGATGGCTGGCAGTGTAAATATTGACAATTCTTCGGTAATAATAGACGGAGAAGAAAAAAATGTGATTATTTTCAGCCATTATGAAACACTATGGTCAAAATACATGGAACCGATATTTGATAAATCGCATGGGGAGAGGAATCAGTGGTGTCTGGGGAACCGGTCAGAAATTGATCAGGTATATTACGCAGAATTTGATCTTGGTACTTATCTGGATTCCAACAGACATTCTACACCGACTAAAGCGTGGGATTTTGAATATATGCTCGAACATTCTAAGAAGATATGGGGAGAATGATGTGCATGATCAACTCATTTGTGGTATGATAAGGAAAATCCAATGATGAAAATTATAAAAGCAAATTTGTCACATGCAGATATATTTGCATGTATACACTCTAAGGCATGGGTACAGGCATATAAAGATTTATTCCCGGCTGAATATATAAATCCGGAATCTTCCCGGAAAAGGAAAGAGGAATTTATTGAGAATCAGCAAGAAAACATACATTACTATTTGATAGTGGAAGATAATGTCTATGTTGGTATATTCAAAATATTGATCGTAGATGATACATGTGAACTTTCGAGTATCTATATTTTAACAGAATATTGCCATAAAGGTTATGGCACAGCATGTATTGATTATGTGAAGGAAGAGTATTCCCGATATGAAATTATAGTATGGACCCTAGAAGAAAATCGGAGTGCAAGAAATTTCTATGAAAAAAATCATTTCCATGATACAGGCAACAGAAGAATGATCGATCGAGGGTGCGAATATGTACAAGTTCAATACCATTATGGATCAAACAGGTAAAATTAAGAAAGAGTTGGTTATGGAGGTGGGGTATGGGCAGTTATCTAAATCCTGGGAACAAAGGGTTTCGTGAAAGCTTGAATTCTACAATTTATATAGACAAGACCGGATTTATTGAAAAGATGAATTCTGTCTTGGATACACAACAGAAATTTATTTGTGTCAGCCGTCCAAGAAGATTTGGAAAATCTGTGGCGGCAAATATGTTGGCAGCATACTATAACCGATGCGAAGATTCTTCGAAGATGTTTGAAAATCGGATTATCAGCCAGGCGGAGTCATACAACAGGCACTTGAATCAATACGATGTTGTAAAGATTAATATGCAAGATTTTTTAAGTGCGGCGAAAGGAATGGATGAGATGCTGCGGCTGCTTCAGAAGAGAGTCATTGCAGAGCTGAAACGTGCATATCCGGAATATGTGGATAGTGAGAATCTGATATTTGTGATGCAGGATATTTTTGCATACACGAACTGTCCCTTTGTCATCTTAATCGATGAATGGGACTGCCTTTTCCGTGAATACCGGCAGGATGAGGACGCGCAGAAGAAATACCTTGATTTCCTGCGTGCATGGCTGAAAGACAAGGATTATGTGGCTTTGGCATATATGACGGGTATTCTTCCGATAAAAAAATACGGCTCTCATTCCGCATTAAATATGTTCACCGAGTATTCTATGACAGACCCAGGCGATCTGGCAGAGTATTTTGGATTTACGGAAGATGAAGTCAGATCCCTCTGTGCAAAATATAAGATGAGTTTCGAAGAAACGAAGGCATGGTATGACGGTTACCGACTTGTAACCCATACGAAAGATGGTGATAGATATCACCATATGTACAATCCAAAGTCTGTGGTAGAAGCTATGCTCCGGCACAGGTTCAGCACATACTGGAATCGGACGGAAACCTATGAGGCGCTCAAAGTCTATATCCAGATGGATATGGATGGGCTTAAAGATGCAGTGGTACGGATGCTGGCGAGAGAAGAAGTCCATATCCATACAGAGACCTTTGAAAATGATATGACAACATTCGCATCAAAGGATGATGTTTTGACATTGCTGGTACATTTGGGGTATCTGACCTACGACAGTACAAAAGAAACTGTTGCTATTCCCAACAAAGAGGTTTCACAAGAATATGTGAATGCGATCAGTACAATGGATTGGCAGGAGGTGATCCATTCTGTGGAAGCGTCCCGAAATCTTCTGGAGTCTCTGTGGAAAATGGATGATCATGCTGTAGCAGACGGCATTGACCGTGCCCATAGGGAAATATCAATTCTTGAGTATAATGATGAGAATTCTCTTAGTTGTGTCATCAATCTGGCATTTTATTTTGCCAGAGAATACTATACCATTGTCCGTGAATTACCGGGCGGGAAAGGATTTGCGGATATCTGCCTGATCCCGCGAAAGATGCATATGGATAAACCTGCTGTGATTATCGAGCTTAAGTGGGACAAAGATGCTGCCGGAGCAATTGCCCAGATTAAAGACAGGAATTACGTGGATGCCTTGAAGGATTACGTAGGCAACTTGCTTCTCGCAGGAATCAGCTATGACAGAAAGACGAAGACACATAGTTGTGTGATTGAGAAAATACAGAAAGAGGTGTAAGATATTTTTGCAAAAGTATTGTCAGATTATTATCTGTCACTGGACGAGATGAATCATCATCAGCTTTATTGAATTTTGCTGGCAAATGATGTATAATCTATTCCGAATCTTAAAGGCAAAGTATTTCATGAAAGTCAGAGATGAGTCAAATGAACAATACGAACAAGTTTAATGGATTAGCAGATGTCTATGCCGCCGGCAGGCCCACATACCCGAATTCTTTTATTGATACTCTGTACTCACAATATGGTTTTTCAGAGGAATCTGTGATCGCAGATGTGGCTTCCGGAACAGGAAAGTTTGCCAGATTACTGTTAGACAGAGGCAGCTATGTCTATTGTGTAGAGCCGAATGATGATATGCGTGCCCAGGCGGCCAAAGAATTGTCCGGATACAGCGATGTCAGGATCGTCAACGGGACAGACGCACAGACTTCTTTGGCCGATCACTCTGTTGATTTTGTGACTGTGGCACAGGCTTTTCATTGGTTTGATCCTGCCCACTTTCGTAAAGAGTGTGTGAGAAGAGTTCGACCATCCTCTTTTTTACACTGCGAAAGAAGACTTTATCAACCGCTGTCTGTCTGGGTCCTATTCTCTAAAAGAAGGGGATTTGAAATATAGCCGATATTTAGAAGAAATATCCGATCTGTATGATCAATATGAGACGGATGGTTCCTTGCTTGTTCCGAATAAAATGGCAGTATATTTCGGAACATGGAATGCAATACGTAGAAATGATGAGAAAAGAGGAATCTAAGATGCAAAACAGACGAATGAATTTTATTATTACCGGAATATGGCTGCTTCTGTTCGTAGTCTTCACGGCTTTGGTACAGTTGATCGATGTCGCGCCGATCGGGCCGGACGGTTCAAGTGTGGGCTTTGCCTCTGTAAATGCGCTTGTCCGCGATTCTCTCGGGGCTCATAAGATCTGGTATACCATTACGGAATGGCTTGGTTTCCTTCCGCTTTTTACTGCGGTTATATTCGCCGTGATCGGACTGATCCAGTGTATCAGGAGAAGAAGTCTGTTCAAAGTCGACACAAGCATCATTTTTCTCGGAATTTTCTATATGGTTACGATCATGATGTATATACTGTTCGAAGTTTATATTGTAAATTACAGGCCAATCCTGGTAGAAGGCAAGCTGGAAGCATCCTATCCGTCTTCCCACACGATGCTGGCATGCTGTTTCATGGCGGCGGCGGCGCTGGAATGCAGGGTCCTGATCAAGAAAAGAGGCGTTAACTTGTTCATAAGCCTGGCATCTGTGATCATCATGGTTGTAATGGTTGCAGGACGGCTTGCTTCGGGTGCACACTGGTTTACGGATATCATAGGAGGACTGCTGATCAGCGGCACTCTGATCATGGGTCTGTATTCCGCTTTGACTGCGCTTTGCGGCAGACGGCAAAGGGCAGGATCAAAGGGCGATCAGAGATAATCAGAAGGAGAAGAGACATGATACGGATCAGTCAGTTGAAGTTAGGCGTCGGTCACACCGAAGAAGCGTTAAGGGCGAAGATCTGCAAGCTTCTTCGCATCAAGGAAGATTCGCTTCTGTCGTACACGCGGAAGAAACAGTCCCTGGACGCCCGGAAGAAACCGCAGCTCTTCTATGTCTATACGATAGATGTAAAAGTAAAGAATGAAAATGAGGTAAAAAAGCACATCCGCAGGCAGAAGAACTCCAATATTCTGTTTTTGCCGGATGAGAAGAAATATGCATTGGGAGCCAGCGGGACAAGACCGCTGGCTCATCGTCCTGTGGTGATCGGGACGGGACCTGCAGGATTGTTCTGCGGATACGAGCTTGCCCGGCTTGGTTACCGCCCGATTCTTCTGGAACGAGGCGCGTCTGTGGAGGACCGGCTGAAGGACGTGGAAGAATTCTGGAACACTGGGGTCTTGAACCCTCATTCCAACGTGCAGTTCGGTGAGGGCGGAGCAGGGACATTCTCCGACGGGAAGCTGAACACGCTGGTTCATGATCCTCTGGGGCGCAATGTCCATGTCCTGGAGATCTTCGTGGAAAACGGCGCTCCGGAAGAGATCCTGTACCAAAGCAAACCCCATATCGGAACGGATATTCTGGCGAACGTGGTGCGAAATATGCGGGAATATATTATTTCTCATGGCGGTGAGGTACGGTTTCATTCGCAGGTAACAGATCTGGTGAGTACAGAAGATGAGGGGATCAGAAAATTAACGGGACTTAAGGTAAGGACACGGCAGAATACAGAAAAAGTTCTGGATACGGAGATCGCGGTCCTTGCCATCGGACATAGCGCAAGAGATACTTTTTTGATGCTGAAGGATTGCAAGATCTCCATGGAGGCAAAAGCATTCGCCGTGGGAATCCGTATGGAACACCCGCAGTCTATGATCGATCATGCACAGTACGGTACGGAATGCGGTTCGGACCTTCCGGCGGCCGCCTATAAGCTGACGGCGAATCTGCCGGACGGAAGGGGCGTCTATACGTTCTGCATGTGCCCGGGAGGCTACGTCGTCAATGCATCCTCGGAATCCTGCCGTCTGGCTGTAAACGGCATGAGCTACCATGCAAGAGACGGGATCAATGCCAACAGCGCTGTAGTCGTAACGGTCACTCCGAAGGATTATCCGGTCAATGACGGCGCTTCAGGCGCTTTAGCCGGAATGGAATTCCAGCGCAGGCTTGAAGAAGCGGCATACAGGGAAGGGCGCGGGAAGATTCCGGTACAGTTATTCGAAGATTTCTGCAAGAACTGTCCTTCCGAGGGTCCGGGCGGGTTTCTGCCGCAGACGAAGGGAAGCTATGATTGGGGGAATGTACGGGCAATTTTCCCGGAAGAACTGGCGGAAGCTTTGGAGGAAGGGATCCGTTCCTTTGGGAAGAGGCTGAAGGGATATGACCGTCCGGACGCACTGGTTTCAGGCGTTGAGAGCCGGACCTCATCCCCTGTGAAGATCCTTCGGGACGAGACCATGCAAAGCAGCATAAGCGGCGTCTATCCATGCGGCGAAGGCGCCGGATATGCCGGAGGTATTACGTCCGCGGCAATGGACGGTGTGAAAATTGCGGAGGCTATTATAAAGGAGTATCGCACATAGGCAAGGTCGGACCATACGGACAGGAATTTTATATGCAAATTCCCCGCATATTCGACATGTCTGCATGTAGCTTAAGAAATTTTTAATGTGATAGCTCTATACACCGTTTCTGAAATGTGATAAAATATATTGAGTTTTTTAGATAGAGAAAAAGGGGATGGATACATAATATGAAAGGAACAGGAAGCAAAAACACCTGGGCTTTATTTCTGTTTATCCTGACAGGGATCGTACTTGGAGGATTTATCGGAATGCTGGCAGAAGGAGTACCGGTTTTAAGCTGGCTCAGTTATGGACAGGCATTTGGATTGGAAGAACCGGTAGTCCTGAATCTGGGAATTCTGGTACTGACATTCGGCATGTCAATTAAGATTACCATTGCAAGCATCATTGGTGTCGTTCTTGCTATTATAATTTATCGTTTCTTATGATATTATTGATATTACAATATTTTTAGTATTACAATATTTGAAATTTCTATTATGAGTGTCGTACGAATCCAAAGATAAGATGAAGCAGTCCAATACGATAAAGGAGATTCCGGTAACGGAACGTCCTTATGAGAAATGCGAGCAGAGAGGAAGCGCAAGCTTAAGCGACGAAGAGCTGCTTGCCGTACTTTTAAGAACCGGAACCCGCGGAGAGAGTGCATTAGCATTGGCGAGGCATATCCTCTATCATGCGGGAGAGACCGGAATACTGGGCATCCATCAGTTCAGCATGGAACGGCTCATGGCCATCAAAGGGATCGGCAAGGTGAAAGCAATTCAGCTTTCTTGTATCTCAGAGCTTGCAAAACGCCTTTCCAAAGCAACCTATCAGGAAGCTTTGTGTTTCTCTGAGCCTGGCTCTATTGCCAGATATTATATGGAAGATCTGCGGCATGAGAAGCAGGAGTTGATGAAACTTCTGATGCTGAATACAAAAGCACGATTGATCGGCGAGACCAACATATCGAAAGGAACCGTGAACGCATCTTTGATCACACCGAGAGAACTTTTTATAGAAGCGTTGCAGAAGAATGCCGTATCCATCGTAATAATGCATAACCACCCAAGCGGAGATCCGACTCCCAGCCGTGAAGATATGCTGATCACCAAGAGAATTCTTGACGCAGGTGCATTAATTGGAATTGAGTTGTTAGATCATATTATCATTGGCAATAATCAGTATATAAGTTTTCGGGAAGAAGGGCTGCTTTAGAAAGGATCTGGTCAGATGGCTAGGAATGTATATGGTCTGGACCTTGGCTCGTATGAGCTTAAGGTTTATGATAAAAAGAAAGATGTTATATGGAAAGAAAAAGATGTGATCGCCCTGAAGGACGGAGATCACATCTATGCGGTAGGCGACGAGGCATTTATGATGTATGAAAAGGCGCCTGCGAATATAGAAGTCGTGTTTCCGATGAAAGAAGGCGTTATATCAAGATTTCACGGAATGCAGAATCTTCTTCAGAACTTGCTGAAGAAAGACCGTCAGTTCGCGCGCGGTTCCGAATATGTCGTCGCGGTGCCTACGGACGTCACGGAGGTAGAGAAGAAAGCCTTTTTTGATCTGGTCATCCATTCGACTGCAAAAGCGAAAGAAGTAAATATCGTAGAACGGTCCATCGCAGACGCCATAGGATTAAATCTTGACGTGCAGAATACGAACGGGCTGTTGATCGTGAATTTCGGCGGTGAGACCACCGAGATTTCGGTAATAGCAGGCGGCGGTATGGTAATGAACCGTCTTTTGAAGATCGGAGGAGCTACATTTGACCAGTCGGTCGTCAATCTGGTACGGCACAGCCATGACTTCCTGATCGGAAGGCATACGGCAGAAGTACTCCGCAAGAGCTTCGGCATCTTTACCAGTGAAGTGGAATCTATGCTGACCGTTGCCGGCAGAGATCTGATCACCGGGGTTCCTATGCGCAAAGGTATCTCGATCAACCTTGTCAGGCTCGCCATGAAAGACCCGCTTACGGAATGCGTACAGGCGATCCAGTCTATGCTTGAGCGCACGCCTCCGGAAGTACGCCGTGCCATTCATAAGAACGGGATCTTTCTGACCGGCGGAGTCGCCCATACGGCAGGGCTTGAGATGTATGTAGAGGAGATGATCGGGATCAAGACCCGTACCTCCGTAGAACCAGATATCTGTGCAGTAACTGGATTGAAGAAGATCATCCAGTCGAAGGAATTAAGAAAATTTGCATTTTCTATGATCGATGAAAATTATAGGTGGATGAGATAATATGAAGACTAAGAACAAATCGTCCTTTTCAAGTAAATACTGGCTGATCATCATCACCGTCGTCTGCGTGATCCTTCTTGGTATCGAGCGTTTTACGGACGGCGGAGGGCCGCTTCGGTTTATCGCCGGTTATACGGTGATCCCGATGCAGAAAGGGATCAGTTATGTAGGACGTTTTATGAGTGATCTGACGGACAATTTTGAGACGATGGAAGACATGAAGAAAGCGAATAAAAAGCTGCAGACAAAGATAGATGAACTGACGATCGATAATACCCGTCTGCGTCAGGAGCAGTATGAACTGGAACGTCTGAGAGAATTGTATAAATTAGATGAGAATTATTCAGATTACGAGAAGATCGGGGCTCATGTTATCATGAATAACGGCAGCAACTGGTATACGGACTTTACCATTGACAAGGGAAGTAAGGATGGTGTTCAGGTGAATTCCAACGTTCTTGCCGGAAGCGGGCTTGTGGGGATCGTCACGGAAGTAGGACCCAATTATGCCCGTGTCCGTTCGGTGATCGACGATGCCAGTAATGTAAGCGCCATGATGCTGTCCACCTCCGATACCTGCATGGTCAGAGGCGATCTGGAATTGATGGCTGACGGCCGTCTGTATTTTGAAAAACTTGCCAATAATGACAATGAGATAGAACCTGGAGAACAAGTCGTAACCTCACATGTGAGCTCGCGTTTCCTCCAGGGGCTGTTTATCGGATATGTCAGTGATATCAAGGTTGACCCCAACAATCTGACGCGTTCCGGGTACATTACCCCGGCTGTCGATTTCAGCAAACTGCAGGAAGTCCTTGTCATTACCACGACAAAGCAGGATATGCTGGCAGATGATGAGGAAAGCAGCGAAGGAGAATGATATATGAAGAGAAGGCTCATTACGATCGCGATGATCCTCATATGTTTTCTGTTGGAGGGCTCCGTCTTTCATCAGCTGGCATTTGCCAGGATCAAACCCAATCTGCTGATCATCGTGACTTCGTCATTTGGGTTTATGCGCGGTAAAAAAGAAGGAATGTTTGTAGGTGTCGTATCAGGGTTGATGGCAGATCTGTTCTGGGGAAGTACCTTGGGATTCAACATGCTGCTGTATACGGTGATCGGATATGTGAACGGAACTTTTCAGAGAATGTTCTATGACGATGATATTAAGCTTCCGATCATGCTGATCGGATCAAGCGGGCTGGTCTATGGCCTTGCCACATACGCCTGCATCTATATGCTTCGGGGGGATTTTGCTTTCTTTACTTATCTGATCAATATTATCTTTCCTGAGTTGGTATACACAATTCTGATAACGTTAATATTATATCAGGTGATATTACACATTAACAAGAAACTTGAAGCGGAAGAACAAAGGAGTGCAAGTAAATTTGTATAGTTTATGGGAAAGGATCAGATCCGGTGTTGCCGGAATCCTGCAATCCAGAATATTTGTCATAATTATTATATTCTGTACGATGTCTGCAATTCTTGTGCAGAGAGTATTCTATCTTCAGATCGTAAAAGGTCAGGAGTATCTTGACGACTATAAATTGCAGATACAGAAGACGAAGGAGGTGCAGGGAACCCGCGGCAATATCTATGACCGCAACGGGGTTCTCCTTGCATATAACCAACTGGCTTATGCGGTTACGATCGAAGATACGGGTGAATATGACAGTATCAGCCATAAGAATAAGGAATTGAACAGAGTTGTGTCCAGTGTGATCCGGATGGTAGAAGCCAACGGCGATACGGTCATCAATAACTTTGGAATTATACTTGATAATAATAACAATTATATGTATATTGCCGAGAATGATACACAGAGGCTCCGTTTTATTGCCGACGTATATGGGAAACGGACGATTGATGAATTATCGGACAAGCAGAAAAATGTTACGGCGGAAGGTCTTATAAAGCATCTGTGTACAGACGAGATAAATGGATATGGTATCGACCAGAAGAAGATGGAGAAAAAAGATGTCCTGAAACTGGTGAATATCCGTTATGCGATCTCACTTAACAGTTACCAGAAATTCATCGCCACGACGATCGCAGAAGGCGTCAGTGAAGAGACAGTCGCGGATGTCATGGAGAATCTGGATGACCTTCAAGGGGTGAACATTGAGGAGAAATCTTTGCGGAGATACAGCGACAGCTATTGTTTTGCGAATATGATCGGTTATATCGGACAGATCTCCCAGGAAGAATATGACGCCCTTGACAAAGAACAGCAGAAAGAATATTCTAAGACAGATACGATCGGAAAGTCCGGAATGGAAAAGACGATGGACCACCTCCTGCAGGGCAAGAAAGGTGAGATCAAGCTCTATGTAAACAGCGTGGGGAAAGTGATCGAGACGGTAAATGAGAAGGACCCCAAAGCAGGGAACGATATTTACCTTACGATTGATGCGAACCTTCAGAAAGCCGCCTACCACATCATCGAACAAGAGCTGGCAGGCGTCCTCCTGACGAAGATCCAGAACACCCTGGATTTTGACCGTACACAGGTAGAAGACGGAAGTGATGTGATCATTCCGATCGGAGATGTGTATAATACGTTCATCAGCAATGATATCCTGGATATGAATCATTTTGAAGAGGAAGAGGCGGGAATTGCCGAGAAGGAAGTCTTCGCCGCATTTTCAGACAGAAAAGAGTCTGTCATACAGGCGTTGTCAGGAATCCTGTCAGATCCGAACGGCAGCGCGTACAAAGACCTCTCCCGCGAGAACCAGGCATATCTGACATACATTGTGACAGATCTTCTGACAAATAATGCCGGAATCATAATGTCAGAGTCAATTGACAGAAACGACGCCACATACCGTGCGTGGAAAGAAGATGAGAGTATCAACGTATATTCTTATCTGAACTATGCGATTTCAAAAAACTGGATCGATACATCCCTTTTAAAATCACATGTGTCTTCGGAGGGAGATTATTCCGATTCCAATGAACTTTACCAGGGAATGATCGCATACATTCTGGATTCCGTCAATTCAGACCATAATTTTGACAAGCTGATCTATAAATATATGATCAAATCCGGCGCCGTGACGGGAAGGCAGGTCTGCATGATGTTGTATGAACAGGGGATCCTGGCTCAGGACGACGACCAGTACAATCGTCTGACCAGCGGAAGCCTCGGCGGATATGATTTTATCAGAGGGAAGATCGAGACCTTGGAGATCACCCCCGGACAGCTTGCGCTGGAGCCCTGTACGGGGTCTGTGGTGATGACGGATACGAATACCGGGGAAGTTCTCGCCTGTGTATCCTATCCCGGATACGATAACAACCGTCTGGCGAATGCGATGGATTCGAATTATTACAACAAACTGGTCACCGATCAGTCAAGGCCGTTCTATAACAATGCCACGCAGGAGAAGACTGCACCGGGATCCACTTACAAACCATTGGTAGCCATTGCCGGCTTGACAGAAGGCGTCGTAGATCTCAATACCTATCTGCCATGCCATGGGACATATAAGAAAGTCGAGCCTAACCCCAAATGCTGGATCTATCCCAGCGCCCACGGGAATCTCAATGCATCAGGAGCGGTACAGCATTCCTGTAACTGTTACTTTTATGAGGTCGGCTACCGGCTGAGCCTTCAGGACAACGGCATCGCGCAGATTGATTCCGATAATCTGGAAGGACATGCGACCGGCAAGTATTATTCCAGTACCATAGGATTGGATATATTGAAAAAATATGCCGCAGAATTCGGACTTGGCGAGACGACAGGGTTAGAGATCCCGGAATCGGAACCTCAGATCTCGGATGATTCCTCCGTCCCGTCTGCGATCGGACAGGGTACTAATAACTATACGACCAGTCAGCTGGCGAGGTATATAACTGCGGTTGCCAATAAAGGAACCGTTTATAATCTGAGTTTACTTGATAAGGCTACTTCCGTAACCGGAGATACGATAGAAGATTATCATCCAGAGGTTAAGAATACCATTACTGATGTTGCAGAATCTACATGGACTACCGTACACGAAGGTATGCGGAACATGGTAGCCGTTGAACATGGGGATCTGTTCCCGAAGATGAACGCAAGCGATATCAAACTGTCCGGAAAGACAGGTACCGCACAGCAGAGTAAGACACATCCGGACCATGGACTTTTCGTAGGATTTGCACCGAGTGAGAATCCGGAAGTAGCATTGGCAGTCCGGGTAGCGAACGGATATAGTTCTACGTACGCAGCCGAGATTGGAAATGCCGTGATGGAATACTATTATGAGATAACTCCGGAGGATGAGATCATTACCGGAAAAGCAGCTCAGGTTAAGATAACAACTTCAACGGGAGACTAGGGAAAGGATGAATGTATGTGAAAGATCCGGTACTCATCAAGAGTAACAGATACGGCATAACCATCTATTTTGACCATGACATGCCTTACGAAGAATTATTGGCGGAGACCGGTGAAAAATTCCGGGCATTTGCACATTTCTTCGATCATGCGGACATGGCGGTAGAGTTCAAAGGCCGTGCTTTCACAAGAGAAGAAGAGCGGCTGATGGCGGAGACCATACAGGATGCGGCAAAGATACAGATCTTATGTATTATTGAAAAAGATACCTGTACAGAACAGATTCACAGAAGAATGTTGGATGAAAGCCTGGAAACCATCCATGAAAGAGACGGCCAGTTTTATAGAGGTACGCTAAGAGGAAGGCAGATCCTGGAATCGGAGACAAGCATTGTAATTGTCGGAGACATTGAAGAGGGTGCGGTCGTCGCATCCAAACACAATGTCGTAGTGACAGGAGCTGTCTATGGCACTGTGATCGCCGGCGCCGCCGGTGATTATGACGCGGTCATCGCAGCAAACCATATGGAGCCCAAGCGGCTCTGTATCGGGGATATCGAAGTAAAACCAGTTATAGGAGGAAGTTATTCATGGGCGAAGTTATTGTGATTACATCAGGAAAAGGCGGCGTTGGAAAGACAACGACAACAGCGAATCTGGGTGCGGGATTATCGAAGTTAGACAAAAAGGTAGTTGTAATAGATACTGATCTTGGGCTTCGGAATCTGGACGTAGTTATGGGGCTTGAGAATCTGATCGTCTACAATCTGGTAGACGTCATTGAAGGGACATGCCGTCTGAAGCAGGCATTGATCCGGGACAAGCGGTATGAAAACCTGTACTTGCTGCCTTCGGCACAGACCAAGGATAAGACGGCGATATCGCCGGGACAGATGAAAAAGCTTACATCCGAATTGAAGGAAGAATTCGACTACATACTTCTGGATTGCCCGGCAGGGATCGAACAGGGCTTCATGAATGCGATCGCGGGAGCAGACAGGGCAGTTATCGTGACTACTCCGGAAGTATCTGCGATCCGTGACGCAGACCGGATCATCGGCCTTCTGGAGGCGAATCATATCAAACAAATGGATCTGATCATCAACCGTATCCGGATGGACATGGTAAAACGCGGCGATATGATGACCGTGGACGATGTGACAGAGATACTTTCCGTTCCGCTTATCGGCGCCCTGCCCGACGACGAACAGGTTGTGATCGGGACAAACCAGGGCGAGCCGGTGATCGGACTGGATTCTAAAGCAGGAACGGCATATATGAATATCTGTAAACGAATCATGGGTATGGAAGTTCCGTTTATAGAGTTACAGAATAATACAGGGATCTTTTCGAAGCTATCCGGCCTCTTCAAGAAAGATTAGGAGGGGTATCGTATGTTGAGAAAATCATCGGTATCGATTGCCAGGGATCGGGTGAAGGCGTTAGTTGTCTCAGACCGGGTACACTGCACCCCTGATGTCTATGAAAATATATGCAGGGAACTCTACAATTCCCTGTCGAAATATATAGAATTTACAGAAGATGATTTTCAGGTAAATATTAACCGGACGCAAGTCATTATTACATTTGCAGGAGAAGAAGCGTGAGATTAACATTTCCGAAATTTTCAAAACCATACCATATCAGAGATTATAAATTCAATCTGGTTATACTTGTCATGGCATTGTCTGTCATCGGCGTGTTAGCTGTCGGCAGCGCTAAGGCGGTCAATCAGCCGAAGCAGATGTTCGGCGTTGCCACAGGCGTTGTTATAATGGTCATAGTTTCTCTGATCGATTATATATGGATCGCAGATTTTTATTGGCTGATCTATCTGTTTTCTGTCGCGATCCTAGGAGCCGTCCTGTTGTTCGGAGACAATGTCAATGGCGCGACCAGATGGATCGATCTGGGATTTACGACGTTCCAGCCTTCGGAGCTTGCCAAGATCCTGCTGATCATCTTTTTCTCCAAATTCATCACGGAGAATAAGGACGACATCAACGATGCCGTGACTTTGGTAAAGTATGCCGTATTATGTGGTATTCCGTTGGTATTGATCGTGGTTGAACCGAATCTTTCTACGACGATCTGTACCACGCTGGTTTTGTGCCTGCTTATTTACGTAGGGGGATTAAGCTACAGATTCATCGGAACCGTACTTTTAATCCTTATACCGACGGCTGTTATCTTCCTGAGTATTGTCGTACAGCCCAATCAGGTCATATTGAAAGATTATCAGCAGGCTCGTATTCTTGCTTTTCTGGAACCGGAAAAATATGCAAGCGACGAAGGCTATCAACAGAAGAATTCTGTTATGGCGATCGGTTCCGGGCAGCTGACCGGGAAAGGCCTGAATAATAATACGACCACATCGGTAAAGAACGGGAACTTCATACTTGAACCGCAGACAGATTTCATCTTCGCGATCATCGGTGAAGAACTTGGTTTCACAGGAAGTTGTATAGTTATTGCTTTATTGTTATTAATTGTGATACAATGTATTTTAGTAGGAACGCGATCGCAGAACCTGACGGGGAAGATCATATGCTGCGGCATAGGAGGGTTGATTGGCATTCAGAGTTTTATCAATATTGGGGTTGCCACTCAGTTATTGCCGAATACAGGTGTTCCGTTACCCTTTGTAAGTTATGGGCTTACTTCTCTGCTAAGTCTCTACATTGGGATCGGACTGGTCTTAAACGTCGGGTTACAACCGAAAAAATACCAATAAGGAGTGAATGAGATGAATATAGGATTGATCGCACATGATTCAAAGAAGACATTAATGCAGAATTTCTGTATTGCATATAGAGGAATTCTCAGTAAGAATAATCTGTATGCCACCGGAACGACCGGACGTCTGATCGAGGAAGTAACAAATCTGAATGTGCACAAGTATCTTGCCGGTCCTTTGGGGGGGAAGCAGCAGCTTGGAGCACAGATCGCGCAGAATGATATTGACGCGCTTATCTTTTTGAGGGAACCCAATAATCCAAAACCGCATGAACCGGATGTGAATGATGTCATTCAGCTTTGTGATATGTATAATATTCCGATGGCTACCAATCTTGCCACCGCGGAATTGATCGTTTTAGCAATTGACAGAGGAGATCTTGACTGGCGTGAGATGTATAGATAGATTTAATCGGCTGACGGCCGTTATTATGATCGTTTTTCTCTGCGGCATATCCTTAGCGGGATGCAAAGAGAAAGAGGAAGTGACGGCTGCTTATGAGACGGAGAATTATAACAAGGATATATACAGAGGGGGATTGTTCGCAGATAACCTGTGCGTTTCCTCCGGCGACGTAGCACTTATGGGGGCGCCGGACACTTCGGTCATGCGTGCCTCTGCGCTTTTTGATTTGGAGGGGCAGAAGGTCGATTTTGCCCATAATATTTTTGAACAGTTGTATCCTGCAAGCACGACGAAGACTATGACGGCGCTGCTTGCGATTAAGAATGCAGATTTATCCGCCATGGTAACGGTATCCGCCAATGCGGACTCCAGGAGCTTTGCAATGGATGAGACGACCTGCGGGATACGGGCGGGAGACCAGGTATCTATGCTTGATCTGCTGCGTGGTCTGATGATGGTATCGGGGAATGACGCGGCGGTGGCTATCGCTGAGCATATAGCCGGAAGCACGGAAGCATTTGCCCAGATGATGAATGACGAGGCTGCAAGACTGATGGCAACGAGGACGCATTTTGTCAATCCTCATGGGCTGCATGATATCAACCATTATACGACGGCATATGATCTGTATTTGATTTTTAATGAATGTATAAAATATGATGAATTTATAGATATTATCAGTACCAACCAATACAGCGCTCAGATTACCGGGGCGGACGGCGCCGTTCGTCAGGAAGACTGGGAGCAGACGAATTTTTATGCAGCAGGAATGGCTGAGCAGCCCCGGGATGCGGTGATCATCGGCGGAAAGACCGGTACGACCTCGGCGGCCAAAAATTGTATGGTGCTTTACAGCAAGGACGGCGCCGGTAAGGAATATATCTCGAGAACAGTGCACAGGGAAGACCATATATATCTGTTATTATGGGTGCGGATACAAAATCACTGCTTTATCAGAATATGACCGCTCTGATCAATGGGATACCGGCAAATGAATAATATATCAGAGGGGTATCTTAAGCCAGATACCCCTCTTGTTCTTAAGAGCTGTCTTAAGAAGAACGGATTCTTCCGTACATACTGATGAGATAAAGGCCGCACAGCCCCACAAGCGTATAGATTATGCGGGAAAGCCATGATAGATTACCAAAAAGAAAGGCGACCAGGTCAAATCGGAATATTCCTACCAGAAGCCAGTTGATTGCACCTATGATCACAATTGTTAAAGTTGTATTGTCAGACCATTTCATGTGAGTTCCTCCCTTCTTAATGTGCTGCATTTAGTATGGCTTTTACATGAACGGATTATGCATATAGAAGGAGAGATTCCGCGGGATG
>OFFP01001087.1_pt1 | contig 19912 bp, 16 predicted proteins | sample 1521431 | NCBI WGS metagenome assembly OFFP01 (sample SAMEA3504104, study PRJEB24116) | mouse gut metagenome | biome: mouse gut; feature: mouse-associated habitat; material: faeces | place: Denmark | collected 2011
CCGCTCTTCAAATTGAAGAACGGCTTTTTTTTATTTATTTTTTTGTTTTTTCAGACGTAAAATGATGAACAGGCAGATTATCAGTAAAAGGATCAATAAACCGATTAAGAGATAAATAAGTTTAGATTCCGTTTTTTTGACGGTTACATCTTTCTCATTAAATGTTTTTGCTTCCTCTTTTGAGATCGTAAATTCTTTCGTAAATTGCCATTTTTTTCCTGAGCCTTCCACAGTCATTGCCAATACATACGTCCCAGCTTCCATTTCATTTTCTTCATAAGGAATAGGGAAATTAAAAATTGAATTGGGCGCCATTTGCATATCTTCTTGTTCTTTCTCTAAAATAACGTTATTTGTTTTCTTATTTTTAACATTTGCCGTTACTTTCATTGATTGAAGATAGGCTGCTTCATGGTTTAGCAGTGTTGAAGAAATAACACTGCGCGCATTTCTTTGCGTCGGTTCAACTTTCTCTAAAGACAATTCTGGTTGTACAACTGTTTCATTTTCTCGAAGTAAAACAGCTACTGTATAGGCATAGCGATTTTCAATTGCTAAGCCGTTTGTATTTTCTTTTTGCTTGTCTTTCGTTTCATCGACTTTTTCACTAAACGTGATCCCGCCCGCTAGTTGCCCTGAAAACTCTTCTTTAGGCATCTTCACTCGCAATTCAACTACTTTTTCACTTTTAGCAGGCAATTCAACACTCTCACCGCCGTCTTTCAGTTGAATGATTTCTGATAAATCTGCTGGTGCAGATTTATCTAATGCTGTCAACGACTCGCCATATTCAATCACTCCGTTGCTGTTTGTTGTGGCCGACTTCACACTAACATCAATCACTAAATTTTCATCTGTACTATTGGCCGCTCGAACTTTCAAAATTTGTTCTTGGTCTGGTTTCATCATTAAATCAAAATATGTTTTTGTTTTATCTATTTGGTTTTCTGGAATTTCTGTTTCAACACTAAATCGTAATTCTGCTGCTGAGGTTTCAATCCCAAAAGCAAAGAAATAAAAACTTAGGATCATCAGAATAAAATATCTATTTTTCATTTCGCTCTACACTCCATTTCTATGTAAAGGAGAAAGGCTGAGTTCCCCTCTTCCTTTCTCCAAAAAGGTTCTTTTTATGCTGGCGTATTAGCTAATGTCCAAGTAATTGTTGTTTTGTAGGCATCGTTTAATTTAACTGATTTACCTGGCACTTTTAATTGAACATCTTTCATTACTTGACGGCCGTCAACTTCAGCAATTGAACTAGCATTGCCGTATAAGTATGACCATTTCCCAGCACCTTGATCTGTTGCGGCTACCATCACGTTATGACTTTCACCCACTGTACCAAAAGTTACGCTCGCTAAACTTGTTGGTGCAGCGCTTTGTCCTGCTGTCACAGCTGAAGCATTTTGAAAGACAATTTCAGTTCCTTCAAGTGTCTGATCTTTTGTAGCAGAAGTAAATGCAGAATTTTGTTTTGCAGATAAAGTCCAGCCTTCTAAAGTTCCACGATTATCTGTAATTTGAGCAAATAATGGACCCGTTTTTTCAACATTATTTTTATCTTTTAAAACTTGTGCTGATGCAAAATAGATTTCATCTTTTGTGCTGATGATATTTTCACCAAAGTTTAAACTTGAAGCATAGTCCAAGGTTAAGGGGCCTGTAGAACCTTCATCAACTGGTTTGTCAGGATTTACTGGGTCGATAGGTGTCACAGGATCTTTGCCGTCTTTGTCTTCTGGATCCACTACAGGATTTTTGCTGTTAGGATCTTTTTCATCTGGTGCTTTAAATTTTACAATAGCATCTGTGTCGCGATTAGCCACTTCCTCTGCTTGAACTGGTAGTGTGCCTACCGCGATGGTTGCTAAAATTAAGCTGCTTGCGATGGTCATTTTTTTCATGTTAGTGCTCCTTCTCTTCTATTGTTATAGTTTCAATAATTATACGCTTGGTAAATCAGCGATTGTCCATGTTAAAACAGTTTTGTATTGAACAGCATCTTTTGGTGTTGCTCCTGGTACAGTTAATGTGATCGCTGTATTTTTATCTACGCTTTCACCGTCAACTTCCACTTTTTCAATCCCACCGAACGCACTAAGCCAAGTTCCAGAACCTTGACCTTCAGCGGCAGACATCACATTTGATGAATCGCCAGCTACTAAAGTTACTTCATGCGCAGTTGGTGTGACTGCTTTGGAATTAGACACTGCTTTGTTTTGACTTAATTTAATTTCTGAACCGTCTAAAACTTTATTTAATGTTTCTTTTGTCGCTGTTAATTGTGTTTCTTGTTTAACTGTTAAGGCCCAACCGGCATTCGTTCCGCGTTTGTCGGAAATTTGTACATAATTTGGTTTAGGATTAGTCAAATCAGGACCAGAACCGTCTGCCAAGAAAAAGTATTGTGGATTTGCATAATATTTTTCATCTTTATTTGAAATTTTATTTTTGCCAAAGTCTAGACTAGAAGCATAATCGATACTTAGTGGACCAGTTGTTCCTTCATTTGGCTTATTGCCTGTGTCTGGTGTCGTTGGATCAAAGGGTTCAACAGGTTTTTCGGTATCTGGATTCACTGGATCGACTGGTTTGTTGATAGAGGCATCCGGTGTAAATTCAACGATAGCATTTGATTCATAGTTTTTTTCTTCTGCATTCACTTCTGGTGCAACAGCCACGCCTAAAGTGATAGCGGGGATTGTTGCTAAGATAATTTTTTTCATTTTATTGTTCCTTCTTTCTTTTTTTTAAAATAAAACTAGCCATAAAGATGACTATTATTCCGAGATAATTAAACATTTGTTGCTGTTTAGTACCAGTTCGAGGTAAGAAGCCTGAGCCTTTTTGATCAACCGTTTTACTTGTTGAATGCTTCAATGATTCTCCACTCACTGCTGGTATTGCTTCCGACTGCTTGGGGAAACGCTGTGGTATCTTACCATCTGGTTTTTCTTTGTTGGCTGGTGGCTCATACTCGCCATAAAAAGAAACTTCTGCATTTGTCGGATAGGCATTTGTTTCAGCAAATACATCAACTGATGAAATCAATCCTAATAGCAATACACCGCTAACTATTTTTTTGATAAGACTCACCCCCTATTTTGCACTGCCATCAGGTACGTCCATCAAGTGCCAAGTTAGTTTTGCTTCGTATTCTTCTGCTTTGGCCGTCCCTCCAGGAACAGATAATAACAACTCTTGGTCATTTTCTTTCCATTGATCAGAAATATTTGTTTCTTGATGTCCATTGACTTGGTTGTGAACAAGAATCGATTGGCCTTCTGGAATGTCCTGTAAGCGATGGTTGGTTCTAAATTTTAAAATATTCGGCAACGTAGCACCTGATTCAGATTTGAAATCAGAAGTAACGGTTAGTGCAAGCGACCAATTATTCCCTGTTTGACGAGTATCTCGTATCACTAATGGTTGATCCATGGAAACAATTGGATATTGGGTCGTGCTACTAGCGATTTGCAGCTCATTCCCAAAGGAAATCGCTGTGGGTACCGTTTTGAACCTGACAGAGCCAACCACAGTGACTGTTAGCGCTAATTCATCAATCTTGTAGCCTTTATCATAGACTTCCACGACCAACTGCTGTTTTCCATAAGTTAGTTCTGGTAATAACAAGGCTTTTTCCTTAAATGTTTTAGAATTAGTGGTTGTTTCATCTGCTAATTTCTGGATTTCTTGGCCCTCTTTTTTGACAATAAATTGTAATCTATTCCCAGCATCGACATCTTGCCAATAAAAAGGCAGGGCTGTTTTTTGAAAGTCATCAATATCGATTGTTTTTTCCATCGACTTTTCTATACGCTCTTTTGACCAAGATAGTTTCGTTTCACTTAAGAAAACTTCTTTGACAGGTTGGACGACTGTTCCAGAAAAGTTCCCTAAGTATGCTTTATCTGTTGATTCCCAGATATAAGAAACGCCTTCATGAGCTTTGGGTAAATTCCATTCAAACAGTCCTTTTGTGGCATCGTAACTTCCATAAGGGCTAATCGTCAGCGGTGGAAATAGTTGACCATCACGAGATACCACCTTATTTTTTAATTGCAGTGGTTTCCCAGCAATATAATCGACAGAAGATAAGATAATCATTTGATTAGATACATCTAGCCCTGTAATGGCCGTTAAGCCTTTTAACGGACTGATATCTGAAATTTGATTTTCTCCCACATCTAAAACTGTTAGATTGAGTGTTTTCTCTAACGGTGCCAAGGAAGAAATTTGATTGTTTCTTGCATACAGTACACGCAGATTAGGAACAGTGCTTAAAGCTTCCAGACTAGCAATCGTTTGATTCATAATACTCAACTCTTCTAGACGTGGTTTATTCGCCAAGGGCGCAATTGTTTTTAATTGATTATTTTCCACATAAAGACGGAGTAGGTTATTTGCTTCCGTAAGCCCATCTAAAGTAGCAATCTGATTATTGGCAGCCCAAATGGTTTCTAAATTACGAAGAGAACGAAGCGGGTCGAAGGAAGTCACTCGATTATTCGGCGTGATTTTTGACGGATGATCTGTCGTATTTTGGATACTTAAATTTTTTAAAGCAGGCATTCCTTCAAGTCCATTTAATGTAGTTAATTGATTGTTCTCAACATACAAGCCTTCTAAACTAATTAATCCTGCTTGACCTAACGGACTAAGATCAGCTATTTTATTGTTTCTCATATATAAAAAACGTAATAGCTTAAATTCACCTTTAGCAAAAGGACTCAAATCTGTTACATTGAGCGAATCTTGAAAAGATAATTCTTCTAAGTTTCTTAGGTATTGAACTCCTTCCACATTAGAAACAACGACATTTTCTAAAATAACTTTATTCAGTTTATCCAATTCTGCTTGGGTGACAGTATTAGAGGTCCGAGATTTGCTTAACTGTTTTCTGATATTTTCCGCAAAGGCTGGATCAGGAAATAGTGTACTGATAGGCGTCGCTTTATCTAAGACAGCACCTGCGTATAATTGGGGCATCATCAGTTGTGCTTCCGTTATCGCTAGTGCTTCATTTGGCGGCTCTTCACTTGTTTCAACAGTCGTTAACTCTTCTGATTGGGGAATCTCCGAACTACTGGTTGCTGAATTTTGCTCTTCTGCCGATGAAGTTTCTGGAATCTTTTCTTCTGAAACAGATGAAACATTTTCTTCACTGGAGGATGCGATTGTTTCGGTCGTTTCGGCGAAAGTTGTTACAGGAAGTAGCAAACTATTACCCAAAAGTAAGGCACTAACTGCGGAGATGCACATTTTTTTCATAAACTTCACCTCCTGATATTTTCTTAATTATAGTGAATATCAACTGAAAATGGGTTCAATTACGACAAACTGTCCAAATTAATTTGTATAGACAAGACAAAGAGCGCCAAATAGGGTTTTATACCCCTATTTGGCGCTCTTTGTCGCTAAACACAACCAGAATGTATTATGACAAATTCTCAATTATGCCTAGTTTTCTTTTATTTCTTTTAAACTATCCTCTATTTTTTCCAATTGCCCAGCAAAAAATTCTTGTTTGGCTTTTGGTAAAAACAATGTGATAGATAAGAGGATTTGTTCTTTAAAGATTGACCAATCTGCGAATATTTCTTCATTGGTTAAAATCATTTCTATTTTTTCTGCTATTTTTTTCCAGAGGATCATTCGCCAGTTATTTTCACCCACTTCATATTCTTTAAACATGCTTAATACATGAAGAATATGGGGAACATTTTGGCTGACAATCGCCGCAAATAAAAAATCAATAATTACTTGCTCGATAATTTCTAGTGAGCGAATATCAATAATTTCCCGCTCATTGACAGATTGTAGTACACGAAAAAGTAACGAAGTTGTAAACGGCTGCAAGCCAACGTTTTTTTGTAATGCTAAAAATTTCAAATTAAAAATAGTATACACATCGGCATTAATTAATCGTTCCAGAATCTGATTTTCTAATGCAATAATTTCCTCTTTTGTCACAACCGTTTGAGGGTTAAAAAGATATTCCAACGCCAACATCGAATACATTACTTCTTGCTTTCCTAAAGCAAAAGACGATTTATCATAATACGCTCGATAATCTGCAACGATTCGACTACTTTCTTGAAAATTTTTACTAAAGATTGCTTGATTAAACTGCTCCTTAGCTAAAACTGTTTTGGACATTGGCGTTAATTTTTCTGTCATTTCCATCGGCGAAATAGACAAGATTTCGACAATAATGGCTAAATCCGAAATACGCAATTCACTATTTCCTTGGACAAAGCGTTGATAACTTCGACTAGAAACACCATTTTCATCAAAGACACGCAGAGGAATATTTTTTCCTTTACGAATCCGTTCAATTTCTTCACCTAGCGGCCGATATTCCATATATTCTTTTTGTTTCAAACGAATTACTCCATTTCTCTTTAAATAAGATAGCAACTAAGTTGAACGGCTATTCTCCAATGCTTAAAATTGTGCGAATATCTTCTTCCGTCATTTTCGCTAATTGCTCTTCATTTCCTTGAATCACTTTTTGGAACAGCTCGCGTTTTTCTTGCTGTAAGGAATTCATTTTTTCTTCAACCGTTCCTTCTGCAATCATCCGCCACACTTCAACAACCTTTTTTTGTCCCATGCGGTGTGCCCGACCAGCCGCTTGTTCTTCGACTGCGGGATTCCACCATAAATCGTATAAAATAACTGTATCTGCACCAGTTAAATTTAGTCCGGTTCCCCCTGCTTTCAATGAAATTAAGAAGACATCTTTTTCTCCTTCATTGAAGGCATTCGCCATCGTTAACCGATCTTGAGGCTTCGTACTTCCTCGTAAATAAAACGTCTCTAAGCCTAATTCATTCAATTCTTTTTCTAAGATAGAAAGCATGCTTGTGAACTGAGAAAATAATAGGACACGACGATTGTTTTCTTTGGCAGCCACTAAAAAGTCTTTGACTTGTTCCACTTTGCCAGAACCTCCCGTGTAATCCTCAATAAACAAACGCGGATCGCAACAGATTTGTCGTAAACGGGTCAAGCCTGCTAAAATACTCATGCGATTTTTCTTGAAGGTCGCCTGATCCATTTGACTAACATCTGCTTGCATTTGTTTTAGATAGGCCAAATAAACCGTTTTTTGTTCTTCTGTTAAGACACTGTACATATTATTTTCAATTTTTTCTGGTAAGTCTGCGAGCACTGTTTTCTTGTCTCGTCGTAAAATGAATGGTTGAATCATTTTGGCAATTTCTTCCGGCTTAATTTCTCGAAAGGCTTTTTTGCCTGGGAACAATCCCGGTAAGATCATTTGGAAAATTGACCACAGTTCATCTAAATTATTTTCAATTGGTGTGCCACTTAATGCAAAACGTTGTGGTACTTTTAAACTTTTTAAGGCTTGCGCCGTTTTAGTCCCACTATTTTTAACCATTTGGGCCTCATCTAAAATCAAATAGCCGACACGTATTTCCTGATAAAGCTGAACATCTTGTCGCATACTTGCATAAGAAGTAATCAGAATATCTTCGGTGCTATTTTGTAAAAGCGCTGCTCGTTCTTGGCGGTTGCCAGAAACCACTTGAACATTTAAGGTTGGCGCAAAACGTTTGACTTCGGCTAACCAGTTATAGGTTAAACTTGCAGGAGCGACAATCAAAGCTGTCCCTTTCAAGCGCTCTTCTTCTTTTTCCGAAAGTAAATAGGTAATGGTTTGCAGTGTCTTCCCTAAACCCATTTCATCAGCTAAAATACCGCCAAATTGATAATGGCTAAGCATTTTCAGCCATTTATAACCTGTTTCTTGGTAATGGCGTAACGTTGCTTGTAAGGATTTGGGGACTTGCGCTTCAAAGTTTTCTGGATGCGTTAAATCCGTGACCATTTTTTTAAAGGAATCTGAAAAATGTGCCCGCTCGTTGTCTTCTAATAAACTTTCGATCATGAGGCCTTGGTTTTTGGGCACATGAATGACATTGTCTTCTTGATGCATATTTTTTCGCAGCTTCGTTAAAATTGCACTTGTATGGAAAAATTCCTCTGAATCAAAAGCAAGAATTTCACCACTTTTTAACGTATAAAAAGCATCATTACGTAGTAGACTAGTCAATACTGCATCGATTTCGGTTTCATCAATGCCAGTGATATCAAACCGAATATCTAACCAAGAATCCCCTTCCGCAACTTCAATCGTTGGTTGATGATGCTGGGCATCTAAATACAATTCCCGTAATTTCCGTCCCATCCGAACTTCTCCTAATTGACGGAAAGCTGGAACTTCGGCTTTAAAGAAATAATACAAGGACTCTCCAGCAGGTAAGACTTTTTCAAAGCCTGTGGTTGTTTGCTGATAGGCAAACTGTTGAAATTGCTGCTTAATTGCTGTTTCTTTTGCTTTATCTCGAACGATTTCTTGATTGTCTTCAGGTAATTGAGCATATTTCGGGTTTGTCGAGAAAATGACTTCTCCATAGTGATAGTCAATTCGAGCATTAATCCGACCTTTAATTTTCTTAAAAATAAAGACTGCTTTTAAAGGATGATGGACGACTAGTTCTTCAACTGATTCTTCAACAGACACTCGACCAATTTTTTCCAATAATGGTAACACTTCACTAAATAAATCAGAAACTGTTTCTTTTTCATAAATAATTGACGGCTCTTCCAAGCGTTTCATTAATTGAAGTAACGTGGTGTAGATGGCTTCCTGCTCTTCTGTTAGTAAATAAACCGTTTGATCCGCAATCGCCCAGTGATAGTGGGCTAGAAACGTTGTAATAGGATTCTGAATAGTTAATTTGAAGCTTTGTTCCTCGGTTTTTTGCACTGTAAACGTAAGTGGCAAACTGGTTTCTTTGAACGTTAGATAGCGATACTTATGAGTTTGATTGGTCAATATAAACTGACCCGTTCGATTCATTTTTTCAACTAACGATTGACTGCGATCAATTGGTAATAATAGATAACGTTTGTCGATTTTCCCTTTAACTTGAATACCGTTTGCACCTAATAATTGGCTGGTATGATAAATTGCCGCAAGTTCTGTTAAAATTTCTTGAATCTCCATTGAAAAAGAATCATGTAGCAAAGTAAATTGGTGTTGTTTATTCACCATAAAAGTCATTTCTTTTTCATATGCTTGTAAAAAATCACCAATATTTTTCACAATATATGTTTTAGGTTTGGTGCCTTCCAAACCAATTTTTAAAGAAAGACCAATCGTTGATAATTCTGGATAGTAATTATTCGTTTCAATCACATCTAAATGAAATTCTAAACGTAAAGGCTGCAAGGGAACTTCGGCAGAAGCTTTGCTTAATTTGGCAAAGCCTTTGGTAAACATTTCAGCTGTTGATCGATTTGTTTTCTCAAAACTGACTGTTTGATTCGCTTGAATAATTCTTGACACGCCTCGTTGTTTCAGTGCCAGTTCAACTGCCACTGTATGTTTGCAATAGCCATGTTCCATCCAATATTGACATTCACAAACATCTTGTTCTTTGGCGGTACCATCCAATTCAACAAGATAAAGTTCTTCCCCTAAAACCTCAGACAACCAGATCCTTTTTTCTGGATTTTGAACGATAGATAAGACCCGGCCTTCTTGCATATATTCGCGTCCTTGTTCAACGATTCGCTCTGGAATACTCCATTTCATCGACTCACCTCCTCTTCTACTAAGCTAGCTGATAGTGAACGGTACTTTGACCATTCCCATTGCTTTTTATTTGTAATTGTTGTGGAATTCGTGCTTTTAATTCGCCAATATGACTAATAATCCCAATCATGCGGCCTTCATTTTCAATCGTTTCTAACGCCTCCATTGCCATTTCCAATGCTTCTTCATCTAAGGAACCAAAGCCTTCATCAATAAACAACGCATCAATTAAGACTCCGCCTGCTTGTTCTTGAATCACTTCTGCTAAAGAAAGTGCCAAAGCTAACGCTGCTATAAAACTTTCCCCGCCTGATAACGTGTGAGCGCTGCGTACCGTCCCTGAATTGTCATCATAAATATTGATTTCTAGCCCCGTTTGATTCCGATAACTGCCTGCTTCGTGATTCAATTCAAATTGATAACGACTATTGGTCAGGCGGTCTAAACGCTGATTAGCGACTGTCAGCACTCTTTCTAAATACGTTTGTAACATATACCGTTCAAAACTAATTTTTTTAGGATTATTGCCATTCACCGTATCTGCCAACTGCTGTAGTGCAGCAACTTCCTCAAACTTGTCTTCAATTGTTGTTCTTTGCGCATTAATTTCTTGAACCAACTGTTGGTTATTTTGCATTTTTTCATGCAGTTGATAGTATTTTTTTTCTTGTTCTTCAATTTGTTGTGTTATTTGTTCAATTTCTGTGGTGATTAAAGATAATTCTGGGAACGTATCACTAGATAATTTTTTCTCAATTTCAGCGAGTTGGATAGTCAGTTGGGTTTGCTCTTGTTCAAATAAAGCAATTTGTTCTTGCTGACTTTCTAGTGTCGGTACCTCTTTCAACCACTCCGTCAATTGGTCCTCTGTCACTCCTTGTTCCGTTAAAACTGCGTTTAACTGACTCTCAAGTTGTGCGACTGTTTGTTGAAGTGTTTGTTGTTCTTTCTCCAAATGCGTCAACGTACTTTCAAGGATCATTTCTTCTTTCTTCAAGGTTTCTCCTTGTGTCGTCACGTTTTCTTTTTGACGTTCAAATGCAGAGAGTTCTTCTTGAAGCAAAGTTTGTTGTTTGGTCATTTCTTCGTATGTGACGGTTGCATCCAATAATTGGCTAGCAATCATTTGCTGCTGGATAGTGATTCTTTCCAGACTTTGTTGCATTGTTTCTACTTGTTGTCGGAGCACTTCAAAGCGTTGGGAATTTTCAGCTACTTGTTCTTCTAGTTCCGCTAGATGGTCCTTTTCGACTGAAATTTCCGTTAGTTTTTGTGCTATTTGTTGTTTTTCTTTAGCTAATTGCGACTCAACTTCCGCAATTTCTGCAGGTGTTACTTGTGAAAAAGTTAGTCCTGTTAACGGCAACTGCAAGTCAGCAAACTGCGCTGCTAATTGTTCTTGTTCCTCAGTATACGCAGCTTCCTGTTCTTGTAATTGGCTTTCTTTCTGTTGCTTTTCCGCCCCTAATGCAGAGAGCGTTTCAGTAAATCGTTGAACCGTTTTTTTAACTTCCGTTAATTCCCGTTCCGCTTGATCAATCTCTTCTAAGGAAACTTCTTGATGAGTTTGTTGTTTTGGATGTTCTAAAGAGCCACAAACTGGGCAAGGTTCCCCCTCTTCAAGTAACAAGCTTAATCGTTGGATTTGTAAAGAGGCCCATTGACTTTTCTTTGTCTGCAACTTCGCTTCTTCGGCGCTTTTTTGTTGCTGTTCAACAGCAAACCGTTGTGTCAACTCGTGCAATTCCCCTTGGTTTTGACTAATTTTTTGCCAAGCTTTTTGATTTTTTTGCCAACGTTCTACAAAATTTTGCCAATGATCTGCTACACTAGAACATTCAAAATTTGCTTTTTCAAGTGTTCCTTCTTGTTCAATAAATTGTTTGGCTGTCGCCACTTTATCCGCTAATGTTATTTTTTCCTGTTGGCAAGATTCATACTCTTTTTGAATGGCTTGATAATTGGCTTGTTCTGCTATTTGTTGTTGGGCTAACTGTTCATATTCTTGGTATTGTGGTAATTGACGTTGAATCGTTTGAAGACGTTCTTGTTTTTCAGCAATCAATGGTTGTTGTTCTTCCAACTCACTCATGATTGCTTGCCAATCTGTCAATGCTTGTTGTGTTTCCATAAGAGCTTGTTGTTTGGACTTTGTTTCTTGCTCTTTTTGTTGTTTTTCGCTTCGTTTTTCAAAGACTTTTTCAGCTAAAGATTGCTGTTTTTGGCTCCATTTTAATTGCTGAATCTGTTCCTTTAGCCGCTCAATGACGGTTTCCTGTTCAGCTTGTTTTGCTTTCTTTTCCAGTAATTCTTCTTTTTGCTGTTGCAAGTTTTGCCGTTCTTCAATGGCATAACGAACTTGCTCTTTTGCTTGTTTGGCTTGTTTTAAGGTTGCAATTTGTTCTCTTTCAACTAATAGTTGTTGCTGAGCCTCTTGTTGTTGGCTTTCTAATAATTGAAGTTTTTCAAAAAGTGTCATTGTCGGTTCAGGTTCTTCTGACCAATGCAACTGTTCTGTTTTCAGTTCAATTTTTTGCTGGGTTTCTTGAATCTCTTGATTGGCAATTTTTAAGCGTTCTTTTAAATTTTCGCTGAACAACTGATACAATTCTGTTCCGAATAAATTACGCAAAACCTTTTCTTTTTCATCACTTTTAGCAATTAAAAAAGTCCGAAACTCTCCTTGTGGTAACAATACAATTTGAGCAAATTGATTGGCATTCAAATGCAATAATTCTTGAATGAGTTCGTCCACTTCGCGTCTTTTAGAATAGGCTCGTAGTTCTTTCCCTTGAGCATCTTTGACAATTAAAGAAATTTTGGCACTTTGTTTACGGACTCCTGTGCCACGTTTTTTAAAAAGTTCTTGTTCGGGAAGGCGGTTCAGTTCATAGAGATACTCGTTATGTTTAAAAAGCAAAGTAACTTCAGTGGCTTCTGAGGGGTCAGCAAATGTGGAACGCATTTCTTTGCCTAAACGTAATTTCCCAGAACTTTCACCAAACAAAGCATAGCTCATTCCATCAAAAATCGTTGTTTTCCCAGACCCTGTTTTTCCACTAATTAGAAAAAATGAAGAATCTTCAAACTTCGTAAAATCAATGGTTTCATTAATATACGGTCCGAAGTTTTTCAATGTTAAAGATAATGGTTTCATCCTGTTACTTCCCTCTTTCTAATTGATTAAGTGTACTCAGTTCTTCTTGGACCCATTGTGCTTGTTGTTCTGTCAAGGCCTCTCCTGTCACATCGTTAAAAAAGTCATGCAGATGTTCTTCTGGTGAACGTTGTTCTATTTGTACCACTTTTTTCTGATTTCCGTTGCTTGTTTCTCGACCATTCAAACGTTCCAACCCAATAATTTTGGGGTAAATTTTTCGCAATTGATTCATCATGTTGGGAATGATCGCTCGGTCGGTTAATTGGACATGTAAATAATTTTCCCGATTCACTTCTTGATAAAAAGCGGGATCCGTTAACTGCTGAAACGAGCCCGTCAATTGTTGAATGTCTCGCAATGGTTTCAAAGCACGGAATTGAAAATGAACTTCAGCTTCTGTTTCAACAAGCCAAACACCCTTTTCTTGTGTCATTTCTGATAAAGAAAATTTTACAGGCGAGCCACTGTATCGAGCATTAGGTGCCTGCAACGCATTTTTTCCATGTAAGTGGCCCAACGCGACATAATCAAAAGGCTCTAACAAAGCCGTCGGTACAACATCCAAACCACCCACTGTTAATTTTGTTTCAGAATCAGTTTTTTCACTGCCAGCGACAAAAAAATGACTAACTAACACCTGTTTTTTATTGGGGAGAAAAGATTCCTGCATTTTCGCGACAACTTTTTCCATCGCCGCCTGAATCGTTCGAATCGTTTCATCTTCAAAATATAAGCGAGCCGCAATCGGTTCAAAATAAGGCAACAAATAAAATTGGGTATTGTCGATTTCAATTGGTTGAAAGGCTTGTTCTAAACGCGTATTCAAATGAAATTGCGTTTGGTTAAACCAAGGGCCTCCTGTTTCTAAACGCGTGCTGCTATCATGGTTTCCCGAAATAGCTAACACGGGGAAATGCTCTTTGAGATTCATTTGAATCATCATTTCATTAAAAATCTCGACTGCTTCAACTGCTGGAACAGAGCGATCATACAAATCTCCAGCGATCACAACAGCATCCACTTGCTCTTCTTTCGCAATTGCTAAGATTTGTTCAAAGGCTTCCCTTTGTTCTGCCAATAAATCAAAACCATGTAATTTTTTGCCAATATGCCAATCTGCTGTATGTAAAAATTTCATTTTTTCACCGCCTAAAAAAGTCCTTCTTATTATTATAACAAATTTCTGGTATTTTTTAAGAAAATCGGACAGAAGAATTAGATTTTTAACAAACTTTTTTCTTAACGCAAGAAAAAAGACAGGGAGCATCATCTTTTGATGAGACTACCTGCCAGTAACATTCCTATTTTGTAGCGGTTTGTTTTATTCTTTTTCTGTTGATTCATATTTAAAAGTTGGATCAATTTCTTTATCTAACTGATCAAATGCTTCTTGCATCCGACGTTCCACTTCAGCTAAACCGTCTTTATCCATTTTTTTAATATCGCTAATATCGATTGGCTCCCCAAAACGAACCGTTACTTTTTTACGTTTAAACAACTCTTTTAAAGTTAATGGACCTTGATAAACAGATGGCACGATAGGTACTCGCCCCATTTTAGCAATCAAGGCTACCCCGCCTTTTAATTCTGAGGAATGACGCGTGCCACTAGGGAACATAATCAAACTTAAATCAGAATTTTTTAAAATTTTGACAGGTGTTTTAATCGCGCTGGGACCGGGCTTCTCACGATCCACTGGAAACGCATTCGCATGTTTTAAAATGAAACGTAAAACAGGATTTTTAAACAACTCTTTTTTTGCCATAAAACTAAACTTCTTAGGACTGCCAGCAACAGCTAAATACAGCGGTTCCCACCATGTTCGATGCGGCGCAACTAAGACATAGTTTTGGTCTTTTGGTAATTTTTCTTTATTTTCATAATGTGCATTTCCATTAATCACAAATAAAATGACGCGAACCACGCCACGCATAAATGTAAAAAACATAATTTTCTTCCTTTCTTCTCTCCGCTTTCTAGTATGCCGAAAGCTCTACCTTTTGACAAGCTTTTTTTACGTCTATCAATCAGAGAAATAACATGTTCCTACTAATCTAGGGAACAGATTTTGTCATACGGGTTTAAAAGTAGTATAATACATGAACAATCAGATGAAAAGTTGGAGGTTCTTAATCTATGTTATTATCCGGCGAACGGATTGATCAATTATATGCGGATGATATTCAAATTATTCAAAGCAAAGAAGTCTTTTCTTTTTCCATTGATGCAGTCTTATTGGCTAATTTTCCGCAACTACCAAAAAAAGGCAAGATTGTCGATTTGTGTGCTGGCAATGGCGCGGTCGGCCTCTTCGTTAGTCGGAAAACAGCTGCAAAGATCGACCAAATCGAATTACAACCTCGTTTGGCAGATATGGGTCAACGAAGTATTCTATTAAATAAATTGGAAAAACAAGTAACGATGTATGAACGTGATTTAAAACAAGCGACAGAAGTCATCAAAAAAGATTCTGTGGATTTAGTACTATGTAATCCCCCATACTTTAAAGAACGACCAACTAGCCAAAAAAATCCAAACCCGCACTTAGCGATTGCCCGTCATGAAATTCACACGTCTCTTCAAGAAGTGGTCACTGTGTCGGCGGATTTATTAAAAACAAATGGTCGCCTCGCAATGGTTCATCGTCCTGATCGTTTCCTGGATATTTTACATGCCATGGAAAACGCCAATATTGCGCCGAAAAAAGCTCGGTTTGTTTATCCGAAGCCAGGCAAAGAAGCCAATGTTTTACTAATTGAAGGCATTAAACAAGGCAAAAAAGACGGTTTTCGTGTGTTACCACCTCTTTTTACATACAATGAAAAGAACGAATACGAAGCAGAAATGAAGGCTATGCTGTATGGAGAATAAGAAATCCCATTATTTTTATGTTTTACTTTGCCAAGATGGTTCCTTTTACGGTGGCTATACAACTGAGCCAGAACGTCGATTAACCGAACATAATAGCGGAACTGGTGCAAAATATACACGGTTAGCCAAACGTCGCCCAGTCATAATGATTCATACAGAGAAATTTGAAACACGTAGCGAGGCCACCAAAGCCGAAGCCGCCTTTAAAAAATTAACGCGTAAACAAAAAGAACAGTATTTAAAAACTTTCCATTAAGTGACAACAAGCAAAAAGAAACAGCCATCATTTCATTGATGAAATGACGGCTGTTTCTTTCTCTTTTTAAACTAAGTTCTCGACAAAATGAATAACCATTTCGGCTGATTTTTTCCCAGCTTCATCGATGAATTCGTCAAAGCTTTGAGTTGCTTCGCCATCTGCTGTATCACTCATTGCCCGTACAACTAAGAATGGAATATTGAACTGTGAAGCGGCTTGGCCAATTGCTGCGCCTTCCATTTCACAAGCTAAGGCTTCAGGAAACTCTTTCTTAATTTTGGCGATTTTCTCAGCGCTATCCACAAAAGTATCTCCAGTAACAATCAATCCTTTACGAATAGCTAAACCAGTTTTTTCAGCGGCTTTCGCAATTTCCATCCGCAAGTATTCACTTGTTTCAAAATACAAAGGCACACCACCAGGCAATTGTCCATAGGCATAACCAAAACCAGTGACATCAACATCAAAATAAGCTAATTTGTCTGCAATGACTAAATCGCCAACTTTTAGTCCTTCACCGATACCACCAGCAGAACCTGTATTAATCACCATATTTACGCCATATTGATGAATCAATAAAGTCGTGGTCACAGCTGAGGCCACTTTACCAATTCCTGAACGAACCACAATCACCTCATGTCTTCCTAACGAACCAGAAACAAATAAAGCGCCTGCTCGTTCCCATGACATCGTGTCTGTCAATTTTTCTTTTAGAATTTTGACCTCTTGATCCATTGCTCCAATAATTCCAATTTTCATAGTGATTCCTCTTTTCTATAAATTCAAAACGATATATGCCACAACGGCTAATAAAATCGCTACAATAATAATTGCCTTGTTTAACCAAGTACTCCGTTCTCGACGCTTCGAGTATTCTCCTACTCGTGACTTGTTGATCGGTTTTTGTTTTTTCTTTTCTTTACGATAAAACGTCGAAATTTCTTTTTCTTTTCGCTTATACGCTTTTTCCGCCAGCTTCTGCTCTTCTTGCTGACGACGTTCCGCTTCTTTTTCTTCTGCTTCTCTGCGTTTGCGAAGCTCTGTCCGAGTGACTAACGGACCTTTGCTCATTGCGTGTCCTCCTTAAACTGTCTCTGCAGTAAATACAATTCCCAGTATTGTATAGCAAAAAGTGTTTTGGCATCACAAATCGTGCCTTTTGCCACCTCTGCTTTGGCTTCAGCTATTGTTAGCTCGTAAAGTTCCAAGATTTCATCTTCATCTTGAGGACGCGGATTTTCGACTTTCTGCAAATCCGTTGCCAAATAGAGAGCCAATTTTTCATTAGCAAATCCTGGTGACAGATACATTGAATTTATGTAGGTGAGCTGACCTGCACGATACCCAGTTTCTTCTTCTAATTCCCGCATAGCCGTCGTTTCCAGTTGATTTTCTTCTCCAGGATCAATTTTTCCCGCCGGAATCTCTAAAATCACTTGTTCCAAGGGTTTTCTAAATTGTTTAACTAAGACGATTTTTCCTTCTGCGGTTAACGGAATCATAGCTACTGCGCCTGAATGAAAAACCAATTCGCGTTTAGCTGTGCCGCCTGTCGGTAAAGCCACGTCATCCAAAAAAACATCAATAATCTTTCCTTTAAAAATTTCTCGACGTTGAAGTGTTTTTTCTTCGAAGTCCTCATAATTTAACATATCTTTCACCAACCTTTCTTGTTTATCATACCCTAAAATGATAAAAATCGCACCCCTTCTTCTCTAGTTAAACCCTTTTCAAAGAAAAAAATTTATTGCTTTAGAAAAAAATTACATTTTCGAAAAAAAATAGACATAAAAAATTCACAACTTCCTTGTATTATTTAAGCATACCAACAAACAACCCTAACAAAACACTTTTTCATTTTTAACTCCTTTCCCGTCCTACCCCCAATTAGGACGGGTCTTTTTTTGCGTTTTATACTTTTTTTCTTAGGATTTCACTAAATCATAAAATACATCTTCCGCTGTATGTCTTTTCTCTCACAGAGTATGCTAAAATAACTATTGTAACGAGAGCTGACTCTTTCGAGGATTAGATAGATAGGAGGAACTATATAAATGAACAAATTAAATACAAAATTACTGATTGGCTATATTCTTTTAGGAGCCTTAATCATTGCTGTCGCTAGAGAATATGGCTTCTTCGCTTTTGTGATTCTGGTAGGCTTTTTAGTATTCGTTCTCTATCGAAAAAAGAAAAATGCCGTCGACAAGAGCGATCAAATGCCTTACTTAACGAAAGATAAAGAAGCCCATTATCGTGAGTTGGGGTTATCTCCACAAGAAATTGATTTTTTCAGAAGTACAATGAGCACAGCCAAAAAACAAATCATACAATTACAAGAAAACATGAATCGTTCTACTAAATTACGGGCGATTGACTTACGTAATGATACAACGAAGGTTTCTAAAGCTCTGTTTAAAGAGTTAGTGAAAGAACCTAAAAAGTTACACTTAGCCAATCACTTTCTCTATACACATTTACCAAATATCGTTGACTTAACAAGTAAGCATTTAGAAATCGAACAACATGAAGTAAAAAACAAACAAACGTATGAAAAATTAGAAGAAAGCGCACAAATCATTGACCAATTGTCAAAATTAGTTAAAAATGATTATGAGGAAATCGTTTCCGATGACTTAGACGATTTAGATGTCGAAATGTCGATCGCTAAAAGCAGCTTATCGCAAAAAGCTGCAACTGAGGAATCACCTCAAGTAAACGAAGACCAGCAATAATCATTAGGGAGGAAAAAAAATGACTGAGCAACAACCCAAAGAAACAACATCTGTAACCAATACATTGGACGATTTATTAAGTAATCCATTTTCATCAATGGATGAACTAACACCAACGCAACAAAATGAACTATCTGAGTTAAAAGAACAGCAAGCAGCTCCTCGTTTAATTGATAAATTACCACAAGAACGTCAAGCCCAAGCAAAAGAATTAGCTTCAAAAATTGATGTCCAAGATTCACAAGCAGTAATTACCTATGGTTCAAATGCCCAAATCAAACTCGGCGAATTTTCGCAAGCGATGTTAAACCACGTTCAAGCACAAGACATTGGTCCTGTTGGTGATTCACTGACCGATCTAATGTTTCGTTTAAATGAAGCCAATCCCAATGAATTACGTGCTGGCGAAGGCAACTTTATTCAAAAAATGTTAGGTAAAGTCAAACAATCCGTTTACGAAATTACCGCCAAATATCAAAAAATTGGTGCGCAAATTGACAAAATTGCTGTCAAATTAACCCATGAAAAAGATGGTCTTTTAAAAGATAATGCCATGTTAGATCAATTGTATCAAAAAAATAAAGATTATTTTGATGCCTTAAACATCTATATTGCCGCTGGGGAATTAAAAGCAGAAGAACTACGGACACAAATTATTCCTGAAGCCATGAAAAAAGCGGAAGAATCTGGAGATCAAATGGATGTCCAAATTGTTAATGATTATAACCAATTCCTAGACCGTTTAGAAAAAAGAACCCATGATTTACGCTTGGCTCGTCAAATTACGATTCAACAAGCCCCACAAATTCGTTTAATTCAAAATACTAACCAAGCTTTGGCTGAGAAAATTCAATCATCGGTGAATACGGCGATTCCGTTATGGAAAAACCAAGTAGTCATCGCCTTGACCTTACTCCGTCAAAAAGATGCTGTGACTGCTCAACGTCAAGTCTCTGAAACCACCAATGACTTACTGAAGAAAAATTCAGAAATGCTAAAAATTTCTGCAATTGAAACAGCAAAAGAAAACGAACGTGGCCTAGTCGATATTGAAACATTACAAAAAACACAAAATGATTTAATTGAAACTATCCAAGAAACATTACGTATTCAACAAGAAGGAAAAGAAAAACGCCAAGCTGCCGAGATCGAACTTGGCCATATGGAAGAAGATTTGAAAAATAAATTATTAGAATTAACACAATAAACAACGTTTAGAACAAACTTCTTATAGTACAAGCCTGGGACAAAAA
>OFFP01001091.1_pt1 | contig 19871 bp, 18 predicted proteins | sample 1521431 | NCBI WGS metagenome assembly OFFP01 (sample SAMEA3504104, study PRJEB24116) | mouse gut metagenome | biome: mouse gut; feature: mouse-associated habitat; material: faeces | place: Denmark | collected 2011
AAATAGAATAAGGAGCGCACAGCTATACAGCCATGCGCTCCCTATTTGCCATTGAACATCACGCCGCCGCCAGTGCCATCTTGTACGCCTTGTCGATCATGGGATTGCCCTCGACAGTACGCAGGAACAGGTTCTCGTTGTAGTTCTTGGTCTTGCGGATGGGGTCAGCATGGGTAGCAAAGTCGCTGATAGCGTTGACGAACCGATAGCCGTTCTTCCCCACGTTAGACAGGTCGGGAGCATCCCAATACCGCCGCTTCATGTCCTCCAGCAGACGAAGATTGTTCTTGCGCTGCACATCGGGCATATCCAGGGTGACGGGGAAGAACTCATTCATGAAGTCCATGACCTTCTTATCGGTCAGCCTGATTCTGGACAGGGTATCAATGCCACGGCCCAACTCGCCCATGTACTTCTCAGCCAGTCCCAAGGTTTCCTCGGCCTCATGGACACGAAGCATGACATTCTCGGTGTGCTTGGTCGTCCAGATACGCTTTGCGCTGTTAAGGGCCAGATTAAGGGTGTTCTGACACACAACCCGGATGGGGGTCATGGCAACCTTGATACCACTGCTGCCGTCGTGGGAGTTCATCACCACCAGATAGGGAGCGATCTCGTCCCCGGCGATGATATAGCGGTGGGGCATACGGGCCAGCATCCAGACCTTGCGGCCACCCTGCAAGGCCCCGGCAGTCTCGTAGGTCACACCAGCACCCAGCAAATCATCGGTGAACTGGAAAGCATCCTCGTTCTGCACCACCTTGTAGCGGTCGGACACGATACCAAGGGCTTCGTTGTCGGTGCTGCGGAGATTGACCTTGTAGCCGGAGATCAGGGAGCCGTTCTCGGTGTAGACATCCTTCTGGATGACCTCCCAATCCAGGCCAGCGTAGATCAGGGCATCAGCGGAGGTGGGAGCCTCCTGGACTTCCGTACCCAGGCCATGCCAGGGCTTTTCACGGACGTAGAACATGGTTTCAACATTAGCGGGCATAATCGTACCTCCAAAGATAGATTTGATTTGGTGGGCTGCACTCAGCCCATGCCGGACAGAGAAATAGAGAGCCTCCCACACGGGAAGCCCTCTACTCCGAGTATGTGTCAGGGTCATCGTTGAACTTCGCGGGTTCCTCCTTTCCATCTGTACTCTGTGCCGCCGTCAGCAGGACAGAGAGGGCGAGCAGGATTGCTTTGAGAATCTTTTTCTTGGACAATGCAGATCACTCCATTTCTTATTGTGCTACAGGTAGAATATATCGCTAACGCAGGGCATGATGCGATGAAAACAAGGACACCCGCTACAGGTGTCCTTGTGAATATCATTCTATTCGCGTTCTTCACCAGAGATCGCGCCATCTCCCGATGCTTGCTTCTGGAATCTCTCAAACGCCTGATAGCCGTTCGTTTTGCACTGAGGACAGGGGTTGACTACTGTATGTACCAAACCCAGCTTATACGGACACTTGGCACATGGCGGGTTCATGTGATGAATCAGCTTTTTCAGCTTCAAGGGTAACACCTCCGAATCAATGTAGTGGGACAAGCTGGCTGAATAAGAGGGAGGAGCGTTGTACTCCCCCCTCTGCTATATTGCCGAAAAGCTATCAGCCTATCGAGTAGGCCGCTGATCGTCAGACTTTTCAGAATGTGCGCGTTGATTGCTTATCGCCGTTACAACAGGGGCGGCGACCTCTGCAACTTTTCCTCCGATTTTAAGAGCTTTCTTCCCGCCCTTCAGTACCTTGCGAATTTTTTTCTTCCAACCCATGGTAAGCCAGCTCCTTCCTACAAACTCAACTCAACGAGACTTACCCTTCATACCCCTTGGGATACTTGATGTCCAGCAGCGGACGGTCATTGGGGTTCGTGATCTTCACGGCCATGATTGCCTTGTGACAGGCCATGAGCTGATCTCGGACCATCTCCAGGTGCGCCTTAGACTGCGGGACGATGTATTTCTTGGAGCCGACCTCCAGCAGTTCGAGATACCAGTTGACCATCTCCAGCTTGCTCAGACAGTAGGAGGAGATCATCATCTTGTCGTTAGCATCCTTAATGGCTTCCGTCTCAATCTGAATATAGGACACCAGATCGGAGGGGATCTTCTTTAGCTTCTTGGGCTTGTTGAACATAGCGAAGCTCCTTTACAGGCTTACGTATAACGCTCCATAGCATCCCGGTACTTCTTGCTCATACGCACATAGCTTTCGCTGCCGTCTTTGAAAGTAATCTCATAATAGTAGTAGTCTTTCAGTTTGAGTTTGTGATATTTCTTCTTGACATACCGATAGGATTGGATGTTTTCCGAGGTCAGAAGAAGAACCCGACTACCGGCTTTATCCAGTTGGATGCACGCTTTGTCGCCAAACATCTCAATCGTAGCTTCCGCAAACTCTCCCATTTTTACTTTACTGCCGTGGTCTTTACTGGTATACTTTTGAAACCACTTTTTTGCTATCTGCAATGCAACAGGCCCAATGGTTGCGGCTGCTGTCACTGGATCTACGGGTGGAATAATCATAACTTATTCTCTCCTTTAAGATAATTTGATTATTATGGACAGGCTCTACGCCTAATCTCTCCAGGATACTTCAAAGGACTCCGGGTCGTATGGATGCTCCTCATACTCGGTCACGTTCCCATCAGATGACAGCTTGTACCAGTGCGCCACGCCAAAGGAATCTCCGGTGTACTGTTTGAGGATGAACAGCACCTCTTGTTCAGCAGGAGCCGAGGCCGCAGGCTTCAATGCAGCGATGAAGTTGATGCTTTCATCCCAGCGAATGGACGTTGCGGCAATGCAGATATGTTGCCAACCATCCGAACCAGCACCGTTGTATCTGGCGGATACGACCTGGACTTCACGAACACCGTTCCCAGGCCCACACATCCTCCAGCCTTCTTCCCGATATTGAGCGATCGCATCCTGCCCGACTGGTACTCTTTGGGTATAATCGGCCTCATCATCATCTTGGTACAGACATACCGCACTACGAATGGTATAGCCGCCTACTGTGAACACATATCCGGACAACTCCCCGTCCAGCAGCTCCGCCTCCTCCAACTCCCGTTCATCCTTGACATCGGGCCACACGCCTGTGAAAGCAATATTATCCCCCAAGTGATTGCGGAGGGTTTTCATGCCGTCACTCTCATTCGCCTTGTAGGTGTTCCGAAGCAGTTCTTCCAAGGTATAGACCTTATCCTTATCAGCAGTCACTTTCTGAATCAGGTCATTTGCTGCCTGCTGTGCAATGTCGATACCAGCCCCTTGTCCAAGCTCGCTTGTTTTCCCAAGGAATCCATACAGCCAGTGAGTGGCAAACACAAGCCATATCAGATCGTATTGGGACTTACGGGTTTCATCACGGGAGCCGAACTGCATGGGTACATTATAAGTAGCTGCCAGTTCCTTATAGCTGTGAATCCTGGTATTGTAATACTCCTCGAACTTCTTGCGCCCCTTCTTGCCCTTCCCCAAAGCAGACCTGCTTACCCGCAGCACAAATTGATCCCGGGTATAGCCAAGCATCAAACCATTGCTGTTATAGAGAACACCTACCGCTGCAAGCTGCTTCTTGGTCAGATCGTGGTGGCCTATGATAATGACTTTGCCGGGATAACCCTCATAGTACTCATCTGCATCTTTGAGCTTGGCATCAACCCCCATCGACTGGATGTGTCTGCAAAGATTGAACGCCGCTGCGTAGGGAGCCTTGCCGTCATAGAAGATGGTGACAACAGACTTGTTCTCTGGTGGAGCCTGTCTCCGATACTCCGGTTCCTCTCCCAACTGATAATACTGATCTCCAGGACGGTACACATGATGCTTGCGCCACATATTGCGCTCCAACAGCCGTTCCCGGATCAGATGCCCTTTGGTCGGCACTCCTAATGCTTTTGAGACGAACTTCACCAGCTTCATGGAGGTCCCCGCCCGCCGAACCAGGCAGGTAGTGACCCCATACTTGTTGCCACCCGCTATATCAGCACGCATACTGTTGCCAACATGGGCCATCTGAGATTTATCTACACCATACCGGGAAGAGATGGCCTCAAAGCCGCTGGTCTCCGGCTTCTTTGCTCTGGCAATACAGTAATCCGCGCCTAGATCTTTGCAGGCCCCCTCTGCCAGCTCCTGCTGGGCATTGGTCAGCAGTACGACAGTAAAGCCCATGGCCTTCAGGCCACGCACCAACTCCCTGGCCTTATCCGGCATAGTAACGGTCATCCCAGGAGCATTGGCCTCCAACTTGTTGATGAAGCTGTCGTCAATGGTATCATCAATGTCAAAGGAGATCAGCTTGACCCCGTTCTCCTTCAGACGTGCGTAGTCGATCCGATAGATGTCCTCCTGATAAACATCTGGAACATAGACCATCAGCTCATCATCTGAGTAATGCTCCAGTGCAGCTTGGAAGGATTCCCTGTCCGACCTTTCATCCAGCAGCATTGCGCTTGCCTTATCATATACATACTTTGCTGCCTTCTCCGGCAACCCTGTCTTCCACAGGGCCATTGCTACAGTCAGCGCCAATTTTAGTGCCATATAAGCCTCCCCATATGATTTCCCTACAGGTTTCCCTATCCTGACTCCACTCCGTCTGCATGATTGTTTTGTAATCAGTATGCGTGGAGACGCAGCAGCTTGCCCACTTGAGCCGCCATACGCTCTGATCCGATGCTTGTCTCCAGATACAGGACACACTTCAACCACAACAGATCATATTGGGATTCACGAGTTTCATCCCGGAAGCCAAAGGTTGTTGGCACACCGTACTTCTCCGCCAACTCCCTGTGGCCGGACATCTCCTGGTCATAGTAGGCAGCGAACTCCTTGCGGCCCTTCTTCCCACGGCCCAGGTCGGAGCGACAGGCCCTCAATACACACCTGCGGCCCTTTGCTCCGAATTTCAAGCCGTACTGATCGGATTGCAGGTCAACAGTCGTCATCTGCTCCTTTGTGAAATCGTGGTGTCCAATAATAATTATTCGGGAGTATTCCATGATTGGAGGTTGCTCCAGACGGCTGTGGTACTACTCCGGATCGACAGCAGCGGAGTCATACCCCTTGTCCTTCAGATACTTCACCAGATTCTGTGCGTCTGTATAAGGAGCCTTGCCGTCATATACAACGAAGGCAAAATTCTTCAACTGCTGTATAGCCTCGGCCTGCTCTCTCTTTCTCTCATCTGTCCGTTTGCTCATCTCTAATGCAGCATGCAGCAGCCTTCTCAGCCCTGTCCAAACAACAGGCCCTGCGCAGAAAATGTTGACGCTTTTTCAGAAAAATACTTTGCAATTATTGCCATATGGTTCCATTGCGGCTATACTATGGGAGAAGCCCGCCGCTTTTCCATTCAGGCCGGACTGCGGCGGGCATGACGGCAGCAAGAGGAGAGCGCTATGAAAAAACAGATCATAATCCCCGCCGCAGCCTGTATCCTGGCTGCGGCACTATCCGCCGCAGCCTTGACCGGCTGTGCCCGGGAAACGCCGGACGTTCCCGCTGAACCGTCCGCCGCGGCGGACCACACCGCCGGAAGATTGTCCGAGGAGACCCAGCCGGAACCGGAGGAGGAGCCCTCCTCCGAACCGCCCACGCCCGCCCTTACCTTGGAGGAGGTGCGTACAGTCTCCTTTTCGGACGTGCCGCCCCAGGACGCCCGGGCGGATTTTGCTGGCTATGCCGTTTTCCGGGGCTTCCTGCAGGAGACGGAGGAGGGCCGGTTTTCCCCGGATGCCTTTGCGGTCCGTGGAGAGCTGATGGCCGCACTGTGGCGGATGAGCGGTCAGGAGGAGCCCGCCTATAACGGCGCGTTTACCGATGTATCCGCCGGGGACCCCTGGGCCGGCGCGGTGACGTGGGCGGTGCAGTCCGGCGTTGCCGCCGGGACGGCGGAGGGCTGCTTCTCCCCCCAGGCTGTCGTGTCCCGGAGCCAGCTGGCCGTATTTCTCTGCCGCCTTGCCGGGCAGGAGGAGACAGAGGGGGCTTCTCTGGCGGGATACCGGGACGCCGCACAGGTGCCGGAGTATGCCCGCAAGCCGATGGCCTGGGCGCTGAAAAACCGGCTGTTTGCGGGGATGGTTTCAGACACCGTTCATCCGGAGCTTCCTGTTTCCCGGGGACAGCTGGCCCAGGTGCTGACGGCCTATGCGGCCTATGTGGACCGGGAACCACTGGCCCGGTCCCTTGCGGAGCGTCTGGAAGTACATAAGCCGGAGAGCGCCAGCCGGGCGCATCACGGGGAGATTCAGAAGAAAGTGGAGGCCATTGCGGCGAAATACGGCGCCATGGGGATGCAGGTGGCCGTAGTGGAGGACGGCGTTGTAACAGATTCCTTTGCCTGCGGATGGGCTCTGCGGGATGCCGTTCCCATGACGGCGGACCACAAAATCCGGTCCGCCTCTCTCACCAAGGTTGCCGTGGGCATGGCCGCCATGATCCTGCGGGAGGAAGGGGTTGTCGATCTGGATGAGAGCATCGGGACCTATTGGGAGGTTGCGGCAAAAAATCCCGCCCATCCGGACATTCCTGTCTCTATCCGCAGCCTCCTCTCCCATACCTCCTCCCTGAAGGTGTTCGGCTGGGAGACCTCCCGGGCCCGGGAGGATGTCCGCAGCCGCCTCCGGTCCGGGAGCAGCTACATGGACGCCGCCCCCGGATCCTCCCGGGCGTGGGGATACAACAACTACGCTTTCGGCATCCTGGGGCAGACCTTGGAGCTGGCCTCCGGCAAGCTCCTGGATGAGATCATGGAGGACCGTCTGTGGTCCGTCATGGGCATCGACGCCGCCTTCGAGAGCGGCTCCGTCCGGGAGACGGACCGGCTGGCCACCCTCTACGAGGGGGGAACGGTATACACCTCCCACAAGGCGCTCCTCAGAAACGTCCGGCCCGCTGCGCTGGGAGCCACCGGAGATAACTACTCCGGCGGCATGACCATCAGCGCGCCGGAGCTGGCCCGGATGGCGGCGCTGCTGGTAAACGACGGCTGTTATGAGGGCCTCCGGCTTCTGAGCGAGGAGTCCGTGGCCCTGCTGGAGAGCGACAGCGGCGTTCAGATCTCCGACGGCAGCCATCAGGCGCTGCCTCTGCGCTGGCGGGACGGCCTCTATGGCCGGGACCGGCTCTACTACCATACCGGCAGCGGCTACGGAGTCTATAACCTGCTGACCTATGACCCGGAGTCCCGTGACGCCGTGGTGGTTCTCACTACCGGAGCCAGCGGCGCGAAGGACAGCCAGGGCATCTACGCGGTCTGCGCTGAGATTACGGAGTACCTGTACGATGTGATGCAGTCATACAAAGCCAGTTGAAGCAATCCGTCCAGCCTTCTTTTCAGCCAGAATACAGCAGCAAAAAGACCGCGCAAGGAAATCCATATCCTTGCGCGGTTCTGCCGTTATCGTTCGGCGCCGTACCAATCCAACAGGGAATTGGCCATACCGGCGACGATCTTGTCCTGATATTCTCCGCTGCTGAGCAGGGCGTCCTCCTCCGGGTTGGTCATGAAGCCCATTTCAATAAACACGCTGGGAATCTCGGAGAAATTGAGGCCCGTCAGGTCGGAACGGGGAACCGTGCCCCGGTTCTTGGCCCCGGTGGCTTCGGACACGCAGTCCACCATCAGCTGCCCCAGCCGGGCGCTCTCCTCCACAATGGAGGGTGTGCCCAGCAGGTCCCCGTCCGGAATCAGAACCGATACGCCGTTGGCCGACGTACTCTCTGAACCGTCGGCGTGGATGTGGACGTGGACATCCGCGCCGCTCTCGTTGGCGATCCGGCAGCGCTCCGTATTGGGGAGGCTGATCTCGGAGACCTCCCGAGTCATGACCACCTCCGCGCCCAGCGCCTCCAGAGCGTCCCGGAGCTTCAGGGCAACCTGCAGATTCAGCTGTTCCTCCGTGAGGGACGCGCCCCGGGTGCCGCTGAGATAGCGGGGCTTGGTCTCATCGGACAGCGGGGAGATGGGCTCCCGGTAGCCTTTACCGGCCTCCTCGGTGACGCAGTGGCCGGGGTCCAGACAGATGATGCGTCCCTCCAGCGGGAGCGGCTGGGGTTCCGGTTCGGGCTGGGGAGTGTCCTCGCTTTCCGCCTGGGATTCCGGCTTTGCAGGAGGGAGCGGTTCCGCTGCGGCTTCGGGCTCCGTTTCCGGTCCGGGGTCCTCCTGAGCGGGAGGGGGCGCGGCGGGCGTCTCCGTATCCTCTGCCGGAGAAGCGGCGCAGCCGGCACAGAGACACAGGCACAGCAGCAGTGAGAGCAGCCGGATTCCTTTGCCGTGCATCCAATACCTGCTCATCCCCGCCACCCCTGAGCCTTTTCGTAGTTCAGAATGGTGTCCAGATTGGCGGTTTCGTATTCATTGAACCACTCTCTGAGGAAGTCAACGGCCAGCAGATCTGGATTGGGCTTGTACCAGCTCCTGGATTCAAAATAGGTCCGAATCTCCTCGTCCCGGAAGCTGCACCCATAGCGTGCATAGAGTTCGTTGCGCATGAGCATGATCTCCTTCCGGGAGAAACCGCTCAAGTCGGCGTCGGTGATGTACTGGGAGTCCGTAGGCCACAGATAGCCGCTCTCATCCTCAATAAGAGGGTTGTCCGGCAGGATGCTGTCCTCCGGCGCAGGGGCCTGTTCTCCGGCGGCCTCCGTGGGCTGATCCTCCGGCTGCTCCTCATTCTCCGGCTCGCGGACAGGCGGCTCCTCAAAGTCGTAGGACAGATCCCAGTCAAAGTTCTTACGCAGAAAATCCGTCCTGACTGTGCCTTCGATATCCACACGGTAGACAGCACCCTCGTCGTTTCGGTCGATGATGTCCACCCTCCCGGTGACAGGGAAGACATTTTTCTCCGTCTGGGGCCGGAAGGTGAAGGACGACGATTTCATATCCACCTTGTATCCCCGTTCATCGTAGGGTTCGGCAAGCACGCCGTCGTAGTATTCGATGACATCCGCCTCGCAGTAGTCCCACATATGGTCCATCAGGCTGGCGGACAGCGCCGCCTCGTTGGCCGAGCGAAGCTGCATGACGTAAAACGCGCCGCCGCCGGCCGCTGCCAGCAGCACCACCACCGCCGCAAGAGCAGCGATCAGTCCGGCGTGGGATTTTTTCTTTACCAGCACCGGAGGCGCGACCGGGGCGGCTGCCGGAAAGGGGACGGGAGCAGGGGCGGGGGGCGGCTGGATCATACTGCCGCAGTGTTCACAAAAACGTGAATCATCAGGACATTTCTTCCCGCATTGTGGGCAAAACATACTTTTTCTCTCCTTATAAGCGAATTTGATGTTCCTTTTTCAGAGCTTATAATATCGTTTTTCCGCAGCTCAACCATCTTTTTCAAAAACGGAAGGTCGGCTGCCGTCGGATTATCAACCCGGAAAGTGCATCCGCAAACCCGCTCAAAGCGCTTTCCAAACACGGTTTTGTGTTTGCCGCCTCCGCATGAACCGCAGCTGCTGCAGCGATCCACATATTTCCAGGCGGCGCTCTTTATATCATCTTCCACAGAAGAATCTTCGTATGCTTTGCTGCTGTCAGACCATACTGTCCAAAGATTTTCCGGTTCATCCGGGTCTTTGATCGCAATAAAGCATACACATTCATTCCTGAATTTTATCAGATAATAAATTTTATCCTTCCAATAATCAGTATCTTTGACAAATTCCAACTCATTTGCCCGCAGATAGCGGATAAACTCCAGTGCGGCTTGCCGCGCTCCATCCGTTAAGCTTTCTTCAGCGTAATTTTCAAGTTGCATTGTCAAAACAAGCACCCCCTCCATATTCCGGTCCATATACGGGAGTAGAAACGATATGCCCGATGCCTGAATATATCCTTTTAAGCCCGCGTTCCGCAGGCACACAATTCCCAAAGGGACAGTTTCCTGTTACCCGATAATGGTATTATAGCATACCGTGGGAAAAAGTCCATCATATTTCTCCATAAACCACTTGAAATTCGCTTTGAATGGTGAAAGAGGGCCGTCCGCAGGAAAACTTTGCCCGGAATGGCATGAGCCTATTGTCTTGCGGCCGGAAATATGGTTAAATAGCAGGAGAGAGATCCTGGAGACAGGAAAAGAGAGAATTTACGAGAGAGGGAGTTGCCATGAATAGTTGTTCCAATTGCGGCAAGCCGCTGGAGGAGGGCGCGCTGTTTTGTACTTTCTGCGGCGCCAGGCAGAATCCTCCGCCGTCCCCGCCGGAGTCTGTCTGTCCCAACTGCGGCGCCAAACTGGAGCCGGACAGCCGCTTCTGCGGAAGCTGCGGAGCCTGCCTTCAGGCGGAGGAGGGCGCCGGACAGGCTCTGCCGGTCCCTGTTCCGGCCGCGCCGCTGCCTGCGGCGGCGGACGGCGGAGGAGAGCGCGCTGATCCTCCGCCCATACAGCCGGGATGGGCAAAAAAGCGGCTGCGGCCTGCGTGGATCATTCTGCCTGTCCTGCTGGTGCTGCTTCTGGCAGCGGCAGGCTTTGCGGGGTATCGCTATTTTACCTTCCGGAATCTGATGAGTGAAGCGGAGAGCAGCGCCGGGGATGAGGATTACGGTCAGGCGGCGGCCCTTTATCAGGAGGCTCTGGACCGGAATCCCCGGAGCAGGGACGCGGCCCTGGGTCTGGCGGAGGCCTGCCTGCGCCAGGGGCGGACGGGCGAAGCGTCAGAGGCGCTGTCCGGCCTGGATATCAGCGAGGACAGCCCGCTCTATCCCCTGTATCAGACCCTCACCGGTGTGTCGGAACTCAAGCCGTCCATCAGCCAGGTGGACGCGGAGAACTTCCCAGTGGTAGCGGTGACCCTGGAGTATGGCGGCGGCCTCCGGCTGACGGAGGACATGGTCACACTGACGGAGGAGGGCAGCGGCCGTTCTCTCACCGGCTTCCAGGCGGAGGACGGAAAGCTGATGCTGCTCTATGAGACGGAGGACACGGATGTTTCCGATGAGAAGCGGGAGCTGTCTGTGGTGCTGGATGTGGAGGGCTTCCGTTTCGAGCGGGAGGATAAGTACCGCACTCCCCGCTTCGAGCCCGCCCAGGTCCGCCTGGTGTCCACGGACGTCAGCGAGTACCCCACGGTCAAGGCCTTCTTCCGGGTGGAGGACCCGGCCACCGGCAATGCGCTGGAGGGACTGGGGCAGCGGTCCTTTATCATCCGGGAGCGCCTGGAGGGCGGCGAGTATTTGTCCCGGGAGGTTCATATGGTAGAGCCCTTGGCCGGCAATCAGGGGCTGAATATCGGTCTGCTGGCGGACAAGAGCAGCAGCATCACCGCCACCGACATGGGAAAAATTCAGACGGTGATGACGGAGTTTGTGAACAGCCTCCACTATGAGGTGGGAGATCAGGCGGAAATCCTGGCCTTTGACTCCATCGTCCAGCAGATGTGTACATACACCGGCGACAGCACCCTGCTGTCCAACGGTATCGCCAACATGTCCCCCGACGGCATGACCGCTTTATACAACGCCATCCACGACGGCATTCATCATGCCGCCCTCCAGGGCGGCGCCCGCTGCGTCATCGCGTTTACCGATGGCATTGACAACCGCAGCAGCTACATCCCCGGGGATATTGTCTCCTACGCGCTGGCCATGCAGGTGCCTGTCTACATTATCGGCGTGGGCCGGGACGTGGAGGCCGGCACCCTGAAAAGCGTGGCCGAGGGCAGCGGAGGCCGGTACTGGTTCATTGACGATCTCTATGACCTGGAGGAAATCTTTGAGGAAATCTATGCTGAGCAGAAGAAGCTCTACGCGGTGGAGTATATCAGCGATGCCGCCCAGGACGCCTACGCCGCCCGGGAGCTGGATGTGCGGGTCACGGGAGACGGCTACCGCGCCCGGAACTCAGTGACCTTCCAGGCGGTACCCTCCGTTGATCCTACCGCCCACACCTCCCGGTATGAACTCATCAAGGATGCGGTGACCTGGGAGGAGGCCACCCGGCGCTGTCAGGAAATGGGCGGCCATCTGGCGACGATCACCTCCCAGGACGAGATGGACCAGTTGATCGCCATGGCGGAGGCGGAGGAGGTCCGGTTCGTCTGGCTGGGCGGCTATACCTCCTATGACAGCTCCGGCAATGTGTTCGGCCACTGGGTTACCGGCGAGCCCTTCTCCTATGAGGCCTGGTGTGTGGACGAGCCATCCCGGGTGGATTCCTCCGACGGCGTGGAGGAGTGGTATATCATGCTCTGGGACATCCCCAGCCTTGGGGGGTGGTCCTGGAATGACCAGCGCAACGATCCCCTGGCGGTGGTGCCCAGTATGCGGGACGCCATGGGATATATCTGTGAGTTTGAGAATTGACAGGGGGGGAAATGTACTGTGAGCAGAGGAAAACGCTGTAGACCCAGGCCTGTGAGACGCTCCCGCTGGCCGGTGGTGCTGCTGGCGGCTGTCCTGGTGGCAGCGGCGGCGGTCTGGGGAGTCCCCAAATTGCTGGAGCGGGCTTCAACGCCCGTCTCCGCCCCGGAACCCCTCCCCCTGGACACGGAGGCCAAGCCGGAGGAGCCCTCCGCCCCGGAGCCTGATCCGGCTCAGCCGGAGCCCCTGCCGGACCCGGAGCCTGCGCCGGACCCGGCGGAAGAGCTGCTGGCCGGGATGACGCTGCGGGAGAAGATCTGTCAACTGTTTGTGGTTTACCCCTCCGCCATCACCGGCGTATCCAAGGTGACGGCAGCGGGGGACGCCACCAGGCGAGCGCTGGAAACCTGGCCGGTGGGCGGACTGCTGTATGACCGGTCCAATATGGTCAGCCAGGAGCAGGTCCGCACCATGCTGGCCAATACGCAGAGCTATTCCAAGATCCCCTTGATCCTCACCTGCGACGAGGAGGGGGGAAGGGTGAACCGTCTGATGGGGACCGTGGGCACCACCAAAATCGGTCCCATGCTGGACTACAAGGACCAGGGAACGGAGACGGCCGCAGAAAACGCCCGGACCATTGCCTCCGACCTGATTTCCTGCGGGTTCAACATGGATCTTGCCCCGGTAGCCGACGTGTGGTCCAATCCGGCCAATACGGTGATCGGGGACCGGGCTTACAGCGACAGCTTCCAGCAGGCGGCGGAGCTGGTGGCGGCGGCGGTGGAGGGCTTCCATGCCGGCGGCACGGCCTGCACCCTCAAGCACTTCCCCGGCCACGGGGACACCTCCGCCGACAGCCACTATGGCTCTGTCTACGTCCACAAGACCCTGGAGGAGCTGCGTCAGGCGGAGCTGATCCCCTTCCAGGCGGGCATCGATGCCGGAGCGGACGCCGTGATGATGGGGCATATGATCCTCGACCAGATCGACGACCAGCCCGCGCTGTTCTCCTACCAGCTGGTGACCGGCCTGCTGCGGGAGGAAATGGGCTTCACAGGGGTGGTCATGACCGACAGCCTCCAGATGCAGGCCATGACGGACCACTACGGCAGCGGTGAGATCGCCGTGGGCGCGGTGAAGGCCGGGGTGGATATTCTGCTGTGTCCCAGAAGCCTCAAGGACGGCGTGGAGGCCCTGACCGAGGCTGTGGAGAGCGGCGAGATCACCGAAGAGCGGATCGACGAGAGTGTCCTGCGGATACTGCGCCTGAAGCAGAGCTTTGGGCGGCTGGAGGAGGCATCCACCTGACAGCGTTTGGACATGGAAGCAGGCGGGCAGGCCGGGAGAAATTTTTCTCCCGGCCTGCCCGCCGTTTTCACGCTGCCCGTGAGGGGCAGCATGCCATTTAACCGCAATCCAGCAGCGCTACGGCAACGTCGTTTACGTTGGTGCCCGTAGGGCCGGTCTTGATAAGGCCGCCTGCCGCCTCCAGCGCGTGATAGGAGTCGTTGTTCTGCAGAGCGTCTGCCAGGTGGATGCCCTTTTCCAGCAGCGTGTCAAAGGTGCCGCCGTCCACATAACCGCCCGCCGCATCCGTGGGCCCGTCGGTTCCGTCAGAGCCCGCGCTGATGAGGGCGGCATTCCGCATACCCCGCAGCTCCGCCGCCGCGGCCAGGGCCAGCTCCTGATTCCGTCCCCCCAGGCCGGACCCGGTGAGGTGGACGACGGTCTCGCCGCCGGCAATGAGAGCGGTCCTGCCGGACCCGGGCGGCAGAGCCTTCAAGGCTCTCGCCAGCGCGATTCCCGCCTCTCTGGCTTCACCGCCCAGGCGGTCCGTCAGGATCTGCGGGCGGTAGCCCAATGCCTCGCATGACGCTTTCGCCGCCCGGCACAGCTCCCGGACGCTGCCGATGACCTGGGTATGGACATTCCCGGCCGTCTTGGGCGTTTCCCTGCGCAGGCAGTCCAGCGCCGGAGCGCTGAGGCGCAGGCGGTACTTTTCCACAATGGCCATCGCCTGAACGCAGGTGGAGGGGTCGGCCGCCGCCGGTCCGGAGGCGATCATATCCAGCGGGTCGCCTACGATATCCGACAAAATCACCGCTTCCACCCTGGCAGGGGCGCACCACCGGGCAAACCGGCCGCCCTTCACGGCGGACAGCCGCTTGCGTATGGTGTTCATCTCCACAATGTCCGCGCCGCAGGCGAGGAGCTGCTCCGTAATGCTCCGCAGCTCTTCGGAATCGATCAGCGGCTTTTCAAACAGTGCGCTGCCGCCTCCGGAGAGCAGGAACAGCACCGTGTCCTCCGGCCCCAGATCCGCCGTCAGATCCAGGACCGCCTGCGTGCCCCGAAAGCTGTTTGCATCCGGTACCGGATGTCCGGCTTCAAAGCAGGTCAGGCCGTGGAGCCTGCCCGCAACATGACCGTACTTGGTCAGAACGATGCCGCCGTCCGCCGGGACGTTCAGGCAGCGGATCGCGGCGCTGGCCATCTGCCAGCCGGCCTTGCCTGCCGAGACCAGCAGGACCCGCCCGGGAAAGGTCAGACCGGACAGCGCACGGGTGACAGCCGCGTCCGGCCGGACAGCGGCGATAGCTGCGCGGATAATGGTTTCCGCGTCCTTCCGCAGCGTGGAATTCATGCTGCCGGCCTCTGCCCATAGACCGGGCGGGGGTTGCCTTTTTTGTGTATCATCCTGCGGCACTCCTTTTTCTCAGATAGATAAACGCCTGCGGCGCTGCGTAAGGCGGCGTCCTGCGGGGACCAGTCTGCCCCCGCCCCTACGCGGGAGTCTATATCTCCCTCACTATATCATAGGTGGGGTGCTGAATGGGCGAAAGACCCGCCCAGACGGCGTTCAGCACCTGTGAATACAGGCTCTTATCCTGTGCTGAAATGTATTTTACCAGTTTCCCACCCATTTTACAAGGGGGAAACCGAAAAGGGAACAGAAGGACCCGGATGTCTGAAACAATAGCGGTGCTTTTGGACCCCGAAGCAGTTCTAAGAAGCTGTACCAATAGGTGACGGTATGCAGATTGGCGAGGAAAATTTTTTGCCTGGCAAGGAAGAAACTCGCAGGAATCCTGACGGATTTCAAGAGTTTCTGACGCAGCCAGACGAAAAATTTTCCGTCAAGATGCGTGCCGGCGCCTATTGGTACAGCTTCTAAGTCCGCACGAAAACAGCTAAGACCGTCTGAAGGTTTTCCAGCTTTCGAGGAAGGAATCTGCCGCGGCTCCCGGCTTACCATCTTCGTGATGCAGATATTTTTCCCGATTAAATCCTAATATCTCTATTTCGGATGCCCCCTGAACTGGACGCCGGCGCCCCAAAATTCTTCCTCTCCCAGAGGAATAAGGGCTTGACGAATCAGGAAAAATACGTTAAAATAGGGGCTGTAACTATTTTGTAACCCTTGGCACTGTTTTGTAACTATCGGAGGATTCTCTAAATGATCCAGAAGAATATGAAAAAAAAGGCGGAGAAAAAGGACGCTCCCGCAAAAGCCGCCAGAGCAAGACACGCCGCTCCCCAGTCCGCGTCCGTGCGCCGGGCTCCCGCATACCGCATCAACCGCCGGTTCCCGGAGTCCAGCAGCACCTCCCGGCAGCTCCAGCTTCTCCTGGCGGGCAGTATGCCCCTCCTGCGGCAGAAGACCGGCGGAGCCGCCTACCGCGTTCGTTCCTTCTTCTCCTCCCTGGCCCTCAGGGTCAAGGCCCGGCAGGGCAGCGTGTCCGGCCACCGCTTTTTGCAGGCGGCGGTCTTTCTTACGGCAGGCCTCCTGCTGACCATCTTCGCCGCCAACCGGGTCCTCTACACCACCGGCACCACTCTCTCCTTTGAGGGCGTGGAGCTGGGCACCGTAGCCAGCGAGGAGGAGGCCCTGGCCGCCGTGCAGCGGGTGGAGTCCTCCATCTCGCAGAAGCTGGGCAGCCGCTACAGCCTGTCTCCGGAGAGTCTGTCCTACACCACCGGCGTGGCCTACCGCGGCACCCTGGTGGAGGAAGCCGACCTTGAGGAGGCCCTCAGCCAGTCCCTGCGTGTGGTGGAACACGGCTACGCCCTGTATGTCAACGGCGAGTTCATCGGCGCCACCCAGACGGAGGGCGCTCTGGACGAGCTGATGGCCCAGGTAGCCACCCCCTACCGCAACGAAAACACCGTCTCCATTGATTTCGTGGAGGACTGGGAGATCCGCGAGTGCGATCTGCCCATAGAGGATTTTACCAACCTTGCGGACGTGGCCCTGCTGCTCAACAGCGTCAAGGCCGGAGAGCAGACCTACACCGTGGAGGCCGGGGACTGCTGGTCCGTCATTGCCGAGGATCACAACATGACCAGCCAGGATCTGCTGCGCATGAACCCTGGCTACGACATCGACAGGCTCCAGATCGGCGACGTGCTGGTCACCAGCCAGCAGGTTCCCTATCTCACCGTCCGGGCCACCCAAATGGAATACTACGTAGCCGACATCCCCTATGAGATCGAGTACGTGGACGACAACACCATGTGGGAGGGCGACACCCGGGTCATCACCAAGGGCGCGTACGGCACCGCCGATACCGCGGCCCGGGTCACCTACGAGGGCGTGGACGAGGTGGAGCGCGTCATTGAATCCCAGACCATCATCACCGAGCCGGTTACCGAGGTCCAGGCCCGGGGTACGCTGGAGCGTCCCAGCTGGGCGCCTACCGGGTCCTTCCGCTGGCCCACCAGCGGCTCCATCACCTCCAAGTATGGCTACCGCAACATCTTCGGCGGTTCCTCCTTCCACGGCGGCATTGACATTGCCAATTCCTACGGCACCGACATCGTGGCCGCCGACGGCGGCGAGGTGTGCTACGCGGGCTGGATGAGCGGCTACGGCTATCTGGTCCAGATCGACCACCAGAACGGCTACGTCACCTATTACGGCCACAACAGCAGCCTCCTGGTCAGCGTGGGCGACAAGGTCTTCAAGGGACAGCACATCGCGGAGATGGGCTCCACCGGCCGGAGTACCGGCAACCACTGTCACTTTGAGGTCCGCGTCAACGGCGAGCGGACGAACCCCATCAACCTGCTCCCCTGATTCTTCTGAATAGTAATATACCCGAACTCCCCGGCCCTTTGCGGACCGGGGAGTTCTCCATGATATCCGTCAGACCGGCGGCAATACCGCGCAAAACCGCGCAAAACGGAAATGTCAATAGTAAATGCGAAAAAAATATAAAAATTTTTTGAGCGCGTCAGATCAGGGCGGCGACGTACTCCCTGAACAACATTTCAGACGTTTTCCACCCCAATATTTTACGCGGATAATTGTTCATCCAGCTTTCAGCCCGCGCAACCTCCGCGTCGGTCACATTGCCGAAATCAGTTCCTTTCGGAAAGGGTCGCCGAATCATTTTATTTTGACATTCGTTTGACCCGCGTTCATAGGACGAATACGGGTGGCAGAAATAAACCTTTGTCCGCTTCAATGTCTTTCGTATGGCGGACCTCTCCAGCCGGTCCACGTCGGAAAACTCCCCGCCATTGTCAACGGTGATCGTCCTGAAAATTTTTCTGAACAGGACCGGCCCGCATTTCCGTTCGATACGGTCCAGCGCCTTTATCACGCTTTCCGCGGTTCTGTCCTTTATCCGCACAATGATTTCTTCACGGGTCAACCGCTCTGTTAAGACGAACAGGGCCTTTGACCCGTCCTTTTTGCTGTAAACCGTGTCCCCCTCCCAATGTCCGAACGTTTCCCGCGTGTCAACCTCCGCCGGGCGCTTTTCGATACTGTCCCCCCGCGGCGGTCGCTTCATCGTCTTAACTTTTTTATATGTCCGTTTCTTTTTCGGCTTTTCCGGCAAGTCCGCGTTTGTCAGGAAGCGGAAAACGCCCTTTGTGATATAGCTGTAAAATGTGCTTACGCAAATAGACGTTGAAAACTTTTTCCCCTCAATCTCGATAGACGCAAGGGCGGCGGCGGGTGAATACTTTTCGTCGATCACTTTCTTTTCCAGAAAGTCCGCAAGTTCACGATCATTCCCGATTTTCAGCCCAGCGCCTTTCTTCCGTAAATTCTCCTGATATTTCCGTTCCGCTTCATCCGGGTTATACCGTTCTTCTTCCGTCCAGTCCGAATTGCGGTGAATCATGCGGGCGCGCTTGATCTCCCGATAAATCGTGCTTACGTGTACGTGAAGTCTATCCGCTCTTCCTTTGCGTTGATTTCCTCATACGGGAAGATTCCGAAATAGCCGCCGTTCTTCGTGTAAAGGCTGGCGCTACAATCTTCGTCGCACACCAGCGCGTTGTTTTCGTCGCGGTACACGGTTCCCCAGCCATCTTTCGCGGCCTGCCGGTAGGTTTCCGTCTTTCCGTAAGCCTTGTATACGGGAATACTGGCAACCGCTGTCACTAAATAGCGTACTTCCCACTTTTTCTTCATCTTTCCGCCCTCCCGCTTGACTTTCCGGCCCGTTTGTGGTACAAAAAAATAAATGCGATAGAACCGAACCGCCCCGTTCGTGGGGCTTCGTGTTCTTTCGCATTTAATATTACAACCTGCGCCGTTGGCGTGGGGGTAAAAAAATAATCCCTTTTACCTTTCGTGTTGATAAACGCCTACCCGGAAAAATTTTCGTCAGAATGCTGAAATGGGCAGTTATCTTCTATGGATAACTGCCCATAAATCCCACTTTATAAATATCTGCTCACATCATTTTGTTCAATAACTTTTTTCCCCAGCAGTGTGATTACCTGCTCCGGACATTTGCTAATACAGCGATAACACATTGTACATTTATCACCTGAAACAGCAATTCCATTTTTCACTGCAATGTTACCCATTGGACATAACCTTTCACACAAACCACAACCAATACATTTTAGTGAATTGATTTTTAATCTATCCGTATATTTTTGCGTCTTCCCCCAAAAGTACAGTCTTTGCCCAAACAGTCCCGCCAGATGATTTACGGCTCCTAATCCCTCCTGCGGTGGTTTTCCATTCTTTATATTGCCCACGCAGTTACATATTTTTTCCGTTGCTTTTACTACAATTCTTTTATTATGTTCAAAACTTCGTTTTAATGCTCTCTCATCACAAATACTATCTGGCATTTTCAAATGCAATCCGCCCACTATAACAGCACCGTAATTCTTTAACAGCCGTGCTGATATCCCTGCTCCATCACCACTGAACAGCCCCATCGTAGCAATGATAAAGATATTTTTTCCTTTCCAGACATACCGGTTATTAACAATATAATCCCGCAATATTTTAGGAATATTGCTATATTGTACTGGATAACCCATTACGATTTCATCGTCATTTTTTATTCTCTCCAAAGCTTCACTATCTTCAATAGAAAATGAACTTTTACTGCAACCATATTCTTTCAGGAATTTGTCCACACAAAATTTTGTGTTCCCTGTGCCGCTAAAATAAATTCCTATCATGATATCTCACCAACCTCTAATTAATCATTTTTATCTTAACATATCAAAGTGTCCATTGCAACGATGTTCGTGAAATCGACGAAGTTATAAACCATCAACACAAAAGGTAAACGGGAGAAAAATAAA
>OFFP01001097.1_pt1 | contig 19800 bp, 20 predicted proteins | sample 1521431 | NCBI WGS metagenome assembly OFFP01 (sample SAMEA3504104, study PRJEB24116) | mouse gut metagenome | biome: mouse gut; feature: mouse-associated habitat; material: faeces | place: Denmark | collected 2011
GTCTTGTAGCGCAGCAGTCCACATCCGAAATATTTTTCTTTCCGCCAAGCCCTCTAGTTTTCAAACAGACTAGTCTTTTCTAAATTTATTTATGTTTTCCCCATTCATCTAACATATTATATAGAGATTGTAACTTCGTTTACAATTTCCATACTATTATACCTAAAGTTATTTGCTGACAATTCTTGAACTGTACCTCCAAATACGTTAGCTTTTCTGTCTGGATCACTAATAGTTATAATAACACAATAATCCATTGAAAGAGTTTCTTTAGATTTTTTGGCTTTCTTCATAATAAAATCTCTATACTGTCCTTCTAAATACAAATACCAACTTCTATTGCTTGATAACGCACTATTAAAAAGCTTAGGTTTCAGTTCAGACAAGTCTGCTGAAAACTTTTTGACTGGGTAATATTTATCTCCATACTGAATCAACATCCTGTCTGTAGCATAATCAAAATTGGATGTAACCTTTTTTTTGCTATATAATTTTTTATTCAACATATTTTCAGAATTCTTTCTACCAATTGGATTGAGTATCGTTTTTTTAGTAGTGTCCCTATCAAACTTACTTTCATATGTTCCAAATCTGAACACCATATTTGATTGACAATATTCTGATCCAAGTTCTTTTTCTAAATAATTGTTATATACTAGTGTAGCCTTTATTCTTCCTTTAAACTTCCCATCTTCTACTAAATTTTTTGGATAGGGAAAGTCCATAATGTCTATCCTTTTCCCTTTTTCCAAGTTACCTCTTAAAACTAGTGTAGTCGAGAATTCCGAATCCGAAACTAATATTTCATTGGAATTAAGCGGTTTTCCATACCCCAGTTTTTCCAGTCTTTCCTCCCCAGACAAAGCTGGCGATTCTCCATATTTGGCAGAATGAGTGATTAATGCTTTTAACATTAGAGGATCGAATTCTCCTGATAGTCCATTGGCTAGCTCCGCGATATTTTTAGCAATTTTAGGAGTTGAAAAACTCGTCCCTACTTTAACTGATTTTCTTCCGTCACTTGTTATACCCGTTTCGCTTGAAATGAAAAAATCATTTTGATCAACTGGATGAAATGTTGTGGCCGATAAATCTCCACCAAAATGACAAAGTTCAGGTTTGATAATGTAGCCTGGTCCTCTTCCTTTTCTAGAATATAATGATGGATGGTTTTCTTTAGAAACTTCATATTCATCAGAATTTCTGGTTAACGATCCGACTGTCAACGATCTAACAGATTCAGCACCTAAACTTAAGTTACCAACCTCTTCTTTTTCAAAAAATTTAGAATCATTGCCTGCCGATTTACATATTAATACAGCGTAATCGTCTTGTATTTTGTCTAAAGCAACTGCAAAATCAGAAAATTTATCTGTTGAGATTTCACCTTCTAAACTGACTGATAGATTCCATACTTTAACTTCCGGATTATTTTCAACAGCTCTCTTAATGTTATTTATTAAAGTTATCTCATCAACTCCATTTTTTGGTACGACAGGTACATCTACAATATTACATCCTGATACTGCATAATCTGAAACATTATTTAATTCATTTCCATGAATTAGTAAGCTCGCAATAAATGTACCATGCGTTGTATCCAGTTCACTATCTTCATACACACTACCCTTTCCACGCTTGACCCATCCAAGAGTATAATCATTAAGGCTAACCCCAGAATCCAGTAGCCCCACAGTAGGATACTTTTTTTAGGATCAAAAACTAGAGAAGATTCCACATCTAAATTGATTGAATCTAACATATGAAAGGGTCCTTCGCTTTTTGCCATTGGCTCCAGTGATTTTATAGGTAAATTTTTAATAAACTTCAATTTATCAAATTTAGCATTTTTTATTTCTAAAACCCTCTGATTTCCTGCATAACTCCTATCCTCAAAAAAGATATTTCTACTTGAAAGAACATCAAATATATAGCTAAAGACTTGATTATTGATGCTTAAATCTTGAAAATCAAAAAAATTAATCTTATAGGTTGAAACATTTTCTTTTCCTTCAACAACTACAGGTGAATATTTCGAAATATTACTTACAGCAGAAATCGGGATTTGGAAACTTAAAACATCTTTTATATTAGAACTGATCTTATCTAATGAATCTTTAGAAGCAATATCAATTAGAATAGTATTTTCATTAGACATTCCAATTTGTCCGTACTTTTCATTTGTAATAAACATATCAATAATTGGTTTTTGATAAGATTTAGCCTTTGCATCATCAATAAAATTTACTTCTAAAGTGTGAGGAATCCCCTCGGGATAATCATTTAAATTCTCTTTTACATTGTTCACTATATCTACTAGGGTTTCACTCTTATTTTCTAAAGCTGCCCCCTCTAATACCCATTTACGAAGGTCTTTGCTATTGCCTCCTTCTGTTCTCAAATTGTCTTGCTCTCTATGAGAAAATTTAATCATAGGATATTTTTCATTACTCATTATTTACACCCTCCTTTTTCAAAACACTCCGTACTCTTCTTGATGGAAAACTAAAAACTTCTGTAATCTCCCTTTGACTAACCCCATTTTTATTAAGATACCTAATCAATTCTACTTCTGATATTTCAGAAGGATGTTCTCTTGTAAAAATCTCATAAACTATTTGGGAATACTTCAATTCACTTTGACCATTTATTATGCTCTTTTTAGCGGATGTATTAATAATTGACTTGATTGTTGACGGAGAGTACCCCTCCGTTAATTTGACTAATTGATTTATTTTTTTTGATTCGCCGTCGTAGTTAGTAGTCAATACTCCTGAAAACTCTTCAATCAATTCTTTACGTTGCTCACTTTCAGGCAAATTCAGTTTAATTACTTTGTCAAATCTTCTCCAAACAGCTTCATCCAATAACTGAGGATGATTAGTTGCAGCAATCAAAATACTATTGTCATCAAATGAATCGATATTTTGTAGCAGACTATTTACTACACGCTTCAATTCACCTAATTCATTTTTATCATCCCTAATTTTAGCTAAAACATCAAATTCATCTAGAAATAAAACACAAGGCTGTTTAGAGGCAAAATCAAATATTTTACGAATGTTTTTTGCCGTACTACCAAGCATTGAAGAGACTAAACCATCTAGTCTAGCCGTCACTAGAGGCAATCCGACTTGTAAACTAATAAACCTAGCCAAAGAAGTTTTTCCTGTACCAGGCGGTCCATATAGTAACAAATGACTATTTGTATCGATGCCCAGGCTAATAAGCTCATTTCTTTTCTGATATGAGAGAATAAAATCATTAATCTCATTTTCAATCAACTTGCTAAAAACAAGAGTTTCATCACTTTCTTTTGGTACGGAAACATCTACCATTTCCAACTTACTTTCGTTATCGAATGGTTTCGACGTAAGACTATCTAATGAACTCAATTGTGTGTTATTTTCTATAATTAACTTTTCTATCTTTTTTGCAATTTTTACTTGATCATTCTCTTCATAGTATTCTGAAAGCTTTCTAGCATAATTAATCACCTTCTGACGATTATTTGTTATTCCACCTTCAATAATTTTCAAAATCTCATCGTACACAAAAATCACCTCTTCGTACCCAATAACAATACATTCGTACTCAAAAATCAATAATTCGTAATCAAAAATATTTTTTTCGACAAATACAGATAAAAAATTCCGACTATAATTCTTTCCCAACAAATTAAATCTTTGATTCTATTTGTTGTTTTACCCTCTGAATCGTGCTCACACTCAATCGTGTCCTTTTAGAAACTTCTTTGTAACTCAGTCCTGATTTCAGCAATTCATAAGCATGTAGTTTATCATCTGTTATTTTGGCTTTAGGGCGTCCTTCTCGAAAGTTCGGATTATTTCTCTTAGCAAATGCTTTACCCTCCTGTGTGCGCTCTACGATCATGTCACGCTCCATTTCAGCTACTGATAAAATTGTACGCATTATCATCCGACCAATAGTTGTGTTTTCAATGGTTCCAAGATTAAGAACCTTATTTGAGGAAGCATCAGCCAATATAAGTAAAACCTTGGCTGTTGATGAATTTGGTAAGATTGTTATTCAGTCACCTAAGAGGGAAAACTCCAAACGGAAAGTGAAATTCGATGATAAGACTTTACGTATTTTAAAACGATGGGAATTAATCAAAAAGAATGGTACATTAAGTTTGGCATTAGCACTTTTGATAAAGACCAATTTATCTTTACCAATAAAAAGAATGGTCTTTACTATCCACAAGTAGCCAATGACTGGTTGAAAATGATTTTAGATAAATATGATTTACCCAAAATCACAGTTCATGGTTTTAGACATACATTTGCCAGTCTATTATTCAAAAGTGGTGTACCTCCAAAACAGCCCAAGAACTACTTGGCCACAAAAATTTAGAAACAACAATGAATATCTACACTCACGTTACAGACGATGATATAGATGATGCTCATAACCAGTTTGCCAAGTACGCAAATTTTCAAATCGTATCTATCAACATAGTTAGATAGATTTTCAGGCAAAATAAAAAACTCCGAATGCTGTTATATCAACATTCAGAGATTCTATTATAGGTTTTACCCTACACTGCCTTCCATCTCATAACTAATCAACCGATTCAACTCAACCGCATATTCCATCGGTAATTCTTTCGTAAATGGTTCAACAAAGCCCATAACAATCATTTCTGTCGCTTCGGCTTCAGATAAGCCGCGACTCATTAAATAATATAATTGTTCTTCAGAAATTTTTGAAACTTTGGCTTCGTGTTCTAAGGACACTTGGCTGTTATGGATTTCGTTAAACGGAATCGTATCTGATTTTGATTTTTCGTCCATGATAATCGTGTCGCATTCGATGTGGGAAATCGAGCCTGCGCTGTCTTTTCCAAAAGTCACTTGGCCACGGTAGTTAACTTCGCCGCCGTCTTTAGCAATTGATTTTGAAACAATTGAGCTAGAAGTATTCGGCGCATTGTGAATCATTTTGGCCCCAGTATCTTGGATTTGGTTAGCACCAGCAAAGGCAATCGATAACATCGTGCCACGGGCGCCTTTGCCATCTAAGTAAACGCTTGGGTATTTCATGGTTGTTTTAGCTCCTAGGTTCCCATCAATCCATTCGACAGTGGCACCTTCGTAAGCTTTAGCACGTTTGGTTACTAAGTTGTAGACGTTATCTGACCAGTTTTGAATAGTGGTATAACGACAATAAGCATCTTTTCTTGTAAAAATTTCTACGATGGCCGCATGCAAGCTGTTACTTGAATACGTGGGTGCCGTACATCCTTCAACATAGTGAACGCTGGCCCCTTCATCGACAATAATCAAGGTCCGTTCAAATTGGCCGGTATTTTCAGCGTTGATTCGGAAATATGTTTGTAATGGTACATCAACTCGAACGCCTTTTGGTACATAAATAAAGGTTCCGCCTGACCAAACAGCTGAGTTTAAAGCGGCCAATTTATTATCTGTTGGCGGCACAAGTTTTGAAAAATACTCTTTGAATAGGTCAGGATATTCTTTTAAAGCAGAGTCAGTATCTGTAAAAATGATGCCTAATTTTTCAAATTCTTCTTTCATGTTGTGGTAAACAACTTCTGATTCATATTGAGCAGAAGCCCCAGCTAGATAAGCACGCTCAGCTTCGGGAATCCCAATTTTTTCAAAGGTTTCTTTGATTTTATCAGGTACATCATCCCAATCGCGTGCGGGTTTGTCACTCGGTTTTTGGTAATATTTAATTTTACTAAAGTCAATATCTGACAGGTCTGGACCCCATTCTTGCATGGGCATTTTATTGAATTGTTCTAACGATTTTAAACGGAAGTCAAGCATCCATTCTGGTTCGCCTTTCACGCGAGAAATTTCGCGAACGACGTCTTCGGTTAGGCCGTCTCCGGTACTAAAGACTGGTTCCACATCGTCGTGAAAGCCAAATTTATATTCTTCTAATTCAGGTACTGTACTCAATTCGTCGTCACCCTTTCTTTATTTTTCACAATGTAAATGACCAGCTTCGCCTTGGCCGTTATTAGCAACAGCCTGCTCTAAGGCTTTCCAAGCCAGGGTTGCACATTTAATCCGAGCTGGAAATTTAGCTACGCCGCTTAACATTGCTGCATCGCCTAATTTTTCATCTTCGGCCACTTCATTCCCTTGAACAAGTTGAGAGAAATTTTCTGCTAAGGCCGTTGCTTCGGCGATTGTTTTTCCTAAGACCGCATCAGTCATCATACTAGCACTTGCGGTACTGATGGAACAGCCACTTCCTTGAAAGGCGATATCTTTAATCACACCGTCTTCAATGGCCACATCCAGTTCAATCACATCTCCACAAGTAGGATTATTCAGTTCAATTGTTTGGCTAGACGCATCTAGCGTTCCGTGGTGATGTGGGTGGCTAGAATGGTCCAAAATGACTTGGCGATATAAGTTATCTAATTTAGAAAGTGCCATGCTGGAAAAACTCCTTTGTCGCTTTAATCGCTTCAACTAAGCGATCTGCGTCTTCTTTGGTATTGTATAAATAAAAACTTGCCCGTGCAGTTGCTGGCACGCTCAGATAGTTTAATAGCGGTTGCGCGCAATGGTGACCCGCTCTGACAGCGACCCCTTCCATATCTAACGCCGTAGCCACATCATGTGGATGTAAACCGTCAATATTAAAAGCAATCACACCTGTGTGGTCTTTTGGATCCTGTGGACCATAAATCGTCAAGCCCTCGATAGCTTGCAACTTCGGCAAAACATAGTGAACAAGGGCTGCTTCATGTTGATGAATGGCCTCTAAACCAATTTCTGTTAAATAATCAATGGCGGCACCTAAGGCAATTGCCCCAGCAATATTAGGTGTGCCAGCTTCAAATTTCCATGGAAGCTCTTTCCAAGTACTTTCTTGAAGATGAACAAAGTCAATCATTTCGCCACCAAATTCCACAGGTTCCATTTGTTCCAATAAATGACGTTTGCCATAAAGGACACCAATTCCAGTTGGTCCACACATTTTGTGACCACTAAATGCATAAAAATCAGCATCGATGGCTTGAACGTCCACAGGCATATGAGGAACTGCTTGCGCGCCGTCTACCACCATCACAGCGCCATTTTGATGGGCTAATTGTGTTAATTCTTCGATTGGATTAATGACCCCTAACACATTTGAAACATGAGCAATCGAAACAATTTTCGTTTTTTCTGTAATTTGTTGACGTGCACTTGCCATGTCTAAAAAGCCGTCTTCAGTGACGTCTATATACTTCAAAATGGCTCCTGTACGTTGGGCTAATTGTTGCCAGGGAATAATGTTTGAATGATGTTCCATGTAAGATATGACGATTTCATCCCCGGCTGTAACTGCCAAGTCACCATAACTTTTGGCAATCCAATTCAAACTGGTTGTTGTTCCTCGTGTAAATAAAACTTCCGCTGTTTCTTTAGCATGGATAAATTGGCGAACCTTTTCGCGGGAGGCTTCATAGTCCTTCGTTGCTCGTTCGGCTAACGTGTGCACCCCACGATGAACATTGGCATTATCGGTTTCATAATAATGTCGTAAAACATCTAACACTGCCGATGGTTTTTGGGTTGTTGCAGCATTGTCTAAATAAACTAGCGGTTCATCATTAACTTCTTGAAATAAAATAGGAAACGATTGACGAATGGTTGCTGCATCCATCATGTGTTTAACTTCCCTTCGATTACTTCTACAAATTCATTTTGTACTTCTTTAACTGGAATTGCTGTAATGACAGAACCTAGGAAGCCACGAATCACCAAACGTTCCGCTTCTTCTTTACGCAAGCCGCGGCTCATTAAATAATACATTTCTTCTGGATCTACTCGACCAACGCTGGCTGCGTGTCCGGCAGTCACTTCATTTTCATCAATTAAAAGAATTGGATTGGCATCACCACGAGCTTTATCAGACAACATTAAAACACGACTTTCTTGCTGTGCGTCGGCTCCTTTTGCTCCTTTTAAAATGTGGCCAATTCCATTAAACGTTAAAGTACCACGTTCACGAATAACTCCATGTTGTAAAATATGACCAATTGAATGTGGCGCTTTGTTTGTCACTCGTGTGTCGATGCCTTGTGTTTGTTTACCTGCACTAATTGCAACGACTTTAACTTCTGAATGAGCGCCTTCGCCAACTAAATCAGAATCAAAATCAGCCACAACATCGCCATCATTCATGACGCCTAGAGCCCAATCAACAGAGGCATCCCGCATAATATAGCCACGACGATTCATATAAGTCGTTACAGTTTGCCCTAATTGATCCACAGCTGAGTATTTAACTTTTGCGCCATCTTTGGCAATTACTTCCACAACAATATTTCCAGAAGCTTTCTCTGCGTGATGACCGGTTGATTGAAAACGTTCTAAATAACTGAATTCACTATGATTATCTGCAACGATTAAAACATGTTTAAAGAAAGGTTTGTTGCTATCTGAATCCTGAATAAACAAAGATTCAATGGGCTCTTCAATCACTACGTTTTTAGGAACGTATAAGAAAACGCCACTATTCATGAAAGCTGCATGAGCTGCTGTCAGCTTATCTTCTTCTGGTAATACGGCTTTAGTCATATAGTATTCTTTAACTAATTCTGGGTGCTCTTGTAAAGCAGTAAAAATGTCTGTAAAAATTACCCCTTGTTCCGCTAATGAGGCTGGCAATTGCTCAAAAGCATGAAAAGATCCTTGTTGAACAATTAAAGGATTGTCTTTCATTTGATCAAAACTTGCGACATTTCCTTCAGAAGGCACATAACTTTCCATGTGAACATTTAATAAAGGCCAACGATGAAATTTCACACGATCAATATGTGGTAACTCACTTTCGTCAGCGTTTTTTAAAGCCGTTGTTCGCAATTCAGTCATCCAAGCTGGTTCTTCATGTTCTAGTGAAAAAGCGGTGACTTCGTCAAGATAATCCATTAGATTTACTTTTTTCATTTATCTTGTCCTCCTTACGCTTCTTCTTTGTAATCAATACCTAATTCTTGGCTGATACCAGCATAGCCTTCTGTTTCTAAACGTTTTGCCAAATCAGCCCCACCGGTTTTCACAACGCGGCCTTCCATCATGATATGAACAACATCTGGCGTGATATAGTTCAATAAGCGTTGATAATGGGTAATAATTAACGCACCAAAGTTCTCGCCGCGCATTTCATTAACCCCTTTAGAAACAACTTTTAACGCATCGATATCTAAGCCTGAATCAATTTCATCTAAAATGGCAAACGTTGGCTCTAACATCAATAATTGTAAAATTTCATTTCGTTTTTTCTCGCCGCCAGAAAAACCTTCGTTTAAGTAACGCTCAGCCATTTCTTCAGGCATATTTAATAATTCCATTTTGCTATCTAATTTTTTTAAGAACTGCATGACTGACATTTTGTTGTCTTCGTCACGTTTTGCATTGATTGCTGCACGCATGAATTCAGCGTTGGTAATCCCTGGAATTTCACTTGGGTATTGCATTGCTAAGAATAAGCCTAAGCGAGCGCGTTCGTCTACCTCTAAATCTAAAACGTTGACGCCGTCAAATAGAATTTCTCCTTCTGTGACTTCATAGTTGGGATTTCCCATAATTGCTGCTGATAAAGTAGATTTACCAGTTCCATTAGGTCCCATAATTGCATGGATTTCTCCAGTATTAATTGTTAAATCGACTCCTTTTAGAATCTTTTTATCTTCAATTGATACGTGTAAATTTTTGATTTCTAACACAGACATGTACAATTCCCTCCAACTTGTTTTAATCGTTTTTCCGTTCTCACTCATTTTAGCCTAATTGAGAATGAATCGCAAATTACAATTGCTAAAAATAACAACTCTTATCATCAAATTTTAGGATTCAATTTGTGAAGAAAAATTTTAAAAGGCTGATATTTCAAAGTTTCTCTATATTTTTAAGTGATCCTCCCTACACAAAGAAAAAAATTCTGGTAGAATAAAAAAATTTATTCAAGAAAGCGTTTTCTTAAATAATTACTTTAGAATGACTTTCGCAAAGAGAGCGTTGAGATACGCCTTCCTCATCTATACAAAAAAATCCAGAGCATTTGCTTCTCTGGATTCAATAATTTTTATTAGTGATTGGTTTTATACTTCTAAAAGTTCTTGTTCTTTTTCAGCAGTAATCGCATCGATATTTTTGATGCTATCATCTGTTAATTTTTGAACATCTTTTTCAAATGAACGTAATTCATCTTCAGTGATGTCGCCATTTTTTTGAGCTTTTTTCAACTCATCCATTGCATCACGACGAACGTTACGAACAGCAACTTTTGAGTTTTCCGCTTCTTTTTTCACGTCTTTGGCTAATTCTTTCCGACGTTCTTCCGTTAATTGTGGAATCACTAAACGGATGACATTTCCATCATTGGTTGGGCTAATGCCGATATCACTCATTTGAATAGCTTTTTCAATGTCAGCGATAGAATTTTTGTCAAACGGTGTAATCATTAATACACGTGCTTCTGGGATATTGATACTTGCTAATTGGTTAACTGGTGTTGGTGCACCATAATATTCTACTTGAATACGGTCTAATAGACTTGCGTTCGCACGACCAGCACGAATTTGACCTAATTCACGGCGTAAGCTTTCTTCCGCTTTTGTCATTTTTTCTTTGGCTGTTGCTAAAACTTCTTTAGACATTCTTTATTTCCCCCTTACAGTTGTTCCGATATTTTCACCAAGGATGGCACGACGGATATTTCCTGCTTCATTTAGGTTAAAGACAACTAAAGGAATATCGTTATCCATACTTAATGAGCTTGCTGTTGAATCCATTACTTGCAGCCCTTTAGAAATAACATCTAAATGTGTTAGTTCTTCAAATTTTGTCGCTGTTTCATCCACACGTGGATCTGCAGAATAAACACCATCAACATTGTTCTTCGCCATTAAGATGACGTCCGCATCTACTTCTGCAGCTCGTAACGCAGCCGTTGTATCTGTCGAGAAGTAAGGATTTCCTGTTCCTCCGGCAAAAATAACAACGCGGCCTTTTTCTAAATGACGTTCTGCACGACGACGAATGTATGGTTCTGCAATTTGACGCATTTCAATTGATGTTTGAACACGTGTAGGCACACCAAGATTTTCTAATGTATCTTGCAATGCTAAGGCATTCATCACAGTAGCTAACATGCCCATATAATCTGCTTGTGCACGTTCCATGCCCATTTGAGCACCAATTTGTCCACGCCAGATGTTTCCGCCGCCAACCACGATGGCCATTTCGATACCTAATTCATGGACCTCTTTAATTTCTTGGACGATTTCTTTAATGACTGGTGGTTTAATGCCAAAACCGTCTTCTCCGGCTAGCGCTTCTCCACTTAACTTTAATACGACACGTTGATACTTAGGTTTAACCATCATAATTCCCTCCAAGATTCTCTAAAAATCATTCAATTCCTCATTTAGATGACTTTTCACCAAAATGATTTTTTAGACCAAGCAGTGCGATCCACTGGTTTTGCCTAAAAAAAGGGAGCGCATATCAAAGTTATGCGTTCCCAAATGGCTGAAAGACTGCCTTGAATCAAGCAGTAATCAATTTATGCAGCTTCCTTTGGGGATCGCTGTCTGTTTAGATACTTATGATTCACGGCTTTTCAACCGAGCGTTTGATGCTCTTAGTTTTTCATTTGGCTCATTACTTCATCCGCAAAGTTATCTTCACGTTTTTCGATACCTTCGCCAACTTCAAAACGTACGAATGATTTCACTTCGCCGCCTTTAGAAGCAACAAATTTTTCGACAGTCATATCTGGATCTTTAACAAATGGTTGGTCAACCAAAGCGATTTCTGCTTTGAATTTTTGTAGACGACCAACAACCATTTTTTCAACGATATTTGCTGGTTTACCTTCGTTTAATGCTTGTTCAGTTAACACAGCTTTTTCGTGTTCTAATTCTTCTTGAGGAATTTGAGATTCGTTGACATAGCGAGGGTTGATTGCCGCGATGTGCATAGCAACATCTTTCGCTACTTCTTCGTCAGTTGTGCCATCGATAACTGTTAATACAGCAATACGGCCACCCATGTGTAAGTAAGCGCCAAATGCAGCATTGTCAGCTTTTTCGACAACTTCAAAACGGCGGAAGCTGATTTTTTCACCGATAACAGTTGTTGCTTCGATTAAATCAGATTCGATTGTGCCTTTTTCAGTTTTAATAGCCATTGCTTCTTCCATCGTAGCTGGTTTGTTTTCAGCAACTTTAGTCGCAATGTCTTTAACTAAATCTTGGAACATTTCGTTTTTAGAAACGAAGTCAGTTTCTGAGTTTACTTCAACGATTGCTGCAACGTTACCCACAGTTGCTACGTTTGCTAAACCTTCAGCCGCAATGCGGTCATTTTTCTTCGCTGCTTTAGCCATACCATTTTCACGTAAAAAGTCTACGGCTTTTTCCATGTCGCCTTCTACTTTTACTAATGCTTTTTTAGCGTCCATCATTCCAACGCCAGTCATATCGCGTAATTCTTTTACCATTTTAGCTGTAACGTCTGCCATTATTTGTGTCCTCCTCGGATATTATCAATTCTTTTTAAAAAAGCTATCTCAAAGGAGAATCAGGCTTTTTGTCGCCTAGCCTTTGAGACAGCTCCGTAATCATTATTATTCAGCTGATTCGTTGTTTCCTTCAACAACATCAACGATTTCTTCGATTGAAGTTGCTTCTGGTGTTTCTTCAACGAATAACTCTTCAGTTGCTTGGTCTTCCCCTTGGTTACCTTCGATGAAAGCGTCAGCCATTTTAGCAGTGATTAATTTCACGGCGCGGATTGCATCATCATTTGAAGGGATTACAACATCGATCTCATCAGGATCACAGTTTGTATCAACCATTGCAACGATAGGAATGTTTAATTTGTGTGCTTCTTGAACAGCAATGCGTTCTTTACGCGGGTCAACGATGTACATTACATCTGGAATTCTTGGCATATCAGCGATACCACCTAAGAATTTTTCTAAACGTTCACGTTCTTTGTTTAAGCCAGCAACTTCTTTCTTAGGTAAAACTTCGAAAGTGCCGTCTTCTTCCATTGCATTGATTTTTTTCAAGCGAGTAATACGTTTTTGGATTGTATCCCAGTTAGTTAACGTACCACCTAACCAACGATGGTTTACATAGTATTGACCAGCGCGGATTGCTTCATCTTTGATTGCTTCTTGTGCTTGTTTTTTAGTTCCTACGAATAAAGCAACGCCGCCTTCTTCTGCAACGTTTTTCATGTAATCGTAAGCTGCATCTACTAATTTCACTGTTTTTTGTAAGTCAATGATGTAGATACCGTTTCTTTCTGTGAAGATATATTTCTTCATTTTTGGGTTCCAGCGACGAGTTTGGTGACCAAAGTGTACGCCGGCTTCTAGTAATTGTTTCATAGAAATTACTGCCATGTTGTGTTTCCTCCAGTTTGGTTTTTATTTTCCTCTTCTTTTCGTCAACTCCTTGAAGAACTACCGTAGTAGCACCACTTCGCAGATGGAAAAGAATGTGGATTTCGTGTGTGAAAATCACACCTTTAACAGTATAAGATATTTTCAGAAAAATAGCAAGCCTTAAAACTAGAAATGTCGCTCCTAATGCGCTTGCCAAACAAGATGACATTCTTCGTTTCCCGTTTCATCGATGGTTCGCTTTTGTTGGACAAAGCCTTGTTTTTGATAAAAGGCGTAAGCTGCTTGATTTTTCCTGTAAACAGCCAAAGATAAGATGTCCTGTTCTTCTTTTGCTACTTGCAGTAATTTCTGACCGATGCCCTTCCCTTGAAACGCTTTTTTTATAAAAATTCCTGCGATATAGTTATCCATTAAGCCTAAAAACCCAATTATCTGACCCTCTTCTTCTGCTAAGATCAGTGTTGCTTTTGGTAACGCAGCGCGGACAAATGCCTTATTTTCTTGCCAATAAGTTGGTGCGACAAATGGATGAGCCTCTAGATTCGTTTGCAGCCAAATAGCCATAATGGTTTCTAATTCTTTTTCTGTTAACTGGGTTGTCTTTTTGATAGTCAGCATTTTTTGACACTCGTTTCTGTTATTGATTATTTTCAAAATAAAACATTAACACGCCCGCTGCGATAGCGACATTCAATGATTCTGCTTGACCTTTCATTGGAATATAAAGATTTTTCGTGGTTTCTGCTAACAATTCTGGCGAAACCCCGCTACCTTCATTGCCTAAAATCAACGCATAATTTTCCACTGCCTCTTGTTCATAATAAGCAATCGCAGCTTCATTTAGTTCTGTACCGAAAACTGGTAGACCTTGCTTCTTGAATGCCTGAACCACTTCGGTCAATTCTCGTTGGAGAACCGGCAAATGATAGTGACTTCCCTGCATTGAGCGCAACACTTTTGTATTGTAAATATCTGCTGTGCCCTTACCTAAAATCACACCTGCTAAACCTGCTGCATCAGCTGTGCGAATCATCGTACCAACATTACCAGGGTCTTGGATATTATCTAAAAGTAACCAACCACCTTTAAAAGAAAGCGACTGCTCTTGTTGCGTTTCCAAGGTGACAATTGCCAAAATTCCTTGTGAAGTTGGCAGCTCCGACAAGCTATTTAAAACCTCATCACTTACAAAAATTAATTTTTCTGTTTCTTGTTCAGCTAACCAAGTTCTCCATTCTTGTTGACCTCTTTGGTTAAACAAAATCCACTGAACATCGGCGTTGGCCTTCACGGCTTCTTCAACTAAATGAAATCCTTCTATTATATATTGGTTCAGTTCTTCTCGGTACTTCTTTTTGTGTAATTTTTTCCATTCTTTTAATTGGTTATTTTTCGTTGATATAATTTCTTTCATAAGTCACCTCGCCTTTGTATTATAGCATGCTTCTAGCTTGCTTGGATACTTGCTAGAACCAAGAAAAATCGCTATCATAAAGAAAAAAGCAAAGGAAGTGTCTCTCATGGAAAAACTAAGAATGAATGTACAAGGGCGTGTCCAAGGTGTTGGCTTCCGCTACATGACCAAAATGGTGGCAGATCAATTAGGTGTCACTGGTTCGGTGAAGAACGAAGACGACGGGTCCGTTTCAATCACAGCAATTGCACCTGAAGACATAATGGAAACATTTATCAAAAAAATCAAAGATTCCCCCAGTCCAGCGGGACGTGTAACGTATGTTGATATTCAAGAAGACCCTTTGTTAGAAGAAACGGAACAATTTAAAGTGATTCAATAAACTTACTTTCTAACGATTGATTTCTTTGGGAAGAAGCCTTGAACAGCAAGTAGTTCCTGCTTTTTATTGATTTTTGTAAGAGCTTCTTTTCGATTTTGATTGAAAAAGAGCGCTGTTTCAAGTATAGTTAACCATGTAAAAATTTTTTAGAAAAGGACCGAATTACATGCGTAAATTAAACCGATGGCTTTACGGCTCTGGCTTACTATTTTTAGTAATGTTTTTATCAGGCTGTGTGAAAACAGGAGCAGATGGACAACCAACTGGTGAAGGTTTTGTCTATAACTTCCTTGTTTTACCGATGAGTAATGCAATTACTTATCTTGTCGATAACTTTAATTGGAACTATGGTTGGGCGATTATTTTTATCACCATTATTGTACGGATCATTATTTTACCGTTAGGCTTACATCAATCGAAAAAAAGCTTTATCCAAACGGAAAAAATGCAAGCAATCAAACCCCAAGTGGATGTTGCACAAGCAAAAATGAAACAAGCAAGTACGCGTGAAGAACAAATGGCCGCACAAGCAGAACTACAAAAGATTTATAAAGAAAACAATGTGAGTATGGTTGGCGGAATTGGTTGTTTGCCTTTATTAATTCAAATGCCTATTTTCTCTTCTCTGTTCTTTGCTGCTCGTTATACAAAAGGTATTGCCACGGCAAGCTTCTTAGGAATGAATTTAGGGCAACCAAATATGATTTTAGTGGCATTAGCTGGTTTAGCCTATTTAGCTCAAGGTTATATTTCAATGATTGGTATTCCTGAAGAACAAAAGAAAACAATGAAATCAATGCTGATTGTTTCACCATTAATGATTGTTTTCATGTCCTTTAGCTCACCTGCAGGCGTAGCGCTTTACTGGGTAGTTGGTGGTATTTTCACATGTATTCAATCTGCCATCACAAATATCCTCTTACGTCCAAGAATTAAAAAACAAGTACAAGAAGAATTGAAAAATAACCCACCAAAACAAGTGGTTACTCCTATTAAGGATGTGACACCAAAAGAAACAAACAAAGTAACACAAAAAACGAACCAACCAAAAGCAAACGGCAATAAAGGTCGCAATGCTGGAAAACAAAAACGTAAATAAAAAAAGGATCGCCTCTAAACGGCGATCCTTTTTTTACTTCAATTCTTTCCCAGTCATCTCTTCAATAGTTCGAATAGACTTTGGACCAAAGCCATGCAACGAAAGTAACGCTTTTCGGCCTCGTGCGTAGAGTTCATCCACACTGTCGATTTTTTCATTCGTTAGCGCACGAACAGCTGGCTTTGATAATTGTGTTAAAATTTGTTCAAACGTTGTTTCTAGCATGCTGTCGGTTCCTCCTTAGCGGTCGAAAAACAGCGCTTTTTATTTTACAATTAATAAATCTAAGCTAGCAATTGATAACGCCATTTTAGCAATTTGCATTAATTGTTTTAATCGGTTTTGTTTGACTTTTTCATCCTCAACCATAACCATCGTTTCATTGAAGTACGCATCAATTAACGGACGTAGATTTACTAGTGCTTCATAGTTTTCTGCAATCGTGCGTGTAGCAAAAGCTTCAGATAAATCGTTAACTGCTTGATACAGTTCTTTTTCTGCCTTATTTTCAAACAGACTTGGATCAATCCCTTCTTCAGTATCACCTAAAAGTTCTTGACCTTTTTTCGCTAAATTAATAACACGCGTTAAGGCTTCCATTGATGGTTTAAAATCTTGATCTTCAAAACGGCTTTTTAAAATATTCGCTGAAGCAAATAATTTCGATAAATCGGCTTGCTCAGCAGACACCACTGCATCGATAATGTCATGGCGAACATTTTTCGTCATTAATAATTGACGTAAGCGAGCTTTCACAAATTCAACGACTTCTGCTTGTCCTTCGTTTAGTAAAACGCCATATTTCTCAACATCTTGATTCACTGCTTCATCAACTTCTGTTTGTAATTGGACTAATGGGAAGGTCCAGCCTTTATCTTCAATAATTCGGATAACGCCATAGGTTTGACGACGAAGTGCATAAGGATCGTTAGAACCTGTTGGAATCATACCAACTGAGAAGAATGAAAAGACGCTGTCAAGCTTATCGGCTAAGGCCAAAACAGCCCCGATTGCTGTTTCTGGCAATTCACCTTCACTGGAAGTTGGTAAATAATGTTCTCGAATCGCCGTTGCTACGGCTGGTTTTTCGCCTTGTAATAAGGCATATTTTTCTCCCATAATTCCTTGTAATTCTGGGAATTCACCAACCATATTTGTTACTAAGTCAAATTTATAAATTTCAGAGGCACGTTTTAAATCTTCCAATTCCTCCTCAGATAAGCCAACTTTTCGACCAATGATTTGTGCAATTAAAGCAACCCGTTGCATTTTTTCATAAATTGAGCCAATCTTTTCATGGAAAGTCACATTTTTTAGTTTTTCAACACATGCTTCAATCGTTAATTTTTTATCTTCATTGTAAAAGAATTCTGCATCTTCTAAACGAGCAATTAACACTTTTTCATTTCCTTTAATCACGTTTTCAAGGTGAACATTATCCCCATTGCGAACAGCGATAAAATGCGGCATTAATAAGCCTTGGTCGTTACGAACGTCAAAATAACGTTGGTGTTCTTTCATAGAAGTCACTAATACTTCATCTGGAACAGATAAATATTTTTCATCAAAACTACCTACAAATGCAGTTGGATATTCCACTAAATTCGTAACTTCTTCCAATAATTCTTTATCTAAAGCTAACTGCCAATTTTTTTCTGCAGCGAGTGCGTTCGCTTGATCAACAATCATTTGTTTCCGTTCATTCGGTTGAACCACTACAAATTGTTCTTTTAATTTTGCTTCATATTCATTAGCATGTTGGAACGTCACATCGTCTCCCAAGAAACGGTGGCCACGAGAAGTTTGCCCCGTCGTCACGTCTAACACGTTGAAAGGAATTACTTCATCATCAAGTAGCGCCACAATCCAATGAATTGGACGAATATATTCGAAATCATAGTTTGCCCAGTGCATTGTTACCGGGAAAGTTAGACTTGTAATCACGTCATTTAATTTTGTTAATACTTCTTTGGCACTTTGGCCTTTGGTAAACTTCGTCACATAGACATATTCGACACCATTTAATTCTTTGAAAACAATGTCCTCAGTTGTGACTCCTTGGCCGCGTACAAAACCTTGTGCAGCTTTTGACCAATTTCCTTCAGCATCTAAAGCAATCTTTTTCGCTGGACCCTTTACTTCTTCTTCAACATCTGCTTGTTTTTCAGGAATCGCAGTTACTTTCACGGCTAAGCGACGAGGTGTGGCAAAGGATTGCACTGTTTCATAGTCTAAATGATGTTCATCTAAAAATTTGATTACTTTTTCTTCAAGTTGGATACGGCTTGGTGTGACAACATGTGCGGGCATTTCTTCTAAGCCAATTTCTAATAATAAATCTTTTGCCATGTTATTCTGCCTCCTTGGATACACTTTGATCTTTATTTAATAATGGGAACCCTAATTTTTCACGTTCAGCCACAAAAATTTTCGCTACGGAACGAGCCATATTCCGAATGCGGGCTAAATATCCTGCACGTTCCGTTACAGAGACAGCACCGCGAGCATCTAATAAATTGAATGTATGGCTACATTTTAAAATATAATCATAGGCTGGATGAACTAAACTTTCTTCAATACAGCGTTTAGCTTCTTTTTCAAATTTGTCAAAGTTTTCTAAAAGCATTTCTTGGTTACTAATTTCAAAGGAATATTTTGAATGTTCATATTCAGGTTGAACAAAAATTTCACCATATTTAACGCCTTGTGTCCATTCTAAATCATAGACACTTTCGACTTCTTGGATATATGATGCCAAGCGTTCTAACCCGTAAGTAATTTCAGAAGTGACAGGATGACATTGTAAGCCCCCGACTTGTTGGAAATACGTAAATTGGGTAATTTCCATGCCATCTAACCAAACTTCCCAACCTAAACCAGCACAACCCATTGAGGGATTTTCCCAGTTATCTTCTACAAAACGAATGTCATGTTCTAATGGATCAATTCCTAATAATTTCAAACTTTCTAGATAAAGTTCTTGGATATTTTCAGGAGAAGGCTTCATTACAACTTGGAATTGATGATGTTGGTATAGACGGTTCGGATTTTCACCATAGCGTCCATCAGCTGGACGACGAGAAGGTTCTACGTAGGCAGCATTCCATGGTTCAGGTCCAATGGCACGTAAAAACGTGTAAGGACTCATGGTGCCGGCTCCCTTTTCTGTATCATAGGCTTGCATTAACATACAGCCATTAGATGACCAAAATTTTTGCAAGGTTAAAATCATTTCTTGTACGGTTAACTTGTTTTTCATTGTTTTCCTCCTTGGAATATTTTTTATAGACATAGGGATTGGCTTTGCTTCGGGAATGTAAATTTAAAAAGGGCTACAGAGAAACAATTTTGTAGAATGGGATAATTTTTATGCTGTTCATCATCTACTCCATGTTTTTGGCTAAGCAGTTTGTTTTAACATAGAGGAGACAACGTTCCCTTTGGTCACCTTGTGCTGTTCCACATCTGCTCTGACACTTTGTGTCAGTC
>OFFP01001098.1_pt1 | contig 19763 bp, 15 predicted proteins | sample 1521431 | NCBI WGS metagenome assembly OFFP01 (sample SAMEA3504104, study PRJEB24116) | mouse gut metagenome | biome: mouse gut; feature: mouse-associated habitat; material: faeces | place: Denmark | collected 2011
TGACTCAGGCGCAGATTTTGACCTGGATGCGGCCGCATTTCTGCTGACGGATTCCGGCAGGGTGTCCGGGCAGGAGGATTTTGTATTCTTTGGAAACCTGACGCATCCGTCGGGCAGTGTCCAGCATATGGGGGATAACCTGACCGGGGCCGGGGAAGGGGACGACGAACAGATTAAGGTGGACCTGTCTGCGGTGCCCGCCAGCGTGGAGAAGATTGATTTTACGGTGACGATTTACGAAGCCGAGGAACGCCGGCAGAATTTCGGACAGGTGTCCAACGCCTATATCCGGGTCTTTGATGAAGCCAACGGAAACGAGATCCTGCGCTATGATCTGGGCGAGGACTTCTCTATCGAAACCGCTGTCGTTTTCGGCGAGCTTTACAAGAACAACGGCGAGGGGAAGTTCAACGCCCTGGGCAGTGGATATCAGGGAGGTCTTGCCGCACTCTGCGCCAGCTATGGCGTAGAAGTAAATTAAGGGGGATCGCATGTCTATCAGTCTTACAAAAGGACAGAAAATCAGTCTCACCAAAGAAGCCCCCAGACTTGATCGGGTCATTGTGGGACTTGGTTGGGACGAAAGCAAGGCGCCATTTGTCACAACCATCGACTGTGATGCTTTCGCCCTGGCACTCAAGGGCGGCCGGTTGGTATCTCAGGCAGATATTATCTACTATGGTGCAAAGCATCATGTTAGTGGTACCATTAACCATATGGGCGACAATCTCACGGGTGCTGGCGAGGGTGATGACGAACAGATTATCATTGACCTGAGCCAAATTCCTAGTGGCTATGATCGTATCGTCGTTGCGGTCAACATCTATAGATGCGTGCCTAAAAAGCAGCATTTTGGCATGATCAGCAATGCTTTCATCCGACTGGTTGATGCAAGCACGCAGAAGGAAATCGCACGCTACAGCCTGACGGATGACTATTCTGATAAGACAGCTGTAGCTTTCGGCGAACTGTATCGCCACGGAGCGGAATGGAAGTTCAACGCGATTGGACAAGGAACCACAGATGCCTCCATCGCAGAGTTCGCCAAGCACTATCAGTAATACACGAATAAGGTGGGTAGAGCATTGTCTCTGCCCACCTTTTTTATTTAGATACAGCGGCTACATTAAGATATCTATTGATGGTGAAATTTGGCTTCCAGCAATAGTTCAGATGTGTTATACATTTGGGCTTGTTATATTCGTTGAGGCAAGTCTACAGACTCTTATAAGGCATGCAGGAGCTAGGTAAGTCCTGATAGGACCGTCGTGGATATGTTAGCAAGCAAATTGCTTATGCTTGCGTCCGTTCCGTAAAGAGGAAGCGTCTGCCAAAATGATAATATATTTTAATGTAAAGGAGTTGTACCAATGTACAGGCGCAATATAGACTTTCATATGATTGGGAATATACCAAATTCAATTCTTGAGGCATCTCCTCTAGAAAGTTTTTCACATACTTTTGTTGAGCAGCGCTTGGGTGCTGTTTTACTAATCGATGCCGATGCACTACCTACGGATAAGCTTTTAATGTTGGCTTCTGAAGGCACTGAAATGTTCATAATTGCCAATGAAGATTATCGTGGTAATCTAATGTGCACGTTTGCCTGTCATGAGAATGTAACTATTTCTGCTTCTTCCTCTGTTGATCTTATGTATAATTTTCAGCAATGGCAGTTGCGGTGGAAGAGAAAGTTAGACGCTTGGCAAACTGAACATTATCTCGATACCGTAATCAACAGCTCTCCTAATCTTATCTGGTTTAAGGATATCAAAGGCATTCATGAGAAGGTAAATGACAGCTTCTGCCAAACTGTAAAGAAAAGAAGAGAGCAGATAGAGGGCAGTCTACACGCCTACATCTGGGACGTCGAAGAGGAAGGCCCAGACTGTATTGCTTCAGATGAACACGCCATACAGTCTAGAACTACTTGTACTTCTGATGAAACAGTGCAGACAGGCGATGCAGAACGCTTACTTATTGCGTACAAAACTCCTCTCTTCGACAGGGATGGGAGTGTTATGGGTACTGTTGGGATTGGTGTAGATGTCACCGCAGAGAGAACCTATGCTTCTGAGCTTGCCAAAAAGAGTGATTTTCTAGATACTGTATTCTCGTCTGTAGATTGTGGGGTATTGTGCCATTCCTTTGACGGCACTCGTATTTACAACATAAACACAGCAGCTCTTGAAATGTTAGGTTATCGGTCTCGCGAAGAAATGCTGGAAGATGGTTTTAATATAATAGCTCCTACTGTCGTAGAAGAAGATAAAGACGCACTACGCCAAGCGATTCATTCCCTTAAAAAAGTCTCTGACTCCATCGGAATCAGCTACAGTGTGAAACATAAAAACGGTAAACTTCGCCATATCATTGGAAATGTTAAATTAATAGAATTAAATGGCGAAGTGGTTTATCAGCGCTTTCTCTTAGACTGTACAGACCAGCGGCAGCAAGAAAAGGAAAATGAGCGCAGGCAAATGGAGCTGATCCACGCGCTTAGTGTCGAATACTTGCTTGTCTACTTTTTTGATTTACGGTCACAAGAGGGGACATTGCTTCGTGACCCAGAGGGAATTGGTAAAATACTTGGGGCTAGAGGTTCATCTCTTCGAGATGTAGTCGGTACCCTTATAGATAAGTATGTTATTGATGAAGATAAGGAGATGATACAGTTTGCCTTATCAACAGAAAATCTACGAGAGGAACTTGCAAATGACAAGGTTTATAGCGTAGGATTCAGAGCCCAGACACCTAGTGGGGATGAGCGATTCTATCAGTTGAAGGCAGTAAAGGCAGGAACATGGGATGGCCATTATGGCATAGCAATAGGTATGAGTGACATAGATTGCAAAGTCAGGACAGAGATGAAGAAAAATACTCTTCTAGAGGAATCTCTGCAAGCTGCTAACCAAGCAAGCATCGCAAAGAGCACCTTTCTTTCTAATATGTCACATGACATACGCACACCTATGAATGCTGTCATTGGCTTTACCACCCTCGCTATACGGCATTCTGATAACTCAAAGCGTGTAAACACCTATTTATCCAAGATATTAGAATCCAGCAAATTGATGCTACAATTGATAAATGACGTGTTAGATATGACACATATTGAGAGTGGCCGTATGCTGTTGGAAGAAGTCCCCTGCAGTTTGAACAGTATACTTCAGAATCTTCGAAATATTATGCTCGCCAGTATTCAAGAGAAACAGTTGGAACTCTATATGGAGTTGATCGAAGTCTCAGAAGATACAATATTATGCGACGAGCTTCGGTTGTCTCAGATACTCCTTAACTTACTGAGCAATGCAGTTAAATATTCGCGTGAAGGCGGAACAATCTCTGTACGAGTTTGCGAATTGCAAAGTACACGTGCTGGATATGGAACCTATGAATTCTCTATTGAAGATAATGGCATTGGGATGAGCAATGACTTTCTCCCACATATCTTTGAGCCGTTTGAGCGAGAGCGTAATTCTACTATTAGTGGGATTCAGGGCACTGGCCTCGGCATGGCCATTGTCAAGAATATTATCGATATGATGGGCGGCACAATCACGGTCCAAAGCGAGAAAGGTATCGGAACAACATTCACCGTTACACTTACCTTCAAAATGGATGACAAACCCATAGAAACCGAACAGGTTGCCGCCGCTGAAATTTCAAGTCTCTCCCACACACATGTCCTGGTAGCTGAAGACAACGAGCTAAATCAAGAAATTATCCTCGCCACGCTTGAAGAAGCAGGAATATCCGCGGATATTGCAGAAAACGGAGCGGTCGCAGTTGAAATGCTCCTATCATCTCGTCCCGATTACTATTCCCTGGTACTCATGGATATTCAAATGCCAGTTATGAATGGTTATGAGGCAATCAAAGCTATTCGGGCATCAGGGCGAGTCGACTTAGAGAAAATCCCTATCTTTGCAGTTACAGCCAACGCCTTTGAAGAAGATAAACAAAAGGCGATTAACTGCGGGATGAATGGGCATATTGCCAAGCCCATTGATATTAAAAATCTGCTGAATACTCTGGATCAGGTATTAAAATAGAAACTGTGCGGTTACCGGGCGCGGAGTGAACAGTAACACTGTGCGGGCTGCCGGGCAAGCAGCCCGCAAGGATTGGTACAAATACACCGTTCTCTAAGGAAACAGGAAGGGATGAGACCTGTTCTCTGGAGAGGGGTGTATTTGTATTATGGGAAACTTTTTATTCTTATATCACAGTTTGAACACAATTTACTGCTAAACTGAATATCAGTACGGTGTTCGACGCATAACCGGCCCGGTTGCCTGTCCGGTTATTTATCGTATGCCATACCGGGAAAATTCGGCGTAACAGCTCCGGGAGGAGCGGCTGCGGTTTACAGGACCCCGGCGGACGGATGGAAGGAAGCAGTTACCGGGGCGCATAAGCTTGGCAAAAGTATCCGAATAATAATGGAAAATATGATACAAAGGAAGGAGTTATGGCTTATGTATGAATATGGCGGCGGAGGGTCGGATTCGGAGAAGAGATCCTCAAGTGAGTATCGGTACAGCGGTCCCTTTTACCAGGATAATATTGGTTCCGCTTCTTCACGCAGTACCATCGGGGAGGTTAAGGTGAAGGAGAAAAAGAAAAGCTTTCCCAGGCTGATGATGAAGGTTATCTGCGTGGCTCTGGTATTCGGCATTGTGGCAAGCGCGGCCTTTCAGACAACGAATTATGTTGGCACAAAGCTGCGGGGTGAGGATGCAAAGACGGCGGCAAATGAGGAGCCGTCCGTGGTTCCGGAGATTGAGTCCGTGATACCCCAGGTGGGAGGAGAGGGTCAAAAGCCTGCCGGCAGCGACGTGATCTCCATTGTGCAGCAATGTATGCCTTCTCTGGTAGCCATTACCAATGTCAGTATCCGGGAGGTGGAAAGCTTCTGGGGCTTCGGCTGGTACAATATGCCGCAGCAGAGAGAGCAGACTTCCACAGGTACGGGGATTGTCATAGGCCAGAATGAGACGGAGCTTTTGATTGTCACTAACAATCATGTGATTGCCGGCGCTACGAATCTGACCGTTCTCTTTAGCGTAGATGAGGGCAAGGACGGGGCCAGTGCGGTGGAGGCCCAGATCAAGGGTACGGACGCGAGCAAGGATGTAGGTGTAATTGCCGTTCCGCTTAAGGATATTCCTGCGGAGACCTTAAGCGAGATTAAGGTGGCAACCATTGGAGATTCTTCCCAGCTTATGGTGGGGGAGCAGGTGGTAGCTATCGGCAATGCCCTGGGCTATGGGCAGTCCGTAACCACCGGAATTATCAGCGCCCTGAACCGGGATGTGACCTTGCAGAATGACGATGGTTCCCTGATTAACAACAGCCTGATTCAGACGGATGCGGCGATCAATCCGGGCAACAGCGGCGGCGCTTTGCTGAATATGAAGGGCGAGGTTATCGGCATCAATGAAGCCAAGTATTCCGCAAACCAGGTGGAAGGAGTTGGCTATGCCATTCCCATCTCCGATGTGGAGGGAATTATCGGGGATCTGAAAACCATGACCAACCGTCCCGAGGTGGATGCGGAGGATATGGGATATCTGGGCATTAACTGCCAGGATGTGACGGAGGAGATTTCCAAGCAGTATGATATGCCTGTGGGCATTTATCTGAAGTCCGTAGTCAGCGGCTGTGCGGCGGATAAGGCAGGACTTAAGAAGGGGGATATTATCACCCGCTTTGACAACATCGGCGTGAGCAGCTATGATTCTCTCCGGGACCGTCTGCAGTATTATGCGGCCGGCGAGACGGTGGAGGTTACGGTGATGTCGTCGGAGAACGGCGAGTATGTGGAGAAAACCGTGACCGTGACCCTGAACAGTAAGGCGGAAGTGGAGGCGGCTTCCCAGTAGTTTGTATCGGAAATTTCTGTGCATATTTCTGAGTAACAGTACTTGCATATCAGCACTATTTTATAGTAAGATCGGACACCGGGAGAAAAGAGGTATTTTTTTCCCGGTGCTTGGTCTTTTTTCAAATCTGTGTTATACTCTAGGGAAAGGAGAGGACGAATGGACGAGAAAGATTACTTGGAAGAGGTTGAAGTAGAAGATACAAAGGATTCGGAGGACAAGGACGACAGGGACAGTGATTACGAGGAGGTCTGCTTTCTCTGCCACCGGCCGGAGAGCAAGACCGGGAAGCTGATTAACCTGGCAAAAGGGATCTGTATCTGTTCGGAATGTATGCAGAAAACGATGGATACCTTCCAGAACAGCAGTCAGGATTTTTCCAAAATTCCCGGCTTTAGTTTTATCAATCTGGCGGATCTGCAGAATATGATTCCCCAGAGGCAGAAGGTGAAAAAGAAGAAGCCCAAGGAGGAGCAGCCGGCAAAGGAGCTGGATATCCGCAGTATTCCCGCCCCTCATAAGATTAAGGCCAGCCTGGATGAGTATGTCATCGGGCAGGAGCATGCCAAAAAGGTCGTATCCGTGGCTGTTTACAATCACTATAAGCGTGTGGCTACGGGGACCCAGGATGAGATTGAGATAGAGAAGTCCAATATGCTGATGATTGGGCCTACGGGAAGCGGAAAGACTTATCTGGTTAAGACGCTGGCAAGGCTTCTGGATGTGCCTTTGGCTATTGCGGATGCCACGTCTCTTACGGAGGCGGGGTATATCGGTGATGATATTGAGAGTGTGCTCTCCAAGCTTCTGGCCGCCGCGGATAATGATGTGGAGAAGGCGGAGCGGGGGATTGTCTTTATTGATGAGATTGATAAGATTGCCAAGAAAAAGGACACTCATCACCGGGATGTGAGCGGGGAGTCGGTGCAGCAGGGGATGCTGAAGCTTTTGGAGGGCGCGGAGATTGAGGTGCCGGTGGGAGCCAACAGCAAGAATGCGATGGTGCCTTTGACTACCATCAATACACGGAATATTCTCTTTATCTGTGGCGGCGCGTTTCCGGAGCTGGAGAATGTGATTAAGGAGCGGCTCAATAAAAAGTCCTCTATGGGCTTTCAGGCGGATTTGAAGGATAAATACGATAAGGAACCCAATCTGCTTTCCAAGGTGACGGTGGAGGATTTGCGGAACTTTGGTATGATTCCGGAGTTTTTGGGCAGAATGCCGATTGTATTTACACTGGAGAGTCTTACCAAGGAGATGCTGGTGCGTATCCTGAAGGAGCCGAAGAATGCCATTTTGAAGCAGTATCAGAAGCTTCTGGCTCTGGATGAGGTTCAGCTTGAGTTTAATGACGGAGCTTTGGAAGCAATTGCGGATAAGGCTATGGAGAAGGACACGGGAGCCAGAGCGCTCCGGGCGATTATTGAGGAATTTATGCTGGATATTATGTATGAGATTCCCAAGGATGACAATATCGGCCGGGTGACGATTACCAGAGAGTATATTGAGCATACGGGCGGTCCGGTGATTACCATGCGCGGTGTTCTGGCTCTGGAAGGGCAGGGATAATTGGAAGTTAGCAGTCGGTATCGGGAGTTTTTGTGTATATGTTCGGTACGGATTGTTAAGGTGTGGATGATACCGGAATGAAAAATGATTGTTTAAATGTGTGCAAGGGGATTGCGGCTTTTGCCGTTGTGCTGATTCACTGTAGCTTTCCAAGTCCTGTGGGCGGGATGATGAATGGCCTGGCCCGGTTTGGCGTTCCTTTGTTTTTTATGGTCAGCGGATATTTTTCCTATGGGAAAGGGACAGACACCGTAAAGCGGAGGATGCGGAAGCTTTTTGCTCTCTTTCTTGGGGCGAATGGAGTTTATTTTGTGTGGAGGCTGCTGGCTCTCTGGGAACAGGGCAGTCTGACCTTGGAGGCGGCCGCAGGGTTTTTTAACTGGAAGTCTCTGCTTGGATGGGTGCTTTGGAATGAATCGCCTTTTATGGGGCATCTGTGGTTTTTGGGAGCCTTGCTTTACTGTTACTGTTTGTATGGGATTTTTGTGAGGAAGGGTCTTGAGGAGCGGGTGTATTTTTTGATTCCTCTTTGCCTGGGGGCTAATCTTCTGCTGGGAGAGGGGCTTTCTGTTTTTGGGAAGGGCATTTCGTTCTTGTATGTGCGTAATTTCTGGCTGACGGGGCTGCCTTTTTTCCTTTGGGGGCATTGGATGTTCCGGGAGGAGCGGAAGGGAAAGCTTATGGGGACCCCCGGGCTTTGTGCGGCTGGTATTGTCTTTGGGGCTTGTCTTTCGATGGGGGAGCTGATGCTGTCCGGGGGAGGGGAGCTGTATCTGGGCAGTATTTTGATGACGGCGGGAATATTTTCGCTGGCGCTGCGGAGGCCGGATTTTGGAAAAGGGAGCTTCTTGGCTCATGTCGGGGAGAAAACGGCTCTGCATATTTATCTCTGGCAGATGATTGTATTTGATATTGTGGAGAAGCTTGCGTATATAGGCGGTGTCCATGAGCATATGGTATATCAGTGGATGATGCCTTTGACAGTCGGAGGGATTTCCTGGCTTTTGGCGGAGGCGGTGGTTTTGGGAGTACGCTTTATAAGAAAATATTAGGGTTTTGCGGAACTGGAAAATCTGTAGACAGCAAAGCCAAAACCATGCACAGAAGAATTTGCGGACACATGCATCTGTGTCCGAAATACTTCTAATACCTGTGTATGGTTGGGGCTTTGCGGAACTGGAATGGAAAGGAGCAAAAGGGCAATGAACAAAGAAGTATTGGACGACATCGGAAGAGTGATTTCAGGGGCGGCGGACACGGTAAGCCGGAAAACCGGGGAGATTGTGGAGCTGACAAGGCTGAAAAACCAGATTTATAATCTGGAGCGGGAGATCAAGCGGGATTACGCAGACTTGGGAAAGATGGTTTATGAACAGTATCTGGAGACGGGGATTGTGGACGAAGCCCTGTTGCCGATCTGCCAGGGGATTACAAAAAAGGAAAGCCTGGTGGAGCAGTACGAAGGTGAAATCGAATGTCTCAAAAAAGTGCATTAGATGATAATGCTTTCCGCGGGGAATGTACTGCCGCGGATCACATGAGAGAAAAAAGAAACGGCAAACCACAGGCAGAGAAGCGGGCATTTTTTCTCTGGGGTGGTTTGCTTTGTATCAGCGTGCTTTTTCATCTGGCCGCCCGGTTGATTCCGGGATTTGCGGAATGGTATGCGGTTTATGTGTATCCTGTCTTTGTGGGGACCCTGGGGAGGCTTTGTTCGCTCCTGCCCTTTTCGGTGATTGAAATTCTGCTTTATGTGGGTATTGCGTTGATTCTGGCGGGAGTTATCGGGGTGGTGATGAGGAGGCTGGCCCTTAAGCGCGCCTTGGGGATTCTGGCGCGGACGCTGATAGCGGTTTTTCTGGTGTTTACTTTAAACTGCGGTATTAATTATCAGAGGCTTCCGTTTTCGGAGCGGGCGGGGTTTGTGCTGCAGGAGTCTACGGAGAAGGAATTGATTGCCCTCTGTGAACGTCTGGTGGAGGAGATTAATGCGGCGGCGGAAGATATTGCGCTGGATGAGGACGGGCATTGTATACTGGAAGGGGATCTCACGGAGCTTGCCAGGGAAGCGATGGCAGCGGCGGCTCTGGAGTACCCGGAGCTTGAAGGATATTATCCCAGAGCGAAGCCGGTGCTTTCCACCTGGTATCTGTCCAGCCAGCTTCTGCAGGGCGTGTACAGTCCCTTTACGGTGGAGGCCAATTATAACAATGGGATGCCGGATCAGGACAAGCCCTCCACAGTCTGCCATGAGCTTTCTCATTTGAAGGGCTTTATGCGGGAGGACGAGGCGAATTTTGTGGCTTATCTGGCCTGCAGAGCTTCGGAAAATGCGGGATTTCGGTACAGCGGGAGTATTTTGGCTTATATTTATAGCGGAAATGCCCTGTATGCCCATAATCCGGCGGCCCTTCGTAAAGTTCGGGAAAAGCTGTGCGATCAGGCGGTGCGGGATCTTCTGGATCACAATGCTTATTGGGATACATACCGAGGGGCTATTTCGGAGGTTTCGGATAAGGTGAATGATATGTATTTGAAGGCCAATGCGCAGGAGGCCGGGACAAAGAGCTATGGGCGTATGGTGGATCTTCTGCTGGCCTGGAACAGGGAGCAGGATAAGACGTAAAGGAAGAAGATTACGGAACTGGAAAACAGTAATCTTCTGGCAATGCACAGCTCGATTTACAGACACATGCACTGGTGGCTGTAAATCGAGCTAGTCAAAGGTGCATTGGAAGAAGATTACGGAACTGGAATAGGTAAGAAAGTATGGAATATATTGATTTGCGACGGGAGGATGGGAGCCTTACGGGGGAAGTAAAGGAACGCAGCCTGGTTCACAGAGACGGGGATCTTCACGGCACCTCCCATGTATGGCTGATTCGGTATCGTGAGGACAGGCGGTCTGCGGATGTGCTGCTCCAGAAGCGAAGTGAGAATAAAGATTCCTTCCCCGGAAGCTACGACATTTCCTCGGCAGGACATATTCCTTCCGGGGTGGATTTCCTGGAATCGGCATTGCGGGAGCTTGAGGAGGAGCTTGGCATACGGGCAAAGGCGGAGGAGCTTATCTATGCTTTTACCCATATCGGGCGCCATGAGGCGGAATTTTACGGGAAGGTGTTCAAGAACCATGAGTACAGCCGGATTTATTTGCTTGAATGCAGTCTTTCCACAGAGGAAATGCATTTGCAGAAGGAGGAAGTGGAAAGCGTGCTCTGGATGGATTACCGGGAATGTCTTGACCATATACGAAGGGGCGATCTGAATCACTGCATTTTCTCGGAGGAGTTTGAACGGCTGGTTGTAGAAATTGAGGCTTATTTTGCTCGTACCGGACGGCCGCTTGGGGAAAAGACGCTCACGGAAACCTGGGCCGAGGATGCCCAGGCAGAGCTTGAGGACTGGATTGAAGAGCAGGGGATCTATATCCGCCAGTGAGAGAGTCCGTATATGGAACATTTCTATTCATTGAGGGAAAACAGCCCTTCGGCCATTGGCCGGGGAGAGGGCAGGCGTTATGCTTCCTCTTCATTTACGGGAAGTGGCTCCTGGGAGGTCTGCCTTTTGCGGCACAGCAGATTGTTTAAAAGAGCTTTTTCATACCGGCGTTCGGCCTCGGTCCAGTTGATGATGCGGAACCAGTTGTGAATATATTCCGCGCGGAGATTCTGGTACTCCAGGTAGTAGGCATGTTCCCATACGTCCAGATTCAGAACGGGCGTCAGGTTCTTTGGCAGAGGGGTATCCTGATTGGGAAGGGGCAGAATCACCAGCTTGCCCCGTTCGTCAGCGGCAAGCCACAGATTTCCCGAGCCAAAGAGTTCTACCGCCATCTGAAAAAAGGTTTCATAAAAGCTTTCCCAGGTTCCGAAATCCAGCAGCAGGGCGTCTTTCAGTTTCCCTAAGAGATGGGTGGGGTTGGGGGACATGCCGGCAAAATAGAGCTGATGGTTGTAAACGCCTCCGGCATTGTTCCGGACTTTTGTGCGGATATCCTCAGGAAGCTTCTGATTTTCCAGAAGCAGCCGTTCCAGGGTCCATTCGTGGAACTGGGGATAGGGCCGAAGAAGGGCGTTGAGATTGTCTACATAGGCGGCAAGATGCTTGGAGTGGTGGAAAAACATGGTTTCCATATTGATATTCGGCTCCAGGGAATCGTAAAGATACGGGAGCGGCAGTACTTCAAAGGGGTAATGCTGAATCATGGATGTACCTCCTGATGGACATCATTTTGGAACTTGTTCAGAAAATCTGTGCTCATATGGGGTGGGTTGTATCCCAGCAGCCGGTCGCCGGATATTGGAGAAGCCGGAGCGCGGATTTTGCCGCAGGCTGTCTGAACAGTTACGATATTTTGTTACAATTCACACCCACGCCAGTTTTTGAAAAGTTTTTATTTGATAAGGGTGCGAAAAGTAACGATATTTTCATTGTATGTTTCAATAATATAAAATATGCACTTGACAAATGGGACAGAATAGCATACAATAATATTTGCACGTGACGGAGTATGGCGTAGCTTGGTAGCGCGCTCGGCTGGGGGCCGAGAGGTCGCAGGTTCAAATCCTGTTACTCCGACTTTTATATGAGAACTTATATTACATAATCTATTTTACGAAAGAAGTTGAAGGCTGCGGATGTGCGGCAAGGTGTAAGGTCGTAAGGGCACCGGAAAAGAAAAGTTCAACTTCTTTTTTGTTATAATGATTTTTCAATAGTCCGCAGACGGATGCGGAATCCTTTTTATCATGTTTCCCAAGCATATTACCATTTTTATGTTTGAAAATCAATAAGAAAAGAACGTGAAGTGCAAACAATTCGTAATTGCAGGAACGAATAACAGAATTTCATGTTGCAGCAGGAGGTGTGACGATGAAGAAACCGTTGCCGATAGGTGTGGAAAATTTTGAGGACATAGTAAAATCCGGTTACTATTATGTGGATAAAACGATGTTTATGAAAGAATTGCTGGATTTAAAAGGAAAGGTAAACCTATTCACCAGGCCCCGGCGTTTTGGGAAAACACTGAATCTGAGCATGCTCCGCTATTTTTTTGAGGATACCGGAGATGCCGGAAAGAATGCGGAAAATAAGGAGCTTTTTCGTGATTTAAAGATTATGAAGGCAGGCGAAGGGTATGTAGAACAAATGGGCAAGTACCCTGTGATAAATCTGACGCTGAAATCAGCAAAGCAGCCTGTCTTTGAATCGGCATATGGCAAGTTAAAATATGAAATTGCGGAAGAGTATAAGAGACATCTGGCCGTATTGGAAAGCACGAATATAAGCTCTGCTGACAAGGAATTGTTTCAAAGAATCGCAGACGGGGAAGCCGGATACGATAACTATACCGGCTCGCTGAAATTTTTAAGCAAATGTCTCTATCAGATGACCGGAAAAAGTACGGTTATTTTAATAGATGAATATGACGTTCCCCTGGAAAATGCGTATTTCAGAGGCTTCTATGAAGAAATGGTGAATTTTATTCGTTCGCTTTTTGAATCTGCTCTGAAAACGAATGATTATCTACAATTCGCGGTAATTACCGGATGCCTGCGGATATCAAAGGAAAGTATTTTTACCGGGCTGAACCATTTGAACATTATCTCTGTTCTCGACAAAAAATACAGCGAGCATTTCGGCTTTACGGAAACAGAAGTGTTGGAGCTTATGGCCTATTATAATGTGGACAACCGTTTTCCGATAATGAAGGAATGGTACAATGGATACCTGTTTGGAAATACAAAGGTTTACAATCCCTGGAGCGTCATTAAATTTTTATATGATTTGTATTCGGATGTCAATGCATTTCCCCGTCCCTATTGGATCAACACCAGCTCCAATGATATTATCAAGGAACTGATTGCCCGGGCAGACCGTGAAACAATGGGGCAGATAGAAACGCTTCTCAAGGGCGAGACATTGGATATCCAGGTACATGAGGAGATTACCTACGAGGATATGTATGGCAGCGGTGAAAATCTATGGAATTTTCTCTATTTTACGGGGTATCTTACAAAGTCAGGCGAATATTTTAAGGAATCCTCCATTTACTTGAGGGTGTGTATTCCCAACACGGAGGTGAAAACCATCTATCAGAATACAATTCTAAGATGGTTTAAGGAAAAAATAAAGAAAGAGGATTTCCGCGATTTGTACCGGGCGATGGAGGAAGGCGACGGGGAACGGATGCGGGATATTCTGAATGGGCAGCTGTTCCATACCATCAGCTTTTTTGACAGCGCGGAAAATTTCTATCATGGCTTTCTGACGGGAATTTTGAGCCAAAGTGAAAATTATCTGGTCAAATCCAACCGGGAAACATGGAACGGCCGCGCCGACATTATGGTGAAAAGCCCGTCTCTCAGAGGCCGCTCCTTTATTCTGGAGGTAAAGGTTTCCCATTGCATTGATGATCTGGAGGAGGATGCTCAAAAGGCTTTGGAACAGATCTATGAAAAGAGATATGAGGAGGAGTTGAGGACAGAGGGGTATCGAAAGATTGACTGCTATGGAATATCTTTTTACCGAAAGGACTGTGAAGTGCGTTTTGGAAAAGGTAATGCGGGAAAGGCGGGGAATTAGGAGAGAGAGCTTTTCTATGATAGCATAAAATTTATATGACCGATATAAAGCAGGAGAAGGACTGATTATCCTATCACTCTCCTGCTTTTTTATTTTTCAGAAAAAGATTGCGGATTTTTGATTTACGCGAAGTTTTTTACTTTGGGCGGAAGTGTTTTTAATCATTTCTTTCGTATTATATGTAACAAAGCTATAAAGCAAAGCCGTGAAATGATTCAATTGATATCTGTTGAAATCAGCTCGGCAGTCAGTGTAGAGTAAAAAGAATTAAAAATGTACTTCATAAGAAAGAGGTGCCTGTGTTGAATGACAAAAAAATAATTGCAGCCCTTATCAAAGGGGATGAAAAAATACTTGCATTTGTCATACGAAAATATTCCGGGCTTCTTTGGAAAATAGCAGCGTCCATTTTAATCAACGCGGCTTCCGCTCAGGAGGTGGAGGAATGTGTTGCGGATGTGTTTATTCATTTATGGCAGCATCCGGAAAAATATAACCCTGACCAGGGAAAGATTTCGTCCTGGCTTGCAGTTCTTACAAGATCAAAGGCGATTGACAGATACCGCCGGATCACTAAAATAAGGGAGCTTCCCATAGAAGAAATTGCGGCTGACAGTCTGGGGTATATGGAATGGGAGACTGTTGATGAGAAGAAGGAAAAACTGCTGTCCTGTATAGGGGAGTTGGATGAAAAGGAAAAGGATGTAATTATCCGAAGGTACTATTATGAGCAAAAGCCAGCGGAAATTGCGACGGCATTGGATATTCCAAAGAAGCAGGTGGAGAACCGTCTGTACCGGGTAAAGCGAAAGCTGCGAAGACTTATGGAGGCATAAAGCTGCGGGACTTCTGACTTATAACAGATGGAGCAGGATGGAAAGGAGGATGAATGAATGGAAAAGTTTAACAAAACACATCTTGAGAATATACAGAAAATCGTCTGCGAAAAATCCGGTGCGGCAGTTATGGCAGGCCCGATAGGAGGACATAGAAAGAAACGGCTTTTACTTCTGGCTGCCTGCTTTATGTGCTTTGCGGTGTTATCGGCTTTTGCATATACGAGATTCTCGGGCCTGAACGGAGATGAACTGAGCTTTGCACCCGCATATCTGGGGGACGGCCGGTTTGAAATAGTGGTTGTAAATCATTCTAACCGGGAATTAAAGCTCCAGAACAAGGTTAAGGTTATGCAGTGGTCAACCGGTGAAGACGTAAAAGGCGACAGCAAAAAAATCATTATTACCAATCAGACAATCCCGGCCCATTCCCAAGAAGTTGTTTCTCTTGATATATCAAAGGGCTACAATGTGAAGGCAATGGAGGAAGCTCTTCCTAAGGGAGACTGGTATTATTTTGTTTTTACCAATTACAATTTTGCCTTTGGACATGATTGGATGTGTTCCTTTGATTTTGAGACAAAGACTGTGGAGGAGGCACAAAAGGGGCTGGCTTTCCGGCAGGAGTACAATACGCGGAAGGAAGAGGCAGGGGATAGCGGTGCGGAAGAAGCCGGTTACGATATTACGGGCCTTATGGCGTCCGATTGGATCTGGCCCACGGAAAGTCAGAAGGTATCGGATTCCTATGAAGCTTCGGTAAATGAAACAGATTCGGAACGCACCATTCACATAGCCGGCAAAGCCGGGAATGAGGTCTATGCGGTTGCAGAGGGGACCGTAGTGGAGGTGGCATTTGACAGTGCCTGCGGAAATTATATTGTATTGGATTTGGGAAATGGCGTTATGGTGAAGTATGGGTATTTAAAGAAAATAAGAGTAACGGAGCAGGAAGAGGTCCGGCAGGGGCAGGTGATTGGAACCCTGGGCCAGACCGGAATGGCTACGGGGCCAAATCTGATGTTTACGGTTATAACAAAATAGGGAACTTCGACAGATACGGAAATAGGTTTTATTCATACATGGCCGGGATTTTTCTATTGACAAAGACTTTCATAACTGCTATATTTTGAAACAGAGCAAAGGCGTTCAACACAGGAAGAAGAACGCCTTTTTTCATTGTCAGACGGTATGGCCCGGGAAGCCTGCGGCGTAGGGCTTAAGGTTTTAGAAGGAAACATTCTGCGGACAGGTGAATTTGCCAGAAGGATGGAGAGAAGGAGAGAAGATATGAGCCATTTTACAAAAAAAGATATCTTAAGACTGGTGGAAGAGGAGGATGTGGAGTTTATCCGCCTGCAGTTCACGGATTTGTACGGCAATCTGAAAAATGCGGCTATCACAGTAAGCCAGTTGGAACGGGTGCTGGACAACAACTATGTATTTGACGGCTCCTGTGTGGACGGATTTGTGGATGACAATGATACGGATATGTTTCTGTGTCCGGATTTGAATACCTTCGTTATTTTTCCCTGGAGGCCGCAGCAGGGAAAGGTTGCCCGCCTAATCTGCGATATTCAGCGGCCCGACGGTACGCCCTATGAGAGCGATCCGCGGTATATTCTGAAAAAAGTTCTGGAGGAAGCAAAGAGCATGGGCTATCAGTTTGATGTAGGGCCGGAATGTGAATTTTTCCTCTTCCACACGGATGACAACGGGGAGCCTACCACCTTCAGCCGCGAGCGGGCAGGCTACTGTGATATGAGTCCGATTGATCTGGGAGAAAATGCAAGACGCGATATGGTTATGACCCTGGAGGAAATGGATTTCGAGGTGGAATCTTCCTTCCACGAGGTAGCCTCCGCACAGCATGAGATTGATTTCCGCTATGATGAGGCTCTTTTGACGGCGGACCAGATTATGACCTTCAAGCTGGCGGTAAGGGCCATTGCCCGGCGGTTCGGTCTTCACGCAACCTTTATGCCAAAGCCCAGGACAGAGGAAAATGGCTCCGGTATGCACACCAATATGTCCCTGTCCAGGAACGGAAAGAATATTTTTCAGGATTCCAATGATCCCAATGGACTTAGTAAGGAGGCATACTACTTTATCGGCGGTATTATGAAGCATGCCAGAGGTATTACGGCCATTACCAATCCCCTTGTTAATTCTTATAAGCGTCTGTTTCCGGCACAGCAGGCATCGGGCTATATGGCTCCCGGCTATGTGGCCTGGTCAGCCGTGAACCGCGCCCAGCTTATCCGTATTCCGGCACAGAGGGGCGAAAATGTGCGTATTGAGCTTCGAAGTCCCGACCCGTCCTGCAATCCTTATCTGGCTCTGGCCGTGTGTCTGGCCGCCGGACTGGAGGGAATCCGTGAGCAGATACTTCCGCCGGAACCGGTGAATCAGAGCAGCCGGCGGATGACGGAGAAGGAGCGGGCAGAGAGAGGCATTGAAGTCCTTCCCAGGAATTTAGAGGAAGCTTTGCTGGCTATGGAGGCGGACGAGCTGGTGACAAAGGTGCTGGGAGAGAAGGTCAGCCGCAGCTATTGCGAGGCGAAGCGCAGAGAGTGGGAGGAATACTGTACGCAGGTATCGGCCTGGGAGATTGACAGCTATCTTTACCGGATTTAGACGGCGGTTAGGACTTTTTGTTATAGTATGGTACAGGGGGATGTACATGACAAATATTATTGTTTTGTTTCCAAAGGCGAAAGATGCCGGAAATGTACGCAGCCTCCTGGTGCGGCATGGATTTTTGGTGTCTTCGGTCTGCACAACAGGGGCGCAGGCGCTGGCACAGGCGAATGTTCTGGGTGACGGGATTCTGGTCTGCGGTTACAAATATCCAGATATGATTTATTCGGAGCTGCGAACGGCCTTGCCCTCTCATTTTGAGATGATTTTGGTTGCCTCGCAGCGTGTCTTAAGCGAATGTGGAGATCCCGACTTAATATGCATTACATTGCCCATTAAGGTGCGGGATTTGTTAAATACCATAGATCTTATGGCAGAGCAGATAGCCCGTCGGAAAAAACGCCTGCGGCAGAAGCCGAAGATCCGCTCGGAGGAGGAGAAAAGGATCCTTCTGGAGGCAAAAAGTCTTCTGATGGAGCGGAACCATATGAGTGAAGAGGAGGCACACCGTTATATACAGAAATGCAGTATGGACAGCGGGACGAATTTGATGGAAACGGCACGGATGGTGTTGAGCCTTATGAATTTTTAACTCATGTTACAAGATATGAACAGTAATATACAGCAAAGAGCACAAAGTGATTTGCAGGCACATGCGCTTGTGACCGGAAATTGATTTCAAAAAGATTTACATTCATGGAGGTGTACTTTGAGGGATATTACGGAACTGGAACAGTAATATACAGCAAAGTGCACAAATCGATATCCAGGCGCATGTATCAGCGACTGGATATCGATTTCATGGAGGTGTACTTTGAGGGATATTACGGAACTGGAATAAGAAGGAGACTAAGATGAAGTTTACGAAAATGCATGGAATCGGTAACGATTATGTTTATGTGGACTGTACGAAGGAACCCTTAAAGAATCCGGAGGAAACAGCCCGCCTGGTAAGCGACCGGCACAAAGGAATCGGGGGAGACGGTCTGATTTTGATTCATCCGTCCGAAGAAGCAGATTTTGAGATGGCGATGTACAATGCGGACGGTTCCTACGGGAAAATGTGCGGAAACGGAATCCGCTGTGTGGCAAAATACGTATACGATCACGGCTTAACAGAAAAGACAGATCTGCGGATTATTTCCGGAGGAGCTGTCAAGTATCTGAAGCTGACCGTAGAGAACGGCAAGGTATCACAAGTAAGGGTAAATATGGGCGAACCGATTTTATGGCCTTCTCTTATTCCGGTGAAAGGGGAAGGAGAACGGCTTGTGGCGGAGCCGATTGCCGTTGACGGCCAGAACTACGAAATGACCTGTGTTTCGATGGGAAATCCCCATGCAGTTGTATTTTTGGAGGATATAAAGAGCCTGAAGCTGGAGGAATTGGGAGTGAAGTTCGAGACACATGAACGATTTCCGGATCGGGTGAATACGGAGTTTGTGCGTATCATTGATAAAGAAACCTTGGAAATGCGTGTGTGGGAGCGAGGCTCCGGGGAGACTATGGCCTGTGGGACAGGGGCTTGTGCGGTAGCTGTGGCTGCGGCTCTTAATGGTTTTGCCCAACGAAGCGTTACAGTTCGTTTGTTGGGAGGCGATCTGCGGATTGACTGGAGCGAGGAAGATAACTGCGTATATATGACCGGCCCTGCGGCTGAGGTGTTCCAAGGTGAGTTAGACATGGAGATGCTGCGGAATCAGAGATAAGACCGTGAAATGTGGTAAAGGTTTTTGGAGCAAGTTTATACCAGAGCAACGTAGGAATAAATGATAAATATATTGTACGTAAGGCCCTGACAGAATACTGGTTCTTTCTTAACTTTGGATATTTTTGTATCAGTCAGTATTTCAGATTTTGCTGTAAATATAATGTTCCGGCAAAACTGAATTTGACAGTGTATCCAAACATGAGAAAGAACCAGAATATGTCCGGGCCTTTTCAGCTATTTATTCCAGGGGACCACGAACAAATAGTGCATGGCCAGATTGCTTTCTTGATTGTTGAAACACAGTAAATATTTGTAAAAAGTTATTGTATTTTTTTGGAAATATGTTATACTAAATACGTTATAAAAACTGGTAAAATACTGGTTTTAAGGATTTCATAGGAAAACAATTCCGTTTTCCCATTCCCATAATAACAAAAAAGAATTTAAAGAGAGTGTGATGCCTATGAATGCCTTTTTACGGTCTTGCAGGATAAACAGGAAAACCGTATAATGAAAGGAGAACAAATT
>OFFP01001100.1_pt1 | contig 19754 bp, 16 predicted proteins | sample 1521431 | NCBI WGS metagenome assembly OFFP01 (sample SAMEA3504104, study PRJEB24116) | mouse gut metagenome | biome: mouse gut; feature: mouse-associated habitat; material: faeces | place: Denmark | collected 2011
AAGGCTTGGTGATATAGTCGTCCCCTCCGGCCCGCAGGCCGTTGACCTTATCCTGTTCTGTGATCCGCGCCGTCAGGAACAGGATAGGGCAGACGATATGATTCCGAATGACCTTGCACAGCTCCAGCCCGTCCATCCCCGGCATATTGATGTCCAGAAGAATAAGATTCGGCTTTGTATTCAGCTTTGCCAGGGCTTCATCGCTGCTGCCCGCAACAGAAACCATGTAGCCGTGATCCTGCAAATGGGCGGAAAGCAGTTCGGTCAGGATTGGTTCGTCATCCACGATCAAAATTCGATACGCCATGTGGACACCTCCAGTCTTTTTCATCCTATAGGGAGAAAGTCAAAATTCCGTCAAGAACAAAACGCAATGGAATATTTCAAATTATACACTGTGGATAGGCGAGTATCAATCGGGGTTTGACCCCCGGCAGTTCCTTCGGCTGAACACCAATGAGGAGGACCGGTGGGAGTGGTCTCTAAGCAAAATGAAAGTGGCTCCCAAACCGCTTAAAACAGAGGTTTTGAGAGCCACTTTCGTGGTGCCGGTAGTCGGACTCGAACCGACAAGGTTATGCACCGCTTGATTTTGAGTCAAGTGCGTTTGCCAATTTCGCCATACCGGCAGATGGTAAAGACTGCGCTGCCTGTGCTCTGGGTATTTAGTATACTATACTTTCCCGCAAAATGCAAGAGGCACCGGCGTGCCCCGGCGTGCCGCCGGAGTCTCGCCCTACCCGGCCCTAAGGGGCCTTAACTCTCCGGAGGGCGAAAGCCACTGCCTGGAGATTAGGGCGGCGGGTCTTTTATCGAAACAACAAAAACCGTGTAGAACTCCAGGCACTCATTCTACGCCCTGTGCAAAGGTTAAGCCCCCGCAGGGGGCGGGTACTGCGCCCAGCCCTAACGGCCCGCTTTGCGTCCCTTCGGGCACGTCTGCTTCGCAGAAGGCGCGTTTCGGAGCGCAACCGAGCAAAGCGAGGCTCTTAGCGCGGAGATGGAGTGACACCGGCGGCACGCCGGTGGAAAAGGAGGAGCGATATGAAGAAAAAAGGGTACTCCGCCAAAAAATATTGGCTCCTTCTGCCTCTGTGGTTTCTTTTCCTTTTCCTCGCCGCCAGCACATTGGAGCCAAAGACAGCATTCCCGGCAATCGCAGTTTTCCTTCTGCTGTATGCCTTGCTGTTGGCCCTTCTGCATGTTTACCAATGGTATCAGATCGATGGTTATTTACAAAAGCATTACCCCTGGGAGGCAAAACAGCACCGAAGTGATTCTTTTCCCAGAACAGAAAAGGATTTGATTTTCTCCTTCTCCCCAGAGGGGGATGAGGAGTGGAAGGCCCTCAAATCCTTTTACAAGGAGTTTCTTTTGACGATGATTGTTTCCCTTGGAGCGGCGTTTTTCTCCTCCGCCTTGTATCTCATCATAGTTTCACTTTAAGATGAATTTCCCCAGCCCCAGGGCAGAAATTCCTTCCCACTCTCCCCCCGGAAGGGGAGCGAAAGCATCCAGGAAGCCGCATCCTTCGGGGCAGCCTCTTGGATAGCAGCAGGATGCTTTTTCCCGCCGGATATGGTGTAAAGGGGAAGAAAAGAATTCTGTAAAGGGGTTTTCCTTTTCAGAAAAAACCTCTATTTTTGCCCTTTTCGACGGTTAATTTTACTCCAAAATCTTGCCCAAAATATCCCCCGCCGGATTGGTATACTGGCGGTCCGCCCCTCTTTTTGAGGGTTAATTAAGAAAAAAAGAAGCGTAAACCCGCACAGAAAGTGGATTTAAACGCTGTAAATGGATATACCTTGTCAGCATTAAAATGTGTTAAAAGAAAGGAACTGCCACTATGCCCTTTGACGGAGGATTTCTCCACAAAATTACCCAGGAAATCGGCGCCCTGGCCGGAGCCCGGATTGATAAAATCAGCCAGCCGGGACGGGAACTGGTGATGCTCACCCTGCGGGGGAACGGCGCCAACCGGAAGCTGCTTCTTTCCGCCGACGCCACCGCCCCCAAGGTCCACTTCACTACCCAGAGCCTGGAAAACCCCAAAGCCGCCCCCATGTTCTGTATGCTGCTGCGCAAGCACTTCACCGGGGCCCGGCTGCTGGAGCTCGCCCAGCCCTCCATGGAGCGGCTGCTGGACTTCCGGTTCGAGACCCTGGACGAGCTGGGCGACCGGGTGGAGCGGCGGCTGGTGCTGGAGTGCATCGGCCGCAAGTCCAACCTGATCATGCTGGACGGCGCGGGCCGGATCACCGACTGTATGCGCCGGGCGGAGGTTGACCTGTCCGCCAAGCGGCCCGTGATGCCTGGGCTGTTCTACGCCCCCCCGGAGCCTACCGGGCGGCTGGCCCCCGCCGCCATGGCTCCGGAGGAGCTGCGCTCCTTCGTCCTGGCCAACGCCCCCCAGGGGGACGGCCAGGACAAGTGGCTGCTGGACACCTTCAACGGCCTGTCCCCCCTCACCGCCCGGGAGCTGGTGTTCCAGGGAGAGGGCACCCGGGAGGGGCTGGCGGACCGCCTGGCCCAGCTCATGGAGCGCGTCAAGGCGGGGGACTTTACCCCCACCGTGCTCCTGCGGGAGGGCAGGCCCTTCGACTTCACCTTCCAGCCCATCCTGCAATACGGCCCCGCCGTGGAGCTGAAACGCTATCCCACCTTCTCCGCCCTGCTGGACGACTTCTACGAGCAGAAGGAGGCCCAGGAGCGGGTGAAGCAGCGGGGGCAGGACTTCATCCGCTCCGTCACCCAGGCCCGGAACCGCACGGCGAAAAAGATCGCCAACCAGGAGGCGGATCTGGCCCGCACCGCCGGCCGGGAGAAGCTGCGGCGGTACGGGGACATCATCACCACCAACTTCTACGCCATGTCCAGGGGCCAGTCCGTCCTCCGGGCCCAGGACTACTACGACCCGGCCTGCCCGGAGGTGGACATACCCCTGGATCCCCTCCTCACTCCCCAGCAGAACGCGGCCCGGTATTACAAGGATTACAAGAAGGCCCAGAAGGCGGAGGAGATGCTCACCCTCCAGATCGAGAAAAACCGGGGGGAGCTGGACTACCTGGACAGCGTGCTCCAGATGATCACCCTGTCCGAGGGGGACCGGGACCTCCAGGAGATCCGCCAGGAGCTGATGGACAACGGCTACCTGAAGCAGCACAGGCGGAAAATGACCGCCAAGGGGAAGCAGAAGATCGTCCACGCCAAGCCCCTGGAGTTCCGGTCCTCCGGGGGGCTGACCATCCTGGTGGGCAAGAACAACAGCCAGAACGACCGCCTCACCCACCGGGAGGCGGACAAGCGGGACCTGTGGCTCCACGCCCAGAAGCTCCACGGCTCCCACGTGATTCTGAAAACCGGGGGCCTGCCGCCGGACGAGCGGTCCCTCACCGAGGCGGCCATGCTGGCGGCCTGGTTCTCCCAGGGCCGGGACAGCGGGCAGGTCCCGGTGGACTACACCCCGGTGAAGGCGGTGAAGAAGCCCGCCGGGGCCAAGCCCGGATACGTGATCTACCACACCTACCAGACCCTGTACGTCACGCCTGACGAGGAAACGGTGCGGACGCTCCGGGGCCGGAAGAAGAATTGAGGAAACCGCTATGGCACATCAACTGACCACCCAGGAGCTGCGCCGCCGGACCCTGGCCTTTCTCCAGCTGCGGGCCAGGGAGATCCCGGCGGGTATGCCCGACCCCTCCGCCGATCTCACCCTGCTGGACTGCGACGGGCTGTCCGGCTCCCTGACCCTGGGCTACGCCACCAAGCCCTGGATGGCAAACGTCTGGGGGGTGGTCCACGGCGGCGTCACCGCCGCCCTGGTGGACAGCTGCATGGGCATCACCTGCGGCATCCAGTGCGGCCTGATCACCCCCACCATCTCCATGACAATAAACTACGCCCGCCCGGTGCCCCTGGACGCCTCCATCGTGGTGCGCACCCGCACGGTCCGCTGCGGGGCCACCGCGGGGCACATCGAGGCGGAGGTCTACCCCGCGGGACAGCCGGAAACGCTGCTGGTCACCGCCAGCGGGGCCTACAGCACCAAGCCCAACAGCCTGTCCGGGGGCCGCGCCCCCTGGGAGGAGGAACCCGCGCCGTGATATTCGGAACACACATCAATAAATATTACGTCAAATACGCCGGATGGCTGCTGCTGGGGCTGGCCGCCCTGGTGCTGGTGGACTATATCCAGCTCATCATCCCCAACCTGTACCAGCAGGTGATCAACGGCGTAAACCTGGGCTGGGTGGAGGTGGACGGACAGCGGCTCCCCTTCGACCTGGACTTCCTGCTGGACCGGATCTGCCTGCCCATGGTGTGGATCATCATCGCCATGGTGGTGGGCCGCTTTTTGTGGCGGATCTGCATCTTCGGCGCGGCCATCAAGGTGGAGACCGGCCTGCGGAACGAGATGTTCGACCACGCCAAGGACCTGTCCCGGCAGTTCTACCAGGAGAACAAGGTGGGCGGCCTCATGAGCCTGTTCACCAACGACCTGGAGACGGTGCAGGACTGCTACGGCTCCGGCTTCCTCATGTTCTTCGACGCGCTGCTGCTGGGAGGCCTGTCGGTGATCAAGATGTGGGGCATGGACCCGGTGATGACCGGGCTGTCCATGATCCCCATGGCCCTGCTGCTGGCGTCCAGCGCGGTGGTGGGCAAATACATGATGAAGAAGTGGGACATCCGGCAGGAGGCCTTTTCCCAGCTGTCCGACTTCTCCCAGGAGAGCTTTTCCGGCATTGCCGTCATCAAGGCCTTCGTGAAGGAGGCCAAGGAGCTGCTGGCCTTCCAGCGGCTCAACCGGGAGAACGAGCGGGCCAACGTGGACTTCACCCGGGCGTCGGTGCTGCTGCGGATTCTGGTGACCCTGTTTGTGGAGTCGGTGATCTGCATCATCCTGGGCTACGGCGGCTGGCTGGTGTGGCGGGGGGACTTCAACGCCGGGGAGCTGATGGAGTTCATCGGCTACTTCACCTCCATCGTCTGGCCCATCATGGCCATCTCCGAGCTCATCGACATGACCAGCCGGGGCCGGGCCTCCCTGAAGCGGATCTCCGCCCTGCTGGACGCCCCCCGGGACGTGGCCGACCGCCCGGACGTGCGGCCCCTGGGGGAGGTGCGGGGGGACGTGGAGTTCCGGCACCTCACCTTCCGCTACCCCGACGGGGAGTTCGACGCCCTGCGGGACGTGTCCTTTACCATCCGGGCGGGCCAGCGGGTGGGCATCGTGGGCCGCACCGGGTCTGGCAAGACCACGGTGGTAGACCTGATCCTGCGCACCTGCAACGTGCCCGACGGGTCGCTGTTCATCGACGGCCATGACGTGAACACCGTCCCCATCCGGGACGTGCGCCGGGCCGCCGCCTACGTGCCCCAGGACAATTTCCTGTTCAGCGACACCATCGCCCGGAACATCGACTTCACCGAGTCCGTCCCCGACCGGGAGCGGGTGTCCATCGCGGCCTCCCTGGCGGACGTGGACAGCGACGTGAAGGACTTCCCCCTGGGGTACGACACCGTACTGGGGGAGCGGGGCGTCACCGTGTCCGGCGGGCAGAAGCAGCGCATCTCCATCGCCCGGGCCCTGATGAAAAACGCCCCCATCCTGATCCTGGACGACTCCGTCTCCGCCGTGGACACCCAGACCGAGCGGGCCATCCTGGACAACCTGGCCCACACCCGGCAGGGCCGCACCACCATCCTCATCGCCCACCGCATCTCCACCGTGGAGGGGATGGACCAGATCATCTTCCTGGAGGACGGGGCGGTCACCGCCGCGGGCACCCACCAGGAGCTGTGCGAAGCCTGCCCCGCCTACCGCCGGATGGTGGAGCTGCAAAAATTAGAGGAGGAGGGGGCCCGCCATAATGCGTGAATACTTTCCCATCCTCTTTGTGGGGGCGGTGGCGGGGGTGTTCTCCCTCATCTTCCTGCTGGCCTGGCTGCGGGAGCTGCGCACCAAAACCGCCCCGGACTTTGACCGGAACATCCCCGACGGGGAGATCGTCCGGCGGCTGCTGAAGTACGCCCTGCCCTACAAGAAGGAGTTCGCCCTGGTGCTGGCGGTGATGCTGGCCTCCATCGCCTACGAGCTGGCCTCCCCGCTGATCATGGGCCGGGTGGAGGAGCTGATCAAGGACCGCTTCGAGCCCTCCGTCCTGCTGCGCTGGATCGCGCTGTACGCCTGTATGCTCCTTGTGTCCATGGCCTGCACCTATCTCCAGTCCATCCTCCTGCAAAAGACGGGGCAGAAGATCCTCTCCGCCCTGCGGCAGGACCTGTTTACCCACATCGAGTCCCTGTCCCACGACCAGCTCAACAAGATCCCCGTGGGCAAGCTGGTGACCCGGGTCGCCAACGACACCAACGCCATCTCCATGGTCTTCACCAACGTGCTGGTGAACATGGCCCGGAACGCCTTCATCGTGCTGGGGGTGCTGGGGGCCATGCTGCTGCTGAACTACGCGCTGACGCTGATGATCCTGTGCTTCGTCCCCTTCCTGGTGCTGTTCACCGTCATCTTCCGCAAGTTCACCCGGAAGGTCCACCGGGTGGTGAAGGACCGCACCACCGATCTGAACACCTTCCTGTCGGAAAACCTGTCCGGCATCAAGATCACCCAGATCTTCAACCAGGAGGAGCGGAAGCTGGGGGACTTCCTGTCCAAGAGCGACGCCCTGAAAAAGGCCAAGCAGAACCAGATCTTCGTGTTCGGCATCTTCCGCCCCATGGTGTATATGCTGTACGTGTCCTCCATCCTCTGCCTGTTCTACCTGGGGGGCAAGGGCTATATCCAGGACACCGTGTTCCTGGGCCAGGTGATGACCAGCGGCACCATCGTCTCCTTTTATATGTATATCTCCAAGTTCTTCAACCCCATCCAGACCCTGGCGGAGCAGTTCAATATGCTCCAGTCCGCCTTCGCCTCGGCGGAGAAGATCTTCTCCGTCTTTGACCTGGAGCCGGAGGTGGTGGACGCCCCCGACGCGGTGGAGCTGGACCACATCCGGGGGGAGATCGAGTTTGAGGACGTGTGGTTCGCCTACGAGCCGGGGGAATGGGTGCTCAAGGGCGTCTCCTTCCACGTGGACGCCCGGCAGACCGCCGCCTTCGTGGGGGCCACCGGGTCGGGCAAAACCACCATCCTGTCCCTCCTCTGCCGGAACTACGACATTCAGAAGGGCCGCATTTTGATCGACGGCCGGGACATCCGCACCATCAAGCTCTCCTCCCTGCGGCGGCAGTTCGGCCAGATGCTCCAGGACGTGTTCCTGTTCTCCGGCACCATCCGCAGCAATATCGTCCTCCGGGAGGAGGGCTTCACCGACGAGGAGATCTGGTCCGCCTGCCAGTACGTCAACGCCGACGCCTTCATCGGACGGCTGGACAAGGGGCTGGACGAGGAGGTCCGGGAGCGGGGCGGGAACTTCTCCGCCGGACAGCGGCAGCTGTTGAGCTTTGTGCGCACCATCCTCCACAAGCCCGCCGTCATGATCCTGGACGAGGCCACCGCCAACATCGACACCGAGACGGAGCTGCTCATACAGGCCTCCCTGGAGAAGCTGCGCTCCATCGGCACCATGCTCATCGTGGCCCACCGCCTGTCCACCATCCAGCACGCCGACCAGATCATCGTGCTGTCCCACGGCGAGATCGTGGAGCGGGGCAGCCACCAGGAGCTGCTGGCAAAAAAGGGGCGGTACTACCAGCTCTACACCCTGCAATTCAACAAGGAGAAGCTGCTGGAGGCGTAACGCCCCCGGCGGTTTTTTTGCGGCAAAGCCTTTCCCCCACAGGGGGGAAGGCTTTTTGCGCTTGACAAACCCCATCTCCTATGCTACTATATTTTTAACAGTAGTAAAAAATATAGTAGAGAAAGGAGCACCCCATGAAAAAGGATTACATGACCCGGCTGGAGCGGGCCGTCCGGTGGCGGCTCCCGCCCCAGGAGGCGGAGGACGTCATCGCGGACTACCGGGAGATCGTAGGCAACCCGCCCCGGAGCGAGGAGGAGCTGCACCGGGAGGTGGGCGACCCGGAGCAGGCGGTGAAGCTGCTGACATCGCCGCTCAACGCCTACCGGGTGTGGCTGTTGGTGTTTGGCCTCATGGCGGCCTGCATCCTCATCCCCGGGGCCAGCCCCCACGGCCCCTTTTGGTGGCTCTGGGACGCCTGCTTTGGCGGTCCCTACGGCGGAGGCTGGGGAATTTTCCACATATTCAGCCACTGGGGGCCCATCCTGGCCGGGATCGGGCTGGTGGTCTCTCTGGTGTGGTTCCGCCGCCAGGGGCGGAAGGCGGAGCGGTTCCCCAAGGCCGTCAAGCTATGGCTGGCGGTCCTCACCGTATGGCTGGCGGTGGTCTTTCTAATTGCCTTGCTGGCCCTGCGGGACCCCCAGGGCTTCTTGGCCATGTGGGGCGAGGTGCCCCTGACCTATTTCGGCATCCCCATCATGGGCGGCATGATGGTGCCCCTGTCCACACAAATCCTCACTGGCGTTTTACAGCATGGCGGCACGCTTGTGGCCATCCTGGGGGTGTATGCCCTGGTGCGGGCCAGGACGGAGGACCGACGCTGGACGGCGGTGTATATCCTGGCCCTGGGGACCATGCTGGTGTCCATGGAGTTCCTGGCACTGTTCACAGCTTTGGACCCCACCACCGACTTCCTCTCGGTAGGCTGGTATCTGCCTGGCCTGGGCTGGTGCGCCGCCTGCGCCGCCGTGGGCTATGTGGGGGCAGGTGCATCCCTATGCTGAAAAAGGATCTGGTGGAGCTGGCCCTCCTGCGCCTGCTCGCCAAGGGCGACCAATACGGCTACGACCTGCTGAAAAAGCTCCACGCCGTGTTCCCCGACATACAGGAGAGCGCGATCTATGCCCAGCTCCGGGGCCTGTGCCGGGAGGGGTGCTTGGAGCAGTACCAGGGGGACACCTCGGCGGGCCCCGCCCGGAAATACTACCGCCTCACGGGCAGCGGCACGGCCCGGTACGCCGCGCTGCTGGAGCAGTGGCACGCCCTCCGGGACGCCCTGGAGGAGCTTTGAGGACGGCAGACACGCAAAACAGCCCCGCCGGCTCACGGCGGGGCTGTCCCATGTACGGCTTTACCAGTTGTCCTTCTCCTCGGCGTAGAGGGAGGGCAGGATGGCGGCCAGATGGCCGAACTCCTTCAAGTTGTGGGCGAACAGGCCCATGGGGGCCTCCTTGGGCACCTGAACTCCGTCGGGCAGCAGCTTCACCACCTGGCCGTTCACCAGCCCGTAGCCGATCCAGAAGCGGCTGCGCAGCTCCACGCCGCCCTCGATCTCCCGGACCATGTGGGTCATGATGGCGGCCACCCCCTGGCCGGGGACAGGCCCGTGGCCGTTGGCGCACTGCATGGCGGCGCAGGCGGGAGTGCCCACCTTGTCCTCGTCATAGCCCAGCACGTGGGGGTACTGGAAGTTCAGCACCAGCTCGTCGGGGCCGGGGCCGATGTCCTCCAGCACGAAGTGGACGGTGCCCCAGTTCTTCTCCCGCATGGGGACGCCGGGGTCCTTGATCCGATCCGGGTTCTGCTGGCGGGCGTAGAAATGGTCCTCCGGATCCCAGATCCGGTAACGCATATCCTCCAGGCCGTGCCACGCGAACCACCAGTTGAACATCTCCGGGGTCACGCCGGGCATGGGGGTCAGGTTGGCCAGATAGCCCGTGCCGTTTTCCATAACGCACCAGCCCACCTCGCAGTCCAGATAGCCGGGGTTGAGCAGGTCGTTGCGCCGCTCGATGGGCAGGGCCAGCTTGGGGTCGATGGGTCCGGCCTGCAAAACAGCCAGCTTCTCCGGTGGGATGGGGGTGATGGGCAGGTCGTAGTATTTGGCGTAGGACAAGGCCCGTTCCTCGGGCTTCAGCTGGGGTCTGGCGGGCATGGGGATTCCTCCTTCACAGATTCGGTGGCCCTATCATACCATATTGGCCCGGCTTTTGCATAGCGTTTTGGGAAAATTTCATAAAAATCTCTGCCTGGGACGGGGAAAATGTCAAATTTTTCCCAAAATTCCCGTGAAAATAAAAACACTTGACTACCCGGCCTTCTTTCTATAAAATGTGGGGGATCACAAATAAACGCAGGAGGTAGTCTGTTATGAATGCCAAGGTATATTTCACCCGCCAGCTCACCCCGGAGGCCCTGCTCCGGCTGTACGCCGCCCTGGGCGTGAAGCTGGAGGGCAAGGTGGCGGTGAAGCTCCACTCCGGCGAGCCGGGGAACCAGAACTTCATCCGCCCCGACCTGATGAAGCCCATGATCCAGGCGGTGGACGGCACCATCGTGGAGTGCAACACCGCCTACGACGGGGGCCGGAACACCACCGCCGCCCACTGGGAGACCATGAAGCAGCACGGCTGGTCGGACGCCGCCCCGGTGGACATCCTGGACGGGGACGGGGACATGGAGCTGGCCATCCCGGCCGGCAAGGTGATCCAGAAGAACTATGTGGGCGTGAACCTGAAGAACTACGACTCCCTGCTGGTGCTGTCCCACTTCAAGGGCCACCCCATGGGGGGCTTCGGCGGCGCGCTGAAGAACATCTCCATCGGCATCGCCTCCTCCCGGGGCAAGCAGTATATCCACGGGGCCGGGGACATGGACAAGTTCTGGGACGCGGAGCACGACTCCTTCCTGGAGGCCATGGCGGATGCGGCCTGGTCCGTCCATGACCATTTCAAGGGGAAGGCCGCCTATCTGAACATCATGAAGAATATGTCGGTGGACTGCGACTGCTGCGCCGTGGCCGCGGACCCCAAGATCGGGGACATCGGCATCCTGGCCTCCCTGGACCCGGTGGCCCTGGATCAGGCCTGCCTGGATCTGGTGTACGCCTCCGATGATCCCGGCAAGGCGGATCTCATTGAGCGGATCGAGTCCCTCCACGGCGTCCATACCGTGGAAGCCGCCGCGGATCTGGGCATCGGCACACGGGAGTATGAGCTGATCACCCTGGACTGAGGCAAGCCCCGGCGCATAGAAACGCGGCCCCTGGTTTTTCGCCGGAGGCCGCGCTTTCCAATTCATGGCGGCAGATCTGCACTTTCGCCCAGACAAAAACTTGTTCCTGCGCTCCCTGCGTTCAGAAGCCGCCCCCTTGACAGAAATGCCTGGTTTGTTATACTGTTAACTGAATGGATTCCAACTGGGAGGGACGTGGAGATATGGCAAAGGAAAAGGCGGTGCGGCTGCTGGATGTGGCCCGCCGGGCGGGAGTGGGCGTGGGAACGGCCTCACGGGTACTGAACAACGAATCCAGCGTGAGCGAGGAACGGCGGCGCAGGGTGCTGAAAGCCATTGAGGAGCTGGATTACCGCCCCAACGCCATCGCCCGGAGCTTGAAGGTAAGCCGTACCAAGACGCTGGGCGTCATCATCCCCGATGTCTCCAACGAGTTTTACTCCGAGATTGTCCGGGGGGCGGAGGACGCCGCCCGGGGAGAACACTATAACATCCTCCTGTGCAGTACCGACGGCCGGTCGGAAAAAGAGGGGCACGCGGTGGCAATGCTCAGTGAAAAGCTGGTGGACGGTATCATTATGCTGTCCTATGATCTCAGCGGGGAGCTTCTGAGCAGTCTCCACGAGGCCGACATTCCCGTGGCCCTCATCTCCACCCTGCTGGAGGAGGACGCCTTCATCACCGTAAACATCTCCAACCTTGAGGCGTCCCAGCAGGCCGTGGAGTATCTGCTGGGGTTGGGACACCGGCGGATAGCCATGATTGCCGGTCCCGAGCATGACCGGGACGGCGGCGAAAACCGCCTGTCCGGCTACCGGGCGGCACTGGAGGGAAGCGGAATCGGCTATGATCCCCTGCTGGTGGAGCGCAGTGGGGGTTATACCTATGAGATGGGCTGCCGCTGTATGCGCCGGCTGCTGGAGCGGGATACGGGGCTGACCGCCGTATTCGCCGCCTCCGACCACTTGGCTATGGGCTGCATTCGAGCTCTGTGGGACCAGGGGCTTCGGGTGCCTGAGGACGTGTCCGTCATGGGCTTTGACAACCTGTCCATCACCAACTATGCCGTCCCCCCTGTGACCACGGTGGATCAGCCGCGGTATGAGATGGGCCGGCTGTCGGCAGAGAAGATCTGCCAGATTCTGGATGGTCAAACAGTGGAGGCGCGGCATTTTGTGCTGGCCCATAGCATCGTACACCGCAGCTCCACAGCTGCCCCCCCAGCACAGTAAGACGAACTGGCTGGGGGGGATTCGTCATTTTATCTGAAATTTCTCAGAAATAATTGGCAAAACTCACCATTGACACAAAAGGGCTTTCCCTGTAATATAAAGCTATCAGGAAATAGAATCGATTCCAAATCCAGAGCAACCCGACCTATTGGCAGAGCCAAGAGCGGGAGATATTTTTTTCGGAGAAATGGAATCGATTCCAAATCGGCTGTGCCCTTTTTCGGGCCGGTGTTGAGACAAGAGGGGATACGCATGGACACAGAAGCAATACGGACAGTTTGGGATAGCCGGGAGGCTGTCTCCCTTCGGGCTGGGCAGTACGAGGCCCTGGTGGTGCCTTCCCTGGGTGCCAATGTGCTTCAACTGCTGTACCATGATCGGGAACAGGGCAGGACGCTGGACATATTGCGCACACCGGATCAAGCCCAGACCCTGCTGAACGACCCCTATGCCTACGGCATTCCGGTGCTGTTTCCCGCCAACCGCATCGCGGGGGGGTGCTTCACCCATGACGGCATCACCTACCGCTTCCCCCAAAACTACCCCAATGGAGTACATATTCACGGGGTGCTTCACGGCTACAACTGGCCGCTGGCGGAGGTTCACAGCAGCCCGAACGAGGCGGTAGCGGTGCTGGAGGCTTCCACCGACGATCCCCGTCTCCGGGAGAGCTTCCCCATTGACCTGACCATCCGTCTGGAGTGTATTTTGAGCCGGGATGGACTGCTTCAGCGGTTTATCCTGGACAACCGCAGCCCGGTCACCATGCCCTTTGGCGTGGCCTACCACACCGCCTTCCGGGTGCCCTTCACCCGGGGAGGCTCCGCCGGGGACGTGCGGCTGTGCCTCCCGCTGGCGGGACTTTGCGTGGACGACCCCAGGGACCGCCTGCCCTCGGGAGAGACGGCTCCGCTGTCGAATTACGAACGCACCTTCACCTCTCCGGAGGGCGGCGATCCGCTAAAGCACCCCCTGGACAGCCTGTATCGAGCCGGACCGGGTGGGGAGGCCGTACTGCGGGACATTCAGACGGGCCGGGAGGTGGTGTATACCGCCGACCCCAGCGACAAATACTGGATCATCTGGAATGGCCGAGAGCAGAAGGATTTTGTGGCGGTGGAGCCGCAGACCTGGCTGTCTAACGGAATTCACCTGCCGGATCCGGCTTCCCATGGGGTGCTGTATCTGCCCCCCAACAGCCGGTGGCAGTGCGAAAACAGAATTTACGTGCGGTAGCGGAGGGGAGGAGCCGTATGGGCGGAGCAATTTTGGAAATGCGGGGGATTGCCAAGGCATTTTCCTCCGTTTACGCACTGAAGAACGTGGACTTTACCCTGGAACAGGGCAGGGTTATGGCACTGGTGGGCGAAAATGGCGCGGGAAAATCCACCCTGATGCGGATTCTCACCGGGATCTACGACTATGACCAAGGGGAGATTTGCTATCACGGGAAGCCCATCCGCTTCCAGAACGCCATGGAATCCCGGGAGGCGGGCATCGCCATCATCCACCAGGAGTTTAACCTTTTTCCCAACCTGACGGCGGCGGAAAATATCTTTCTGGCAGACAAAAGCGTCCAACGCCGCGGTCTGGTGGATTGGGCCGCCCTAAACCGCAGGGCTCAGGAACTGGTGGACTCAATCGGCGGCACCTTCTCCGTACTGGAGCCGGTGCAGAACCTGACTGTTCAGAACCAACAGGTGGTGGAAATTGTCAAGGCCCTGGCCGCCAACGCGGAGATCCTTGTCATGGACGAGCCCACCTCCGCCCTTCCGGAGAGCGAGGTGCAGCACCTGTTTACCACCATCCGGGGGCTGAAGGAACGGGGGACGGCCATCGTCTACGTCTCCCACCGGCTCAACGAGATCTTTGAGATCTGCGATGACATCACCGTCCTCCGGGACGGGGTGACAGCCTTCCGCTCCCGGGTGGACGCCACCACCCCGGAGGAGATCGTGGCCCAGATGATCGGCCGGGAGATCCGGGATCTCTATCCCAAGGAGGAGGCCGCCATTGGCGGCGAGGTGTTTCGGGTGGAGGGACTGTCCGATGGAAACACGGTGAAGAATCTGTCCTTTTCCGTCCGCCGGGGGGAAATTCTGGGGCTCTACGGGCTGGTGGGTTCCGGGGCGACGGAGTGCCCCGAAACGCTGTTCGGCCTGGTCAAGCCCGCCGCCGGACACTTCTATATGAAGGGCCAGGAGATCCGCCTGGACAGCCCGGCGGCGGCAGTGGGACACAACATCGCGTACGTTCCGCCGGACCGTCACCGGCAGGGAATTATCCGGCAGCTCTCCATCCGCTTTAACCTGACCCTGTCGGTGATCCGCCGGCTGTGCCGGGGCGGCTTCATCCAGCGGGATCGGGAGCGCGCCCTGACGGCGGAGCATATGGAAAAGCTGCGGGTGAAGTGTGCCGGGGAGGAGCAAAAGGTGACCTACCTCTCCGGTGGCAACCAGCAGAAGGTGGTCATCGCCAAGTGGCTGGCGGCCGAGCCGGAGCTGTTGATCCTCAACGACCCCACCCGGGGGGTGGACGTGGGGGCCAAGGCGGAGATTTACGCACTGATCAGCAGCTTGGCCTGCGCGGGGCTGGCCATTGTCATCACCTCCTCCGAAATCGGGGAAATTTTGGGGATGTCCGACCGGATTCTGGTGCTGAACAACGGACGGGTGAGCCGGGAATTTGCCCGGGGCGAGGCGGATCAGCGTGCCCTGCTGTCCGCGGCTCTGGTAGACGGGGACGCCCCGCAGGGAGGTGGAGCAGATGAGACTTGACCGAAGGGATTCGCTTCTGCACAGTGCGCTGGGCCGGAAGGAGATGCCCATCATCCTGTTCACCGTGCTGGTGTACGCCGGCTTTTCGGTGATGGCACCGAACTTCAACACTCTGAACAATGCGGCAGTGATTGCCCAGCAGATCACCATCAACGGCATCGTGGCCCTGGGCATGACCATTGTGATCATGATCGGCGGCATGGACCTGTCGGTGGGCAGTCTGCTCTCCCTGTGCGGGGTGCTGGCGGGGATGATGGACAACGCCGGACTGCCCGTACCTGTGACAGTGGTACTCACCCTGCTGGCCGGCACGGCTCTGGGGGCGGTAAACGGCCTGCTCATCGTCAAGCTGCACATACCCGACATCATTGTGACCCTGGCTACCATGAATATCTTCCGGGGGATTGCGGTGATGATCACCCGCTCCCAGTGGATCACCGACTTCTCCAGCGGCTTCCTGCGCATCGGCTCGGGAAAAGGCGGCTTTTTCTCCGTTCCCATCCTGCTGTACGTGCTGCTGGCGGTGGTGTTCGCGGCGGGGCTGAAATGGCTTCCTTTCGGCCGCCTGCTCTATGCCGTGGGCGGCAACCGGGAGGCTGCGTCCCTCATGGGCCTGGACGTGGCCCGGGTGAAGGTAAGGGTTTATATGATCGACGGCTTTCTTCTGGGGCTGGCGGGGCTGCTGTTCGCCTCCATGTTCGGAAGTATCCAGGCCGCCACCGCCGCCACCAGTATGCAGTTCCAGACCATGGGATCGGCCCTCATCGGTGGGGCCAACATCTTCGGAGGAGGCGGCTCGGTGCTGGGCACCGTGTTTGGCACCATTCTGCTGGGCATGATTAAAAACGGGCTGGTGCAGATTCACGCCTCGGAATACTGGCTGGATTTCATTACCGGAACCGTTATTCTGCTGGCGTTGATGGTAAACCTCATCCAGATCCACCGGAAAAAAGGGGGCGTTTAGCATGGAACAGGCACAGACGGCGGGCACACGGATGCGGGCGGCCCTCCGGGGCCAGGGCCGGTATGTACTGCTGGCGGGCATTATCGCCGGGGAGTTTCTTCTTTTCGGCGTGGCCGCGCCCTATTTCCTGACGGTGGGAAACCTGTTTAACATTCTCCGCCAGGTGTCCGAAATCGGCATGATTTCCATCCCTCTGACCTTCCTCCTGCTGTCGGGGCACATGGATCTCTCGGTGGGCTCCATCGTGGGAGTGTGCGGCGTGAGCACCGGCATGATCCTTCGGGCGGGCGGCTCCATCCCCCTGGCCCTGCTGGCGGGAATCGCAGCGGGCACGGCGGTGGGCTTCCTCAACGGTCTGATCGTGGGCAAGCTGAAGATCCAGGCGGTAGTGGTCACCATCGGCACCCAGGTGCTGTTCCGGGGGCTGTGCTATATCCTCACCTCCGGCCGGGCGGTGAGCGGCTACCCCGCAGCCTTTTTCACTCTGGGCACCGGAGACGTGCTGGGTGTGCCTATCTCGGTGATCGTGCTGCTGGTGATGTACGCGGCGGCCTGGCTGGTGCTGGAGAAAAGCTGGTTTGGGCGGTATGTACTGGCCATCGGCAACAACCAGAACACCGCCCGGTATTCCGGTATCCGGGTGGACCGGATGAAAATCGCACTCTTTACCCTCTGCGGCGCGCTTACCGCAGTGGCCTCCGCCTTTCTCATCTCCCGCCTGTCCAGTGCCGAGGCCACCCTGGGCAGCGGCTATGAGCTGGACATCATCACCGCGGCCCTTATCGGAGGCATCGACATCAACGGAGGCAGCGGCAAGCTTCAGGGCACCTTTCTGGGCATCCTGATCATCGGGATTCTGCGCAACGGACTGAACATGATGGGGCTGTCCGTGATCTACCAGTCCATCATCCTGGGCGCACTGTTACTGGCTGCGGTGGCGGACCTTGGGGGAAAGCGTGCCAAGCCATAGGGTTTCGTCAGGCCGCTCAACCGGCGGGCTGTTCGGAATAAAGACACAACAACAGACGGATAAAAGGAGGATCTGAAATGAAAAAGCTGATTGCGATGATGTTGAGCCTCTGCCTGCTGTGCGGCCTTGTGGCCTGCAAGCCGGGCGGGGAAAAAACCAGCGACCCCCCCGGCGGAAACACCGGCGCGGGTACGGAAACCAAGAAAACATTTTTCCTCAGTCCCAAGATGGTGGGTGCCGCCTACTGGGAGGCAGCCAAAAGTGGTGCCATGCAGGCCGGCGAGGATCTGGGGGTAGAGGTGATCTGGAACGGTACCTCGGAGGTCGATGTGGCCAAGCAGATCAACATGATCACCGATATGCTTACCCGCAAGGTGGACGGCCTGGGCGTGGCCCCCAACGACGCCACCAGCGTCACCAACGTGTTCAACCAGGCCAAGGGCGCGGGCGTTCCCGTCGTCACCTTCGACTCCGACTCGGAGAATGCGGAGCGGGCCTACTGCATCCTGCCCGACACCGACGAGGCCATCGGCGAGGCTTTTCTGGCCGCGCTCATCAACCAGATGCCGGAGCCCAAGGGCAAGGTGGCTGTGATGATCGCCTCCCCCAGCGCGGCCAACATCATCGCCTGGAGGGATTCCGCCCTGGCAAAGATCGAAAAGGACTACCCCGACATTGAGATCGTGGGCGTGTATCCCTCCAATGATGACCAGCAGAAAGCCTATGAGAATGCCAAGAGCTTCATCCAGGCCAACCCGGATCTGTCCGGCATCCTGTGTCTGGCCGGGGCGGAAACCCCTGCGGCCTGCAAGGCGGTGAAGGAGGCTATCGACGCCGGCCAGCTCCAGCCGGGACAGGTGAAGGTGGGCGGCATGGGCATCCCCTCCCTGGTGCGGGAATACATCAAAGACGGCACCATGTCGGAGAGCGTCATGTGGAACCCAATGAGCATGGGCTACCTGGCTGTGTGGACACTGGATCAGCTCACCCAGGGCAATGAGATCAAGGACGGCATGGAGGTTCCCGGCGTCGGGACAATCAAGGTGGAGGGCGACCGGATCTACTGCGGTACCTTCCAGTTCACGGCGGATGACGTGGATAACTACCAGTTCTAACGAAGCGGCGCACGCCGCAGGGGCCGGCTGAGGCATCGCGTCAGCCGGCCCCTCAAAAACAGGAGGAGATCAGCGTGGAAACAATCATGGATAAATTCCGTCTGGACGGAAAAAAGGGCTTTGTCACCGGGGCAGCCCAGGGCATCGGCAGGGCCATCGCGCTCACGCTGGCCGGACAGGGAGCCACGGTGCTGGTGAATTACAATGGCTCCAGGCAGAGCGCCCTGGAGGTGGTGTCGCAGATCCAGGCGGCGGGCGGGGCGGCCCGGGCCATAGGCTGCGACGTGTCCGACTTCGGGGCCTGCGGCCGGATGGTGGAGGAAATCGTGGCGGACTACGGTCATGTAGATATCCTGGTGAACAATGCCGGGGTGACAAGGGACAATCTGGTGGCGCGCATGTCTGAGGAGGACTATGACCTTGTAATGGACATCAACCTGAAAGGCGCGTTCCACACCATCCGCCATCTGACCAGATATTTCCTGAAACAGAGAAAGGGCAAGATCGTCAACATCTCCTCCGTGTCCGGCGTGGCTGGAAATGCGGGCCAGGCCAACTACGCCGCGTCCAAGGCGGGGCTGATCGGGCTGACGAAGAGCGTGGCCAAGGAGCTGGCGGGCAGGAACATCTGCGTCAATGCCGTGGCGCCGGGCTTCATCGAGACGGAGATGACCCAGGCGCTGCCCCAGAAGGCAAGGGAAGCGGCCGTGGCCTCGATTCCCATGGGCAGGATGGGAAGCCCCCGGGACGTAGCCGAGCTGGTGGCCTTTTTGGCAGGGGACAGGTCGGACTATATCACCGGGCAGGTCATATGCGTGGACGGCGGAATAGTGTGAGGAGAAGTTTCAAGCGGTCCGAAGAAGGCCCGCCGAGGATTTCCGGATTCAGGGCATATTATCGTGATTTGGAGGGTATGGCATGAGGAGAAGAGTAGTAGTGACAGGGATGGGGGCCATCACCCCTATCGGCAATGGCGTGGAGAACTTCTGGCAGGGCATCCGGCAGGAGCGCATCGGCTTCGGGCCCATTACCAGGTTCGATGCCGGGGGCTATAAATGCAGCCTGGCGGCGGAGGTGAAGGACTTCGATCCGGAGCGCTATATGGACAAGAAGGCGGCCAGGCGCATGGAGCTTTTCTGCCAGTACGCGGTGGCGGCGGCAGGGGAGGCCCTGGCGGACGCGGCGCTGGACATGGAGAAGGAGGACGCCTACCGGGTGGGATGCTTTGTGGGCAGCGGCGTGGGCAGCCTGCAGGCCATGGAGCGGGAGTGCGGCAGGCTTTCCGAGAAAGGCCCCTCCAGGGTGGGCCCTCTGTTCGTGCCGCTGATGATATCCAACATGGCGGCGGGCAATGTGAGCATCGCCTACGGCCTGAAAGGCAAGAGCCTGAATGTGGCCACGGCCTGCGCCACGGGCACCAATTCCATCGGGGAGGCCTTCCGCTCCATCCAGTACGGGGAGACGGACGCCTGCGTGGCCGGGGGAACCGAGGCGGCGGTATGCCCGATCGGAATCGCCGGGTTTGCCGCGCTGAACGCTCTGTCCGCCAGCACGGATCCCCTGAGGTGCTCCATCCCCTTTGACAGGGACAGGAGCGGCTTCGTCATGGGCGAGGGCGCGGGCATCGTGGTGCTGGAGGAGCTGGAGCACGCAAGGAGGAGAGGCGCGCGGATCTACGCGGAGGTGCTGGGATACGGCTGCA
>OFFP01001101.1_pt1 | contig 19754 bp, 20 predicted proteins | sample 1521431 | NCBI WGS metagenome assembly OFFP01 (sample SAMEA3504104, study PRJEB24116) | mouse gut metagenome | biome: mouse gut; feature: mouse-associated habitat; material: faeces | place: Denmark | collected 2011
TCTGAATCCAGCACAATTGTAAACGGCCCGTCATTTACCAGGCTCACCTTCATATCCGCGCCAAATTTTCCTCTCTCCACAACCTTTGCAGACTCTTTGCATCTCGCAATAATATATTCATACATCTCTTCTGCCATCTCCGGTTTCCCTGCCCGGATAAAGCTTGGGCGATTCCCCTTTTTACAGTCCGCATACAAAGTAAACTGAGAAATAAGAAGCAGCCCTCCTCCAACAGAATCCAAAGACAGATTCGTCTTCCCCTGTTCATCCTCAAAAATCCGAAGTCCAAGCATCTTTTTTACCATCTTATCCGCTATCTCTTTCGTGTCAGAATCCGACACCCCAATCAGCACCAGAAAGCCTTTATCAATTGCCCCAAATACCTCTCCTTCTATCTTCACATCTGCCCTTGCCACACGCTGTATCACAAATCTCATTTCTTTACTCCGCCTATCTTATCCATAATATACTGTTCCACGTCATTCTTATCAATATTCAAAGAAATCGCCAGCTCTCCATACAGGTTGTCCTCCGCCGTCCGAAGATATCTCTCATCGCTTGCCGTTACCTTCTTACCCTTAGAAAGCCGAATCTTCTTTCTCTCATATAAGGTCTTAATTACCTTAACCCATTCTCTGGAATCACAGGTCTTAAACGCCTGCTAAATATCTCTTCTTTTCTCTTCTCATTGTCAATCTGAAGCATATCAATCTCTTTTATATGCCCGATTAATTCTTCTGCTTCTTCCTTGGAGATTACCGGGCGCATTACAACCTTCTCACTGTCTGCCGGAACATACAGTACCCCTCCCCTGGAATAAACCTTTGATAATGTGTAGTATTCTTTGTCACCGGATGCCTCTGTCAACTGTAATTTTCCTACGCTTTCTACTCTGCACACACCGTGCTGCCCACATACAATATACGTCCCTGTTTCGAACATCCCTATTCTCCTTTCCTCTAAAGCTTAACCTTCTTCTCTATCTGCTACTGTTCACCGGTAAATCTGAAAACAGTAATCGCTATACTAACTACCAGGGCATTCCTTACTGACACGCTCTAATGAAACCAGAAAAATCCGCCCGGCCTGTAATTCGGCGATGCGGATTTCCATTCCTACATATTATTGTAACAGAAATTTTATCTCTTTGTAAGATATTCTTTTAAATTTTTATACATTTTTTTCTTTGGCATCAAATTGTCAATTATTTTTTATTTTATCCGGAATCTGTGCAAGAATAATCGCCGCAAACATCATAGCGCAGCCAAAACCTTCCCTAACTGACAGACTCTGTCCCAGTATGACCCATCCGGCAAGCACAGAAATGCTTGATTCAAGACTGAGAATCAGGGATGCAATTGCAGGATTCATATTCTTCTGTCCGATAATTTGAAGCGTATATCCCACGCCGCTGGACATTACACCGGCATAGAGAATGGCTTTCATACTCTTTAATACCGCCGCCCAGGTAATCGTCTCAAAAGCAAATATAAAAGGCATCGACAATACTCCTACCACAAAAAACTGGATGCAGGACATTTTCACTCCATCCGTTCTTGGCGCAAAATAATCAATTACCAATATATGCACCGAAAAAATCAACGCACATAAAAATACATAAATATCTCCCTTTCCAATCGTAAATGCCTCTGTTATGCATAAAAAATATAATCCTGCAAGGGAAAGGATTACTGCCGCCCATACTTTCCATCCGATTCGTTTCTTAAGAAAAATCCCCAGCACTGGAACCAGCACAATATAAAACGCAGTGATAAATCCCGCCTTTCCTACTGTTGTATACTGAATCCCAATCTGCTGCAAACTGCTGGCAGCAAACAGGCACAGGCCGCAGCAGATTCCTCCGGTAATCAGCGCTCTCCTGCTTCCCTTCTGGGCGCCTTCCTCCGGATTATTTTCTCTCTGAATGCTTTTTTCCGTAACCTCTCCTCTTGTTCTCTCTGACCTGCGGCCAATTCTATCAAGCAGCATAATGCAGGGAATCAGGGCGATTCCTCCTACAAAATTGCGGATTCCGTTAAAGGAAAAAGGTCCCAGATAATCCATTCCCACACTTTGCGCTACAAAAGCTGTTCCCCAAATAAAAGCAGTCAAAAATAATATTAATCCATTTTTCATCTTCATATATTTATCCCTCTTCTTTCGTACGGTAGTGTCAAGTTAACTACCATATTTTTTTAACAAACCTTATTATTTCAAGGGTTTCACCACTTTTTCAAAGAAAAAAGCAATGACCTCCCTTTTTTGTGTCAATACTATTACCATCCCACAAACACTGAAAGGAAAATCATTGCTTATGGATATTATTACCTATTTACTCTTTCTCATTCAATCTCTTTACCAACAAAACTGCTGGCTGATTCATTTTATCTGCAGATATATCCCACTGAAACAGTGGGCTTTTGATGATTCCCATTCTCCAAAGTACCAGAAGTTTAAAATTGACGATCTCCCTCTTGTCACTGACTTCCGGCAGGACTGGACTTATCAAGATCTCATCCCTTACTTTGAAAAGCGTTATGGTAAGAAAATACGCCCTGTCAGCCGACGGTCAGAATGCGACATCCCTGATGACTGCTCCTGCCCCCGCTGCGATGCTCCAAAGCCTTTCCTTTATAAAAATAATGGTTCCAAAGGACAGCTTCTCTGCAAAGTCTGCAGCGCAAGGTTCTCACCCAATGAAAGCCGCTTCTCCTCTGTAAAACTACGCTGTCCCCACTGCGGCAATACCCTGGTCCCAAAGAAGGAGCGCAAACACTTTATCATCCATAAGTGCATCAATCCCAAATGTCCTTATTACCTCTACAACCTCAAAAAGGTAGATAAAGAAGATCTCAGGCAGGACTACGGCAAAAATAAATATAAACTCCACTATATCTACCGTGAGTTTACGATGGATTTTTTCAGCATGGATCTCAATACCCTGCCTAAAAATGCTTCATCCCTGAAATTCAGCAAGCATAATGCCCACGTAATGTCCTTGTGCCTGACCCTACACGTCAACCTTGGCCTCTCCCTTAGGAAAACCTCCCAGGCTCTCAGAGACCTGTACAACATCGGCATTTCCCACCAGCAGATCGCTAATTACTGCAAGGCCGCAGCTATCTGCGTGAAACCTTTTGTTGACCAATACCCCTACGAAAAAGGGCCTGTTTTTACTGCCGATGAAACCTATATCAAAATCCGTGGGATCAAATCCTATGTCTGGCTCATTATGAATGCCGCATCCCGATCCATCATTGGCTACCAGATCTCTGATAACCGTGGTGTCGGCCCCTGTATCCTCGCTATGCGTATGGCTTTCCGGGGACTTGCAAAACTGCCGGAAAACTTTAAGTTCATTGCTGACGGTTACAGCGCCTACCCGCTCGCTGCAATGGAATTTGTAAAAAAGCTGGGAAACGATTTTACATTCAAAATCACTCAGGTGATTGGACTTACCAACGACGATGCTGTTTCCAAAGAACACCGTCCCTACAAACAGATGATTGAACGGCTCAACCGTACTTATAAGGCATCTTACCGTCACACAAACGGCTTTGACCACATCGACGGTGCCAACTATGACCTTGCCCTCTGGGTCGCATACTATAACTTTCTCCGTCCGCATAAACACAAGAACTACAAAGTTCTTAACGAAGTAGAAATGCTGCGGGGCGCTGACAACATGCCTGGAAAATGGCAGCTTCTCATCTTCCTTGGCCAGCAGACCATCCTGAACCAGCAGAAAAACGGCGGCTCTGCGCCGGAGCGGAGCTGTTGTCAATAGAACCGTGGAATACCGCAGCCGCCGTCAGGCGGTGAGGATATGCCGCGAAAGTCTATTGACATAAGGCTCACGGATGATCCTGTCTGTCAGAAAAGGGGCCACTGCGCCCTTTTCTTGCCTTCCGGCGAGGATGGGTTCGGGCAAAGCCCGAAACCGGGTCAAGGGATTGGTCCCTTGTGGGTTCTTAGGGCAACGCCCTAAGCCCTCGGAGAGCTTTTCGGAGTCGATATCTACAGTTTTCAAGGTTCATTTGAGCCTGTTTTTTGCAGCTCAGTTTTTCATAAATTACTTGACACTACCGTCAGCTTTCCCGCCTCTACCTGTCGATGCCAACTGTAAATCGTAACTTTATATCAGAAGAATTATATGAATAACAAGCTCATCCTTGACGTACAGAAAACTGTACTCTATAATGTAAATATAGAAATTCGCGTTTGTATGTGGGAGGTATTTCATCATGTTAGCAGTAAATTATACAAATCTTCGGGATAATATGAAAACGTATATGGATAAGGTAACAGATGATTATGAGACTATGATCGTTTTAAGAAAAAATAACAAGAATGTCGTTATGATATCAGAAGAATCTTATAATAACCTTATGGAAAACATTTATGTCATGGGCAATAAAGAAAATTATGATTGGCTGATGAAAGGCAAAGCTCAGTTGGAGAATGGGCAATATTCTGTACATGAGTTATCCGAGGCAGAAGATAATGAATAAGGTGTTTGCAGATACTGGTTGGGAAGATTATCTTTATTGGCAGACAGAAGACCGTAAAACCTTAAAAAAGATCAATCAGTTAATAAATGATATTGCACGAAATGGTAATGATGGAATAGGGAAACCAGAACCATTAAGCGGAAATTTATCTGGATATTGGAGTAGGCGCATTAATGATAAAGATCGTTTGATCTACAAAATAGATGAAGATAACATATATATTCTGGCGTGTCGATATCATTATGGAGATAAATAGAATAGTGAAGATATTTAGATCGGTAGAACGCATTTGGAAATAAAAATCCAGATGCTTTTTTAATGACAGGAAAGGTAATATAGACTTTGAATCATCGTTTGATTGGATAGTACAGAATATTGTACAAAATATTGACGATATTATAAATAAGGAATATACTATATTCAAAGGAGTGTGATGATATGATAGCAACAAATTTTTCTAATGTGAGAAATAATTTTAAAGAAGTTTGCGATCGGGTTGTACATGACTCTGATATTGCGATAATTACTAGAAAAAATGATGAAAATGTTGTGCTTATGTCTCAGGCACAGTATGATAATCTGATGGAAAATCTTCATATAAGGGAGAGCAAAGCAAATTATGAGTGGCTAAAAGAGTCTATTAAGCAGGCTGAAGATGGGAAGCTCGTAGATTTCGATGCGGAGGATTAGTTCATGAATGTATCTTTCACGGAAAATGCCTGGGAGGATTATCTTTATTGGCAAAAGATGGACAAAAAGATTACCAAAAGAATCAATGAGTTGATCAAGGATATAAAGAGAAATCCATTTGAGGGATTAGGAAAACCAGAACCACTGAAATATGATCTTGCCGGAAAGTGGAGTAGAAGGATAACGGATGAACATAGATTGGTTTATCAAGCAGAAGGAAATAATTTGATAGTATTTACTTGTAGATATCATTATTGAGAGCAGGTTTTCTATGAAGAGATCTATAATAAAAGCAGGCGTCACATTTATCATCTTAGTTACGATCGTATTATCGGCAGTAGCCGTCCATAACCGAAGAGAAGCAAGAAGGGCGGATCAGCGAGGGCAGCCGGATGATCCGGAAGGTGATACAAAGGACATTCAGAGGAAGGAATCTGTGGAGGAAGAAAAGGAGATCGTCCGGGTGGAGGGCATCTCTTTTGACAGGGTCTCGCGACGGGAGATCAAGATCGTCTGGCAGGATCAAAAGAATCCTTATGTCTGTGAATATCTGGTCAAAAGGAGAATAGACGGGGAGTCTTCGTGGGAAGAGCTGGGAACCGTGGCTTCCGACGGGAGAGCGGAGGACAGAGAGTTGTCTTATGTGGATGTCTTAGAGACGGAGGCTCTCAAGCAGTATGAATATCGGGTAGATGTGAAGATCGCGGAAGAGGACAGGTATGAAGCCGGGGAAGGGGAGGCCATCGCAGCCAGTAATATCCTGATCTGTATGGATCCGGGGCATTATGCCGGGCAGAACGCGGTGAATGTAGACGGGATCCCGTATGCAGAAGGTGATTTTACACTGGAACTGGCATTGGAATTGAAAACGGTCCTGAAAGAATCCTACGGGATCACAGCATATCTGACCAGGGAATCCGGTTCTGTCAGTATCGGAGGATATACGGACGGCGGGCTGGACGGCGGACACATCAGCCTGCGGGGAGAATATGCAGAAGGAAGCGACCTCTTTCTTTCCCTTCACACGAACGCGAACCTTGAGGATGCGAACGGATATCCTACATACGCACAGCCTGTCGAGATCATGAAACCGATCATCATTCTGAATACGGCTGCATGTGAGAGTGATACGGCGCTGGCGGTTGGTAACGCGGTGGGAATCCGGCTTGCCAGGTCAAGCTATGAGTTAGGGATCGCCATGCAGGACAAGTTCCGAAGCGCCGCGCATGCGGAAGAGATCATCCAATGGACGGATGCATGGAACGACGGGGTGGAGGAGCCTGGTACTTTATGCCGCCGTCTGGGGGAGCATGGAGATTATTACGGCGTGTTAAGAGGCGCAGCCAATGTGGGAGTGCCGGGGATGATCATAGAGCATGGATTCCATACCGTGCCGAAGATGCGGGAAGCGGCGGTTGGCGGAGAATTAAAAGAACGATGGGCAAGAGCCGATGCGGAAGGGATCGCGGAAGGTTTCGGCTTAAAAATTTTTTCGGAGAGAATGGAGGAAGGAAGAGATGTTTTGTAGTAATTGCGGGCATGAGATCCCGGATGGAGCTAGGTTCTGTGAATATTGCGGTGTCCCGGTGATCGCAGACGGTGTTCCGAAAGAGCAGGAGCCTTCGCCGGATCATGGCGGAGAAATGGGAACAGGGAATGGGAATACACCCGGGATGGGAAAAGGACCGAAGATCGCAATGATCGGTGCGGCGGTGTTCCTGGCGCTTATACTGGCAGGAGGAGTCGCTTATGCAACGGTAGGGCTTAATATGCAGAAGAACAGGCTGACAGCTTCTATTGAGAAGTCCGAGATACCGGAGTATATGGAGCACAAGGATTCGGCTGTCCATGATTGGAATTCTCTTAGTTTCACGGATATTAAGGAGAAAAGAGAGGTCTTAGAAGACCTTAAGTCCATCCAGGAAGATGTGAAGGCATTCAGCCTGTGTACGGAGGACGTGAAGAAGCTCCAGGATGAGAAAGAGAAGTATCACATGGAAGACAGCGTATACGGAGACTATGAAGAGCTTCTTGAGGAATGCGGCGAGGCAGTGAAAGCCAAAGAAGCAGAAGAGGCGAGGGAGCTTCTGGAAGAGGCAAAGGAATCTCTTGAAGAACTGGTCGAAAGCAATGACTCTTACATAGACGGCGTAGTGGAGATGTATGAAGCGGCAGATCTGTCCGAGGCGGAAAAAAGTGAGACAGAGGCTTATGAGAAGCATATGGATAAGATCAAAGAACTGGCCGGCCAGGAAGAGAAGGATTACCAGGCGATCAAGGAAGAGTTTACGCAGATGGATGAAGCGATCTATCTGTATATTGATCCGAAGAATCCGCTTGATATCAGCGTCCAGCAGGTAGACGCGACAGAATTTCCCAAGGTAAAGCTCTATCTGAACGTGAAGGACGTAGGAACCGGGGAAGTGCCGGAGGATCTGGATAACGCCATGTTCTATATCAAGAAGGAGGATGCGAACGCACAATATGTGAAGCAGGTGATCTCGAATGTGAATCAGCTGAATGAGGAAGAGGCGCTTAAGATCGACATGGTCGCCGATGTCAGCGGAAGTATGGACGGGTCGCCGATCAATGAAGCGAAGCGCATCATGTGCAATTTCATCAACAGTGTGCAGTTTTCGGCAGGCGATATGGTGGAGCTGACTTCTTTTTCTACCGGGGTACGTCTGGAACAGGAATTCTGCAGCGACCCGAATCTTCTGATCAGCGAGATCAACGGCTTGTATACAGGAGACATGACCAGCCTGTACGACGCGTTATACACGTCGGTGGAACGGGTTGCGGCTCAGACCGGGGCAAGATGTGTGATCGCATTCACGGACGGGGATGATAATTACAGTAACTGTACGAAGGAAGATGTCATCAGTGTGGCGCAGAGGTATCATGTACCTGTCTTTATCATCGGGATCGGCTCCAGCGACTATGGAGATGCCGATTATATCGCACAGCAGACCGGAGGCGTGTATTACAATGTCAATGACGTGGTATCTATGGAGAGCATCTACGAGGAGATCTATCGGATGGAAAAAGAGATGTATCTGTTAGAGTTCGAAGATAATACCAATGCCGCGGTCACGGACGCTTCCAACATCGAGACTGGTTACCGCAGTGTAGAATACGGCGGGGAATGCAAGTACACTTACACACCGAATATCCTGATGAGCGTGGATGGAAGCGGTATATTTAGCGATGGTCCGGAAGCAGTAGTGGAGAAGTATCTGAAAGGGTTCGCAGATGCGGTGACGAATTCGGATTTCTCTTATATATCCGACTATCTGAAGCCGGGAAGCGCGATCTATCAAGAACAGGAGCAATATGTAACGAGAGATATTACGGCGCAGCTTAGTTCTTTTGAGATTGTTTCGGTGGATTACAGCAATCAGCAGAACTGTGTCGTTGTAACCAGGGAAACGTATTTTGTCCAGGTAGGAAACGAGCCGCTCCAGCTGATGACGCAGGAATGTAAATATGCGGTAGAAGAAAGCGGCGGAGAGTGGAAGATGACTGCGTTCGCAGATAAAGTAAAGGTTCTGTCAAGGATCAAACAATAAAAGAACGAGATACAGGCAGGAGGTGCGTGAAGCATCTCCTGTTTGCGTTTGGGCATCACGGATCCTTTCAAATTTTCAGGAATTTTGTCGGAATGACAGAATGTGTCGCTCTGATGAGTTACAATGTAATCGCAGCGCAGGATTCATATAAAAGCAAATGAGAAAGAAGGTGAGTAGGATATGGGGGACAAAGGGCTGATCCGCAATTTGTATATGAATATAATCGAACAGACGGACGGGATGGATGAGATCCAGCTGGAAATGAAAGAAGAATTGCTTGAATTGATCGAAGAAGACCAAAAGCAGATGGATGACGAGGAATTTAGAAAATACAGAGATAAGGTTTTTCGTATAGCGGCTTTGGGAGAGGAGCAAGGATTTGTGAGAGGATTCCGGTTTGCATTCCAATTATTTATAGAATGTATGAATGAGAAGGAGCCGTAGAGCATTTCGGAAAGCGGCTGTGGTGAAAGAGAGATGTACGGGAAATGAATCCGTACATCTCATAAAGACTTAAAAAATTCTACGAGAGCGGCCTGCTGGGACACGGTGAGGCGTCCCGCCTCTTTTAAAAGTTCTTTTTGCTGTGTAGTCAAGGTGAAATTATCCATTTCTGTGGAAAAGAACTGTGAAAGGGTGATGCCGAATGCGGAGCATATTTTTTCAAGGGACGGAATAGAAGGAATTGTATTTTTACGGTACCATGAAGAAATGGTGGATTGAGTTAATCCCGACTCTTCGGCAAGCTGGTATTCGGTCCAGTTTTTTAGTGTCCTGTAATAGGTAATACGTTCTAACACATCGATCATAAATATTTCACCACCCCAAATTATATATCGTTAATATTATTCGAAATATCGTTGCTTTTAAATGTTTTTTGTCGTATAATTTTAACGAAATTATTTTGACAGGATTTGACAATAAATATGTCAGAGTGACAAAATGATATCTTACAAAGGAGAGAAGACCGAATGGACAGTGAAGAAAAAAGCCGCCGCGTACTCGAAATATACGCGAAGCTGTCGGCGGGATGTGTGGTCAATAAAGCGGAAGAAGCGCAGAATTATGGCGTGAGTGAAAGATCGATCGAGCGTGATCTAAAGATCATCCGAACATTTTTAGAATGTGATGTTGAAAATACCGGAATATTGAATTCGGTTGAGTTTGACAAAGTGAAAAATGGATACAGATTAGTACAGGTTCATCAGTCAAAGCTGACAAACGGAGAAATTCTTGCTATTTGCAAGATCCTTTTGGACAGCAGGGCTTTCTTGAAAAATGAGATGGCTGATATTTTGGAAAAACTGATCTCCGGCTGTGTCCCCCAAAAAAACAAGAAGCTTGTTACGGATCTGATAAAAAATGAAGAATTTCATTATGTTGAGCTTCAGCATAAGACAAGCATTGTCGACATGTTGTGGGATATCGGACAAGCCATAAGAACGAACCGGTTTATTGAGATGGATTACGAACGGGTGAAAGATAAGGCGGTTGTAACACGAACCGTAAAGCCGGCAGCAGTCATGTTCTCGGAATATTATTTCTATCTTACGGCGTTCATTGACGACGAGGAAGTCAAAAAAGGGTTTGACGTGATCAACGATTCATTTCCGACAATATACCGAATAGACAGGATCAAGAAGCTTAAGGTACTTGATGAAAAATTCCATATTCCATATAGCAGCCGTTTTGAAGAGGGAGAATTCAGGAAACGGGTTCAGTTCATGTATGGAGGAAAGCTTCGCAAGGTCAGGTTCAAATATTCCGGAAATGATGTGGATTCCGTTCTGGACCGTCTTCCGACAGCAAAAATAACGCATGAAGAAGACGGCGTCTATACTCTGAGGGCAGAAGTATTTGGAAAAGGAATTGACATGTGGCTTAGAAGCCAGGGAGAGCTGATCTCAGAAATCGAATATTTGTGAGCGAGGGAGAAAGATGTTTGAAAAACTGAATTTCGATATGAAAAAAGTGTATCCAACGCTGGTCGTATCCACAATGAGCAGCGGTAAGTCAACACTCATCAATGCCTTGGTTGGAACAAGCCTGCTGCCAAGTATGAACAGGGCTTGCACGGCAAGGTCTTTGGCGATACTTGATAATGATATGAAGTCTCAGTTTGCGATCCATGCGGTGGACAGTGAGGGGAAATATTCGTATATTGAAAAAGCGTCGAAGAAGATCGTGGCAGATTTCAATAAGTCTAACGACGTATCCGAAATGATCATCGAAGGAGAGATCGAAGGAGTCAGGAACAGCAAGAAAGCGATGCTTTTGATCGATACGCCGGGAATCAATAACAGTATGGATCTGACGCATGAAATGGCTACGAACAAGGTGTTGAACGAGTATCCGGAAGGACTGATCTTGTATGTGATCAACGCGCAGCAGATCGGCACATATGACGACAGCGCCTTCCTGACAGTAATAGCGCAGAAGTTACGTGATAATCCCCGGTTTGATATATTATTTGTTATTAACAAAATGGATCTGATCGATCCGGAAAAGGAAAATCCCAAAGAATTTCGACGGAAAGGTTCTGGAGACGGGATTTGAAAAGATCGCGGCATTTCTCCGTGGTTGCAGATCTTATGACGCCAAGATGAGAAATGTTATTACGATCGTTGTGGAAGGGACGTCTGAGAAAGCGGCAGAAGAGAAGTACGATAAGAGCGTAGGGTTATACAAGATCAAGAAAGAGTGGAAAGCGAAAAATCTAGGAATTTAGATTTAGGAATATCTGAAAAACGGGAATTGACAAAAAATATAAAATAGAATATAATAAGTGTACTAATATAATTAGTACAGATAGTACGGTTGATCTGCAGGAAGGAGAAGCTATGATCGTCATTGACTATAGTGATAAACGCCCGATTTATGAGCAGATCGCGGAGCGTTACCGGATGCTGATCATAAACGGTATTATGGAGGCGGATGAGAGGCTCCCTTCGGTACGGACCCTAGCGGTAGAGTTATCGATCAATCCCAATACGATCCAGCGGGCATATACAGAGCTTGAGAGAGAAGGGTTCATCTATTCGATAAAGGGGCGGGGGAACTTTGTAAAAAGGGATGAAGCGCTGTTTCAGAGACGAAAGCAGCATCTTCTGGAAGAATTTGAAAAACAGGTATGTATCTGTTTCAGACAGGGGATTACAGAGGACGAGCTGTTGAGCGGAATGCGTAAAGCGTTAGAAAGGTGTCAGGGGTGAGGGTATGATCGAGGTACGGCAGGTCAGTAAGGCATTGGGAGAGATAGAGGCGGTCAGGGAGGTCAGCCTCAATATTCATCCGCAGAATGTGTTTGGTATGCTGGGGACGAACGGAGCGGGAAAGAGTACGCTGCTTCGTATGGTGGCAGGAGTATTGATGCCGGATAAGGGGGAGATCATCCTGGACGGCATGAGAGGATGGGATAACCCGGAGGCGAAGCAGCGGTGCTTTTATATCTCGGACGAACAGTTTTTCTATCCGAATGCCGCCGCACAGGATATGGATCGGTTCTACGGTAAGTATTATCCGGAGTTTGACTATGTAAGATATGGGGAGCTGCTGGAAAGATTTGAGATCGACGGAAAGAGAAAGATACGGACTTTTTCCAAAGGGATGAAGAAGCAGCTTTCCATGCTTCTGGGGATCTGTGCGAACGTACCGTATCTTCTCTGCGACGAGACTTTCGACGGTCTGGATCCGGTTATGAGGCAGGGAATCAAGAGTATATTCGCACAGGAGATAGACGAGAGGAACCTGACGCTTGTTATCGCCTCCCATAATCTGAGGGAACTTGAGGATATCTGCGATCACATAGGGATCCTGCACAGGGGCGGCGTGCTCTTAGAAAGAGAGGTTGCAGAGCTTAGGTGCGGCATACATAGGATCCAGTGCGTGCCGTCCGGGGATATGGGGGAATCGTTCTGTGAGATCTTTGATGTATTAAAGCTTGTGCGGAGAGGAAAGTTGGTTTCCATGACTGTGAGGGGCGGCGAAGAGGAGATCGCAAGGAAGATGGAGGAGCTGAAGCCTGTCTACTATGAGGTGCTGCCCCTGTCGTTAGAAGAGATATTCATCAGTGAAACGGAGGTGAGCGGATATGACGTCAAGAATCTCATTCAATAATCTGCGAAGGGAAAACATGAGACATCGTACCGGAGTGATACTATTGGCGGCGTTTTCTTTTTTGGTGTATTTGATATGGTATCTGATCTCGGCACAGAAGCTGAGCAGGGGATCTCACTATGACTCCGATGTAAGGAAAATCTGGCTTGCTCTGTCGGGACCGGGCATGCAGGCGGGGAGAGCCGTGATCGCGGCGGCAGTCCTTCTGGCAGTCAGCGGATTCCGTTATCTTCACTCGAAAAAAGAAGTTGATCTCTATCATTCACTGCCGTTGAAAAGAAGATCTCATTTGTATATCATCGTATCAAGTGATTTTATGATATTTACGGCACTTCTTATTCTGTTCTTGTGTCTTCAAAGTGCGATCGCAGCGGTTGCAGGTTATTTTTCGCGGGAGCTTTTTGCCGATACGCTCTGGTCGTTTGTCTGTTATCTTGCAGTCTTTGCGGCAACTTATCTTACTATGGCGCTTGCCATGATCCTGACCGGGCAGACGTTCGTGGGCATGATGGTGTTTGGCGTGATCGTGACCTATGCGCCGCTCATACTTCAGAATCTGTATACAATCCTGGCGGAGGTGTTTTTTAAGACTTATTATGCAGATATAAAGAAGGGGATGTTTCTGACGTATTGTTCTCCCATAGGGCTTGCGAGAAAACTATTGAACGATATCTTTGAAACAGACGCTGTATTATGGACCTGGGAAGCGCGCAGTACGGCGTTTGCCGCAAGCTGTATCTGGATTACCGTGACAGGGGCGGCGGTCTTCGTGCTATTCCATAAGAGGCCCTCGGAGACGGCGGGAAATGCGATGGCATTCCCGAAGGCGAACGGGATCATCCGGATCTTGCTTGTGATCCCGGTATCGGTCTATGCAGGACTCCTTCTTTATATGGCAAGTTCTTGTTCCGTCCAGGGATGGCTCGTTGTGGGTGTCGTAGCCGGCGGGGTCCTTACCCATGGAGTGCTTGAGAGTATCTACCGGCTTGATATCCGGGGATTCTTTGCCTATAAGAAACAGATGCTCTTCTCCATAGCCGCGGCGTCAGGCATTATCGGCGTCTTCTGGGCGGATGTGGCGGGCTATGATACTTATCTTCCAAAGAAGGAGGAGACGGCGTCGATTCTGTTAGAGGACGGATTTGCTTATAGAAGTGATGGGGAAGGGGAGGAAAGGAACGGTATTTCCGGAGCCGTAAAGGATGATGTACTCGATGTACTTGCAGACATAATAGCGGAAAATGATCAGAGCTACGAGATTTATTATGGGGACGGTGACAGTTCCGGATATTATTCTTATGTGGTGCATTACAGATTGGAAAACGGAAGGGAAAAGATACGTTCTTATATGGTTGGTTTTGAGCTTTATGACCGCCTTATGGAACAGGTATTTGAATCGAAGGAATACCGCGAGGATCAATTTGTTATCTATAGCGGCGATCGGTTCCGTGTGCAGGATATAGGCTTTACAAACATCATGGGATCGGTATCGATCAAGACGACAGAGGAACAGAGGGAGGAGATGCTCCGGATCTATCTGGAGGATTTTGATAAGCTGGATTATGATACGGCAAGAACGGAGATCCCATGGGGAAAGTTTGATATAGACTGCAGTGAGAGAGAAAAGGATGGGGCGGATCCTGTATTTCGTTCGGTCTCTTGTGACGGGTCCTGGGAAGAGTATTATATCTATCCTTCCTTTCAAAACACCATAAAGTATATGGAGAACTGGCTGAATGAAAAGTTCCCGTTATCTTTTGAAGAGATTCCGGTTACAGAGATTTGTATCCGGGATTATATAGATGGGGCAGGAGAAGAATATATGATTACGGATGAAGAGTTCATCCGGTCCGTCAAGGAGAAATTCTGTGCGACAGATGTCGGATCAGATTTTTATCCGAGGGATACTTCGCTGAATATTTCTCTGACAGTGGACAGGGGAAATGGGACGGAATTCGTGAGCGTATATACGGATCCCGAGACCGCCTGGAAGATCAGGGAGTATCTCAAGTGAAGCATGGTTTTATAATGGATGAATAGCTGTTTGGCTGTTTTGATATGGAAGAAAACAGAAAAGACGAAACAGTACGTTCGTTTGGCAGGATAAAGACTGCCGGAAGGAGGTGCTGTTTTTCTATGTACCAGGAGATGTGCATCCGTGCATCTCCTGTGTGGGGCTTTAACGGCGTTCGTTGTAGAATCGCTCCGCCAGATTGATAAGGGTATAGAGTGCCGTCGCCATGATGCATAAGAGTACGATGGACATTAGAAGCCAATCCATCTTAAATACCTGGCTGGAATAAATGATCAGATATCCCAGGCCGTCTCTTGCGGCGAGGAATTCCCCGATGATGACGCCTACCAGGCAGAGGCCTATATTTACTTTCATATTGCTGATGATCGACGGGATGGAGCTTGGCAGTACCACCTTTGTCAATGCATGGAAGCGATTGCCGCCCAGAGTATAGATCAGCTTGATCTTGCCGGGATCCACTGTGGTGAAGCTGGTGTAGAGGCTTAAGATGCTCCCGAAGACGGCGACCGACATTCCGGCAACGATGATGGTTGTCTTTGTTGCTCCAAGCCATACGATCAATAGCGGCGCCAGCGCGGATTTGGGCAGGCTGTTCAGTACGACAAGATAAGGATCCAGGATCTCGGAGAGCTTGCTGCTGAACCATAAGGCGACTGCCATCAGGATGCTGATGGCAATCACGAGCAGGAAACTTAGGATCGTCTCATACAGAGTCACTCCAAGATGCAGGAAGATGCTCTTATCCAGAACCATGTCAAAGAAGCAGAGCGCGATCTTAGAGGGGCTGCTGAAGATAAAGGAATCAATGATCCCCGTGTTGGCGGTAAATTCCCAGATAAAAAGGAAACTAAGCAGGATCAATACCCTGGATATGCGGACGATCCGCTTATGTTTGCGGTGCATCAGCAGATATTTCTTCTGTTCGTCTGACAGATTATTCATCTGTGTTCAACTCCTTCCATATCAGATTAAAATATGTCTTGAATTCCGGGGCATTGCGCCGGTTCAGCGGTGTATCCGCATCGAGGTCGAAGATCAGAGGGATCGTCTGCCTGATCGTCGCCGGGCGTCCTGAGAGGATGATGACACGGTCGGCAAGAGAAATGGCTTCTGACAGATCATGGGTCACAAGGAGGGCGGATTTGCCTTCTTTGCGGATGATCTGGCCGATATCATCGCCGACGGTCAGGCGTGTCTGGTAATCAAGAGCGGAGAATGGCTCATCCAGAAGCAGCAGGTCAGGCTCTAATACCAGAGTGCGTATCAGCGCCGCCCGCTGCCGCATGCCTCCGGATAATTCGGAGGGGCGTGACGCCTCGAACTGACGGAGGCCGTAGAGATCCAACAGCTCATGGGCACGTTGGCGGGTCCGGGCGGTCAGCATGTGCTGGATCTCAAGCCCCAGGACTACGTTATTGTAGATGGTACGCCACTCAAAGAGTTCATCGTGCTGGAGCATGTAGCCTACGTTGGTGGTGCTTTCTTTTAGGTATTTTCCGTTGATCTTGATCAGCCCTTTCTCCGGCTCCAGAAGTCCTGAGATGATGGAGAGGAGCGTGGATTTGCCGCAGCCGGAAGGTCCCACGATCGATACGAATTCGCCCTTGTTCAGTGCGAAGGATATGTCTGTAAGAGCGGGAGTTTCTCCGTCCAGAGTGTGGTAGGCGTAGTGGATATGTTTGAGTTCTAATACTTGTTCCATAGGAACCTCCTGTATTTTGTAGTGATTCAGCGGTTCAGCTTAAGGCTGCCAATATACAGTTCTTTTGCAGCTAAAGTTGATTTATTACATTATTTTATGTAAATCTCTCGATTTAGTGACGGATTATCTTGTCAGAAGCAAAGAAAGCGGGTATAATGCAAAAGAATACAAAAAGGAGAAGTTTGATGAATTACCAGAAAGAGTTGGATAAACTGATCGGGCGTCTGGGGAAGGAAGAGAGGGTTCCGTCCCTTCTGCTGCATAGCTGCTGCGCGCCCTGCAGCAGTTATGTGTTGGAGTATCTGAGTAATTATTTTAAGATTACAGTATTCTATTATAATCCTAATATATATCCGGAGAGCGAGTATACCAAGAGGATCCTGGAGCAGCAGACTTTGCTCTCGCAGATGAAGACCTGTCATCCGGTTACGTTCATGGCAGGAAATTATGACAGTGACCGGTTCTATGAGATGGCGAAGGGACTGGAGCATGTGGCAGAAGGCGGGGAACGCTGCTCTAAGTGTTATGAACTGAGGCTTCGGGAAGCGGCGGAGGTTGCCAGGAAATGTGGGTTCGATTATTTTGCGACAACATTAAGTATCAGCCCGCTTAAGAATGCCGCAAAGCTGAATGAGATCGGGATGAGGCTTGCAAAAGAATATGGAGTGGACTATCTTCCGTCGGATTTCAAGAAGAAGAATGGTTATAAGCGTTCCATTGAATTGTCGAAAAAGTATGGGCTCTACCGGCAGGATTATTGCGGGTGTGAGTTTTCAGTGCCGGAGAAATGAGTGAAAGAAAAAGGAGATGAAAGATATGGCACAGTTATGGGGCGGCCGTTTTACGAAAGAAACGGATCAGCTGGTATATAATTTTAACGCGTCGATCTCATTTGACAAGAGATTCTATGCACAGGATATCAGGGGCAGCATCGCGCATGTGATGATGCTGGCGAGGCAGGGGATCCTGACAGAGCTTGAGAAAGAGAAGATCATCGAAGGGCTTGAGGGGATCTTAAGCGACGTTGAGAGCGGGAAGCTTGAGATCACAGACCAGTATGAGGACATCCACAGCTTTGTGGAAGCGACGCTGATCGACCGGATCGGCGAGCCGGGAAAGAAATTACATACAGGAAGGAGCCGCAACGACCAGGTGGCGCTGGACATGAAGTTATACGCCAGAGATGAAGTACATATATTAAACCAGCTGGTCAAAGAGCTTCTGCTTGCGATCCTTGGGATCATGGAAGAGAATGTGGACACATATATGCCGGGCTTTACGCATCTGCAGAAGGCGCAGCCGGTCACACTGGCGCATCATATGGGAGCGTATTTTGAGATGTTCCGGAGAGACCATGAGCGTCTTGCGGGAATCTATGGAAGGATGGATACCTGCCCTCTGGGTTCCGGAGCGCTGGCAGGAACAACGTATCCTCTGGACCGGGATTACACGGCAAGCCTGCTTGGATTCGAAGGACCGACGAGGAACAGTATGGACGGCGTGTCAGACCGGGATTATCTGTTGGAGCTTTTGTCTGCGCTGTCGATCATGATGATGCATCTGAGCCGGTTTTCAGAAGAGGTGATCATCTGGAATTCCAATGAATATCAGTTCGTGGAGATTGACGACGCCTACAGTACAGGAAGCAGTATTATGCCGCAGAAGAAGAATCCCGATATCGCAGAATTAGTCCGGGGAAAGACAGGGCGTGTCTATGGCGCGCTGAATGCGCTTCTGGTGGCGATGAAGGGGCTTCCTCTTGCATATAATAAGGATATGCAGGAGGACAAGGAGTGGGCGTTCGACGCGATCGACACGGCGAAGGGATGTCTTGCCTTATTTACCGGGATGCTCAGGACGATGAATTTCAGGAAGGACCGGATGGAGGACAGCGCGAAGCATGGATTTACCAATGCCACAGATGCCGCGGACTATCTGGTGAATCATGGAGTTCCTTTCAGGGATGCCCATGGGATCGTAGGCCAGCTGGTGCTTCTTTGCATAGAGAGGAAGGTTGCGCTTGATGATCTGCCGCTTGCGGAATATCAGAAGATATCGCCGGTATTTGAAGAGGATATCTATGAAGCCATTAGTATGGAGACCTGTGTAAATAAGCGCGTCACGGCGGGAGCGCCGGGAAAGGCGGCGATGGAGGCGCAGATCGCCGCCTGCAGAAAGTATCTGGGTGAGTATTGATGCAGATCGGGAAAATGTGATCTTAGAGAATATAGGATAGAATAACAGAGGAGAGATGAAGCATGGAACAGAAGTTAAGAGTGGGTATATTAGGAGCAACGGGAATGGTAGGGCAGCGTTTTATCTCGCTGCTTGAGGATCATCCCTGGTTCGAGGTTGTGACGGTGGCGGCAAGCCCAAGGTCGGCAGGAAAGACCTATGAGGAAGCGGTAGGCGGCAGGTGGAAGATGACGACGCCGATGCCGGAGGGCGTGAAGAAGCTTAAAGTGCTGAATGTGAATGAAGTGGAGAAGGTTGCGGCAACAGTGGATTTCGTGTTCAGCGCCGTGGACATGACGAAGGATGAGATCAAGGCGATTGAAGAGGAATATGCGAAGACGGAGACGCCGGTTGTGTCGAACAACAGCGCCCATCGGTGGACGCCGGACGTGCCGATGGTAGTGCCGGAGATCAATTCGGAGCATTTTGCAGTGATCGAAGACCAGAAGAAGCGTTTGGGTACGACGCGCGGTTTCATCGCGGTGAAGCCGAATTGTTCGATCCAGAGTTATGCGCCGTGCCTTGCCGCCTGGAGGGAATATGAACCGACGGAAGTGGTAGCGACGACCTATCAGGCGATCTCAGGCGCCGGTAAGACGTTCAAGGACTGGCCGGAGATGGTAGAGAATATCATCCCATATATCGGCGGGGAAGAGGAAAAGAGCGAGCAGGAACCGCTGCGTGTATTGGGAAAAGTAGAAAGCGGCAAGATTAAGAAGGCAGATCTGCCTAAGATCACCTGCCAGTGCATCCGCGTGCCGGTGCTAAACGGACACACGGCGGCAGTGTTCGTGAAGTTCCGGAAGAATCCGACGAAAGAGCAGCTGGTGGAAGCGCTGCAGACGTACAGCGGCGTTCCGCAGGAGTTAAACCTCCCGAGTGCGCCGAAGCAGTTC
>OFFP01001103.1_pt1 | contig 19738 bp, 16 predicted proteins | sample 1521431 | NCBI WGS metagenome assembly OFFP01 (sample SAMEA3504104, study PRJEB24116) | mouse gut metagenome | biome: mouse gut; feature: mouse-associated habitat; material: faeces | place: Denmark | collected 2011
GGATATGAGTCCTGTGGTAACATATGAGTATGACGCATGGGGCAAGCTGCTTAGCATAAGCGGAGAAAAGAAAGATACGGTTGGAAAGCTGAATCCATTCCGGTATCGTGGATATGTGTATGAGGAAGAGAGCGGGTTGTATTATGTATCCAGCAGGTACTATGATCCGGAGGTTGGGCGGTTTATAAATGTGGATGCATATATTTTTACAGGACAAGATTTTAATGGATTTAACATGTTTTCCTATTGTGGAAATAACCCGATCAATAGACTTGACCCAACTGGGACAATTTGGAAGTCTGTTAAAAAACTTTTTACAAAGGTATGTAATGGTATACTAAAGTTAGTAAAAAATACTTATGGTGCAGAAAGTTCAACTACTATAACAAGTGTAGAGCAAGATTACCCAATTGTTTCTGAACCATCACCGCTAACAATAAAAGCAGGGCTAAAAAACACACGTAAAGTTTTAAAGTGTGGTAATTCATCCAAACCAATTTCTGTTTATGCAACAAATGCATTTGAAAATCCAATAAAATCGTCTGCTGTCGGTTTAAAGTTAAATATATTGAATTTCACTTGGAATACAAGTCTAGCATTAGATAATATAGGAGGTTCAGGTTCAATTACTATTGGAGATACTACATATAGTTTTGGGTCGAGAATAAATATATCAGAATTAAAAATAGGATATGAGGCCTCCAGTTCTACAATTCAATGGGATGATTCAGTTAATACCGCATATGTTAATATTAGTTTCAGTGGGTGGGCTCTTGCTGCTGCATACTATTTTGTTACAACAGGGCAACCGGTGCCTTCACCGGCTTACGCACAATAATTTAGAAGAGGAGTATAACAAATGTATAGTTTGATTCGGACGTGTATAGGGGGTATTATTTTTTGTTGCATAGTTTTAAGAATAAAAAAATCGAATAAAACTCATAAGAACAAAATATTCTTTTTAGCTATTATTATTTCAATTACATTTATAACAATATTAGCTTTTATACCCTTTGAAAATATATTTATAACTTTCGCCTCGCCAGAAAAAGCTTTTCATTATTATCAGGGAAACAAAACGAAAGTTAAACTTGTTGTCAATGGGAAGGATAGTGATTTAGTGATAGGTGAGGACGATGATGTACATATTTATTTGATTGTACCTAAAGTTGCGAATGGCTGGAAAATTAGTAATGCAATAAATACGAAGTGCATTTTATACAAAACTTACAATAGAATTAATATTGGTGTTCATCAATATAAAAATACAAATGATTATTTTGTATCAATACTTGATATGAACGGTGGATACTCTCAAATAACAGATAGTTTTCAGTCAGAATTTAGTGCACTGGAGCAACCCATGGATGTACTGGAAAAAACATATGTTACATATTATACCAATATTCAAGATTTCACAGATGAATATTGGATCAATGTAAATGGTGAAAAAATTATCGTAAATGCTCAATAAGTAAATATAACAGAATGCAAGAATATCCCCTGGAATTCAGTACTTTTAGTACATGGTTTCTGGGGGATATTCTTGTGTTAGAAAGGTCTGTATAATGATATTTTTGCCAGTATTTCCTTTATGACAAACAATCTAATGCAGGAGAAATCTTAACAAAGATTGTATCCTACACCTACAGCTCCGAAGGAAAAACATCCTAAGCCCTCACCTACAACGAAATCGGTAATCCTCTCTCCTACTGGGATGGCATGGAGTTTTCGTGGCAGAACGGCAGACAGCTTGGAGGAATGCAGCTTTCTGATGAAACAGCCGTCAGCTACCAATATAATTCAGACGGAATCCGCATCGGAAAAACTGTAAATGATACGGAAGCCAGCTATTTCGTAGATGCATCCGGAACAATGCAGGCCATGAAACAAGGGGATGAAGAACTCGTATTTATGTACGATGCCACCGGAAGACGGGAAGGCTTCATCTGGTATCACGAAGGTCAGAAGCAAGGAACTTACTACTACCTCTACAATATGCAAAGCGATGTCATCGGAATGGTTGCGGAGGATATGAGTCCTGTGGTAACATATGAGTATGACGCATGGGGCAAGCTGCTTAGCGTAAGCGGAGAGAAAAAGGATACAGTTGGAAAGCTGAATCCATTCCGGTATCGTGGGTATGTGTATGAGGAAGAGAACGGGCTGTATTATGTAACTAGCAGGTATTATGATCCGGAGGTTGGGCGGTTTTTAAATGCGGATGGATATGTATCTACCGGACAGGGATTATTTGGAAACAATATGTTTGGCTATTGTGGAAACAATCCTGTAAATCGTTTTGACCCAACAGGACACTTCTGGAGTGGAGTTTGGAATTTTATCAAAACAGCTGTAACTGAAGTTGGTAAAGCAATAGGTGCCATATCTCCAGTATATGCTGGTTGTGGTGGAGCAGCAGCGATTGATGGACCACTTCTAATTGCAGATGCTATTGCACTTGGGATAGCAGCAGTATGTACTATTAGAGCTGTTAGCAAGGGAATATATATAACGGCAAAAACACCATCAATATCTCGACCAAAAACTAAAGAAAGAGAAAAGGCTATTACTATTCCACGTTCACCTAAAAAACGTGCATATTTTACAGTTAGTCCATATGATTTTACTCCTAAAGGTTTAGTTATGAAAGAATTTCCTGGAACTAAAAATGGACGCATTATTGAATGGAGAGATCCAATTAGCCAAGCAAAGATATTTGAATGGAATGAGGATTTTAGGAATGGTTCACATTACCATGCAATGATGATTGAGTGGGATGGAAAACATGACGGTATGCATTATGTTCCAGGAACTCCAGTTCCTGAACCATGGAATTGGATTTATTTTGGAGATTAAGATTTAAAATGAAAAGTAAAGAGTATTAATTTCGCTAATTGTATCACAAATCTGTCATTTTTCGGTGGAGCTTTTAAAATTGAATACTGAATATGTTAAGGTTATACAGTTACTAACTTTATTTTATAACTTTGATTCCTTGCTATGATAATTGCCTGTGCTACCAAGATTTCATGTTTTGGCGAAGGTAGGTTGGATTTCTGATAGGGTTCTGCAAATGGTTCTTTTCGCTTGATTTAAATATGATCAGTTTAAAACGATAACACATAAGATTACGAAGTTGATAGATGCATAAAGTTTCCGACAACAAGTTTATGCTTAAATGAAAAACCTAATTCCTCAACTATACTGGGGAGAATGGAGTAAGTAGAAGTCACATCTGCCAGACTGCTAGGAATTGATTTACATGGCTAACATATGTGAACCATTGCAAGGATCGTGATACTTGCAATGGTAAAAGTGACTGATACACTATTACCCAAATGGTTAGATGGCGTAGACTTGGCGGTTTCTATGTGCGCTGAGCCGAATGGACGAAGCACCTCTGTTCTAAAGGTGGAGCCTAAATGCATCGGAATTAATTTGAGTGCAACGGAACTGGGAAAAACTCTTGAGCTCCTTTGAAGGTAGAAAATGGTAATTCCGATTACCAGAGAAACGGTTGGTAACCTAAAGCTCTATTTGGACCTTTTTCATAAAAGTACCAATAATGATGATTTTCTCATATATACAACCCATGGTGGGAATCGGCATAAAATGTCGACTGATAATGTGCAGGGGATTATCAGGAAGTATACGGATATGATAAGAGATTCCTTAAAACAGATATCTAAGGAGAATCAGGAGGACTTGTATGCAGTATTAAGTCCAGACGAAAGGAACAAGATTAAAGGGCAGTTTTAATGAGATTTTAGGCAGATAAATTAATGTGAACACATAAGTATAATAAGGTTTTTTCTGCGATTCATCGGTCTGATTTTTTTGTCGGTCTATGTCCCAACAATTAATCGGTCCTTATGAGGGTCAAATCAAATCACCACATGAAGTAGTAGCCGTGACTTAGATCAGTAATCCATTTGGCATTTGTCTTGTTAGTTTTCTTTTCACAAATTTGTTTTCAGTAGGAAAAATGCAGGTTACTACAAAAGTTTTGTGGAGATCAATGCCATAACAGATTTTATACACAATTTTTAAATCTATATTCTTTCAGAGTAAAGCTGAGAGATTCAACAAAGATTATAAGGAGAATCGGCAGTAACTGAACGTTTAAGCCATAAACAAGATTATTTATACAAAGATAAAATCACATGAATTTTCGCAATATCTTATACTGAGTGAGGTGAAAGGGATGAATAAAATTATGATAATAGATACATCAAACGGAAATATTATTAACTCAAAAGAAGTGTATATACACGATGATATACTTGAAGAGTTTACTTTTAATCGTGCTGAAAAGAAATTACATCTTTCGATTGTAAAAGAAGAGAAATTCAATAGTGTAAGGTTCTCGATTGATTTTCTGAATGTAATTGGCTTTGAAATGACATCCTGCGATTTTTGGGGGCGATCCCCACATATTCTTGATTTTGAATATGTAGAAAAAGATAATACAACTATCATTCCAAAATTATTCGAAATGAAAAATAATAATGATTACCCATTTTGTGCACTAGATATTCAAGAAAAATATATCGAAACGATAATTACCTTTATTTCAGGAGATCGGTTGATAATTGCATGTAAAAGCATAATTATAGGATAATGCTTTGTTAGTTTAAATGCTTTTTGGTAATGAATGACATGTTATATTTAAAAATGTAGTCGGTGAGAGTACAACAATGATACCATACTTATGCGATTATATAAGCATGGTGGGAGGCTGATAGAGTGAGCGCATGGGGACCAAAGCTATACCAGCATGATATAGCGGAAGAAATATGAAGATACATATCCGATTCCGATGATGATCCGGTTTAAAGCGTTGGATGGCGGAAAATCCGCAGAAGGCAAAAATGAGAGCAAACGTGTTAAAAGAACTTCAACAGAAATTATTGTCTCCACAACCAGCTGAAAAAAGAATAAGCCAATACAAATTATATCACTGTGAGTGGGAAATAGGGATGTTTATGCTTATCAACTTGGTAGTAGTCATGCAAAGAAAAATGGAATATTAGGGAAATTTTTTGCTTTGTAAAAGTTGATGGGAAGTTTGGTATCCGGGGCATATCATTCCTGTTCTTCAAATTTATAAGTGGATTGAAAGTGAGATTCCATCTGATGTGTTAGAAGTGCAAGACGACTTCTATGATAAAAATCTATATGCATACTGTGACAATAATCCTGTAATGAGAGTAGATTCAAGTGGTGCTGTATGGCATTTAGCAGTTGGCGCAGTAATAGGTGTTGCAACGCAGTTTGTTATGGATGTTGGTTTTGGTTTGGCATCGGGAAGTTCACTGAAAGAGATAATGAGTTCATTGTCTCCGGTAGATTATGTGTCAGCAGCAATCGGTGGAGCGATGGCTGCATCGGGAATAACCCTTGCAGGCTCAGTAGTTGCGAATGCTGTTTTGGGAGGAACTACTTATCTAGCAAATTGTAGTATAATCCAACTTTATTAAGGTTATGTTTCACGCTTGCTGTGTAGCTGGATGCTTGCGCTTCTTTCGGGTACGTGGCTTAGGTGCACGTTTATCCTTGTCTGTTGGTTTTGCTGCTTTACGGTTTACAACTTCATAAATAATCTGGCTTAAATCTTCCTTTTCTATATCAATATCGTCAAGCTTGTATGACCAGTGGTATGGAATGGGAACCTCATTAATCTCATCAAAATACTTGTAGATTCTTTTTTCAAGTTCTTCTTTGCCTGAGACCCTGATCCCATTTAGCATCTGTTTTGTCATCTTGCTGAAAAAACCTTCCACCATGTTTAGCCAGGAACCATGTGTTGGGGTGAATACAAATTCAAACCTCCCAGGGACTGTATTCAGATATTCCTGCGTCTCCTGCGATGTGTGGGCTGAATGGTTATCAAGGATAAGACGGATTTTATCGCCCTCCGGATATTTTGTGTCCAGCATCTTTAAAAAACGGACAAAATCTGAACTTTTATGCGTATCACTTACCAATGGAATGGCTTCCCCTGTAAGCAGGTCGATAGCTGCCAGTAAGGAAAGCGTGCCAAGGCGCACATATTCATAATCCCTGTATATGGTGCTGTTTTTACTGGTATCCGGAACAGGTGGCCTGTCCTCAGCGGTTGTATCCAATGCCTGCATCCCCGGTTTTTCATCATATGATAAAGTATGGACAGGCACGCCTTCAAAAGGCTTCAAATTTCCGGCTTCATCAAACTGTAAGGAAACCTGCTTATAAATGACAAGAACATCATGCATTTTGGAATCGAAATCCGGGTCGCGTCTTTCGCAATAATAAGAGACTTTAAAAGGACGTATTTTAGCGTTTGCGAGGATCTTGCGCAATGTTGTTTCAGTCACCGTTGCCATACGCGGATGCCCTTCCTGTTCAGCTATTGAATTGATGAAGCGCGTAAAACTGGCCGGATACCATAATTCAGCGGAGTAGCCAAAATCTTTTGGTTTTTGGCAGGCCTTGTTTATGACCCATGTAATATCAGAGTCCATAATCTCTGCTTTACGGCCACGTCCCCTGTTGTCATGCAGGGCAGATTCAATGCCACCGGCATTATATTTGTCAATACATAACCTTACAACAGAAATGCAGACGTCAAGTTTATCTGCAATATATTCATTAGAATTATTTTCTGATTTCAAAAGTAGTATTTTCGCTCTGATATAGGTTCTTGCCTCAACAGTACTCTGGCGAAGGATACTCTCTAAAGTATTTTTATCATCTTGTGTAAGGTTAATGGATTTTATTAAATTTGGCATAATACGACCTCCTCTGCTGAGGTTATTATACCATAACGCAAAACATAAGTCTAATTAAATTGGATTATACTAGTTATATGGTTTTGTGCTATCCAAAACCTCAACATATAGATTCTACAGCTTTTCTTAGCAAGATGCAAGTATCTTTAAAAAAACCGCTGTTGTCAAATTCTCTATCGCATTTTTCGCGAAATTCATCTACACTTTTTTGTGATGTAAAAATCTGATCTATTTTTTCTTCACTATATCCTCTGGATGTACGCAGTCTTTCTTTTCTTACGTCTTCCTTTGCATAAATATACCAAAGCTCGTCACAGATTTCATCATAATGATCCTCAATCAAAAGCGCTGCCTCGACAAAAAAAATCGGACTCCCTTTCTCTTTTTCTTCCGCAATCCGCTCCCGAATATAGCATTTTACAGCCGGATGTACGATCTCATTCAAAACGCTTCTTCTCTTTGCATCTGCAAATACAATCTCGCTAAGCTTCTTCCTGTCAACATCCCCCCCTTCTTTTAAAACTTCTTCTCCAAAACTCGCCACAATCTTTTTGTAACAGGTCTGTCCTGGTTCCTGCAGCTTATGAGCCACCTTATCTGCCTCATAAGCCGGCGCTTTATACGTTTCCTCCAGATAACTAAGCACCTTGCTTTTTCCGGAACCAATTCCCCCTGTAATCCCTATAATTTTCATTTCGTTTTCCTTATCTGCCAGCCTGGCTATTTAGACTCGTACCAGTTTGCACCTTCATTCATATCTATTTCCAACGGTACATCTAATTTTGCCGCGCTGCTCATTTCTTCCTCCAAAATAGCTTTTACGATTTCAATCTCATCTTTATGCGTCTCTACAAGCAACTCATCATGCACCTGGATGACAATCCTTGATTTCAGATTATTCTCTTTTAACGCGCGATTCACACCAATCATCGCAATCTTCATAATATCTGCCGCCGTCCCTTGAATCGGTGCATTCATCGCTACACGTTCTCCAAAACTTCTTTGCATAAAATTACTTGATGAAAGTTCTGGTACCGGTCTTCTCCTGCCAAAAAGCGTTACTACATATCCTTCTTGTTTTGCAAAAGCAACCGTATCATCCAGGAATTTTTTAATGCCCGGATAGGTTTCAAAATACCTCTCGATATACTGCTGCGCTTCTTTTCTCGTAATACTTAAATCCTGACTAAGCCCAAAAGAACTGATCCCATACACGATTCCAAAGTTTACTGCCTTGGCATTTCTTCTCTGTAAATCTGTCACTTCATCAAATGGCGTGTGGAACACCTGAGACGCCGTAATCCTATGAATATCTTCCGCTTCCCGATATGCCTCGATCAGCGCTTCATCCTGAGCGCAATGCGCCAGTATACGAAGCTCGATCTGAGAATAGTCCGCATCCAAAAACACATAATCCTCTGCCGGGATAAATACTTTTCGAATCAATCTTCCAAGTTCCATACGTACTGGAATATTCTGCAGATTCGGTTCTGTGCTGCTGATACGCCCAGTCGCTGTCACTGTCTGATTAAACTTTCCGTGAATTCTTCCATCCAGGTCTATGAAATTCGCAAGGCCATCTGCATAAGTCGATTTTAATTTTGTAAGCTGACGGTATTCTAATATCTGATTGACAATCGGATAATCCGGCGCTAATTTTTCCAAAATATCTGCCGCCGTAGAATATCCGCTCTTTGTCTTCTTTCCATGCGGCAGCTTCAATTCTTCAAACAAAATCACGCCAAGCTGTTTCGGCGAATTAATATTAAACTCTTTTCCGGCTGCCTGGTAAATTTCCTTTTCCAGCTCCACAATTTTCCCGCCAAGCTGCTCTCCATATATTTTAAGCGCCTCGGCCTCTACTCTTACACCCGCCTGTTCCATATCATAAAGCATGAACACAAGCGGCATCTCTATCTTTTCAAAGAGCTCCGCCATCTTGTTCTCGCTTAACCGCTCCCTCATTAACGTTTGGCATTCATACAGTGCATAAGCCTCATAACATGCTTTCTTTCTAATATCCAATTTTTCGTCAATAGTCAGATTCAAATATTCATGTGCTATATCACCAAGTTCGTATCCATTTTTCAAAGGATTCAAAAGATATGCTGCGATCATTGCGTCAAAGCAAGGTTCTTTCTCGGAAATCCCAAGATACGGAAGCATCTCCTTTAAATCATACACAGCCAGGCACACCCCTTCTTTTGCACACTCTCTTAGCTTCCCTGCCACATATTCTGTCGTAATCATTCCGCCAATAGAAATGTTATAGATCTCCTGCTTGTCAAACGCGATTCCCACTACACTATAGTCGGCGTCATTCGCAAATAACGGCAATACATTTTCCATATCTTTCTTAAAAATAACGCCAATACAGTTACTCTCTTTTGCTTTTTCAAATATCCGCTCCGCTTCTGCAAACTCTTTCACTTCCACAAAATACTGTGCCGCGTCACTTTCCTTTGCCATCACATCAAAACGGCTAAGGAAATTTTTAAACTGCAGTCTCTGGAACCACTCGTAAGCCTCATCCGTATACAAATTACCAAGTCTTGCGCTCTCCATGTCATATGCGAAATCTGCATGAACCTCAATCGTTGCCAACGTTTTGCTAAGCTGTGCCAAATCATAATGCTCCTGCAGCGCCTTGCTCGCTCTTGGAGGCTTTAATTCATCCACATGCGCATACGCATTTTCCACGGAACCATATTCCGCGATGATCTTTGTCGCCGTCTTCTCTCCGATGCTCGGTACCCCCGGAATATTATCGGATGTATCGCCCATCAATGCCTTCAGATCAATAAATTCTTTCGGCGTCACCTGGTATCGCTCTTTTACATCCGAAGCAAAATAATCCTCTACCTCTGTACGTCCCTGTTTTGTCTTTGGAATACGGATCTTTACCTTCTCAGTCGCAAGCTGCAGCAAATCTCTGTCTCCGGAAATCACCGACACCAAAACGCCTTGCTCTTCACACCGTCTCGACAGCGTACCAAGCAGGTCATCTGCTTCTAATCCTGCCTTTTCAATTACATCTACGCCCATCGCCTTCAGAACTTCCTTCATCACCGGTACTTGCTGCCTAAGCTCTTCTGCCATCGGTTTTCTCGTTCCTTTATATTCCGCGAACATCTCATGCCGAAACGTCGGCGCGTGCACATCAAACGCTACCGTCAGATAATCCGGCTTCTCCTCCTCTAATATCTTGAACATAATATTCAAAAATCCGTAAATTGCATTTGTATGCAAACCTTCTGCATTCGTAAGATCCGGAATACCAAAAAAAGCGCGGTTCAAAATACTGTGTCCATCTATCAATACAATCTTTTCACTCATATTACATATCTCCATGTCTGGTAATTTTGTTCTGTAGTTATTGTACACGATTTCTTTATCTTTTAAAAGCAAAAATACCGAAACCCTTCACGAGTTTCGGTATCCTCTCTATTTTTCATTGTATTGTTTCTTTTTATAACATACGGCCAATACCACGGATACAGATATGATTACCAGCCCTGTCAGTCGGTATGGAATTGCAGAATCACCGGTCTTTACAATCTCCCTTTCCGGAATCTTTGGTGCATGTTTTGGAATCACTTTTACATCGTATAGCATATCTCCTTGCGCTTCTCCCCAGGTCGGAATCGCGATTAGTACTGGTGTGATCTCCTCATATTGCTTCGTTTCCGTCGCATATAACAAATACACTCCTACTTCTAAGTCTTCGATCACAGCTTTTCCATCTGCATCCGTCCGGCAGGTACCATCTGCAAGCCGATACCTGCAAAAAGTCTTTGCTGCCTTATCCAACTCTTCCGCCCGCTCAATCTCATTTAAGTCAATTCCACTTTTTTCGTATTCAGAGCACAGTTTGTATTTGCCATCCATAGCTTCTGCAACCTTATCATATTGAAATACAACGCCTTCCTTCGAGGTACCCGCACTGCCATCGGTTAATTCGATTTCAATGCTTCCTTTTTCTTGGTGATCGACTTCCTGTGGATTGCCTGGCAATGCGAGATTCCTGTTCGCAGCACATACCGGCATCGTACAAACCAGCATTGCGATCACCGGAAGTATCCATCTAATTTTTGATCTGATTTTTGGTTTCTTCATCTTGACTTTTCCCCCTTTTTCTTTTTTATCAAATGCATCACCCCGGCAGAAAGAAACAGAAACGGAAGTGATGCGAACAACAATTCCCGAAAGGAGAGCATTTCTGCCTTCGTTTCCTGCTCTGCCGCTTCGGTGTACGGAATCCTCTCTCCGGTTACAACCAGTCGGTGTGTATTCAACCCATATGGCGTGCAGGTGATCAAAGATACCAAATCTTTTCCTGCATGAATCCCAAGACCTTCCACGTCTTCCGGATCAATGATTTCAATCTGATTTACCCTGTATGCCAGCTTTTCATTGCAGGTTTCAAGAAAGAACAGATCTCCTGCCTCCAGTTCATCCAGTCTCGTAAACAACTTGGAATTGGGAATCCCTCTATGTCCGGTCAGGAGACAATGTGTATTTTCTCCGCCGATTGGAAGGCTGCTCTCCTGCATATGTCCCACACCATTTTTCAATGTCTCTTCTTCTGTTCCATGGTACACAGGCAGAACCACATTGATTTTCGGAATACTGATTGCTCCCATAATGCCATGTTCGGCCAGTTTTAGCTGCTCCTGATAATTTTGGTCACTCAAAACCTCATTTTGAATCTCATTGATAATGAGTCCCTTGGTCTGCCACAGCATTTCGTTATATCGTTGCGCCTGTTCCAAAATCTGTTTTACTTCGGCTGTATCGGTTGATTCCACTTCGGTTTGGTATGTAGCAACAGCTTCTTCCTGATGCCGCCGCTCTATGATACTGCTTACCAGTGGATAGGCACACAGGAACAATCCCGCAGCAAACAGCATCCCTGTTAAAATCTTTTTTCGCTTCATATTATCTCACTTCATCTGTATCTGTTTTTTCTTTTCTGCTTCGAAACAAGGAATAACCGACTAATACTGTTCCTGCCCCAAGCATAAGGAGCATCATCGCGGAACCGGTTACCGGTAATTTTTTCCCAACCGTATTGATGACCGTAATGTTTGCAGCGCCATCATTTGCATCTGCGATCAATTCTACCTTGGACTCTTTGTATGCGCCTTCTAAGAATGTTTTGATATGCGCATCTGCTTCCAGCTTCTGCAATGTCCTGTCGGCAGCTCCATCCCCTTTGATGTAATTATTTCGACTGTCTGTGAATGTGGCTTTTAAATGTAATACGATTGGGTCAAGAAGTTTTCGGTATCCGGCAGGCGCCTTTGTTTCTTTCAGATAGTAGGTGCCGCTGTCCAATCCATAGATCACAAATGTACCCTCTGCACTTGATACCATCTCGACCGCCTCTGCAGGCACATTTCCGCCTGTGTGATCGTTTCCTCCAAGGCTGTCACGATTGATCACGTTATATCCCTCTTCTGTTTTCTTTACATAAACTTCGTTCTTCAATTCTTTATCCGAATACAGACGGAATTTCGCTCCTTCCAATTCCAAGTCATGGTGATTCGTCTTTAGTACATTGATCTTATATGTAAAACATACAACCGTATCCCACGGAGTGTATCCGGTGCTTCCATCACCATCATGGTCTGGGTTGTTGGAAAACTCAAGACACACATCATTTTCGAATCCCGGACGTCCTGTGTCTGCCGCGGCTTTATCATTGAGTGTGGCATTGTAAGTAAGGACTACTTTCTGTCCGTAAATGTTTTCATCAAGGTCATTTTTACGGTCAAACTCCCGGTCGACAATCGCCTTGATATCCGGAATCTCCACTTGGAACGTCTCTCCATTTCCCGGGTTTGTAATCACATTAAATTCTGCTTTTTTCAATGTATAGCTCTTTGACTGCTCATCGGATTCATAAATTTTGATATCCACAGACTCTTTATGGAACGTTAACGCCTCATCCATCCTGTCATGCCATGCATAGTAGTAGGTATCATACCCATTCATATTTGGGATATTGGACTCATATTTGTATGGCACGGTCTGTCCGATCTCATAATCGGCAATGTCATTCCATCCATCATTTCCAACCTTATCCTGATCATCATCTTCCTGAATCTTTTTGATGACATTTGGATAGTCTGATTTGATATTGACATCCGCTTTTGGATTTGCAGTGTTTACGATACACATCGAGGCCGCGGAATGTGTTTCTCCTACTTCCGTCACTTCATCCACAATATAGTAGCCGTATTCCAGACCTTCGATTGCAACTGAATTATCTGCCCTTACTGCAGATACCCTTACCACATCTGCCGCTGTATCATCTGCCACAAGCTGATCTCTTAGTTCTTCTACAAAGTAGCGGTATGCACTGTAAGAGCCTTCTAATTTCTGATCAGCCTGCGCCCCTTCCACTTGATTGCGGTTTAAGGACTGCATATAATCGATCACTTCGTACTCGGTTACCGATTCCGGCGCTTTCCCAAGTTTCTTTCCGACAACCGTCTTTAATGAAGTCTCATACGCCGGATGGAAGGTATAATTGATGGATTCCCCGCCAACTGCATTTTCTGCAGCAAACAGCTTATAGATATGGAAATTCTTTCCTACTAGAATCTGCCCTTCCTTTCCTTGGATCGTAATACTGGCATCTCCTCTTCCAAAATCTGCACTTCCTTCCGGTGTCGTCAAATTAGAACGAACCTGTGTTTCTGCAGCTGATACACGGATGGCTCCCATAGTTCCTGCGATACCTGTGGTTGCTACGGATACGGCAAGTGCGAATGCATATAAACTTTTGATTCCCTTGTTTTTCATATTTTATTTCCTCGCTTTTCTGAATAAATTTAATTTTCCAAACAACTTTAAACTTCTTTTTTTCGATTCATGATCCTGTTCATGATCATTGCCAAACCGGTCAGCATTGCTCCCAATAGCATGAAGAATGTCATTGCAGAACCTGTGTCCGGCAATTTCATTCCAATGGTATTGATGATGGTCATATGGGCTTCCCGGTCTGCTTTTGTTCCGGCTACGCTAAACATTCCATCCGGATCGGAAGTACCTGTATATGCTTTTCCATTTACATAAAAGATAAATTCCTCTTTTACCGGAGTACTTTCGGTGTAGATTTCATATGTGACCGGATCTCCTTTTGCATCCAGCGGCAGTCGATATCCTGCCGGCGCTTTCGTCTCTCGCAAATAATAAGTCTGACCTACTTCCAATCCTTCGAAACTCAAAAATCCTTCCTCATTGGTTGTCCCTTTTCCGACTTCCTGAGTGCATTCCTGATCGCGATACAAAGTAAATTCGGCATCGGAAAGAAGCTTGTCCTTATTATTTTCTTTGTGTATGTAAAGCTGAAATGGGGAAAGCTTATCTTCTACCCTCAAAGAAATATTTCCCTCCGGTGTTACATCAAAATCAACCTTTCCCAAATCCGGGTCAATCTCGGATGTCAATGTAATCTCATTTTCTTCTGAAACCTCCAACTCAATCACATTTCCATTCAGCAGATATCCATCCATAACGGAGATTTCGGAAATCACATGGTGACCATACTGCAGCCCCTTGAATGACAGTTTGCCATCTGCATCGGTTTCCAATGTCTCCTTTGTTCCATCCGGTTTTGTATGTTCAAACTCAGCACCCGGAATTGCAATATCTGTTCCCGCCTGCTTCTTTACTAGGTCCAGCTTGAGTATGTTTTCTGGGATAACAGGTTGGTTGTAGGTATTTACCCATTCCGCATTTCCTTCGGTAGTAATTTGCCTCACAAAGATTTCGGGGTTAAGTAAGTATCCCTCTGGCGCCTTTGTTTCTGCAATTGTAATGGTTCCAACTGGCAATGATGGTGCTCCCGTAGATGCAACATATAATTTGTCACCTGATATTTTAAATTTGTCTGAATAATAACAAAATCCATCTTCATCCGTCTGGAATACCCATGTCCGTTTTGGAGACTCTCCTATAGTTTCTGGATCGACCTCTTGTTCCCACAGTCCTGCATAATATTTCACAGTAAACTCTGCCCCTTGTAAGGTGGCACTTCCCTGCGGTTTGTTCGCATTGGTTTCTGCATCCACCTTACCGAGTAAGATTCCAACCGGGTCCATTTGTGGAAGATCTGCAAACTCGACCGTTGTGGTCTTCCCGGATGTCACTGTAATCGTCTTTGTAGCTGGATCTATTGCAAAGCCTTTCGGTGCCTTTATCTCTTTCACATAATAGGTTCCTGGACTCAATGTCAATGTATTGGAATTCCCATTGGCATCTGTTGTAAACGTCCCTACCCGAGATGCTCCGGAAAGAGATGTACTGTTATATACGCCAAACTCTGCTCCGGCCAAAGAATAACAACTGTTTCCATTCGTCAATTCCGGATTCGCAGATTTCTTTTTCAAAACTGCTTGTCCGGATGGGTTGTAAGTCCCGCCCCATTTGCTAAGCGGCTGACCTTCTCCCTGATAAAGCACTCCATAGGCATCCGCGAAGTATTGATAATTGTTTTTGGCCCAGGTAATGCCTTGTAGACGATATTCGGATTTATGGGTCGCGATCCAATGTCCTTGCCCACAAGTGATATTATTTCCGGTTTCAATTTCTATCCCGGTTCCATACCAGCCATGTACTTCGTTCAAAACCCACCATACGGCACACTGCTTCAGTAAATAGTCATAACGGCTGTTAATCCCGCTGCACATGTAATGATCGTAATAATAGAACATCGCCGCAATGGTCTGAATCGTCGTCCGGTTATAAAGTTTGCCCGCATCCACGGCAGTCTTATATCCGGCTTTAAAGTTGATATTTGGATTGGCACAATATAGTTGCTCTCCGCTGCCGGATCCTAACATCCCTTCATTCCAATGTTGTAATATCGGCCATTTCGGATCGTTATAGTCAATGACATCAATCGCACCAATGGCTTTTTCCAGCACTTTTGTATAAATCGTTTCCCTTGACGACTTGGCTTTTATCCCCTCCTGACCGTCATATCCTTCTGCAAAACCGACTCCAATTTCCTGCAGCATTGCTTTTGCCTGCGCATTCTCTCTTAGAATCTCTTCTGCATTTCTTTCCGTTTGGATTTCTTCCTCCTCAACGATTTCTTTTTGCTCTTTGGATGGCTCCTTAGAATCGTCCAGGTCCGTTCTCCCCAGATTGCTTTTACCGTCTTCTTCCGGTTGTTTTACTTCCTCTTCTGCCAATTGTTCTTCTTCCTTTTCAACGGTTTCTTCCGCTTCTTCGAACTGTTCTTCGCTGCTTTCTTCTTGTTGCTCTATAGTCTCAATTTCTGCTGTCTGTTTCCTTTCTTCCGACTGCGCCTGCACTGGAATCGTTGCCCCAAATATGGCACAGATCAAAAGCAGCGATAAGACTTTTTTTAATTGCTTCAAACACTTTCCTCCTCACTTAAAATGGTATAAAAAATAGAGCATCCCATCGATACTCTACTTTTACGTCCCTATTTGATTTTTCTATTTACTTGCTCCGCAGCTGCATTTATAACCGGTGGTCACCGTTTCATCCCAGGCTGCACTGTCCTGTATCCACTGGGTGGTATACTCTGCCGGATGATGAATGGTATCGGTTCCCGTCTGTCGTTGTACATACTCTGTATGATGTCCCGCTCCTTCACCAGCCAAAGCATGTTTTTTCCCATGCTCCCAAGGTTCTTCTCCTAAAATTTCTTTTTTACACACATTGCAAACATCAATTGCCACTGTTTCATAAATTGGAATCGTTTCCGTCCATGCTTCCTTTACCACGACCTGCTCGTTATGACCGGTTGCCGGATGATGTACCACTTTTGTCTGTGCCGTCCAGCTATGTGTATGTGCCGGCTTTTCCGGCTGCTTCGGCGGATCCTGCTTTGGTGTATCCTTTGACGGCTGCTTCGGCGTATCTTTTGATGGTTGTTTGGAAGTGTCCTTTGACGGCTGTTTGGAAGTCTCTTGTTTCTTTGGCTGGGAAGACGGCTTCTGTTGGGTCGGTGTTTTTACGTTTGTGGAAGAAGGTGTCTTTTGCGTTTGTTCTGTTTCTGTAACCGTCTCCTTCTTCTCTTCTTCCCCTTTCTGCTCTTCTGGTTTTTGTGTTCCTTCCGTCTGAGCCGGCTTTGCAGTATCCTTCTTTTCTTCCGGTACTTTGGTATCCTTCGTTTCTTCCTTCCCTTTGGTAGTTTCTGTCTCCTTAGGTAAAGCAGACGCCTGATCCGGAAGATATGCGTAGTACATACCGGTTCCTACACCTGCAATAACAATCAGAAGCGCCAGCATTATGGTAATGGACTGCTTTTTGTGCTCCCTGATTTTGCTGGATATGATATCTTTCCATTCCTTAAGTTTCCTCATAATCTCACTTCCCTTTTCTTCTTATTGTAGCACAGTTTTCTAGAAAAACAATTTTCATTTTTGTATTTGACCCACTCCTTCCTCATCTTTTTTGAATTTTTGTCAGATACCGAATTTTGAATAACCACTCCTTATTTAACTCGTATTCCACATCAGAATCACCTTCTTTCCTGTGACCCAAAAACCTCCATCGGGCATTTTGCTGTACACTGGGCAACAAAAAAACGAGTATTTCTACTCGTTTACGATTGCTCAGGCATTCCTACTCCTGGAGCTCTTTCATCTATATTTTTACAATTATATCTTAGCACACCTGACAAGGTACGCCTAGGTTCCTTTACGTTCCTTTAGGTTACCTGGATTTTTGATATCTCCGTCTACGATGTATAAAGTTATACTTAAATATGTACAATAAATATTAAATAAGAATGTACAAATGTTATGATGTATGAGTTACAAGGAGGAACTCATAATGATACTAAAGAATCAAATCATAACAAACATAAAAATAGAAAGTGTCAATGACCTGTATAAATTAAAACCATTTTTGGAGGATGGAATATTGAAGATTAACAAAAGCCAAATAGCAAGAGAATTGGAAGTTGACAGACGTACAGTTGATAAATATATAACCGGATATTCGAAACCAGAAACAAGGAATTGTAATGACTGCATTACACCGTATTATAATATAATCGCGGAATTGTTATCAGACAGAAATCAACAGGTGTTTTACTACAGAAAAGTTTTATGGCAGTATCTTGTAGATAACTATGGTTTCACAGGTGTTTATTGCAACTTTTGTCATTACCTCAGAAAATATCCTGAATTCGATTCCTATTTCAAAAAAAGCAGGCCTTTCAACAATGATAAGGTCACCATTCGATATGAAACACCTATGGGTAAACAGGCCCAGTTAGATTGGAAAGAATCCATTCCATTTATTCTTTCTTCGGGAGAAACTATAGATGTAAATGTTTTCGTTCTATTGCTTTCATATTCAAGATTCAGGGTATACAGAGTCTCTCTTTCCAAAACGCAGGATATACTCTTCTCATTTCTTGATGATGCATTTGAAACATTTGGTGGCGTTCCGAAGGAAATAGTTACCGATAACATGAAAACTGTTATGGATGAAGCAAGAACAGAATACTCTACCGGTAAAGTAAATAATAAGTTTCAGCAATTCGCTGACGATTATGGTTTTAAAGTTCAGCCTTGTATTGTGGGGCGTCCTCAGACAAAGGCAAAAGTTGAGGCTCCTATGAAGATACTCGATGAAATAAGAGCTTATAATGGGAAATTAAATTACCGCGAACTGGTTGAATTGGTAACAAGAATTAATAATCGTGTTAATGCACAGGTAAACCAGGGAACCGGAAGAATTCCGCTGATGTATTTTAACAGAGAAAAGGCTTTCTTAAACAGCCTGCCCGCTGATCCCATAAGAAAGCCTTATCAAATCACCACAAATACTGTAAAAGTCAATCATTCAAGCATGTTTTTTCACAAAGGATGCCAGTACTCTGTCCCACCAGAGTATGTAGGAAAGATTGTTTCCTTACAAGTATATGATGGTTATATACATGTGTATTGTAACACAGAATTTATAACCATTCATCAATTAAGTTCAAAAAAATTGAATTATATTTCTGAACATTATGCTGCAATCGCCAGGAAATCCCATATTTTCAAAGAAGAACACATAATGGACAGAGCAAAAGAAAATCTTGAGATTATAGGAAAGGTTTATGATTATGAGTAACAGTACATACAATCAGTTAACAGCAAATCTGGAGTTGTTGAAATTAACCCAGATGAAACTTCATCTTGATGAGATAAGAGATTTTGTAACAACAAATGGATTATCTTTTACAGAAGGTCTATTAAAGCTTAGCAATTATGAAGTGGATTTTAAAGAGCAGAATGCTTCACGGTCTATGATAAAGGCCGCAGCATTTCCTTTTGTAAAAGAGCTCAAAGATTATGACTTTGGATTTCAACCAAGTGTGAATGAACAGGAAATGAGGGAACTTTCAAGTCTGGGTTTCCTTGAGAAGAATGAAAATATTGTATTTCTGGGACCAAGCGGAGTCGGAAAGACCCATCTTGCAACTTCCATGGGTATTGCAGCTGCCAAAAAACGAGTAAGCACATATTTTATAAAGTGCAGTAATCTGCTTCAACAACTAAAGCGGGCCAAATTGGAAAATAGACTTGATGCAAGACTAAAGCATTTTTGTCATTACCGTCTACTAATAATTGACGAGCTTGGATATCTGCCTATCGATAAAGAAGATTCCAATCTATTCTTTCAGCTTATAGATATGCGCTATGAAAAGAAAAGTACTATATTAACAACAAATATGAACTTTAATGAGTGGGATGGCGTATTTTATGATGCGGTTGTTGCGAATGCCATTATGGACAGAGTTCTGCATCATGCACATGTAATACCAATATCAGGAAAGTCATACAGGCTAAAAGACCACTTAAAACCAACAGACTAATTGTACATTTTTATATAATATTTTTTGTACATTAGGTCTTGACATTTTATACACGACCTATCCTCACAGAATAATGATACGTCCGCATGGTGCGGTTCTGCCCACA
>OFFP01001110.1_pt1 | contig 19638 bp, 16 predicted proteins | sample 1521431 | NCBI WGS metagenome assembly OFFP01 (sample SAMEA3504104, study PRJEB24116) | mouse gut metagenome | biome: mouse gut; feature: mouse-associated habitat; material: faeces | place: Denmark | collected 2011
AGATGTTCCTGCTCAATCTCCTGGTTGCCGTATTCATAGGCAAGCTTTTCACTGCCTTCCACGGCCTGCATGGATTTCTGTGTAAATTTCTGTATGTTCATAGGATACCTCCTTGTTATGCTTCCCTACATGTTCTATATTCAATATAACACATCGAACACGAAAATCAATAAAAATACCATAAACATTTTATCAAAGAAGCATGAAATACAAATTCCCAACGGCAAATTTCCTTACCGCTCCGGCAATGCGGTATACCTGTCGGCAGCGTCTGTCTGCCCCCTGTAAAAAGGCCGAAACAGCAAGGATTTCTGAGCCGAATCCCACTGTCATCGTCCCAGAAATCCCGGTTCCGCCTATCTTTTACCCCATTCCCGGCTGCGCCGGAACTGCCTGCATGCTATTGGTTCAGCACCTGAGATATTTTCTCAATCATCTCGTCTTCTTTCAGACGGAATTTGATCTCCACACGTCTGGAAGCGGCCATATCGATTTCATCCGTAAAACTTCCCAAATCATCCTTCACGTAAATCGGATTGCTGTAGGAACGGCCGTTAACGGTAAGCAGGCCCCGCAGCTGCTCTATTTTGTCCTCTGTCAGCCCGTTTCGGGAGTCCAGGCAGAATTTTGCCACAGAATAGGCTCTCCCGTGGGACAATTCCATATTCATCTCATAGCTGCCGTCAGTATCGGTATGGCCTTCTATAATAATCTCCGCAATGTAATCCCGGAAATTATCCTGAAGGAGTACATCCAGATACATGGGAATAATTTCCCGCAGCGTACTCTGGCTGGCAGCGGACAGGGCCGAACTGCCGTAGGGAAAAAGCACGTCCGAGGAAAATGTGATGGATCCCGTCTGGGCATCCACGCTCATGGAGGAATTGTTAAACGCACTCTGCAGGGCGCCGATAATATCGGTACGAATACCCACGATATTCTCCAGTTCCTGTTTGGTAGATGTCAGTTCATTTCTGGCATTCTCAATCTCCAGATACGCCTTGTTCAGTTCGTCCTGAGTCAGCGCGGCATTTGCATAGGCCTGCTGCAGCTCCGCCAGGGAGCTTTCCAATTCGCGGTTGGACTCTTCGATAGCAGCCCTGTATTCCTCCAGATCCGCCCTGGCGTCTTCCAGGTCTTTCCTGGCATCATCCAGCTCCTGCCTGGCCACTCCCAGGCTGTTCTGGGACTGCTCCAGGTCCACTGTCTTCTGCTTATAAATGGCAAGGGTAATGGCAATGATCAGCACAAAAATCAGCAGCAGCGCCGCCATCATATCCGAATAAGACTGCCAGTAGCTGTGTTCTCCAAAAGCCTCCCGGTTCCTTCTTCTAGTTCTTGTTCTCATAGATACCCCTCATCTGCTCAAAGGTATGGAGCTGAGTACTCACGTCGCGGCTGATCTCCGTGCAGGCTGAAACCAGTTCCTGACGTTGGTTTTTTAACTCTTCCGCGAATATTTCCTGACGTTCCATCATATGGCTCATGGACTCCTGCAAGTTCCGGGCGGATTCGGCCAGTGTATTTACCGCCTCCAGCATAACCCTGTTGCTCTCGGCATTGGCTGCCTGTGACTGCGCCGCCAGCTTAAGCGTAGCGCCAAGATCCTTAAATTCCGTATTCATAGCCGACTGCAGCTGCTGCAGGAAAACTCCTGACATATGCTCCAGGCTCTTCGCCTGCTCCCTGGACTCCCCTTTTGCCAGCTCCAGAATCTGTTTCAGATAATCCGCCTGATTCGCCTGATACACCAGCATGGCCGCCGTATTGGCATCGCTGGTCCCCGCTGGAGGCATGGCACACTGCCGGAACACGCTGAGAAAGTAGTCCAGCTTCCCGTAGGCATCGTCCATAATGCTGCGGTAAACAAAATTAAATATAAGAGAAAATATAATACCGTATACAGAAGTATGGAACGCCACCTTCATACCTGACAATAACGGTCCCACATTATCTGATATCGTATAGATGTCATCTCCGCTGAAGGAACCCAGCCCCAACGAAAGCCCGATAAAGGTACCCAGAATCCCAAGCCCCGTCATGGTTCCGGAAATACCGGAATTGAAGTAATTGCTCCCTACCCTTTCCAGAAGCTCCTCATTGATATAATCTTCGATGTCGCAGGGATTTTTTCCCTTCACCCGCCCCCGGAACTTGGCAAAAGCTTCCTTCAGGTTCTTCTCCTCGAAAAAACCCTTATGCTCCTGAAGGGACGGCCAGACATTCTTGTTTCCGGCTTCCTTGTATCCCGCCAGCAAATCCCCCGCCGCGTCTTCCAGTTCATCCGTGAGACGGTTCAGCCGCAGGAAGCTGGCGATGGAAATCAAAAACAATACGCCTATAATCGCCAGAAACACGCCGTTGATCATCAGATTGCTGACAGACGCCACCTCCCCGGTGAACACACCGTTGACATAAAGCACAAACGCCACCATGACAAAATAGGCAGCCAATAAAATATAATATAATCTGCTTTTCATTCGTTCCTCTCATTTCTTCCTGAATCCGGATACCTGTACCGGCCAGCCGGCCCGCATATCATTCCGTGAAAGTGTATTCCTCTATTTCACCGTGATATCCGTTACCTCATAGCCCGCTTCCGCAACAGCCGCCGTCAATACCGCGTCCGCAACTTCCGTCCCCATATCCACCGCAGCCGTCTTCTCCTCCAGGCTCATGACAACACCGCTTACACCTTCCACAGCCTCCAGTGCCTTCTGAACCCTGCCCGTACAATGCCCGCACATCATTCCCTCAATTTTCATAATCTTTGTCATATTATCCTTCCTTTCCGCAGGCGCCTCCGCCCTGCCCTTCCCGTTTTCCGAAATACCCGCTTCCTCCGCGGTGTCCGTATCAAAACCACTCTTAAACCTTTTCAGCCGCAGCGCATTGCCCACCACGAAAATACTGCTCAGGCTCATGGCCGCAGCGCCGAACATGGGATTTAATTTTATGCCAAATATAGGATACCACACTCCGGCCGCTAATGGAATACCTATTACATTATAAAAAAATGCCCAGAACAAATTTTGTTTAATATTGCGGATAACCATACGGCTCAGCCGGACTGCGGTGACAGCATCCCGGAGGTCACTCTTCATCAGTATGACATCCGCGCTTTCCATAGCCACATCCGTCCCTGCGCCGATGGCCATGCCCACATCGGCTGCCGCAAGGGCAGGCGCGTCGTTAATACCGTCGCCTATCATGGCAACCCTGTGCCCTTCCGCCTGCAGCCGGCTGATCTTTTTCTCCTTATCCTGCGGCAGAACCTCCGCCACCACCTCTTCGATATCCAGCCGCTTTCTCACGGCTTCGGCAGTCCTCCTGTTATCCCCGGTGAGCATCACCACATGGATCCCCGTCTTCCGGAAGCTGCGGATGGCTTCCCTGGAGGTGGGCTTTATCTCATCCGCCACGCCGATAATGCCCAGAAAACGCCCTTCCTCCGCCATCAGAAGCGGCGTCATTCCCTCATCCGCCAGCGCCGCTATTCCCTGCTGCACCATGGGTTCAATGCGTATCCCCTGTTCTTCCATATAGGCCTGGTTGCCCACAAAATACCTGGTTCCCGCCTTTGCGCCCGCGTCTCTCGGTCCGTTTCCCGTGCAGGTCCCACCCGCGGAAGGCCGCGTCGCGGACACCGGTCCCGCATCCTCAGGAACCATAAGCCCGGGCGCAATGTCTTCCGCCAGCACGCCCTCCACCCCTCTTCCGAACACTGCCCTGAAGTCCCTGACCTCCGGCACCGACAGTTTCATGGACCCGGCATGTTCCAGTACGGCCTCAGCCAGGGGATGCTCGCTTTTCTTCTCCAGCGCCGCCGCAATCCGCACAAAGGTACCCACGGACATATCCTGCACGTAAACGTTTATCTCCATACATTTCAGCCTGCCTGCAGTGATGGTTCCGGTTTTGTCCATGACCACGGTGTCGATATCACGGGCCTGCTGCAGCGCCTCGCCGGATTTAATCAGTATGCCATGTCCCGCCCCCACGCCGGTGCCTACCATGATTGCCACGGGGGTAGCCAGCCCCAGCGCGCAGGGACAGGAGATCACCAGCACCGCAATGGCGGTGGAAACGGCAAATTCCGCACCGGCTCCCGCCAGAAGCCATACCAGAAGCGTGACCAGCGAAATACAGATGACTACAGGCACGAATACACCTGCTACTCTGTCCGCAAGCCGGGCAATGGGTGCCTTGCTTGCACTTGCTTCCTCCACCAGCCGGATAATCTGGGACAGGGTGGTATCCTCTCCTACCCTGTCCGCCCTGCATTTTAAAAAGCCGGCCTTATTCACGGTTGCGGACACCACCTTGTCGCCCTCCTGTTTCTCCACGGGCACGCTCTCTCCCGTTATAGCGGACTCATCCACGCTGGAAGCCCCCTCTATTACGGTTCCGTCCGCAGGCACCAGGCTTCCCGGTTTTACCAGGAAAACATCCCCGGCCCGAAGTTCCTCCGTTGGAATCTCACTCTCCCGGCCGTCCTCGCCCAGCAATATGGCAGTCTTCGGCGACAAATCCATCAGCTTTGTGATGGCCTCGCTGGTTTTGCCCCTGGAACGGCTCTCCAGGTATTTCCCCACTGTAATCAGTGTCAGTATCATGCCCGCTGACTCAAAATACAAGTCGTGGGTATACTGCTCCACAACCACCATTTCCCCATGCCCCAGGCCGAAGCCGATGCGGTACATGGCAAAAACACCGTACACAATCGCCGCAGAGGCCCCCAGCGCGATCAGGCTGTCCATATTGGGGGCAAGATGGCGCAATGTCCGGAATCCCACCGAAAAGAACTTCCTGTTCACGTATACAATGGGCAGCAGCAGCATAAACTGCGTCAATGCAAAATTCATTGCGTTCTCATTGCCGTGAAAATACCGATGTACAAACCCTGGTATGGGAATGCCGAACCATTCGTTGTACATATGATACATTGCCACATACATCAGCGGCAGAAGAAAGGTAATGGATATGCCCAGCCTCCGCTTCATGGCTCCCGCTTCCTCCTGCGCCTTCTTCTGCACGCTGCCCCTGCCTGAATCGGTGCCGTCAACCCCTGTCCGGCGGCCCTCCTGCCTGTTGCTGCCTTCGCCTTGGGCACCGCCGATTATCAGCGCCGCCCCGTAACCGGCCTTCTCCACAGCCGATATAATTTCCTCCGTACCTGTCCTGTTTTCATCATAGCCTACTTCCATAGTCTCTGTCAGTAAGTTTACGGAAACCGTCTCTACCGCTTCCAGTTTCCCCACCGCCTTCTCTACATGGGAGGAACAGGCGGAACAGGTCATACCTGATACATGATAACGATTCTTCATATTATATAGCATCCTTTCCCGTTTTTCACTGTTCTTTTATTTCAGTTTTTTCACCAGTTCCACGGTTTCTTCGATCACTGACAGATTTCCCTTCGCAATCTCTTCCCTCACACAGCTCTCCATATGTTCCTGCAGAACCCGGTAGGCAAAGGACTGCAGAGCGCTCTGGGCCGCCGCTACCTGCACCAGGATATCCCCGCAGTAACGGTTTTCATCCAGCATTTTTCCAATGCCGTTGAGCTGCCCCGTAATACGGTTCAGGCGGTTCTTCAGCAGCTTCAGTTCCTCCTCCCCGCGGGGCGTGGTTTTCTGATGACAGCAGCAGGATGGTTCCGCTTCCGTCTCTCCGGATTTTTTTATTGTATTATTTCCACCCATGTCGTTTCTATCCTTTCCATATTTTCCTTACCATTTTCCGGTCCGTGCAATGTGATGTCCCGTTGCGGGACTGCAGCTTTCCGCTTTTCCCGAATTCGTCGTCCCTTGAGCAAAAATCCCCTGCAGGGGTATCCTGCACATTTACAGAATATACCCCCACAGGGTATTTGTCAAGATATTTTTTCAAATCACAGCCTCACACGGTTGTCACTGCCGCCTGGCCGGAAGGCTCCAGTACCTGCAGAAGCTCCTCTCCCGCCTTCACGTAGTCTCCGGCAGTGACCCGGACTTCCCCGCCGTAAAATGCAGATTCCACACAGACTGACACTTCCGCTGATATCCCTTCCGCCTCCAGCCCGCTCCTGTCAAATTCCAGCAACAATTTTCCTTTCTCCACCACCTCATTGCGGATTATCCTGGGACGGTAATAACGCGACAGCAGGTCGTCATCCGCTCCCCCGGCCTGAATATACAGCTCTGCCCCGAATTCCGTAGTAAAGCAAAAGGAATTCCCCATGGGGAACAATCTGCTGATTTTCCCGCTGACAGGCGCATACAGCTTGTCCGTATCCGGGTAGATGACCACTGTGGGATGTTCCCCTTCCTCCCTGGCAACCACTTCCCCGGATACCGGGCTGCCGACAGTCCAGGCCGTCCTGTCCGCCTCCTGGCAATGCCCCTTCCTCCGCCATATCCTGACATGCCTGTCCGGCTCCGCATTTCTCTCCTCCTTCTCTTCCTCCTCCCCTTCCCAAATCCCATACATGGATATCCGTCCCGCCATAAACCCTGCCACCAGCGCTGTCATCATCCACATTACAGTCAACAACATCAGAAATTACCTCCTTTATTTTCATTCTGTCCCTACCAGTTTTTCCCTTTACAGAAAATCATATACATATTTTTGAAAAATAGGGGTTGACATATCTCACACATAAGTGTTATACTGCAACCGTATTCTAAATGAAAGTCATTGAACTCACATGTTTTTGTAAGTCACAGTTACTTTTAATGTTGGTTTACAGGAATGTGTATTTTTTTGCCCGTGATTTAGAATCCTATTAACCTTACAAATTATATAAAGGAGGTACCAAAATGAACAACGGTACAGTAAAATGGTTTAATGCACAGAAGGGTTACGGTTTCATCACCAACGATGCAACAGGGGAGGAAGTTTTTGTACATTTCTCTGCCATCAACGCAGATGGTTTCAAGTCTCTTGAGGAAGGCCAGAAGGTTACCTTCGATACCGAGTGCGATCCTCAGAACAGCAGCAAAATCCGTGCTACCAATGTTACGGTTGTAGCTTAAATCGCTTCTGACACACAAAGGCATCGGTAAGGACCGATGCCTTTTGCGGTAATCTTTTTATTATATGGAAGAGTCCTTCTGCCTTTCTCTCCTATCTCGTAGACAGAAATTCATATTCCCTTTTCGCCTGCCTGTCATCCGGATAGTTGTTCAGGTAGTTTCCCATCAAAATATAAGCCTGAGAATACTCTCCAAGCCTTTCATATGCCACGATCTCATTGAAAGCCAATGTCTGCATCATAGTCGTATTTTCCAGCTGCATGCCCGCCTGAAACGCCTCCAGGGCCTTTCTGTACTCTCCCCTTGTCATCTCGCAGAGACCCAGCTGATTGTACATCTCGGCATTACCCTCGCCTTTCTCCAGATAGCTATTATAGACATTGGCAGCATAATTATAATCCCCTGTAGCCTCATATGCCCTGCCCAGATACAGATAACTCTCCACCCCGCCCTTTTCCCTGGCTTCCTCCAGGTCAAGACAGGCATTCTGGTACTCTCCCAGGTAGTAGTAAATCCGGCCGCTGGCATATTTATCCATCTCCTTGTCCCCGGACGCCAGCGCGGCACGCAGATACTCCTGTCCTTCCGCACCGCGGCCGTAATAGTCAAGGACCTCATAGATTTCAATCAGCCTGTCATAATTGTGGGCATCCATGGAAATCACCTTGTCGAAATCCTCCTTTGCCCCTTCATGGCTGCCAAGAGCCAACCGCACATTCCCCCGCAGGAAATAGGCATCCTCCTCATTGGGACGCAGGGCCAGTATGGCGTCATAGATGCTTTCCGCCTCACTGTAACGGCTGCTCTTGGTATAGGCCGCCGCCAGATAAAAATTCAGGTCAAAATCCACGTTCTGCACCACGCCGTTACTGCCGGCAAGCGCTGCTTCAAAATAAGCCGCCGCCTGTTCATAATCCGTCAGTCCCATACAGGCAATTCCCCTGGCGCGGTTCACCAGCCTGTCATTTTCTCCGCCTTCCTCCGCCAGGTCCAGCTGCTCCAGCGCCCCGCGGTAATCCAGGTTCTGTATCAGCTGTATGGCACCCAGGGTACGCTCGCCTTCCCCCCCGCAGCCCGTCAGACCCAGGACAAGCACCGCCCCTGCCAGAAGGCATCTCCACATTTTCACACTCCGCATAATGTTCCCTGTTCTTTCTGTCCTCAGTCCCCGAGTTATTTCCGTCAAATCCGTATCTGCCGGACTCTCCCGCCAGTACCGCTTCTCCGGAAAGGTTTGAGTTTTCCCTTTACGCTTCCTCCAAATGAGAAGTACAGTGGGCACACCTTGTAGCCTCCAGGGGAATCTCACTCAGGCAATAAGGACATTTCTTCGTGGTGGGTGCAGGCGCCTCCTCCTTTTTCTTCATCCTGTCCCCGACGGCATTAATGCCCTTGATCAGGCAGAAAATAACCAATGCCGTAATCAGGAAATTGATAACTGCCGTAATAAAATTACCGTAATTCAGCACCGGTGCATTCTCGCCGCTTCCCAGCGTCACCGTGAGATAGCTAAAATCCGTACCTCCGAAAATCCCCAGCACGGGAGTGAGGATGTCCTGGTTCAGCGATGTGACGATGGACGTAAACGCACCGCCCACAATGACGCCTACCGCCATGTCCAGTACATTGCCCCGAGTGATAAATTTCTTAAATTCCGCAATAAAACCTTTTCCCTTGCTCATAATCCCTCCGCTTTTCTTCTGCCGGCCCGAACGGCTTCCCGTTTTACCACAAACCCGTCTTCCTTCCGTTCCATATGGCTCTCTCTACAGGCCTTTCCTTTCTCAGACGCAGTATTCTTCTGCCTCTCACCTGCAGCTCTTTGTTGCCATACCTAATAGTAGCACAAGAATTCTCTTACTACAAGCCATTTGTGGACTTGCCCTTCCATAAATTTTAGTATATACTTAGTCGTGAGTAAATATAATATCCAGCGGCATCGTCCGCCGGCCCTGCAGCGGCCCGGCCGTTGTCCGCGGGAATGAAATATGAGGTAGCCATGACAAAACAAGACATATCCGAAATCAAGAAGCTTTTCACACCGAGAAACTGCTCCATTACCCGCATCTGCGGCTGTTATGTGGACGGGGAAAAAAATAAGAAGGCGGAGCTGAAACAGGCATTTCTGGCACTTCCCGAGGAGGAGATGTTCAAGTATTTTGAAATCCTGAGAAAAGTCCTGTCCGGCTCTCTGGGAAAAAACCTGCTGACACTGGACTTTCCTCTGGCACTGGAGATGGCCGGCATGGCAGGGGCAGGCGACGTGGGTGGGGACACCCTGTCGGGTACTGCCGCATCTGAGGATACTCTTTCTGAGGATACGGACTCTGCCCACAGCCTTCCGCGCGCCGTTCTTCCCGACGACCCGCTTCCAGACGGCATTCCCAATGCACATGCGTTTCTGATGGCCCTGAAGGACAGCAAGCTGAAGGACGAAGCCCTGCTGGAGCAGTACTACGATAAAATCATCGAAAACTACGAGTATGTAGGCAATTACCTGATCCTGATCGTGCATGATGTCTATGACGTGCCGGGACGGACTACGGACGGCATTGATATGGACGACGCTTCCGACGATATATATGAGTACATATTATCCTGCATCTGCCCTGTAGAATTGTCAAAACCGGGTTTGAGTTATGACGCGGAGGAGAACACCTTCCACAACCGCAACCGCGACTGGGTGGTCTCGCTTCCGGAGAGCGGCTTCCTGTTCCCTGCCTTCAATGACAGGAGTTCAGACATCCACAGTGTCCTCTACTATTCCAAAAATCCGGAAGAACTGCGGGAGACGTTCGTGGAACAGCTCCTGGGCTGCCCACTTCCGATGTCCGCGGACAGCCAGAAAGAGACCTTCCAGGCGCTGATTGAGGATACGCTGGGAGAAGACTGCGGCATAGAAGTGGTGAAAAATATCCATGACAGATTCACGGAGCTGGCAGAAGAACACAAAGAAGCGCCGGAACCCGTGATCCTGGATAAAAATGAAGTCAAGACCATCCTTGCCGACAGCGGTGTTTCCAACGACAAGCTGTCAGAATTTGACCGATGCTATGACGAGACCGCCGGTGAAAACACTTCCCTGCTCATGAGCAATGTCATGAACACCAGAAGCTTCGAGGTCAAGACGCCGGATGTGGTCATCAAGGTGAGTCCGGACCGCACGGATCTGATTGAGACACGCAACATTGACGGCAGAGAATGCCTTGTAATCGCCCTGGACGGCAGTGTATCCGTAAACGGCATTACGGTAAGAGCCGTTCCTGAAAGCGAAGAGGAAGGCGAAGGATAACCTGCCCGGCCACCGGCGCAGACGAATTACCTCTTCTCCCTGCTTCCCGCCTTTCTATAGAAAGAAGACGTGGACATACTGCATTCCACAGCGGCCTCCCTCCCCGTGATTTCCCCTGCCTCCCATTTCCCGCAGGCCTGCTCAAAATTTTCAGGTGTGGGTTTGGGGGGCCTGCCGAAGCGGACACCGCGCCGCTTTGCCGCCTCTATGCCTTCCATCTGCCGTTCCCTGATGTTCTTTCGCTCGTTTTCTGCCGCAAAGGACAGCACCTGCAGTACGATGTCGCTTAAGAATGTTCCCATCAGATCCTTACCCCTCCTGGTATCCAGCAGCGGCATGTCCAGCACCACGATGTCCACCTTTTTCTCCTTGGTCAGCACTCTCCACTGCTCCAGCACTTCCTCGTAATTTCTTCCCAGACGGTCAATGCTCTTGATATACAGCACATCATCCTGCTTCAGGCGCTTCAGCATGCGCCTGTACATGGGCCGCCGAAAATCCTTGCCGGACTGCTTGTCCATATAAATGTTCCCCTCCGGCACCTGCGCCGTATTCAACGCTATTATCTGTCTGTCTTCATTCTGTTCATTTGTACTTACACGCACATATCCATATTGAGCGCCCATCTTTTAACTCTTTTTATTCCTCAAGAAGTTTCCGTTTTCTATCAATCATTTCGTCGATTCTTTCTATAAAAGAAGTTACATCCTTCACATTCTCACTTCTCTCGATCCGTCCGTCAGGATAAACTCTCTTGCTGATCGAACCGGCACCGCAGGCAACTATGGTCTGTTTCTCCTCCATGATCAGAATGTTATAAATTCCCAGTTTTCCCTCCTTCGCATACCCCACATTTTCGAAATTTCCCGACATGTTTTTCTGACGGTAGAGATAGTAGGGAACCAGCCCCAGGCGCCTCGCTCCCTCCTCGGCTATCCTCATTGTTTCATCCGTATTGCGCAGCATATGAGTCCCGGTTTCCTGCACCATCTGGTTCAGGCGGGATGCCCTTTTAACGGCCAGGGAATGCACTGTAAGGCTGTCCGGCGCCATCTCTTCCACCATGTCCAAAGTATGCTGTACTTCCTTCTCTCCCTCCCCCGGAAGCCCCAGGATCAGGTCCATATTGATATTGTCGAACCCCATTTCCCTTGCCAGCCCATATGCCTGCTGCACCTGTTCCACAGAGGCCCTTCTGCCTATGTAATCCAGCGTCTCCTGGTTCATCGTCTGGGGATTGATGGAAATCCGGCTGACCCCATGCTTTCTAAGCACTTGCAGCTTAGCCTCCGTAATGCTGTCAGCCCGCCCGGCTTCCACGGTAAATTCCTTCACCGTAGAAAAATCAAACAGGGCCTTCAGCCTTGCCAGAAGCCTGTCCATCTGCTCCGGCTCCAGGGTGGTAGGCGTACCGCCGCCGACATAGACAGTATCCAGAATCTTCCCCCTGCAGCATTCTGCCGCATATTCCAGCTCCCGAATCAGACAGTCAACATAGGCATCTACAAGCTTTCGATAGCCGCTGACAGGAAAGGAGGTAAAGGAGCAGTACAGGCAGGTTGTGGGGCAGAAAGGAATTCCAATATAGAGACTGTATCCATTGTCCTCTCCCCCCTTTCCGTGGTGGCTGACCGTCCTTATAAGCGCCCTTTCCCTCCGGGCAATATCCACGGAAAGCTCTGCTTTTTCCGCACTGACATAATACTTTTCCCTGTAATATTCCACAATTTCCCGCCCGCTTTTTCCTTCTTCCAACAGCTGATAGGCAATCTTTGTAGGGCGAATTCCCGTGAGATTTCCCCAGGGAAGCGTCCTTCCTGTTGCCTGACTCAGCACACGGTACAGGAAGCATTTAAATCCGTATTTGAATTCCTGATTCTCTGTGAAATCCCAATGGTAATCTGCCCCGTCCACCCTGACGGACGCCCCGCATTCTTCCAGCAGAATCCGGATACGGATATCCGCTTTCAGGCTTTCTCTCTTCGCTTCCCCCATCTCAGATGTCAGCACGCTGACCTGTTCCTCCGGATAGAAAGCCTTCACAAGAGAATGCACATCATATTCATAATTCGCTCTGTTCAACTCTACAGCCAGCATCTCTTTTCTCCTATATTTGGTTCCGGCAACCCGAAAGGGCAATATCACCCGGATATATCCCTATCTGCGCGGCTCCTTCACACACAGCTTTGATATCTTCTGATCAGCGGTTTTATGTAAAATGCCGCCCGTCCGTAAGCTTCTTTTGTCAGTCTGTCATACAGGAAACGCACTTCCCGGAGTTCTTCTTCCGAAGGTTCTTCCTTTCCGAAGCTGTTCTTCTCCAGGATGCGGCAGAACATGGCATATTCCGCATCGCTTACCCCGTATAAATCCAGGAGTATCTGCCGGAATTCTGTCCCGTCCACATCCATTTCCCGTCCGTACCCCGCAAGCTGAAATATGTTCCTGAAATTCCGGTAGAGCAGAAATATACGTTCCCTCCTGTCCGCCCGGCTAAACAGATACCTGCGCCGGCTTTCGTCCCATTTTTCCAGACATACCAATGCGCCCAGCAACATAAAAATCGCCATCACGCCCATAAATATATGAAATTCCGTTTTATTTACAAGCGGCAGGGCTTTTCCTGCAGCCCCAGGCATCTGCTGCATACCGGCATCCGCATCTGCATCCGGCATATCTTCCGTTTTATCCGCCACCTGCTCCGTCCCTTCCCCCAACACATGTTGATTTCCGTTTTCCGCCACCTGAATATCCGCCAGGCTGCCTTCCGGCGTTGTCACTTCCCCGTCTTCCCCTGTATCAGACGCGTCGTTCTGCCAGGTCAGCTTATCCTGCTGCCACAGCTCTTCGTTTTCCGACAGCATTAATCCCTGCCCCGCCAGGCGCCCCACCTGACCCAATTGCTCCAACCGGTTGTCCTCCGGAAACGCCACGGCACCCGGCGTCATCTCCACAGGCACCCAGCCGATGGTATCCAGGTAAACCTCCGCCCAGGCATGTGCCTGCCTCCCTGTGAGTACCGCGGTAAAATCCCCGCCGGCATCCCGGACAAAATCGGAAGGGGAAACCGTATAGCCGGTGACATATCGGGCCGGTATTCCGAAATACCGCAGCGCAAGCACCCCTGCCGATGCAAAGTGCATACAGTATCCCTCCCGGCTGTCAAACAGGAAGTACTCCACAAAATCGGTTCCCGAAGGATTGTTCCCCGCATCCAGATTATACACTGCCTGTCTGTCAAGAAGCTGAATCAGGTCCATGGCGCATACATAGACATTGTCCGTGCGGATATCCGCCTCCTTCAGCCATGCCGTCAGCCGGGGCAGCGCTTCCTCCGGATATGCAAGAAAATGATCATAGGCATACTGTCGGTAATTCTGCTCCTCTTCAGCCAGGTTTCCGTCCAGTACACTCCGGCCGCCGAAACCGGACAGAAAATAATACGCAAATTCATATATACTGTCTTTTCGCACCACCCTCCCGTCGCCATGGACTTGAAAATCTTCCGTCAGCAATGCGCCGTAAGGGTAAATGCAATAGCTTCCCCGCCCTCCCAGTTCTTCAATCCGTATATGTGCCGGTTCCGCATGATGCTGCAGCACTTTGGCCGCCTCATAGCTGATATTTGCCAGTTCTCCGTAATTTCCGGGCAGCTCCATCCCCTGTGCCCTGTAATAGTCCTCCAGTTCCCTGTCTTCCTGCGCCAGCCATTCCTTTTCCCCATATTCTCCGCCTGCGAAACCTTTCAGGTACATTGCCCCCTGGGGCTTCTCATCCACCGTCACGCGGTACATATCCGCCGACGTATATGTGAACAAATGTTTTCGTCCCAGTTCTCCTGTCACATCCACACCCGTTCCGAATCCGCCTGCAGGGAGGATGCTTTTTATCTCCGGAATCCACTCCTCATTGACAAGCCTGTAGAATTCCGCCCTGCGCTCCAGCATTTCCTCATACTGCCTGTCCAATGCGGGCAGGAAAAAATGATATACCGCCGCCATGGGCAATCCGGTCAGCGCAGCGGCACACACCGCCACTGCAAATCCCCTCCCGGGGTGCTTCCTGAAATCCTTCTGCACCAAAGTTGCTACCGCCCCCGCCACGCAGAGCGCGAGAAAGAAGAATCCCGGGAACCGGTTGCAGGCGCAGGCGAGTGTAAACCACATTGCATTTCCCACAATCAGGCAGAATCCCCTGTCATATCGTCCGAAAATGCCTGCCAGCACTTCCAGCGGAAACAGCACATACAGCACGCCGCATGTCATTGCCAGCGTGCGCATTCCCACACTCCATCCGGTTCCCTTCCGCAGCCACAAATCCGACCATGCAATATGAAACTGATAATACTCGTTCAGATTCTCCACAGCGTCCGTCAGTGCCATGGAAAGTCCCCTGAACAGCGCTTCCCGAAAGACTGCTCCCAGTAAAATATACAGCACGGCACACACCGCCGCACGTATCATTACTTTTTTCCCGCTGCTCCCGCTCCTGATCAGCACCGCAGCCGCACAAATCAGCAGCAGCACCCCCCAAAACAGAACGGGCTGCAGACCGGGTAAGGCATCTTTCCTTCCGATTTCCTTCCAGGGTATCTCCAGAATCTCCGTCAGTGCCCCCGCAAAACCCACACTGTTCACAAACAGCAGCACAATGTCGGACAGATATCCTGCCGGAGTAAAAGCCCCCTCAATACGCTTTTTTTCACTCTTCATACGCACATTCCTCATGCCGGCACCGTTCCCGACGAACAGTCGGCGCAGAACCGTGTGCCGCTCGGAACTTCTCCGCAAACCTGTGAAGGGGGCTGGCTTCCCCTCCTGGCCGCCCTGAAAGTTCTTCACACACTTTGCCCTCCGAAATACAGCCTGCAGTCCTCGTCCAGATGCCATCCCTGTTCCGGAAGGGGCGCTTCCTCCTCCAAAAGCGCCGTCCCACAGGACTCCCCTCGCAGAAATGCACAAATCCATGCCTGTACAGCCCCGCCGTCCTGCAGGGGACATCTGAAAAAGGCAGTTCCCTGACGCCATATTACTTCCGCAGATCCCCCCGTGGACATCCGGCATTCCTCGGCAAAAAAATAGAGAAGGGATGCCGCTTTGTCCAGGAATCTGTCCTGTCTCTCCGCCTCCGCTCCCAATTCGTCGGAAAAATTTAAAAACAGGCTTACGGAACTGCTCCGCTCAAAATCCCTGACCTGCAGCTCCCCGCCCTTTGCCATCAGCTTCCAGTAGACACGATGCAGACTGTCTCCGGGTTGAAAATCCCGCAGCAGCATATCGCCTTCCCGCTCCCCGCCGCTTCCCTGAAGAACCTGTGAATATGCTGTCTCCACTGCGGAGGAAACCGGAGAAACCACCGGCATAATACAGACTCGGGCGCTTTGCTTTCTCCCTGCGGGAAGCCGGAAAATACCCAGATAGTCATATACGCTCACCCTGGCCAGCACCAGCGATGCCACCCCGCAGTGCATGGCCTGCACCTCCGGGATGAATTCCTCGCTCTCCCTCATGCCCATGCCGCAAAGCCGTTCCCTCACTCTCACTTCCCTGTCCCCGGGCATCTTCCAGCACAGTTCCACGAATACCCCGGGCACGGGAAGCAGTCCCTTATTTGTCACCGTCACCCTTGTCTTCAGAGTTTCACCGCGCAGCACGACCTCTTCCCCCGCTTCCAGCCGGACGCTGCAGCCGAAACAGACAGGAATCAAAAACAGAAAGGAGACAAGGGGAATACAGATAACGCAGCCAAACAGAAAACGAAGTCCCTGAAAATCATAGAGCATAATAAAATAACTGCCTGCCGCCAAAAGCAGCAGGTAACAAAATCTTCTCCTAATCATACTTTCTCGCCCAGCCTGGGTTCCTTCACCCGCTCCAGCACCTCTTCCAGGATATCCACCGGCCGCTTCCCGCCGATCCCGGCCTTCTGGCTCAGCCGAATCCGGTGAACTCCCACATCGGAAAGCGCCTTTTTCACATCTTTCGGCACACAGTAGTTCCTTCCGCATATATAGGCATACGCCCTTGCCATCTTCCCAAGCGCCAGCGTTCCCCGGGGACTCATTCCCAGCTCCAGCATTTCATGCTCCCTGGTAGCAACCGACAGCATTGTCATATATTTGTAAAGCGCATCGTGAATAAAGACGGCTTCCGTCTCGTCCTGCATGGCGAGAAGCTCCTCGCCGCTGATTACCGGCATGATTCCATCCAGAGGCCGGCCCCTGTGACGGCTCTTCAGCATGGCAATCTCATCCTCCGGTTCCGGGTAACCCATGCTGACACAGATCAGAAATCTGTCCATCTGGGCCTCCGGCAGCCTCTGAGTACCGAACGAGCCCACCGGATTCTGGGTTGCCAGTACGATAAAAGGACGGGGCACCTGTCTGGTAACACCGTCTACCGTCACATTTCCTTCCTCCATGACCTCCAGAAGGGCCGACTGGGTCTTCGGGGAGGTTCTGTTAATCTCGTCCGCCAGCAGCAGATTGCACATGACGGCTCCCGGACGATACACGAAACTCTCCGTCTCCTTCCGATACATGGAAAATCCCGTAATATCCGCCGGCATCACATCCGGCGTAAACTGTACCCGGTTGGACTTCAGCCCGCAGGCTTTTGAAAAGGCAATTGCCATCTCTGTCTTACCCACTCCGGGCACGTCCTCCAACAGTACATTCCCTCTTGCAAGAATGGCTGCCATTACCTTCTCTATGCAGTCATCCTTGCCCATTATTACTTTCTTTACCTCATCCATGACCAAATAAGGCCTATTTCTCAACGCTTCCACGCCAGGCTCCCTCCCGGTATGATAAGTTCTGTCAGCGCCACCATGCCCTTACGCAGATTTACACACAGAACGGGTTGTTTTTCTTCTCATACCCGATTTCAGTACGCTCTCCATGCCCCGGATACACCTTTGTCTCATCCGGCAGCACAAAAAGCTTTTCTTTGACAGAACGAACCAAAGTCCCCATGCTTCCCGTCGGAAAATCCGTCCTTCCCACGGACTGCGCAAACAACGTGTCTCCCGACACCAGGATACCTGCCTCCTCAAAATAATAACAGCAGCCCCCCGCCGTATGCCCCGGCGTGGCAATCACCCTGCATGTCATATTCCCGACGGTAATCTCCTCTCCGTCCTTTACATATACATCCGCATAAGTCTCACAGGCGCGTCCTGCCTGTTCAGACACATTCATCCGGGCGCTTTTCAGCAGTTCCCGCTCCGCCGCGCAGGCGTAAGCCTTCACGGGTTCCAGCCCCTCCGCCTCTGCCGCCGCATTCGCCGCGTCTCTCAGTCCGTCCAGCCCCCAGATATGGTCAAAATGCCCGTGTGTCAGCAAAATCCCCGCCACCCGGAAACCGTTCTTCTGCAAAGCTCCGTAAATGTTCGCCCCCCTGTCCGCCGGGTCCACCACGATTGCTTCGTGTTCTCCGTCCCGGTACAAAAAGTAGCAATTGGTCTGGCATACGCCCAACACCATACGTCCTATTTTTATCTCTGCCATCTGATTTCTCCTGTTAAAATCCCTGCCGCAGCCTTTCTCCGCCCCCGCGCCTGCGGGATTCGAAACACGCTGTACCCATTCCTCAAATCGGTGTACACAATCCCCCCGCGGCCCGGCTGCGACCCGCAGGCTCAGCCCGTAGCGCGTTCGATATCCACCACGCTCTCTATACCCCGTATTTTGTCGATTACGCGGTTCAGTTCCTCTTTCCCCTCAACCTCAAAGGAGGTCTGCAGCGTCGCAAGCCCCTGCCTGCTGACCCTGGTATTCAGAGACAGAATACTGATATTCCGCTCCGTCAGCGCCTTGGTAATATCTGCCAGCAGGCCGTTCCTGTTATTTGCATAGATGTCGATCTCAGCCACATATTTTTCGGTTGTATCCTCCGGCGCCTGCCATTCTGCGTCAATGATCCGCGCCCGCTCAATTTCCGGCAGGTTCATCATGTTCACGCAGTCTGTCCGGTGAATGGAAATCCCACGGCCCCGGGTGACAAATCCCACAATCTCATCTCCGGGAACCGGAGAACAGCATTTGGAAAACCGAACAGATAAATCTGCAATTCCGCGCACCACGATGCCGCTTTTTGTCTTCATGGCGGCAGGCTTGTTGATGGAAACCGCCCCTGCTTCCGCAATGCTTGCCAGAACTTCCTCGTTTGTCATCGCCCGCTTGTGCTCTCTGTCGTAAAGGTCCTGCATCTTGTTGACCACCTGCCCCTCTTTCAGGGCGCCGTGGCCAATTGCCGCCAGCACGGATTCCCAGTCCCGGAATCCGTATTTGCGCATGACGGCATTCATATAATCCTGCTTCAGCAGGTCGGAAAGGATAATTGATTTCGTCCTGCAATAATTCGCCAGCAGTTCCCTGCCCTTGACGATATTGTCTTCCTTCAGCTCGTTCTTGAACCACTGGTTAATCTTGTTCTTTGCCTGTGTACTCTTGACTACATTCAGCCAGTCACGGCTTGGTCCCTTGGAATTCTGAGATGTGATAATCTCCACTCTGTCGCCGTTTTTGATCTCATAATCGATGGTCACAAGCTTATCATTCACTCTGGCCCCCACCATGCGGTTGCCGACCGCCGAATGGATGCTGTACGCAAAATCGATGGTGGTAGAGCCGGCAGGCAGGTTTTTTACCTCGCCGGTGGGCGTGAAGCAGTACACATTGTCCGAAAACAAATCCAGGTCGTTTTTCAGAAGCTTCATAAATTCCCGGTTGTCCGACATGTCCCGCTGCCACTCGAGAATCTGCCGAAGCCAGCTCAGCTTCTCTTCCTCCTGGGTTTTGGTACTCTTGCTGGAATCCCCGCCTTCTTTGTATTTCCAATGGGCCGCAATTCCGTATTCAGCCGTCTTATGCATCTCCTCTGTCCGGATCTGGATCTCAAAGGGCTGCCCGGAGGGTCCCATCAGCGTCGTGTGAAGGGACTGGTACATATTCACCTTGGGCATGGCGATATAATCCTTAAACCTGCCCGGAATCGGCGTATACATCTCATGGATCACGCCCAGCGCCGCATAACAGTCCTTCACCGAATCCACAATGATTCTTACGGCAAACAAGTCGTAGACCTGATCCAGAGTCTTATTCTGAAGCACCATTTTTTTGTAAATACTGAAAAAATGCTTGACCCGCCCGTAGACCTTTGCATGAATGTGGGCATTTTCCATATGCCGGGAAACCTCTGCCACGATCTGCTGCACGAACTCTTCCCGCTTTGTCTTCCGTTCATTCAGGTCACTGACAAGCTGTCCGTATACCTCCGGCTGAGAATACTTCAGCGACAGATCGTCCAGCTCGATCTTGATCTTGGAAAT
>OFFP01001112.1_pt1 | contig 19612 bp, 22 predicted proteins | sample 1521431 | NCBI WGS metagenome assembly OFFP01 (sample SAMEA3504104, study PRJEB24116) | mouse gut metagenome | biome: mouse gut; feature: mouse-associated habitat; material: faeces | place: Denmark | collected 2011
TGGCAATGACTCCTAGAACCGCCGTGACCAGCTTTCCAGCAACGCCTAAAAACGTGGCATCCAGCAAAAGCAGATCCGGAGAACTGATAAACACATACGGAATCAGGAAACCCGCAAGTGCTAGACGGAAGGCCATATATCCCACCTTATTAGGGCTCTCACCGGCAATGCCAGCAGCAGTGTAGGATGCTGTACACACTGGCGGCGTCAGAACAGAGAGGATTCCATAGTAAAATACAAACATATGGACAGGTATACCCGAGATGCCGAACTTAATCAGCGCAGGGGCCGCAATGGTGGATACCACGATATAGCACGCTGTAGATGGCAGTCCCATCCCCAGCAGCAGGCAAGTCAGCATAGTAAAGATCAAGGTCAGATAGAAATTTCCGCCAGCCAGCTTAATCAGGCCGTCCCCCAGGACCAGACCCAGGCCGGTAGCGCCGGTCATTCCGACCATGATACCAACAGCGGCACAGGTGTTTGCCACGGGAACCGCAAGCATACCAGCATCCTCCAATGCTTCCACCGCCTTTTGGGGGGTAAGGCGGGTCTCTTTACGGAAGGATGAGATGACGACAGCGGCAATAATAGACCAGAAGGAGGCGAACAGAGGTGTTTTCCCCGCAATCATCAATACCACCAGCAGCACTATCGGCAGCAGAAGGTAACCCCGCTTTCGTAGCACCTCGCCAACCTTAGGAAGTTCCTCATGCTTGAGGGCGGGCAGGTTCAGCCGGCGAGCCTCAAAATCTACCACCATCCAACAGGCAAAGTAGTATAGAATCGCTGGGATAATTGCTGCCTTCATGATAGTAATATACGACTCCCCAAGAAACTCGGCCATAATCATGGCAGCAGCGCCCATGATCGGCGGCATAATCATACCACCCGTACTGGCAATCGCCTCCACGCAGGCTGAGAAAGCTGGAGTGTAACCCAGCTTTTTCATCATGGGGATGGTGATCGTGCCGGTAGTGGCCACATTTGCCACTGCGCTGCCGGAGATCGTGCCCATACATCCGCTGGCCAAGATAGAGACCTTGGCTGGACCGCCCCGCAGACTGCCTGCCACTGCTAAGGCCAGCTCATTGATGGTTTGGGCAAGGCCGGTCTTATCCAGCACAGCGCCAAAGAGGACAAATACAAACAGATATGTGGAGGATACGCCCAGCACCGTGCCAAAAATGCCCTCATTGGACCAGACCATATACTGAATAATGCGGCGGACGGTGAGGCCGTTATGACGGAAGAAGTCTGGGAAATATTGGCCGAACTTGCAGTAGATCAGCGCAATACACATTAACAAAGTCAGTGCGTTCCCCGATACCCGGCGGACGCCCTCCAGGACCACAATGATGATGATTCCGCCCACCACCAAATCCATCTGGGTCAAAATACCAGAGTTTGCCGCGATACTGTCAAAGCGCATAAAAACATACACATTACTGGCCAGGGCTACCACCGCTAGGAAGACATCAATAGGATTCATCTTCCTCCGGGAAAAACGCTTGCTCCCCGGGAAGCAGAGATAGACCAAAAACAGCACAAGCGCCAGGTGGAAGCTGCGCTGCTGGATACTCGGCAGAGATCCGAAGCCCGCCGTATAAAAGTGGAACAGAGACAATACAATCGCGGCGCCCTTAATGACCCAGCCCCAAAAAGAGTTGCCAAGCTGCCGCTTTCTACCGGCATACTCATCCCCATTCTGGTTTGATGCCGCACTCACTTTTTCCTTCAAATCGCTGTACCTCCTTATTGTGAAATCCAAGAACCTGAATTTGCAGTCGTTAAACATCGCTCCGCCAGTCCTCTGCTATGAATACAGGCTCTAAATGAGGAACGGCGCCCGACACCGTCCGCAAGGAAGCATTTCAACGGTATCGGGCGCCGCAAAGATACATTAATCCTGAACGCTCAACAGCCGCTGCGCTTCCCGGACCCATTCCTCATCCTTTTGCCGGAAGGACACAGCCATCTCCCAGGGGGCGTAATGATAGACCCATGCGGCCAGCTTGTTGCAGTACTTCAGCAGAGCCTTGTACACGCTCAAAAAGTCTTCTTTCGCTGTAATCTCAGGCATTATGTCCCGGAAGGCATGGCAGAATCTGCTCAACGTTGGGTAGCCTGAGTAGCGGAGGTACTCTGTGAACACGGGCACAATGGCGATATACATATCTTTCATCTGCTCCAAGCTGTAGTCTCCAGACTGGTACAGCCGAAAGATTGGGTACATGACATACATGGATAGATCCCGCATCATGCCGTTGGCGAAATCCCAGGTTCCGAAATATTGTCCGTAGGAACCGGCGTGGTTTTTCAGGAGGCCCAGCCGCTGAATCTTGAGCTCATCAGGTTCCTTCAGCCAAATACGCTGCGTTTCCACCTCAATGGCTTCTCTCAATTCTTTCCAGTTATTCATCTGGTTATCCCTCCACCCTGCTGAATTTAACGAGATAGATCTTCTTCTCACCGAAATAGTTGAACCAAATCTCCCGTCCAATACGGGCCAACTCCGGAAGGTACTGCTCCTGCACTTGGCCGAGTACTGGCGCATACAGGTCCTCATTGCACTCCCCGTACTTGACAATGATTTTGTTGCCTGTCCCCTGGGAATAGTTCACAACGCCAACCGGAGACTCTGTGTGGCGCAGCTTGTGGTGGATTTCCGCTGTGCTCAGTACCGGCGTCCAGCAGTAAATCATATAGCCGGAAACCATACCATGCTCCTGTATACAGGTGAAGGGTAATTCATTCCAAACTTCATCGCAGAGAGCCTTATTTCTCTCATCCAGTTCAATAATCATCTCTGCGCCAAAATCAGGAAACTCCATGCGCATTTTTCTCATGATAATTTATCCTCTCGTCATAAGATGTATCAAAAATATATTTTAAATATTTTTCTTTCGGTGCAATTTATTAGTTCAACGTTGAGTCCTGAATATCGTCACCAAATGATTAGGAGATTACACCGATCTCCTTGTAGTACCGCTCCGCACCGGGATGTAGCGGAACGCCTATACCGGCGCAGGGATCATCTCTGTCCATCCAGGACAGGCTTGCCGCAATTTGCTGCACCTCGTCCAGATTTTCCCAGATCGTCTTGGTCATCTCATAGACGATCTCCTCGTCAACAGATTCATCCGCCACAAAGGTGATAACGCATGCAGCTGTCTCAATATCCTCATCAAAACCGCTGTAGGTGCCGCCCGGGATAGTATAGGGAACATAGTAGGGGTGATTTTGAATCAGTTTGTCACGGTATTCTCCTTCGATGGGGATGATGTTGATCGCTCCGCTCATCGCCAGGTCGATCACCGCAGAGCCTGGAACGCCGAGGGGCAAATGGCCCCAGTCAATATGGCCATCCTTCAGCTGCTCGGCCGCATCGGACGGGTCGGCATAAACCGGTTCAAAGTCCTTGCGGTCCTTGTAATTTAATCCGGCACCCTCCACGATATGTTGTGTATAGACGTCGCTGGCGCTGGCGGATTGCCCTACTGCGCCGCGAGTTCCAGCAAAGTCGGCGATGCTCTCAATCCCAGAGGACTTTGTAGCAACTAAGTGGAAAACGCTAGGATAGAGGCTGACGATTCCACGCAGATTTTCCTGCGCGGCAATACCTGTCAGCTCACCGTTATAGGCCATGGCATTTGTGTTGGAGGCATTGCAGGCCAGTTGAATCTCGCCGCGTTCCATCAGACCGACGTTGTCCACCGCGCCCCCTGTAGAAATTGCGCGGGTGGATAGTCCAGAGATCTTCTCGTTGAGCAGCTGGCTCAGGCCAGCGCCTGGCCAGGAGATATCCGCGAAACAGCGCCGCCGGAGGCAGAGGTACCGATTGTAAAGCTATACTGCTTGACAGTGCTGGAATCCTTGATGCTGTCATCCTGGCTATTAGTAGAGGCGTTAGGCGTATTGCATCCAGCAAGCAACATCACACATAGCAACAGGGTGAGCAGCCGAAGGGCCCTCTTTTTGGTACTCTTCATATTTCTTCTCCTTTTAAGTTTTGATTTCACGCTTGATCTATTGTGTGCATGAACGTGTACTCAGAACAAAGGCGCTCACCTCCTTAAACAAGTGCAGAAACACAACCACCTAGTTGTCCAAGAAAGTCCATATGGCGATAAAGGACTTCGCTGACAGCCCCATCGGTTGAAATTGGCCGCTGAGAGTGGTTATATTTTCATGTACCCTCTGTATCAGAAATACCTAGGATACCCCCATCTGTCTGGGAGCCGGCTGTGTACGTTATCGACAAAGCGGCCAACCAGCGCCCGCGCCTGCTCCACATTTCTTTGTGCGATGGCCTCTACAATCTCTTTGTGGTCCACTAATTTTACTGCACCTGGATTTTCTGCCACATCAACAGACAGAGCCAGCTTCAGTTGATCCAGTGTGTTTGCAAGCGCTGCGGTAATAAAAGGATTTTTTGCTAAAGAGCTCAGCGCGATATGGAATTGGCGATTCAACGCGATATATTGGTTGATCGCTTCCTCTTCACTCAACTCATCATATTGGTCACACATTTTCCTTAATCGTGCAATATCCTGGTTGCTTGCCACCTGAATGGCAATTTCAACCGCATTAATCTCCAAAATATAGCGGAATTGGATTAGATTTTCTAAGTCAACCGCCGAGTACCGCTTCAGTAAATAGCCCTTATGGGGGATCTTCTCTAAAAGGCCCTCCGCGCACAATTGGTTCAACGCCTCGCGGGCTGGGGTCTTACTAACTCCATACTTCTCTGAAACAACAATCTCAGTAATCAATGTATCTGATTGATAAACTCCACTTGTGATTTCAAGCCTAACGGCATTGGTGACCTTTTCAGTCATTGAAATTCGTCTGGGCATTCTTATCCTCCTAATGTATCATGTTTCTTCAAATGAGAATAAGGGTATTATATCACAAATATATTTCGGTCTTAAAGTATATTTATGATATATCTTAGATATATATTATCTGTTAAAACTGACTTTGTCAACTGAATTTCAGAAAAACAGCAAATCAGACAAAATTGTAAATAATCTTTTGGGCAAATGGTATACAGCAAAGGTCCGTGATCGTCGTAACGCTCAGGCGGGCGGTAGATAGCAAAAGCCTTGCCAGATTAAATGTTATTACCTTCGAAGAAATAGCTGGGAAAAGCAGGGAAGCAGCAGTACATCCAGAAGCAGTTCCACAAAGCCATACACGAGCGAACTCTGACGGACTACATGAAGCGCTGGGGCATGAGCTGCCAGTGTCTGGCGAAGCGAGCCCGGAAACAGAATCCTACAGGTATCTAAAGGTGGAAAAGCGAGGAATATTCTGCTATTTCAAGACGAGCAAATGCAGAAAATGCCATCATCTATTGGGCGGATGAGACCGGCGTAAGCAGTTGTGAAATCGTAGAGCGCGGCTTTTCCCTGAAAGGCCGTCCTCCCTAACCCGTCAGAAAATTTAGTGTAGAAGGAGACACGCTGTAGTCAAGGGAACGGGAGCAAATCATACTATTTCTTGATAAAATCGTTTAAATTAGGCAAAGGATATGGTAAAATAATACTATTTCTTAATTAAAAACTTTAATTATCCAATCTCTGCCCGAGATACTGGAAATGACTTGGTTAGGCAAAGAACAAATAGTATGTACAATTGCTCGACAACTTTTTCCAGAGAAGCAAATACTTCGTTATGAAATCCACGCTTTCGAATTTCCTTCCAAATCTGCTCAATAGGGTTCATTTCAGACGTATATGGTGGGATATAGAAAAGTGTAAATCAATAGTTAAACAAGGTAAAAAGCGAAAAAATAGTGACAAATGATGCAATAAAGATGAGAATAACTTTATGGAAGAAAGACTCATCGAACTATACTGCACCATTTGCCAATGCAATGATAGCAGATTTATAGAAGGAAAACAACGCCTGAGCAATAATAACTGTCCCCAATTCAGCGACGAGGAGTTGATTACGGTCTACCTTTGGAGGAAAGCACAGCAGTTCATAACGCGGAAGACCATCTACAACTATACCAAAAGCCATCTTTCGACGTGTTTCCAGCGCTGCCCAGTTACCAGGTGTTTTGCCGGCGGCTGAACCGGCTCACACCGGCTTTCCATGCGTTGGCGGAAATCTGGGTGGAAGAGGCGGCGGAAAAAAGTGGGGATACCCATCGTTACGCTGTGGATTCCTGCCCTGTGATGGTTGCCAGACCTTCTTACAGTGCAGGCACAAAGGTGGGAACCGGATATTGTGATAAATGCTACAACGCCGCCCGTCAGGAGTGGTATTACGGCGTAAAACACCACGTCTTTGTCATGCTCAGACCAGGTCGGCTTCCCCTCCTCCAGGCCGCGCAGATTTCTCCCCCATCCTGCCCAGATTTGCTTGCCGCAAAACAGATGGACAGAGATTGCTCTCCCGTTTCTTTTGGCCGGTTGTTCGCTGATCAAGCTTATTGTGATGTTGATTGGGCAGAATCACTGGAAAAGTGTCGTGATATTGAAATTATTACGCCTAAAAAGAGAAAGCGCTATGATGTTTTGCGTTCCGGGAATTGTTCCCGTTTCTCTGTCAGTTCTGCTCGTCAGCCCATTGAATCCTTCTTTCATTGGGCCAATCTGAAATCTGCCTTTCAGGACACTTCTCGCGCACGCTCTCTCTCGGGCATCTTTTTCCTCGTTTTCGTCGCTCTCGCTTTTTGCGCTTTTTGGGCTCGTTTCTACTATTGATTTGCATCTTTTATGCGTTCCTTACAACATTGCACTGATAAAGTCTCCGCTTTCTTTCAGCATAACCAGATTTCCTATGTTCTAATTCGGAAGTAATAGTACTCCACCAAGTCAGGAAATGCAGGTTGCGCTTGGAGAAGGATTTTTGCATGGCAAGGCGGGTGTCAGCCCGCCCGCATCCTTCGCCTTGCCCTGCACGGTTTCTCCTCCCCTCTTTTCTGTCATGAGTTCTGATGATTGCTATAGGATTCGCCGAATCTTCTTTGCACCGATTGCCGGATGCCTCTTTCGGTACTCAATGACCAGCGCCTCTACCTCGGCGGGTGTCTTTCCGGGTCTCTGTATCGGTCTTCTGCGGTCCTCCAGCTGCTGTCCCGCCTGATACCGGGTGATCCACTTGCTTCCCGTTGGCCGGCTGATTCCGTATTCCCGGCACAGCGCGCTTTTGCTCGCCTCTTCTGCCACCACTCGTTTTATAAATTCCTCTCGCATTTGGCTTACCTTCCTTTCTTCCCACGGCACTCAGGATTCCTCCTTCTTGCCTTGAGCTTACCAGTTAGTTATAAACCATGTTACCAGACTAAACATGATATCCGCCCCTATACAAATTCTGTGGCTTTACAGATATTTCCAAAAACAGGATTTCCTTGATATAGACAAAATAAGGCTTGACATTTTATTTCTTATACAATAGAATTAATCTAAAATATACAGAATAATTCTAGGATGTGTTTACATAAGTGTATCTACAATAAGAGCAAAATAGACAAAAGTCAAAAAGATGACATCAAGTTTGTCATAGCGGGTAAAAATACGACGAAAACGCTTGATACGGCGAAAAAGCCTCTCAACCTGATTGCGCTGTTTGTACAATTCCTTATCGTAGTCCCAAGGATCTTTACGATTGCTTTTGGGCGGAACAACGGGCATATAGCCAAGATCCACTGCCAACGCTCTCGTCTCATCCCCCTCATAAGCCCGGTCCATCAAGAGGTAAACCGGATGATCCACTGGACCGAGCTGTTGCAAAAGGGCACGGCCTTCCGGACCATCGCCACAGTTTCCCGCAGACAACGAAAAGATTACCCCATCCCGATCAGATGCGGCGACCATATGAAGTTTGGTGTTCCATCCACCCCGTGTTCTTCCGATGGATTGCGTCCCGTTTTTTTCAAGGCGCCCATTCCATCTGGATGAACCTTAATACAGCTGGAGTCTAAACTTATCACATTTACTCGGATTTGAATGATTTGCAGCGGGTTTCGGTATGATTCCTGCCAATAATCACCCGGAATTGACCGCCTGATTCACCTCAAAAAACATCTTGGAGGTATGACCATGAGCAAACTTATATCCTATCAATTCAACATCGACACAGCCTGCGTAGAATTGGTTTTTGACGATAGAAGCCAGATTTCCATTGACTTCACCGCCGTTGAAAACGAAGTTGCCGATAACCGCTTCCAGCGGTCAGAGCTGGATTATCTGATCTACAACGACCCGCTTGCTTATGCCGATCTGATTCTGAACAGCAAGCTGAACGTCCTGTTTGAACAAACCGACATACATGGTGTATCCCTCCTTTCTGAGAAGATAAATTCGTTTGTCAGCCCATATCGGCGGCAAGAGCCTGGTCGATGAGCTTTTGCAGCGTCTCCGCCTGCTTCTTTTCCGTGATGGCGCCTACGATGGGGTCACCCACGATATTGCCGTTGCGGTCAACCACATAGGTGGTGGGGTAGGCAAAAATGTTTGTAGTGAACTTTCCCGCCTCGCCGTCGGAAGCGAAATACACATTCTGGTAGGTCACGCCCTTCTTGGCCAGTACATCTTTTGCTTCGGAAATTGCCGCTTCATCGCCATCCAATGTGAAGGTGTTGACACCGATGAGTGCGCCGCCCTTCTTCGCAAGCTCCTTGTTCAGTGCGTCCAGCTCGGAAAGCTCGCCCACGCAGGGATTGCAGGTGGTGAACCAGAAATTCACCACGGTGACGGCGTTGGCGGAGAACAGCTCGTCGCTCTTCACCGTGTTGCCATCCAGGTCCTTGCCCTCAAAGGCGGGGAATTTCTGCATGCTGCCGTCATCAGGCGGCGTGGTCATGTCGCTGCCCGCGGGCACGCTCATAGCGCCATCCGTAGATTGCTGTGCCGCCTCGGGGTACTTTTTCTCTATCATGGTCAGCTTGTTTTCAATCTCGCGGATCTTCTCCGCCGCCTCCTTGAGCAGCTTCAGCTCATCCTCCGTAAACTGATCTTTGGAACCTTCGATGGTGTCCAACAAGAACTCACCATAGTTTTTGCCGTCCTCCTGCATGGTCATGCCCTTGTCGGCCGCCATGAAAACCTTTTCCCAAAGCGCTGTGTCCTCCGAGAGAATGGCATTTTCCTGCGCCATCAGCTCCTTGTGCATGGCAACCGCTTCCTCGGCATTCTTCGGTTCGCTGCTCATTTCGTCCATTTTGTCTCCGCCCTTTGTGCCGCAGGCTGCCAGAGAGAGCACCATCAGTGCAGTAAGCAGCAGCGCCAGAATTCTGCCGGCAGTATTCGTCCTATTCATCTTCATTCGTTTTATTCCTCCCTGTTATTGTTGTTTGTCTGTAGCGTTTCCGCTGCTTTTGCCTTATCTTTACCGTCTCCGAAGCCGTAGCGGAAGCACACGGCTTTCGTCGGACAGGCGCGGATGCACATTCCGCAGCGGATGCACTCGGTATGGTTGGGCGTTTTCGTCACATCCACATCCATCTTGCAGGCTCTGGCGCATTTCCCGCAGGAGACGCACTTATTCTTATCCACCTTCATCTGGAAGAGGGACACCCGGTTGAACAGTGCGTAGAACGCGCCAAGCGGGCAGAACCACTTGCAGAACGGTCGGTAGAACAGTACGCTCAGCGCAATCACCGACAGCAGGATGCTGAATTTCCATGTAAACAGCTTGCCCAGCGCCGCCCGGATGCCGGAATTGGCAAGGGACAGCGGGATGGCTCCCTCCAGCACGCCTTGGGGGCAGAGGTATTTGCAGAAGAACGGGTCTCCCATGCCAACATCGTTCACAAGGAACGCCGGTAGCAGGAAAACCATCACCAGCAGGACAGCGTATTTCAGGTATGTCAGCGGCTTCAGCCTCTTTGTGGAAAGCTTCTTAGTGGGGATTTTGTGCAGCAGCTCCTGAAACCAGCCGAAGGGGCATAGAAAGCCGCAGATAAAGCGCCCCAGCAGCACGCCCAGCAGAATGAGGAAGCCTGTGATATAGTAGGAGAAGCTGAACTTGGAAGACCCCACCACCGCCTGAAACGCCCCGATGGGGCAGGCCCCGGACGCCGCCGGACAGGAGTAGCAGTTCAGCCCCGGCACGCAGACGGTCTTCCCCGTCCCCTGATACAGTCCGCCCTTGAGAAAGTTCGGCAGATGCAGGTTGGTCAGCAGCGTCGCCCCCGCCTGAATCCAGCCCCGGAAGCGGGACATGGTCTGTGAAACGCCTGAAAACTTTTTACCCAATGCCCACACACTCCAGACATAATTTGATTGCTTTGCTCAGCACTGTCGCCGCCTCGCCCCGCCAGACACCAAAGCACAGCATGGCGGCTCCGGCCATCAGCAGCACGATCTGCGCCGCGGCCTTTTTCCCGCAGCTCATTTTTCATCACCCTTTCCGATTTTCTGCCCCCATCATAGCGCGGGAGAGTTAAAGTTTCTGTTAAGAACGAAAACTTAACGCAAACCTTATCTGTTTTTGCTATAATGAAAGCAACACAAAAACGAAGAAATAAAAAGGAGGGCTCTCATGCACCTTTTAGTAATTGAAGATGAACGCGCCCTGTGCGAGACCATCGTTCGCAGCCTGCGGCGGCTGGCCTACAGCGTGGACTACTGCTATGACGGCGAAAAGGCGCTGGCGCTTCTGGGCGTGGAACGATACGATCTGGTGCTTCTTGATCTGAATCTGCCGAAAAAGGACGGCATGACGGTGCTGCGCACCCTGCGGCAGACCGACCGGGAGACGCGGGTGCTGATCCTCTCCGCCCGCAGCGAAGTGGAGGACAAGGTGCAGGGGCTGGATGCCGGGGCGAACGACTATCTGGCGAAGCCCTTCCACTTGGCGGAGCTGGAGGCCCGCATCCGCAGCCTGACATTGCGGCAGTTCACCCAGCAGGATGTGCTGCTAAGCTGCGGAGGCCTGACCTTTGACACCCGCTCCCGTACCGCCACCGTCAACGGGCAGACGCTGGCGCTCACCCGGAAGGAAACGGGAATCCTGGAATACCTGATGGTGCATCAAGGAAGGCCAGTAAGTCAGGAGGAGCTGATGGATCACGTTTGGGACAATAGCGTGGACAGCTTCAGCAATTCCATTCGCGTCCACATCTCCGCCCTGCGCAAAAAGCTCCGCGCCGTGCTGGGCTATGACCCCATCCGCAACCGCATCGGCGAGGGCTATCTGATGGGAGGCGTGGAGGAATGAAGCGGCTTTCCCTGCAGTGGCGCATCACGCTGATGTCCGTCCTGCTCATCGGCATCACCTGCGTGGCCATGAATTTGCTGCTGTGCTCCTCCGGTGTGTACTATATGGACACCATTGCGGACAGTTTACAAGGCGGCGGCACGGTGATCCTGAATGATGGCGGAGCGGCGAGCTTTGACCCGCAGCTCATAGCGCCCAACGAGGAGTTGACCATCGTCGTCGATGGGGTGCAGGGGCACTTCCGCACCACCAACTGGTACATCACGGCGGCGGTAACGCTGCTCAGCGGCATCCTCGCCTATTTCGTCAGCGGACGCGCTCTCAAGCCCCTGCGCAGCTTTACCTCGCAGGTGGAGCAGGTGCAGCTGAACAATCTTGCCGATATGAGGATCGATGAAGATGCTATTTCGGAGTTCCGGCAGCTGAGCCGCTCGTTCAACCAGATGCTGGAGCGGCTGAACAACGCCTTTTCCGCCCAGCGGCAGTTCACCGGCAACGCCGCCCACGAGCTGCGCACGCCACTGGCACTAATGCAGGCGCAGTTGGAGCTGTTTTCCGCGGAGCATCCTGATGTGCGACCGGAGACGGCGGAGTTCCTCACGCTTTTGCGTGAGCAGACGGAACGGCTGATACAGATGACCAGGACACTGCTGGAGATGAGCAATCTGCGGCAGGTGGCGCGGAACGAGCGGATCCAGCTCGCTCCCATGATCGAGGAGATCTTCACAGATCTTGCGCCGCTCTCAGATAAGCTCGGCGTCACGCTGACGGCGGAGGGCGACGGCATTATGACCGGCAGCGATGCACTGATCTACCGGCTGATCTTCAACCTGACGGAGAATGCTGTCAAGTACAACCGGCCGGGCGGCTCGGTACGGGTTTCTGTCACTCAGGAGTTGGAAAAGCTCCTGCTCCGCGTCTCCGACACCGGCTGCGGCATCCCGGAGGTGTATCAGCGCAGTATCTTCCAGCCCTTCTTCCGGGTGGACAAGTCTCGCAGCCGGGAATACGGTGGCGCAGGACTGGGGCTCTCACTGGTATGGGAGATCGCCGACCTCCACGGCGGCTCCGTTTGGGTAGAGAAAAGTTCGGAGAAGGGCACTACCATTGCGGTGGGGTTGCCAACGCAACAATCAACGAAGCCCTAAAACCCTTTTATTCGTTTTTCGCCGCTTCGCTTGCCGCCCTGCGGCGTTCCTCTCTGTATGGGGCGGTCAGCCGGAAAGAGAAGCGTCCCTTTTCAATCTCAAATTCCTTGCAGCCCGTGTCCGGGTCTACGTCCGTCAGCTTGCAGACGGCAGGGTGTTTGCGGCTGTATGCGGTCAGCCTGTTTTTGAGGTCGGTGTTGTGGGTGCGGATGAAGATGGTGGGGTCTTTCTCGTCAAAATAGATTTCGGTGGTCTTTTCCTGCTTGGTAGGTCCTGTTCTCATAGGCTTATCCTTTCTACGGCTCTGTCACGCAATAGGGGTGTTTTTCGGGGATTTTCTTCGGCTCTTGACTTGGGAAAAATGGCAATTTTCAAACAGGAGCGCGCCGGACGATGTCTGCCCTGTCCGACGCGCTCCCATTCGATAAAATGCGTTTTTTCCGGCTCTACACAGGAATCAGCGAGCTTCGTCCCTCGTGACCGCTTTTTCTCTGAGCGGATGGAAGAATCGCCACAGATTATTACGCTGAATTACATCCTCATAGCTGCGGACTTTCCCGCGCAGCTCCGTATTTTCACGCTCCAATTCTGCCGCACGGAGCTTGCTGTGGACAGACTTATAATCAGAAATTTCCTGTTTCAAACTGTCAATCTCAGCCTTGAGCTTTGCAATCAGTTTGTTTGCCGCATCCACCGCCTTTTGCAGTTTGGATTCCTTTTTCTCTGCTGTAACATACTTCTTTGCCAGAGTGGAAATCCGGTCAAAGTCCTCACGCTCCACGGCAACTTTGGATGAGAAGGGAATGGACGTTGCCACGATTTTTTCGATAGACCGCACATCGACCCGCTGATTCTGGATTTTTTCAATTTTGCTCCCAAGCGTTGCTGCCTGTTTTTCCTGCTGACGGTTCTGCTCTGTGAATTCTGCCAGCCGCGCCTGTTCCTGCTGCACCTTGAACTGCGTCACCGTCAGATGTTCCTCGGAGCTGCCGCGTTCGCCTCGCTCCACATCGTCATACCCTGCCTTTCGCATGGCAGCGAAGAAATCATCTTGCAGAACGGAATAGGATTTTTGGAGCACAGTTTTCCCGTTTGCGTTCAGCAGCGGTTTCCCATGCTCGTCCAGCGCGGGCTTGGAATCCCACTTTTTGCTCATGCTGACCTGCTGTATCGTTTCCTTGACCGTACCCACCAGCGATTTATCCTTGCAGCGTTTCGACCACAGGATTTGCTTTTCCACGACGGGAATGTAGACCACATGAAGGTGATAGTGGTACACGTCCTGCTCCAGCGCGTCGGACATGGCGCGGTTGCGCTCGTCGGCGTGCATGACCGCCGAAAGGATATACTGCTCGCCGCCGACGATTTCTATTGCGGATTTGTATGCGTCGGTGTAAAATTGTTTTGCGAAGTCATAGCCGCCGTGATTATGAAAATAGGCGGTGTTTACGTCAAAGACCAGCTCGCCGTAGAGAAAGGCATCCTCTTTCAATCCACGGGTGGAGATGATCCCGTCCTTTTTCAACTGCTCAAACATCTCCGCATATCCGGCGGTCGGTTTCTTGAAATGGACATTGAGGTGCGTTCTCTCCGGGACAATATCCTGATTGACATAGGATTCCTTTTCCCGTTCGTTGTGCTGCTGCGCGTTGCCGATTCTGGCAGCGGTCAGCCTCATATTTCTTGCGTTGGTACGATGGATACCGTCGCCTCTTGCCATAGGCAGTTTACCTCCTGATTTCAGATTGTGCAGGACGGGGCAGCTTTCGGGGAGGCACTTCTGCGGAAGTGTAATAACCCACTATGATACTTTCATCCTGCGGCTGCAAAGTATCGTGGGCTCTCCGAGGGGGAACGGGGAATGCGGCTTCTGCGGAAGCCTCTGCCGTGGCTTGCAAGTAGTACCCACTTTGCAAAATCCACGGCGTGACCGCCAGCCTTTCAGCAATCGAATTTGCTTCAACGCTGCCGCCCACAGGCAGAGAGAATTTTGAAAATCCTCTCTGCCATCCATCTCAAAATCTGCGGGTTTTTCGATGGGGACGGGGATGTGAGGGGCTGTGTCAGCCAATGCTTTGCCTTGTCCTCCAGCAACAGGAGCGTGGCACGCTCCTGTCACAGCTCCCAAGGAGGAGTAGTCCAGCGATAGCTTTGCGGAACGCCGCGCCGGTCAAGATATTCCTGCCGCGCCTGTTCGCGTTCTTCCTCGGTAGGGGCAGTCTTATAGCTGGAATAGAGCTGCCGGTTCAGCATGGCGTCGAGCTTCTGCTCTAAGCCCTGACGGATTTCCTCTTCGTAATCATCCTCGCCCCGCAGATGGTACATGGTGAGGTCGATGAAGAGATCATAGGGAATTTGTACGCTTTTCATTTTCCTATCCTTTCCTTTCCGCGACGGTCGCAACGATAGCGACGGTTGCTCTGACAGTATCATTTTCACCGTTGCAACCGTTGCAACCGTTGCAACCGTCGCAGCCGTCGCGCCGTCCTCATTCGATTACTTCGTACTCTACATTGTCGATGACCATATAGGTGAGTTTCACCTGCCGCCCGGAGTGTTTTGCTCTGTTCTCGTACTTCACATGGTACTCGTCCAGTAGCCTGCCGGATTTAACGTTCAGGTATTTGGTGAGAGCGTTTGCCGCCATGCCTGTGTTGACCGTCTCCGCAAGCTCAGTCGGGCTGCCTGTCCATTCTCTGCTTTCGTAGGAAACAAGCTGGGAAACCGTATCCAATACCGGGTCGGGCGGCTCCTGATACAGCTCGTTCTCTGTCCGTTCAAGGCTCCATATCTGCGTGTCGGCATCTTTTTTCAGATATAGAATCTGATCCTGTTGATCTCGCCCCACCGCATCGACCGTGGCCTCCAATGCAGTCCGTTTCTTCTTCTGCATCAGGAGTGCTCCGTCTGCACAACCGAGAAGTCCTGTTGTGCCGGAGATCGTTTCAAAGCTGTCCCCAGCTGGCTGCTTTCTTGTGTGATGGACGGTAACGATGCAAATGCTGTGTCTGTCCGCAAAACGCTTGAGCTTGCCGATGATCTCATAGTCGCTGGCGTAGCTGTAAGCCTCGCCGCCAGCTTCTCTGATCTTCTGCATGGTGTCAATGATAACCAGCTTCGTGTCGGGGTGTTCCTTTATGAAATTCTCAAGCTGCTCGTCAAGACCGTTTCCGATTTTGTTTGCTGCCGTTGCAAAATGCAGGCTGGCGGTATCCGCCACGCCGTACATCATAAACATTCGACTCTGGATTCTCTGGAAATCATCCTCCAGTGCAAGGTACAGAACCGTACCCTGATGGACTTCATAGCCCCACAGCCTTTGCCCTGTGCTGACATGGTAGGCAAGCTGCGCTACCAGAAATGATTTTCCGATTTTGGGCGCTCCTGCGAGGATATACGCTCCCGCGTAGAGCAAGCCGTCGATGATGGGCGGCCTGCTCTTGTAGGCGGTCTGATACAGCTCTGTCATGGAAACCGTATGAAGATAACGCGGATCGTTCATGCGCCGGATTTTCTCACGCATTTCCTCAATATTTTCCTCCGGGGGATTGCTTTCGCAGGTTTCATGTGGTATGCTCTGGTTAGTTGAATCGTGAGGCGGCTGCCCTCCATCTGCGCCAACAGATGGGATGAGGGCGGTCGTTTTCTCATTTCCCGTCATTTCGCTCACCTCCGGGAATCTGGAAGCCGTAGAACTTCTGCTTGAAATACTGGGCAGGGCATTTTCCGGCAACGGTCAGATAGCCTTGGGCTTTCAGCTCCCTGTTCATTTCCCGGACGATCTGATACGCCTTGCTGCGGCTGATGCCCATGATCTCCGCCACCTCTGACGCTGTGATAAACTGTGCTCTCATAGTACCTCCTGTTTCAAAGTATTTTTCTCGGATTACGCATCTTCCATTCATTCTCGCTCTGCCAGTTCTGTTGAAAAGCGTATCCTAAGTACACATTTATTATACGCATACAAGGTGCATCTGTCAAGCCTTTACGAAATAAAAATATGTACTTGCAATTCGCTTTATTCTGTGGTATGATATGGACGAGGTGAATCAGATATGGACAATTTCTATTATCCCGCCATCGGGCAGAGAATTAAGCAACTCCGAAAACGGAAGGGGCTGAACCAGACCGAGCTGGCACAAATGCTTAAAAAATCCCTCCGCACCGTACAGAAGTACGAAACCGGAGAGATTGAAGTGTCGATTGCCGTTGTCAATCAGATCGCAGACCTGCTGGACACGACCTCAACCTATATTCTTGGGTATGAATCCAGCACGACACAGATCAGGACGCTTGCCGACGTAATGGACTTCCTCTTTAAGCTGGAAACGGTAGAGGGCATCGACTTCAAGATCAATGTGCAGAAGCCGCCCCGCAGCAAACAATGGGAGTGCTCGGTTTCCTTTGATGGAAAGAGCACGGCAGAGTTCAACGCAGATATGTGCCTGTTCCTTGAACAATGGGAGGATGAGCGCAGCGAGCTTCGCGCCCATAACTCCACGCAGGCAGCATATAAGCGCTGGAAGGAGCAGACGCTTGCATACTATGCCGCGAACGCAGTCAAATGCACAGAACCAGAAGAACTTGACCGTGACGAACTGATTGCAAGACGGACGGAGCTTTTGGAAAAGGAATATGGTAAAAACGAGAGTAATGAGTAAATAACCCTATCAAAGCCTGATTCTTGAGGGAAGGAGGTAAAAATGTCAGTAACAAAAGACGGCGACACCGGTCGCTGGATGTCGCAGATCCGGGTAACGGATTGGACAGGCAAGACCATCCACAAAAAGAAGCGCGGCTTCGCCACCAAAAAGGAAGCCCTTCAATGGGAACGTGACTTCATCAGCCAATCCACAGGCAGCCTCGGTATGACCTTCGGCGACTTCATCGCTTTGTATGTCAAGGATATGGAGCACCGCCTCAAGCCCTCCACCGTTGCCAGCAAGAAATGGCTGATCGACCTGAAGGTAACGCCCTTCTTCAAGAAAATCCCGCTGAACGAGATCAAGCCCACTCATGTGCGCCAGTGGCAGAACTCTCTGACCAGCTACCGCGATGAAAGCGGCAAGCCCTACTCCCAAACCTATCTCAAGTGCATCAACAACCAGCTCACAGCAATTTTCAACTACGCAGTCAAGTACTATGGACTGAAAGAGAATCCATGCCACAAGGCAGGGAGCATGGGTAAGAAACACGCCGATGAGATGCTGTTCTGGACAAGGCAGGAGTTTCAGACATTCATTGAGGTCATGAAAGACCGGCCTGCCAGCTACGCGGTATTTATGACCTTGTACTTCACCGGAATCCGTGAAGGAGAGCTATTGGCGCTTACGCCGTCGGACATCGACTTTGAAAAGAAAACCCTGACGGTAAACAAGAGCTATCAGCGTCTCGGCAGAGAGGACATCGTCACCACGCCGAAAACGCCTAAGAGCAACCGCACCATCCCTATCCCTGATGGACTCTGCACCTGTTTACAGGAGTATATGTCCCATTGCTACGGGCTGCAAAAGGACGACCGGCTCTTTCCCTACACCAAGAGCTTTCTGTATCACGAAATGGAGTATGGCTGCAAGGCATCGGGGGTAAAGCGCATCCGGGTGCATGACATTCGCCACAGCCACGCCAGCCTGCTGGTGGAGATGGGCTTCTCTCCGCTGCTGATCGCGGAGCGGCTCGGACATGAAAAGGTGCAGACAACGATGGACACGTACAGCCACCTGTACCCCAACAAGCAGGTGGAGGTAGCCAGACAGCTTGACGGCATTATGCCGTGAGCCTCTGGCTACAAAAATCGCTGCAAATGTAGCCAATTTGTAGCCACTAAAAAAGAAAAATCCTGAAAAACGCTGTATTACCAACGCTTTTCAGGATTCAGAAAACACTAAATATTTATTCCCACTCAATCGTCGCCGGCGGCTTACTAGTCACATCATACACAATCCGATTAATCCCCGGCACCTCGTTCACAATCCTGGTGCTGATCCGATCCAGCACATCATACGGTATCCTGGCCCAATCGGCGGTCATAAAATCGCTGGTGTTCACGGCCCGCAGAGCCAGCGTATAATCGTAGGTCCTGCCGTCCCCCATGACCCCCACGCTCCTGGTGTTGGTCAGCACGGCAAAGTACTGCCCGATCTCCCGGTCCAAGTCCGCGTTGGCGAGCTCCTCCCGGTAGACGGCGTCCGCATCCCGCAGGGTGTCCAGCTTCTCCTTGGTCAGCTCTCCGATCACCCGTATCGCCAGCCCTGGCCCCGGGAAGGGCTGGCGGCTGACCAGATACTCCGGCAGCCCCAGCTCCCGGCCCAGCTGCCGCACCTCATCCTTGAACAGCAGCCGCAGAGGCTCGATAATCTCCTTGAAATCCACATAATCCGGCAGGCCGCCCACGTTGTGGTGGCTCTTAATCACCGCCGCGCTGCCGGCGCCGGATTCGATCACGTCCGGGTAGATGGTTCCCTGGGCCAAAAAGTCCACAGCGCCGATCTTCCTGGCCTCCTCCTCGAAGACCCGGATGAACTCCTCGCCGATGATCTTGCGCTTTTGCTCCGGCTCGGAGACTCCGGCCAGCCTGTCGTAAAACCGCTTCTGGGCATTGACCCGGATGAAGTTCAGCTCATAATCGCCCTGAGGCCCGAAGACCGCCTCCACCTGGGCGTAGAATTCGTCAATATAGAAGCCGGTGATATTCGTCACCATAATGGTGCCTACTACGGTCATCAGGGAGGTGATGAATTTTCAGAAGGCGATAGATGTGGCCTATCGGTTTTATCTCGCTCACCCCGACGAGACGCTGATTGTGGTGACCGCCGACCATGACACGGGTGGAATGGCTCTTGGGCGCAGAGGGACAAAGGTCCCCGATCTTTCGCTGGTTGATTTTCAACGGATATCGAAGGACCGGTTTTCCGACTATTGTAAAAGTCTCATAGCGGGAGGCGAGGAACCCAGTTGGGACAGTATGAAGACTTTCCTGACTGAGAATACCGGTCTCTGGGGGGCTGTTGCTCTTACCGACGAGGAGACGGCGCGTCTGCGCGACAGCTTCGAGGCTGCCATGCTCAGCAGGAAGAGTGCTGATGAAAAAGGACTTTACAACAGCTTTAACCGCTTCTCCGTCGATGTGTTTGATATGATCAACAGCAAGTACGGTATAGGCTGGACCACCGGATCGCATACCGGCAACCCGGTGCCGCTCTTCGCGGTGGGCCGCGATGCGATGCTTTTTACCAAGGCTCTCGACAATACAGAAATCCCGCAACTCATACTCAAAGCTGCGGGAA
>OFFP01001114.1_pt1 | contig 19585 bp, 21 predicted proteins | sample 1521431 | NCBI WGS metagenome assembly OFFP01 (sample SAMEA3504104, study PRJEB24116) | mouse gut metagenome | biome: mouse gut; feature: mouse-associated habitat; material: faeces | place: Denmark | collected 2011
CTCGATCTCTTCCTGAGACATCGTTCCGCCTCCGCCTGAAGGCGCCGCCGGTTCTGGCGCTGCCGGCGCTGCCGCATCTTCTCCGCCCATACCCGCAAGCATCTTCTCGATCTCTTCCTGAGACATCGTTCCGCCTCCGCCCGACGATGCCGCCGGCTCCGGAGCCGCCGGTGCTGGAGCCGCCTTGGCTGCTTCACCTGGTTTATACTCAACAATAGCCTCCGGAGGAAGGAACCCTTCCACCAACCCTTTGGCAAGTGCGATCGGCATTACATTGAAAAATTCACTCTCAAGCTTATCCGCGATCTTCAACGTAAACCCGACAACTACCTTCGGCTCTTCATCAACAAAATACTTCTCTACAAACTGCTGCTCATTCTCTACCTCAAAAGAAACCGGCGTAGAGATGTTCACCATTCTTCCCAGGAATTCGGACAACGCTGTGGCAGATGCCCCCATCATCTGGTTCATAACCTCGCAGACCGCACTGATGTTGATCTCATCCAATTCGAAATCTTCATCAGGAATCTCCATCCCCATGACCAGCTCGACAATCACTTTAATATCATGCCGCTTCAGAAGCATGACATTCTCGCCTTCTAGTCCCTCTACATAAGTAATCTCGACGCAGACTGCCGGTTCTACTCTGTCCATCTCAAATTCTTCTTTTCTCACGACATTGACAACCGGTGTCGTAATATCCACCCTGGAATTCAGCATCGTGGAAACTGCCGTCGCAGACGCTCCAAGGCTAATATTAAGAATCTCGCCTATCGCGTCTATCTCAAGCTTACTAAAGCAATCTGAATACATACTAACCCTTCTCTCCTTCCGGGAAAATCACCCTTTTTCTATTTGCCAATATCCAATGCTCTCTGTGCCATCAGTTTCATCGCATTGAACGCTGTAATGTTCGCCTCATAAGCTCTTGTAGCAGCCATCCCGTCTACGGTCTCCTTTACAAGGTCTACATTCGGCATCATGACATATCCCTCTTCGTTCGCATCCGGGTGATCCGGATTATATACAGGGTTCAGGTCTCTTTGATCTTCTACGATCTCGGTTACCTTCACACCGCCTTTTGACGCGGTACGGTTCAGGAGACGGTTGAACTTGGTACGGAACGACGTGGAAGGCACTTCTTCCAGAACAACCATCTTTCTGCGGTATGTTCCGCCGCTTGCAGTCCTGGTCGTCTCACTGTTCGCAATATTCTCAGACGCAATATCAAGTCTCTGCCGCTCTGCGGTCATCCCTGACGCGCTGATATCAAATGAACTCAAAAAAGACATATTGACCTCCTCACTCTATCCAAGGATCTTCTTCACGGTTGACAGAACACGCTCCGGCTTAAATGGCTTAACGATGAAGTCCTTTGCTCCGGATTTGATGGAATCCATTACCATCGTCTCCTGTCCCATAGCGGAACACATAACGATCGTTGCTCCCGGATCCATCGCCTTGATCTCCTTTAACGTCTCCAGTCCGTCTTTATTCGGCATCGTAATATCCATGAATACAAGGTCCGGCTTCTCTGCCGTATATGCCTCTACTGCTTTCACGCCGTCCTCTGCCTCGATCAGATCTGTATACCCTGCCTGTGACAGTGTATTCTTTAACATCATTCTCATAAATGCTGCGTCATCCACTAACATAATCTTTGCCATTTTCTTCTACCTCACTTTTGTTATTATTGTTGTTATTATCATTATAATTTATTTACGCAGATAATTCCTTGGATTTATCTGGTAGTTATACCGCCAGTTCTTCTGCGTCCGCGTCATTGCCGGACTCCAGAATACGATCCTCGATCTTGACCGCTACATTCTTATTATGTACGCCAAGCTGCCCGCTGAACCACGGCTGTCCCTCGATAAACAAGGAAACCAGTGAATCCTGAGGCTTATTCAGATCGATCACGTCTCCCACATGAAGGTTATAGACATCATCCAGGCTCAGCCTTGCCACGCCAAGCTGCGCCATAACATCCATCTTGGATTCCCTGATGCTCTCCAGGATATCTTCTTTGCTGTTCCTGTGAAGAATCGAATCATTCTTCTTCGCCAGATGCTTCGTCTTATCAATAATCTCGAATATATTGCTCAGAAGCGTCCCCGGGATACAGATATTCATAGTTCCTTCGATCTCATTCATCGAGATGTGCAGCATAACGATAACAACCGTCTCATCCACACTGATCCCCTGGAACATGCTTGGATTCTCTTCAATGTAATCAAACTTAGCATTCACATTGATATAACCCGCCCACACGTCATTCATGATCGCAACCGGATACTTGATGATCTTCTCATACAACGCGAGCTCGATATCCGTATAAGTATACGACATATCTATCGTAAGATCCGTCCCTGTTCCCCCAAGAATACGGTCTATCATAGACGCCATCAGCATCGGGCTGATATGAATGAGCATAGGGGGGTTGCTGGAGCGGTCCGGGAGCTCTACTTCTGCGACAGTCAGTACGTCTGAGTCATTCAATGCATTCCCAAACTCATAAAACCGCTGTTCTTCTACTCCCACTACCTCCACCTCGCTTGCCACACGGAATAATCCGTTGATCTGTGAAGTAAAGATTCTGGAATAGTTGTCGTAGATACTGCTGAGCATCTTCAGCTTATCCTTCGTATACTTCTTCGGACTGAAGAAATCATACTTCTTATATTCCTTTTCGGGCTTTTTCGGTTTTTCTGCCACTTCGTCCGCACCAGAATTCTGCATCGAATTCAACAATGCGTCTATCTGACTTTGCGATAATACATCTGCCATCCTAAACTCCCACCTTTGTTACTATAATTACCTGTTCATCTCCTGATAATACTCTTCCAGAGTATGCTCAACTGCATCGGACTTCGTGATCAGAAGCTCAACACGCCGGTTCTTCGCCCGATTCTCCGCCGTATCAAACGGTGCGATCGGCCTCCACTGCCCATACCCAAGAGGTACGATCCTCTCCGGCGGAACCTGTGTCCGCTGCTGGATGAAAGCCGCTACCCTCGCTGCTCTCTCCGCCGACAGAACCCTGTCATTCTCCGGGTTATTCGGCACGTTCGGATCTGCCTGTGTCGTATGCCCCAATATCTGGATCTCTTTCACAGAGTCGCTCACTTCCGACAGGATAGACGCAAACTGCCCCAATATCTCTGACCCTTCCGTCTTGATCACGGAACTGTCCCCGTCAAAGAACACGTTATCCCGGAACGTAATAAAAGTATAGCCGTTCCCTTTGAATAATTCTACCTCACTGGTCAGGTTCGCCTCTTCGACCGCCTGCTTAAGGCTCTCGAACAGATCGTCAAAAGCATCTGCCTCCACGCCGCCCGGAACCTCGTCGTTCGCGTCTATATTCGGGTCTTCCGCGATCTGGGATACATCTTTTGCATCCGGGTTAAAGCTCTTAACAACCTGGATCCATTTTGCCTGATCCAAAGTAGAGATGGAATATAATAAAACGAAAAAACACAGCAGCAGGGTTACCAGGTCACCATATGTATCCATCCAGTTCGCGCCGCCGCCACCGCCGCCACTCTTTCTTTTTTTCATGATCTCCTCCTGTTACTCTTCGTCTTTCCCCTTCTTGCCTTTTGAAACTGCGTCCGGATCCAACAGCTTCTGGCGTTCCTTCTGAGATACGAATGTAACCAGCTTCTCTCTTAAGAACTTCGGATTATCTCCCGCCTGGATCGCCAGGATCCCTTCTATCATAATAGACTTATATAATAACTCTTCGTCGTTCCTTACCTTCAGCTTATTTCCGATCGGAGAGAAGATCAGATGAGCGAATACACAGCCGTAGAATGTGGTGATCAACGCCACCGCCATCGCAGGACCGATGTCTCCCGCACCGCCTTCTCCTTCCAGGTTCATTCCCTTCAGCATGTTTACCAGACCGACCAGTGTACCGATCATACCAAACGCAGGGGCTTTTGCCTCCAGCATCGAATAGATCCCGATACAGTCTTCATGCCTGGTCAGCATGGCGTCCACGTCGCTCTCCAGAAGATTCCTCACCTCTTCCGGCTCCGTCGCGTCTACGATCAGCATAATTCCCTGCTTAAAGAACAGATCGTCGATCTCGTTCGCCTTCTCTTCCAGCGCCAGAAGTCCGTTCTGTCTCGCAAGCTGCGCCATCTCCACCAATGTGTCGATCAATTCGCCGATATTGTACTTCTTCCCCTGAAACAGGATCTTCGTATGCTTAAGCAGAGTTGACAACCTCTTGAACGGATAACTTGCAATTACCGCCGCAATTGTTCCGCCCAGAACGATCGCAAGACTGTCGACATCCCAGAAATTACCAAGTTTATCCGTGCCAATGCCGACGAATACGATCAGCACCGCACCGATGATCACACCTAAAATACTAGTTATATCCACTTTTTCTCACTCCTTACCTATTACCTTATCTATCTGCACGGTAACAATGTATTCTGCCATTGTACTCAATTGTTTTCTCTATTATCTCTTCAACGCTTTCTTTCACTATATAAAACTTCCCGTTCGTCATAAGGATCTTCGACTCCGGGATCAGCTCAACGGATTCTATATGAGCACTGTTCAGCACAATCTTCGTATCATTTAATTTCGTCAGCATTATCATATCATAATTCCTCACAAATATCAAACACATCCATTCGCCAAGGCGTCTGGTTTATGCTTTACTCGGCTGCAGCGGTAAAAACCATACAGACAACTAGGAGGAAACCTCTGCAGGTTCCTTCCTGCATGGGCTCCCCTTAATTGTCTGTGCATATCGTTAAGAAAATGCTAATGATTAACGCTTCATGTTCACGAGCTCCTGAAGCATCTCGTCTGTTACCGTGATGATCTTGGAATTCGCCTGGAATCCTCTCTGGGTTGTGATCATATTAGAGAACTCATTGGCAAGGTCTACGTTCGCCATCTCAAGCCAGCCGCTCTTGATCTTGCCGACCGGACCGCCGTTTGGCTTGATCGCCTCAACCTCACCGGAGTTCGCGCCCGGCCTGTAGTAGTAACCGCTCTGCTTCTCAAGACCGTTGGGGTTCTCTACGGATACAAGAGCTAACTGTGCGATCGGAACTGCACGGTTATTGATGTCCGTACCCATGATCGTTCCGTCTTCGTTCATCGTCCAGCCCTGGATATCGTACTGCATACCTGTCGTTGGGTCTACCGGAATACGGATTGCGGATAACTCATCTACATACTCTGCCGCAACACCTGGAACACGATCTATCGCATCGGTTTTAACAGGAGTAATTGTAGATCCGTCATTCGCCGTCCAAGTAGGGTTAGCTGTGGCATATCCCGTATCACCTTTGACTCCCGATTCATTTGCCGTAATTCTGATATTTACAGTCGGCTTAGGAGTCGCATTTTCATTATAATTATCAAGTGAAATGGTATATCCTGCGAATGGTCCGTCTTTTTTTGTCACTTCATTTATCCAATCCTGAATCCGATCCTTAAACTTCGTACTCTTAACCTCTACTTCTTTACCACCAATTGACACTTTTGCAGGATCATTCCCAGTTGGTTCCGTTATAGTAACTACCGCTCCTTTGATCGTATACACAGCCGGTGAAGCCGGTATCTCTGGTATACCCGTACCTTCTTCCAGCGCATATCCATACACATAACTACCCTGGTTATCTACCAGATACCCGTTGTTATCCACACGGAAGATACCTACTCTTGACAGATACAATCCGGAATCCGTTACGTTTGTAAAGGAACCGTTTACCATATTACCTACCAGGAAGAATCCCGTACCGTCGATCATACAATCCATCGGATTGGAAGACGGTGACGGCGCTCCCGTCTCGAACTCGGATGAAATCGAGGACAGGGTAGAACCATAACCTACCTGAGAAGCGTTGTGTCCGCCGGCGGCTCCCGCCATGATACTTCCGCCCGTACTTCCGATGGAGTTCGAGTACATCGCATCCTGGAAGTTGTAGCTGTATGATTTGAATCCCCATGTATTAACATTCGCTATATTATTACCGATTACGTCTAGTTTTGACTGATGTGCTTTGAGTCCTGCGACTCCAGCGATCATTGATCTGACCATAGTCTTATTACATCCTTTCTTTTCCATTCTCCGCTGTCTTCTCTTATGTATCTGCAAGTCGTACAGATACGAAACCTCCACGAATGGTCCGGCCTACATTAAGACAGCGCTGTCGATATTCGTAAATATATTCTCCTTCATCTCTGCTCCGGACATCGTTGTTACCACGATGTTATGAGGAACGTTCACTATAAAGGCTCCGCTCTCGCCGATGACCACCACGTCTCTGGAACCCTTCTCTTTGGCTTTCTTAACTGCCTGATTCAGGTTCGTAAGGAGACTGTCCGTCATCTCGATCCCACGCTCGCGGACTCTCTGTGCCGCATGCTTGGAGAACTGGACAGATTGGGCTTTGTCGGCTTCTTTGTGCAGAATATCTGCAAACTGCACCTGTGTACTTGTATTCTTACCGGTGTTCGCGCCTGTTACGGTCGCCGCCCGTGTCTGCAGCTGTGCCGCGGATGCATGCTGCAGCTTAAGAGCTCCGGCATTCGTGATCTGATTCGTCTTACTCATCAAATATGCACCGCCTTTATCTCTGATCCCCTTTTGATATTTCTTCTTATAATACTCTTATGCGTCAGCCTTACTTTTTGTTCGTCTGCGTATTAGAAGTCGTCCCCTCAGTCTTATTGTCCGTCTTATTCTCCAGATCATCGAATGCATTTGCCGGAACATCGCCGACTGCCATGATCTGAGCCAGTTCGTATTTCTTCCCGTCTACATATACGGATGTTGCTCCTGTAAGATCCACGCCTGTTACCGTGCCTTTGACCTTACTGGTGATATCCCCGTCGTCGTTGGTGATGGCGATGGTCACCTCTCTGCCGAGAAGCCCTGTCGAATAAGTAGTCAGAGTCACCTGTGAGAGATTGTTCGTCACCGTCGCGATACTGGAGATCGCATCGGATAACTTCGTCATCGTATTCATCGAAGACATCTGCGTCATCTGCTGCATCATCTCGCTGTTACTCATGGGATCTGTCATATCCTGGTACTTAAGCTGTGCTGCCAGCAACTGCCAGAAGTCGTCCATGGTCATCTCGCTGTTGTTCGCAACCGCCGATGTCTGTGTGCCAAGCGTCGCATCATAAGCAAACTGAGACGCTTTACTTGTCAGATTATCAGTATTGATCGGCATATCTTGTATTCACTCTCCTTTCTGTCATTATCCTGCAAGCCCTAACCGCAGCTTCTGCAGGAAATCTCCGGCGTCCTCACTGTCCTGATTCTTGCCGTTCTCTTTCTGCCTCTGTTGTTCCTTGCCTGCCTGCTCGTTCTCATCTTTGGTCTGGTTCAGATAATCTGTCTCCTGCTTCTCCACGATGATCGTCGTCTCTTCTCCTAAGTTACGGTCGATGATGTTACCAATCTCCCTTGCATTCTGGCCTAATGCCTCCCATGCTTTCTTCTCGGAGCAAATGATCGAGATCGTCGCCTGCCCGCCTTCATAGAGTACTTTGATCGCAAGCTTTCCAAGGTTCGCAGGTTCGATATGTATCTCGAACTCCGTCACACCTTCCGCAAGTTTCGAAAGCAACTGATCCGTTACCTTCTGCGGCAGCTCTTCCGGCTGTTCCACATGCACTGTCGTAACGTTCTCATACACAGGTACTTCCGCCCTCTCGGTTCTCGGCGCTTCTGCCATGACCGGCGCTCCTGCCTCTGCCATCGTATTCTCCGGCTGTACCTTGAGTTCTTCTTCCGGCTGCGACGTCTTCCCTCTGTCCTTAAGCTGAGATGCAAGATCCGATGTCTCCTGCTTTGTCTCGGACAGATCTGTATGTTCCGCCGGCTGTATATCGGCTGTCCGGATCTCTGCCGTATCCGCGCCTGTCTGCTGTTTTGTGTCTGCCGTCTGCTTCGGCTGCACGTCCGCAACACCTTCTGCCTGTACCTGCGTCACAACCGCCTCCTCAGAAATTCCTGCTCCTGTCAGAGACTCTGTGTCTACGGGCATCACCTCCGGCGCCGCCTCTTCTGTCACCTGCATGATCTGGATCATCTCAGGACGCATGCCCTGGCTTAACTGATACGCCACCATCAGCCCGTCTGTCTGGCTGTCCGGCTCTTCTGTCTTATCAGTCTTCCCCGTATCTTCTGATACTTGATCTTTCTCCGTATCATTTGACACATCGTCTTTCCCCGGATCGGCGTCGTTGTTATCCTTCGCGATCTCCTTGCTGTCTTTCGTGCTCTGGCTGTTCTCCTGCTTTCCCTGAAGCAATACGCGGAAATCATCTGCCCCGCTGCCTGCCTTGCCGCCCGTCTTCTTACTGCCGGTAAGCTGCAGGCTGATATCGCTTCCTTTCACGCTTAAACTATCCATTGGCTGTTCCTCCTTTCTCCATAATATTATATATAGTAATCTGCTGTGCGCAGTATTACCCCATAATCCTTGCCATCGCCTTTTTTGTGGCAACAAATTCTTCGATGAAACGTTCTTCCTCTTTCTGGACTTCGCTCTCGTATTCTTTGAACTTCTTTTCCTTGAGCTTATCTATGGAAGAGGTCTCCTTCTTCGCTTCCACCACTTCATTGCGTTTGGCTTCTTCTTTCTCTTTGAGCTTCGCAAGCTCTTCGTATTTCTTACGGATCCTGACTCCCAACGCTTCCAGGTAATTCTCATATGTATGAATATCGCTGACTTTCATCCCATTCATCCTGCATTCCCGAAATTCCAGAACACACCGATGATGCTCCTCTTCCATCCTCTCGATCGCGGCTTCACATTCTCTGACTTTCGCAAGGATCCTTGCATGCTCCGCCTTCAAGCCGTCAAGCACCTGTTCCTTATAACCAAGCACCGTATCCAGTGAGAAAAAGAACTTCTTCATCGCACAATCTCCTTCATCATCTTCAGAGAATCTTCTCCCGAGAAGCTTTCGTCGATCTTCTGCATCAGGAACTCATTGACCCGGTCGATCTTAGAGATCGCCTTATCAAGCCTCGGATTCGTACCGGACTTGTATGCCCCGATGGAGATCAGGTCTTCATTCTTCGCATATATACTCAGGATATCCCGCATCTTCGCCGCCGCCTCGCGGTGTTCTTCCGGTACGATATTCACCATAAGACGGGAAATACTGGCATTCACATCAATCGCGGGGAAGTGATTCTCATTTGCCAGTTTTCTTGTAAGCACTATATGACCGTCCAGAATACCGCGCACGGTATCCGCTACCGGTTCGTTGGTATCGTCTCCTTCTACCAGCACCGTATAGATCCCGGTAATGGATCCCTTCTCAAACTTACCGCTTCTCTCCAGAAGCTTTGGAAATTCTGCATAGATAGAAGGCGTATAGCCTCTTGCAACCGGCGGCTCTCCGGTCGCAAGCCCGATCTCACGCTGCGCCATGGCAAATCGCGTAAGAGAATCCATCATCAGCAGAACGTCTTTTCCCTGGTCTTTGAAATACTCCGCGATCGTCGTCGCAACCAACGGACACTTCATACGAAGCATCGCCGGCTGATCAGACGTAGCGACCACCAGGATACTCCGCTTCATCCCTTCCGGTCCAAGATCCTTTTCAATAAATTCCCGCACCTCACGGCCTCGCTCGCCCACAAGTGCGATCACATTGATATCAGCCTTCACATTCCGGGCGATCATACCAAGCAGGGTACTCTTCCCGACTCCGCTTCCCGCGAAGATTCCGATACGCTGTCCCTTGCCCACCGTATTCAGCCCGTCGATGGCTTTCACCCCGAATTCCAGGGGATCCGTAATAGGAGGACGTGTCAGCGGATTGATATAAGTATTCTCAACATAATAATATCTGGAAGACGGCAACGGTCCTAAGTCGTCCATTGGCTTCCCCGTCGCGTCGATGATCCGTCCTCTCAGGAACTCTCCAACCGGAATCTTAAGTCTCTTCCGGGTGTTCCTCACGAAGCTTCCCGCCGAAACCCCGTTCAGATTCTCATATGCCATCAACTGCATCTTGTCTTCCCTGAATCCAACGACTTCTACCGGGATCTGCCGATGCTTCTCTTCATTATAGATCATGGCAATATCACCGATACTGGCATGATTGCCGGAGGACTCCATCGCCATCCCGATCACATTCTCTATCTTCCCTATATGACTGATCGTCTCTGCCTTCTGTATCAGTTCCGGCAATTTCGAAAACATGCCCTCTCACCTCAATTACGCTCTTACATTATTCAGTATATCCTTGATGTTCTCCAACTGTGTGCTGACACTCGCATCAATGATCTCATCCGGAAGTTCTATGATGCAAGTTCCTTCTTCACCGTTATCCATGGTAATGATCTTAATGCTGTCCGACAGACGGGACAGCGCCTCCATGAACTCCGCGTCCACATCCATCGACACGATCGTGTCGCACTTCGTGATGTAGATCTTCGCCCACCTCTTCTTCGTGATCTTGTCTGTCGCGGCAAGGATCATCCGTTTCACGATATCCCCGCTGGACTGCAGGCTGGTCTGGATGATCTTCTCCGCTATCGCAAGAGCGATCTTCTTCAAGTCGTCTATGTACTGTTCCAACAGCTTCTCCTTCTCACGGGAGACGCTTTGAAGTACCTCTGTTATATTATTCTCCAGCTTCTGCACTTCTGCATCCAGAAGCCGTCTCTGTTCCTCATATGCCTCGCGGGTTCCGTCTCTGTATCCTTCTTCCTGGCCTTCCCGATACCCCTTCTCACGAAGGATCTCTGCCTGCTGGCGGGCGTCGGAGACGATCTTCCTCGCCTTCTCCTCCGCTTCCGCAACCATTCTTTCAAGCTCTTCCGGAGAGATGGTCTCTTCCTCTTCTTCGGCTTCCTCTTCAACACCTTCCTCTTCCGGATCTTCCTCCGGAGGGTCTTCTGCTATCTTAAATCCCGCGAAGAAATCATATGGCTTGATATCCTGACCGTGATCCGGTTCTTTCACAATCCTAGGCAATGATTTCATCCTTTCCGCTCTTAACAATGATCAGTTCTCCGGCCTCTTCCAGTCTTCGGATTACGCCGACAATTCTCTGCTGTGCTTCCTCAACGTCACGCAGACGAACATTAACTGTAACTTCAAGGTCAGACTGGATACTCTCAGCCATACGTGAAGATACATTTGCAAATACAAGTTCCTTGATATTCTCGTCGGAACCTTTGAGTGCGTATACAATATCCTTGACATCGCATTCGCGGATGAATCTCTGGATCGATCTGTTGTCCATGGATACGATATCTTCGAATACGAACATCTTCTTGCGGATGGTCTCTGCAAGTTCTTCGTCGGTCTTGCCCAACTCGTCGAATATGTATTTCTCGTTCGCCCTGTCCATATGATTCATGACGTCCGCAATGTAATCAATACCGCCAACCGTGGTAACATCCGCCGTAACCATACCTTCAAAGCGCTTCTTAAGAGAATCTTCCACAACCTTGATCGCATCCGGAGAAGCGCTCTCCATCCTGGCGATCGCCTCCACCACTTTGATCCGCTTCTCTTTCGGCAGTTCACTGATGACTGCCGAAGCCTGGTCTGAATCCGCATAAGACAGAACCAACGCGATCGTCTGCGGCCTCTCGTGCTGCAGGAAAGAGATCAGGTTCTTCACATTGCTCTTACGCATGAATTCAAACGGCCGTATCTTCAGGGACTTGGATAACTTGTCAAGGAGGGACTGCGCCGTACTCTCTCCAAACGCTTTCTCAAGCACGGCTCTGGCATACTCCATGCCTCCGTCTGTGACTACCTTCTGCGTAAGACAAGTCTTATAGAACTCATCCAACACCAGCTCCATCTCATCCGGGGTAATATGCCCGAGCTTCGCCACCTCGATCGTCAGCTTCTCAATATCGCTCTCACTCAGATGCTTATAGATCTTCGAAGCCTTATCGGCTCCAAGCGAGACGATAACCGCCGCCGCTTTTTGCTCCGGTGCCAGTTTACTCTCCTCCACTTCCAACACCTCCATTCAGCCAGTTCTTCAATAACTGTGCGGAAATCTCCGCATTCTGCTCAGCGAACTCACGGACACTACGCTTCAGTTCCATACCTCTGTCGTTCTGCATCTCCTGAATCTCTTCATTAATATCAAGAATAGCAGAACTTTCTTCCTCTTCTTCGACAAATTCTTCTATCTCTTCTTCGTCCTGCCTGTTGCGTCTTCTCAGGATCAGTATGACAACAACTGCGATAAGGACTAAGATCAGCGCGATCGCCGCGATCAGCGCCCACAGCGGTATGCTCTCGAATATCCTGCCGGAAGATGCTTCCTGAGAATCATCCTTCTCGCCGATTCCGTCGAACGGCGCGCTTACGATCGTGATCTTCTCTTCCTGAATATCCGTCGCAATACCCGCCGCCGTACCAACCAATGCACGGATCTGGTTCTCACGGAGACTGCCGTATCCATTCCCATTGATCGCTACGGATACGGTAACATCCTCAATGGCGCCCGGGTCGATCTGCCCCTGTTCCTTTAGTTCGTTTACCAGATAATCCCTGGTCGCGCTCTCACTGTAAGCGTTAGAACCATCGTTCTCACCGTCTGTATTATATTCCGCCGTATCGGCGTTCGTCTCTGTTCCTGCTACTCCGCCGGCAGCATCCCCTGTCGCCGCCTGCTCTTCGTAGAGCTCTTCGTGCTGAACGATCCCGCTCTTGTCTTCTTCATCTATCTTATCCGGAGTGGTATACGTCGTCTCCTCACGGATCAGCTTCTCCAGATTCACTTTCGCTCTTGCCGAGACTCTGACATTGTCCTGTCCGTAGATCGGTCCCAGTACCTTCATGACATTATTCGATATCTGATTCTCAGCCATCCGCGCAAGTTCTTCCGTATCAGAAGTACTTGAAGAATTCTGTACTCCATCGCCTTCTACGGAGACGTCATTCCCGTTTCCGTCAAATACCGCCACATCTTCCAGTTCCATTCCCGGTATACTCTTAGACACCAATCTCTGGATCGCAACCGACTGTTCCGCCGTCGGCGATCCTCCGTCGCTCATGGTCACCACTGCAGACGCGCTGGATCTCTCTTCATCGTCATCCAACGCATACCTGCTCTCTTCTCCCAGAGCGATCGTTACCTTAGCATCCTTCACCCCGTCAAACAGGCGGATCGTAGAACCGATCCTGTCCTGCAGCTCATAGAGCTTATACGTCTTCTTATCCGAATCCGTCGTCAGCATGCTCGCATTATCTTTAAAGGTATCGTATGTAAATCCACTCTTCGGATAACCTTCCTGGACAAGCGTTGCTTTCGTCTGATCCACTACGTCTTCCTTGACCAGGATCGTCGAATCCCCGCTGAATTTATAATCAACTTCATCCTCCTGCAGCTTCTGTACGATCTGCTGCGCCTCTTCCTGCCCTAACCCCGAGAACAGTTCTACATAAGGACGGTTGTTCAGAACCACCGCGATCACGACCGCAGCAACGATCAGGACCGCAGCTCCTGCAATGATCAGTTTCTTCGTCTTACTGCTTAAATTACCCGCAAATTCTTTAAACTGCCCAAACTTTTCTTTCATCATCCAAACCCACTTTACCGATTTTATGTGCCATAACCTTTACAGCAAAAAGTGTCAATCTATAGATGCCGCGGCAACTATAGATTGATACGCATAATTTCATTATAAGCTTCCAACGCCTTGTTTCGCAGAGAAACCAACACGTCCGACGCAAGCTGAGCTTCCGATGACGCGATCGCAACCGTATGCGGGTCTTCGATCTGACCCGTTGCCAGAAGATACTGATTCTTTGCCAGGGTATCTTCTGTCGTCCTCACTTCGTTGATCGCCTCTTCAAATACAGACTTGAATACCGCGATCCCCGCTTCCCCTTTTACTTTTACCGTATCTGAACCCGACAGATCCGACAATGTAATCGGCTGCATCGGTGTTATGAACATCTCTCCCATGACCGTATCCATCCTTTCTTAATATTCAATCTCACATATCTTTCTATATCTCAAAGCAAGACGCCCTGCGGCAGACCGCAGAACATCTCCCCAGAACATGCCGCTTACTGCACCTTGACCACGCTCTGGAATCTCTTGATATCATTGCTCACTGACTGCAGCAGATACTGATAATGCAGCGTACTCCTTGCAATCTTTGTATTTTCCACATCTGCGTTCACATTGTTCTCATCTACCCGTCCGGAATCATCCCTGCTGTACACGAGACAATCCGCCTCATCGATCGCCTGCCGGATCTTCGATGTGTTCTTCGTCTGGCTTGCCGCCTGAAGCCTCTTACGATATTCGTCTTCAAAGCTGACCATCTTCTTCTTATATCCCGGCGTCTCTACGTTGGCTATATTCAACGCAAGGACTTCCTGCTGCTTCCACAGAAAATCCAGAGACTTCTGTGACATTGCGATTGTATTACCAAATATCATAAATTATCACTTCCTTATGAGTATATTGTTAAAATATTATTTCGACACAAAATAACCATTTTCAACTATTATAGCTTTTATTCCGCGAAAAGTCTATACTTTTCACAACATTTTATGAATTTCCAGATGCGTAAATCCCTTCCATAATCATGCGGATCCGCGTCTTATCCCTCCCTTGTTCTAACATAAATATATGTTAGAAGATCATAAACTGTTATATTATATAACAATATCGTGATCCGTTCTGCCAATCATAATATCATGATCAGCCGTATGTTATATCGCTTCATATTATAATATGAAGGAATCCTGTCCGTCCGTATTCCCGGACGCCCAACTCAGATAACTCGACCGGCTTAACATCTGCAGGCGCATCAGATCCACAAAATACTGCGCATCCGTCTGGGACAGCCGGTATGTTCCGCTGCCGTTCTGAGCACCTGACGTACTCTGCGCCCCGTCCGCCAGGATCGGATCCGAAGACACGGTATCCTTCCCTTCCGTCCGAACGCTCACCGTCTTTCCGATCGTCAGGTCCGAATTCATATATCCCTTGATCCTTGCAATATAATTCCTCGTCTCGGAGAACGGCGGCACTCCCCCATACTTCGCCACGTTCCCGCTTCCGGCGTTATAAGCGGCTAACGCAAGATCTATATTGCCGTTATATTGCTTTAGTTTCTGGGAAATGTACTTCGCGCCTCCCATGATATTGCTCCTTGCGTCAAATGGATCCTCTACTCCCAAAGACTTCGCCGTCGAAGGCATCAGCTGCATGACCCCCTGAGCCCCCGCCGGGGACACCGCGTTCGCGTCGAAGCCCGACTCAGCTTTCCCCATTGCTTTCAACAGGTTCAGCGGCACGCCGTAGCGTTCCGCCGCCTCTGCAAAGATCGCATCCATGCTTTGCTCAGATGCGTCCGCGCCCTGTGATCCGATCTGCGCCTCATCCTCTCCCTGACTGCGCAGTGCGTTGATCTTCATCAAAGTATCCATGAAAGTATCTGAGGACTGCTTGACAGAAGATATCGACGACTGGCCGTATGTATTCGAGAAACTCTGGATCTGATCGAACACATTGCTCATGTACTTGTACCAATTTTCATAAATCTTATAGTCCATTCCCATAATCCTTGCAGCCTCCTTTAATTCTTATCTGAAAACAAAAACGAAAAGATATTTTCATTATTTACATTATACATATACTAAGCTTTATTATATTACCACTTTTATTTTATTTTGAAAAGATTTTTAACCTAATTTTCTTATAATATATAAAAATTACCCCTCCAAATCCCCTGCCGCCGAAGAGAACAGGTAAGATATAACAAAATTTCCTAAAAATATGGCATTTTCCCTCCAAACAGATATTTACATTCTCATCAATACGTTATAAAATAGAATTTAAGTTGTATCATTTATTTTAATATATAATTAGGAGGAATGAATTGTGTTAAAAAATTTGAAAGTGAGAAGCAAACTTGCTATCTCATTCGGCATTACGATGTTGTTCTTTGTTATTGCAATCATCACTGCCACCATCGGATTGAACAGCGTATCCGGGGGGCTGAAAGATTTCTATAATACTCCATACCCAATGGTATCGTCTGCTTTAGAAGCACAGTCTGCTACACGCAAGATCCAGCTGAGTATGTACCGCATCGCAGTGGCAACTGATACGGCTACCAAGCAATCGCTTCTTGCCGAGATCGACAAAGCTGCCGAGAAGATGAACGAAGCCCTTGCAACCCTTGATGAATCTTATGAAGGGGATCCTGCATTGCTGACTACGGCGCAGAACGCCGTTCAGGTCCTGATCAGCGCAAGGCAGGCAGCCCTTGATTGCCTGAATTCCGGCGACGACGACGGTGCGATCGCGATCCTGAACGGAGAATATGCCGATGCAGGGACGGCGTTTGCACTGGCTACGGACGATCTGATCACCGAGGCGCGCAGTGAAGCCGATGCCTTTTATGCAGACGGTGAGAAAACCAAGCGGAATTCCACATTGATACTGCTTGCACTTGCAATTCTCTGTCTTATATTCACAGTCTTCATGGCGCTCAAGGTGATCCGGGATATCACTCACCCGATCGCAGAGATCGAGGAAGCTGTGAAAGCGATGGCAAAGGGTGATATGCATTCGAAAGTTACATATGAGTCTAAGGACGAATTAGGCGTCCTTGCCGATAATCTGCGGTTTGTACTAAAGACTTTGTCCGAATATATCGCGCATATCTGCAGCAGAATGGATTCGCTTGCCGAAGGCGATCTGAGTGTCGAGATGGATATGGATTATCTCGGTGAATTCGAGTCGATCAAGCGTTCCGGAGCCAAGATCATCCATTCTCTGAATGATGCACTGGGACAGATCCACCAGGCATCGGAGCAGGTTGCAAGCGGTTCGGACCAGGTATCCAGCGGCGCGCAGGCATTGAGCCAGGGCGCTACCGAGCAGGCAAGCTCCGTAGAAGAATTAGTGGCGACATTAAGCGACTTGTCCGATCAGGTAAACCAGACGGCGCAGAACTCCCGCGACGTCAATGAGCTGATCGCCCTTACCGGCAATGAGGTAAATAACAGTAATATTAAGATGGCGTCCATGATGACAGCCATGACCAAGATCAACGAATGTTCCAGCCAGATCGAGAAGATCATCAAGACGATCGAGGATATCGCGTTCCAGACCAACATCCTTGCCCTGAACGCCGCTGTCGAAGCTGCGCGTGCCGGTGAAGCCGGAAAGGGTTTTGCGGTTGTAGCGGACGAGGTAAGAAGCCTTGCTTCCAAGAGCGCGGAGGCTGCAAAGGATACCACAGTATTGATCGGCAATTCTCTTACTGCAGTATCTGAAGGAAATCAGATCGCCGCAGAGACACAGGAGTCTCTCGAGAAGGTGGTAAGCAACGCACAGCATATTACGGAGAATATGGCTACTATCACACAGGCGACCGACGTACAGGCGGAAGGGCTCTCTCAGGTTACTCTGGGAATCGACCAGATCTCTTCTGTTATTCAGACCAACTCTGCTACGGCACAGGAAAGCGCCGCCGCAAGCGAAGAGCTCTCCGCCGAGGCGGCTAGCCTGAAAAAACTGGTTGATCAGTTCACATTTGCAAAAAGCTAGAAAGTAATCCAACACGCAAAAAGATATGACATATGGATCATATTTACACGATCCGTATGCCATATCTTATCTGTCTAATACACGATCTTCACGATATTCCCCGTCTTCCATGCCTCTGTGGTGGCGAATCCGATCTGTGTAGATTTTGTCCCGTCATAGACCGTGACTTCCGGTTTCCTCCCGCTCTCCACACAATCAATGAATTCCTGCATCTCCAACTGATACGCCTGCGCGAACCTCTCCGGGAACCCGCCGACGCATTCCGTTACCGCACCGTTCTTATCATAGATCATACACAGGTTTTTCTCCGGGACAGGGCTGATCCGAAGGGATCCTTCCGTACCGATGATCTCCGTCTCTATATGATAGCCGTGCGCCGCGGTGCGTCCGACATGGACGACGCCCATCGCGCCGTTCTCACATCTGTACATGGCGACTCCCGTCTCGTCGTCTCCTGCTTCTACGAATTCCGGATGCTTGAACGTTGTTCCGGACGCATACACTTCCACCGGATCAGAACCCAGGAACCAGCGCATCAGGTCTATATCATGGATCGCCATATCTATGAAGATCCCGCCGCTTGTCGCCGCGAACCGGATCGCCCCCTGGACCAGAGCCTCCGGATCGATCCCCGTCGCCTTCACCATATATGGGATTCCGATCGCGCCCTCTTCCACCTTCTTCTTCGCATAAGCATAAGAAGGGTCAAAACGGCGCATGAATCCCAGGAAGAACACCGCCTCCGTGTGACGCTCCACGGCTGCTTCCGCAAGACGGCACTCCTCGACCGTCACTCCCAGCGGCTTATCGGAGAATACATGCTTTCCCGCATCTAGCGCCGCCGCGATCTGCCAACAATGTTCCCCGCTTGTGGTAACGATGGCGACCGCATCCAGATCTCCATCCTTGAGCATCTCCCGGTAATCCGTATAGACATCCGTCACTCCCAGTTCTTTCTTCGCATACTCAAGTTCCTCAGGAACGATGGAACACGCTGCCTTAAGCATCGCATTCGGGATCTTATACGCAAGATTATGTGCGTGTACCTTTCCCAACCTTCCAAGTCCCGCGATCCCTACTTTCACCTTTTTCACAATATCTGCCCTCCTGTACGACGTCATTATGATCATATTATAATTTATTCTGTATCAAAATAATAAGACTCGAACACTGCCTTCGCCTGGTCGGAGAGAATAAACTCGAGGAAATCACCGGCAGCTTCCCGCTGTCTTTCATCCGCTTCTGCATTTTTCACTCTTGCGATCGGATAAAGCACACTGCCGGTCAGATCATAACTCACCGTCTCCAGGATATTTAATTCATTCTCATATCCGTAAAGATCTGAATAGTAGATCGTCCCGACTTCACAGGAACCTTCCGCAACCGCCGCCAGCACCTTGCTCACGTTATCCTGCTCGCTGATCTCCACTCCCCCTAATGCGTCCGACACCTCCTGTGCCGTGATATCAGACACATCCTCCGCTTCATCCAGCACTCCCAGATTCACCTGCGTCCCGCTGCCCTTTCTCGTCACCACTGTCACCTGATTGTTCACCACATTCGCCCGTGTGCCCTCTTCCACAAGCCCGTCTGCCTCCAACTGATTCATCTGCTTCTGTGCCGCAGAAAAGACGAGGTCGCATTCACCGCCCTCCTCGATCTGTGTAAGAAGTGTCCCGGAGCTGTCTGCATGATATGTGATCTTCACATCCTGATGTTCTTCGTTATAGAGGCTGGCAAGTTCCGTCATGGCTGGCATACCCGTTTGCTGTAGACGGCTGACAACGGATGGATCCGTCCGCCTGCCATTGGAACTGCTCAATCTTAAGAAGGTTGTTGCAATATGGAAGATCCTCACAACAGCCCCACAAATACTTGCACATTTAACTTAACAATCCCCGCTAAAATTATCCCTCTCAACAACCGATATTACAATCCATAGCGTTGATACATTTGTTCAAGATATCCCGCGTCTTCACTTACTCTTCTCAGATCATCCATAAGATTCTCATGCAGAAGAAGCTGG
>OFFP01001120.1_pt1 | contig 19491 bp, 22 predicted proteins | sample 1521431 | NCBI WGS metagenome assembly OFFP01 (sample SAMEA3504104, study PRJEB24116) | mouse gut metagenome | biome: mouse gut; feature: mouse-associated habitat; material: faeces | place: Denmark | collected 2011
CCTGCGCCCTTGCTTGCGCAGGGCGCAGCCGCTATAGTTACAAGCATGATGTACCGTGCTGGGACAACGGGGATAAAGCAAAAAAACGGGGGTGGAAAGAAAAATGGAGAGCAACAAAGAAGTTTTCCCATTTTTCTTTCCATCCCCGTGAGCTGACGGGACTGAGCAATCCCCGCGCAAGCGGGGATTGTGAGGGAACGGCCAGCTCTAAGCCTTGCAGCAGCATCACAGACAGGAGGAAAGACTATGGAAGACAGAAACAACGCTACAGCAGCCCCTATCCCCGGCCCGTTCCCACAGCCTGCAGCCAGAGGCAGGGCACAGCCAGCCCCTGCCCTGCCCGCAGGGGAGCCGGAGGAACCGATACCGCCAGACCAGGCCGTGGCCGCTGCAGCGCCGCCGCAGGCAGGGGCAGCGTCCAACAGCCCCATCTGTAAGGTGACATGTGCGGAGTCCTATTTCACCGAAGGGAGGTTCGGCCAGGACGTGGCCACATACAGCTCCTATGCGAACCGCATGACAGGCTTCGCGAACCTGGACAGCATCCAGCCGCTCTACCCTGGATTTTATGTCCTCGGGGCCATCTCGTCCCTTGGGAAGACGACATTCGCCCACCAGATGGCCGACCAGCTGGCGGCCAGGGGAGAGGGCGTAATCTACTTCTCGCTGGAGCAGACCTCCTTCGAGCTGTTCTCTAAATCCCTGGCAAGAGGGTTCTACAGGACGAAGGAGGATGAAAAGGGCAGGACGGGGGCCAGTTCCTATCCTACTCCGAGCAGCATCGACATCCGCCGGGGCGTGGCCAGCAGCAGCTATCCTGACAGGCTGGCGGAGCAGGTTGATGCATATGTACATATGGTGGGGAGCCGCCTGTTCGTTGTGGACGGGGCTTTTTCGCTCACGGTGGAGGACATAGAAAGATGCATAGAGCTGTTCATCGCCGCTGCACGCGGCCACAAGCCTGTCGCCATCATCGACTACCTCCAGATTATCGCGCCTTCAGTCGTCGGCAGCCGCCCCCTGGAGGCAAAGGCCAGCATCGACCATATCGTGCATGTCCTCAAATCCGTCCAGAGCAAGCACGGCATGACGGTCATCGTCATCTCCAGCCTGAACAGGCAGAACTACATGACGCCTGTAGATTTCGAGAGCTTCAAGGAATCGGGCGGCATCGAGTACACGGCGGACGTCGTATGGGGGCTGCAGCTGGCGGCCATGAACGATGAGCTCTTCGCGAAGGAGGGCCGGGTCAAGGAGAAGCGGGATAAGCTGCGGAATGCTAAGGCGGCGGCTCCCCGCGCGGTTGACCTGGTATGCTTGAAGAACCGCTACGGGCGGTCCAGCTACACGGCGGAATTCGAATACCATCCTGCTTCAGATGTCTTCGCCCCGGCGTGCAGCCTTCCCGCTGGCATCACAATCGCACAGTCCCCGCAGTTTTGATGGGGGCATGAAAGGAGGTGGACGCTATGTCCCAATGGGTGAGCAACGTATCAAAGAGGGCAGCCCGCCGCGCGGACCTGTATGGGTTCCTGCTGTCCAGGCACCCGGAGGCCGTGCAGCGTGAGGGGGACAGCCTGCGGCTGCTGGACGACCACAGCGTATCCGTCAGGCAGGGCTATTGCGGCTACACGGATTTCAGCAGTGGGGAGACCGGCAACTCTGTGGACTTCCTTGTGAACTTCATGGATTATGGATTCCAGGATGCCGTCGCCGCTTTATGCGGGTATATGGACATCCCGCCGGACATGCCAAGGATGCCACAGGATGCCGGCGTTGCTGCCGCAGGGCAGCCTGCCCCCAAAGAGAGGGGCGCCCGGGAGCAGCTGGAACCGCCACAGAAGCCATTCAGGCTCCCGGCACCTACGGCCGGGCCGTATAAGCAGCTGTATGCCTACCTGACGCAGGTGCGCATGATACCGGCTGCCATGGTCAGGATGCTCATCGAGGACGGCGTGCTGTACCAGGCGGAAGAGCACGCGAACATGGCATTCGTCAATCCTGAAAGGACATTCGTGGAACTGCGTGGGAGCAACAGCAGCAAGCCCTTCCATCAAGTGCAGTACGACCCGTCCAGCCCGGCATCGTTCTGGTGGTTCAAGCCGAAAGGGCTGTTCAGCAATCCAGACAGGGCCTATGTCTGCGAAGGGGCCATTGACGCCATATCCCTGTACCTGCGGCGGTCCACTGATGCGGCGGAAAGGGCGGAGGATGCCCTGTACTGCGGCATCGGTGGCGTCGCGAACCAGCAGCGCATCGATGCCATCAAGGCAGGCATGGCCGCTGGAGGATGCCCCACCATCATCGCAGTCGATAACGATGCCGCAGGGGAGGCCTGCCGCCAGAGGAACAGGGACTGTCACGCCATCGTCCCCAAGCTGAAGGACTGGAACGAGGACCTGGCATGTTTCCTGAGGGGCTTCCCTGGTGGCACGGACTGGCTGGGAAGGACTGTGTCCATGAAAAGGAATTCCGTGAAGCCGTGAGCGGCATGCCCCTTGCCAATGCCTGGAAGACATCGGCAGGGGGATGACGGGCTATCTGAAAAAAGATATATCAGCAGAAGGCTGCAGCACCAATGGTTGTATGACCAAAGGTGCTGTAGCCTATTTTTATGATTGAAAGCGGCCTTTTCGTGGCCTCCAGGTGGGCGGGTTTCCAGAAAGTGGCCTTTCTATGGCCTCCAGGTGGGTGAGTTTCCAGAAAGTGGCCTTTCTATGGCCTCCAGGTGGGCGAGTTTCCAGAAAGTGGCCTTATCGTGGCCTCCAGGTGGGCGAGTTTCCAGAAAGTGGCCTTTTGGCGGTCTCCAGGTGGGCAGGTTTCTGGAACAGGTATCCGCTACAGGGTGTAAGGGCAGCCATCGCCAGCTTCCGCCCAGCCATCTGCGACAAGCGCAGCCGACTCAGGGGCTCCGTTCCCATGCATCCGGCTGCCTGACAGGGCCGGACTGCCTTCCCGGAAAGCCAGGCACCCGCCGTCGCCACAGGGGCTCCGTCCCTTTGGGTGCCTGCATCCCCTTCCCTCGGCAGGCTGCATCTCACAGTCAGAACCATAGGCGCAGCACTGTCGTCCGTGCCACAGTCCAGTGCCGCCACACGGCGGCAGCCCTCTTGTGGAGATGCGCTCCGCAGCACCGGATTCCTCCCAGAAGCTGCCGCCAGACAGGCCGCGCAGGGGATGGGACGGCTACAAGAGCCGTCCTACAGCCATGGGCCCTGCGTGCCACTGCATCTCCCGTAGTGGCCCAGAGCGGCCCTACAGCTGCAACGGTTCCTGGCTCCAAAGGCCCTCATGGACCACGGAAGGACCATGGGAACCTGTTCCCGTGGTCCATGACGGAGCCGGTGATGCAGTAGGCTTCCGCCCTATTCGGCAAGATGCCGCTGCAATATGCCTCATAGGGGACAAAAGGGCATAAGAGGGGGTGGCACACGGTGGAAACGACGCTGAAGCGTCCTCCCCACCGTGTGGTCAGCACAGCTGACACCCCTGGTCTCCGCTGCGCTGCGACCACCCTTCGCTGCGCTCAGGGCTCTTACTGCGGCAGGCGTGCCACCTAGACGCTGAAGCGTCCAGGTGGCACGTCTGCCTTGCCCCTGCGGGGTGCCCTACGTGGGATGGAGCAGGCATCATGGCAGGCTGAAGCCCGCCAGAGGCCATCCGGCAGCAATCAGATTCATGCATATCCTGGCAGCTGGAGCAGCCGGGAGACATCTTGATAGAATAGATGCCTGCATCAGGTTGATTGAGGAGCCCGGCCTGCGCCGAGCCAGCGGAATGAAGAAAACAATGGCAGGAAGGGATGCCGAAATGAGAAGATAACCTATATGCTCAATGACTATGACGGGAACAATATCAATTGCTTTGCCACGCTGGCGGAGCTGAAGAGATATGCAAAGACATTCATGCGCGCTTGAGTGGAGCAGATTCCACACAGGGGAAAGAGGTGGCCACTATGGAAAAAAGAGACATACGTTGCAGGGCAAAATCCTTAAAGGAGCTGTTGTCCTGCTATGCGGACGAGGCTGGACGGATTGACCAGGAAGACAGGACACAGGCGCAAAGCCTGATTGTATTCGAGGTCTATGCCAGAATCAAGGATACCTTCGACATGCTGGATATGGAACCGGCATCAGCAGAACAAATCTACAAGCAGCTGATAGAGCCTTAGCGGCAGACGGGAATCCCGGCCTGCAGTTTCCGGAAAGGAGTTGGAAGAAATGGAGATTTTTCAGGAATGTTCCGGGCAGTTGAGCTTTTTCCAGCCGGACTATATAAAGGATTCTGATTGTACTATATCAACGCCCGTGATATATGGGAAACCGGATGCTCCAATCTATGGCATGGGGAAACGTATCGAGCCGCGGATGCCGGGCAGAAGAAACAGCAGCCACTTTGAGCGCATCTTCCTGGACAGTCTTCTGCCCCTGGAAGAATATGACCTGATAATCGTCCTATTCTCTGGCGGCAAGGATAGCACGGCTTGTTATTACAAACTCCTGGAGCTGGGGGTTCCAAAAGACATGATTGAGCTATGGCACCATGACATCGACGGAGGGCACCCGTCCAGGCGCATGGACTGGCGCTGCACCCAGAATTATGTAAGGAGCTTTGCAGATGCCGAAGAGGTGACGTTGAGGGTATCCTATCGCGTGAACGGCTTTTTCGGCGAACTGTACCGTATTGGTGCCAGCGAACCTATCGAGTGGATTGACCCGGAGACCGGGGACATCATGCAGTGTAGGCTCTCTCCCAATTATCTTAAGTGTAGGGAACTAAAGGAAAGATGCACCGAGGATATGGAATCCATGTTGAAGCAGTACGGTTATCGCATGAAGTTTCCGGCGAAGAGCGGAGATTTGAGCCGCCGATGGTGCTCTGCGTACCTTAAGATTGCCGTGGCTGACTCTGTTATTGCTAACTTAGATAGGCTGGAGCAGTTAGGGGAGCTCGGAGGGAAGTGCCAGAAGTTTCCCGCCAAGGGCAGCATCGGTAGTGGTAGATGGTGCAGTGCCCAGTTAAAGAGGGAGGTGGCGGATTCCGTCATCAGGAATCTTAACAAACTGGAGGAAATAGGAGGGAAGCGCCAGAAGTTCCCGGCAAAAGGCAGCACCCATCAGGGAAGGTGGTGCTCTGGCAGCTTAAAGGCATCCGTCCAGGACAGCGTGACATCGAATCTATCCCAGACAAAGGCCGATGTGAGAGTGTTGGTGGTGTCTGGGGAGCGCCGTGGGGAGAGTGCCGGGAGGGCCATGTATAATGAAATGGAGAGACACCGCACGAATGCGGAAAAGAAAGCCCACCGTATTGTCCACCAATGGCGGCCAGTGATTGACTATTCTGAAAAGGATGTCTGGGAGGTCCTGAAACGCCACAAAGCAGCCCCACACCCTTGCTACCGGGCTGGCTGGAACCGTTGCTCCTGTGCCATGTGCATCTTCTCGACTCCGAAGCTGTTCGCAGGAATCAGGGAGCTGTACCCGGAAGAATATGCCGCCCTTCGGCAGGACGAGACAATCCTGGGCTTCACGTTGGATAATGGACGCGACTTGGACGCTTTTGTCGGAGATGCCAAGTCGTGCGTATATCATGGGGATGCCCAGGCGATACATAGCCTGGTCACTGGAGGATTTGCGCCGGATGATGTCTATGTGAAAGGGGAATGGCGGTATCCGGCGGGAGCGTTCCATGGAGCGGAGGGAGGCCCCTGCTGACAGGACAGCTGCAGGGCAAGGCCCGGCTTTTGGGCCGGGCCCGATGGAGCGGGAAAATCGAATCAAGGAGGTAGCTGCTATGTTTGGAGATATCATATGTGACCGCATGCCGAACTGCGTGCCGGAATATTATCGGAGCCTGTGGGAGGACGAAGACCATCAGTCTGAACTGAGAGCCCAGCGCGAGGAAGGATATCAGGCGAACAGGGAGAAAATCAAGAATGCTATAGAGGCAGGACTGCCCATACTGGATTTTGGCGGCTATGGCTCCTGCCGGGAATGCAGCTACGCTGACAATGACACCATGACGGACGACGAGGATGACTTTGACTGCGTAATATGCATGAACCCGCTCTGCCCACTGCACAGGGAACAGGGTGCAGAGGGGGATACGGAATGAATCTGTATGGAGCAGCGCAGGCCACAGCTCCCAGCATCTGGCCCAGGGCTCCTCCGTGGCAGCTCTTCCGGCGCTGGATAGGCGGTGCCAATCTGCGGCAAAAAGGTGCGGCCCGGATTACGGAAAGTGTCGATTCTCCTTGCAATCTTTTGCCGTGTAATGTAAAATGAAAGACGAGATGACAAAAACAGGCAGGACGCAGGAGGCGGCAACCTCCAGCGCCCTTATGCAGGAGACTTGGGCTCTCCTACGACGCAGTGATGGATTTGAACAACACCTCTGTCTTCTTTAAGGGGACGGGTGGTTTTTGTGCGTTGTCCAGCGGTGTAGGGATGTTAGGCCCTGCGCCGCTTTTGTTGTCTCATCGGACTGGCGGGGGGGATGGGCGTAAGCCCGGCCCCCTGACAGCTGGACCGATGGGGACGACAGGGACAGCCATAATATATTGGCCTACCCGAAAAATATCAAAGAAAGGGGGGATACCATGTCTGTCAAAGAGGTTATGGTCTATCTCATTGTTTTCGTCTGTATACTAATCATTGGCAAAATCGAGACCGTGCTGAAGCGGAAATGGAGGGCCTGGGCTGCACGCAAACGGCGGCAGCATCCACACATCGCATCCTTCCTCTCCATCCTGCGCAGGATAGGGAGGTTCCTGGTGCGCCTTGGATACATCCTTGTGGTGATATTCATCTGTGCCGCAATCTTTTACATATTGGGGCCGCTCATTCTGATGGCTGCAGTACTCATTATCGGCCTCTATCTGGCACACTGCCTGAAGGACCGCGCCTTTCCCGGACCGTCTAAGTATGATTTGGCGGCCAAACAGGCCATGGACGAGCGTATGGCGGCCTGGAATCAAGCAGCTGAGCAAGCCAAGATGCAGAGGGATGCTTACCGCCAGGAGGCCGAGCGGTTGGATAACGAAGCCCACAGGCTGGAGTATTATGCCCGGAAGAACGGCTCTCGGAACGATGCCGCCAGGGCACAACAGCTACGGCACCAAGCAGCCGAGGCAAGGAAGAAGTCTTATTGACGTGGCTTCTGTCGTCAGGATGCCAAGAACTACTTTCCATAGGCATCTTGGCGGACCGGCCTGATGTCCCTACAGCTTCTGGTCCTTTTCGGAAGGGATGTACTCCACGATGTCCTGGACTTTGCAGTTGAGAATCCTGCATAAATCGTTTAGGGTCTTTGTGGATATGTCCTTGTTGTGCTTAAGGCGGTGCAGGGTGCTGTCCGAAAGGTTGTGTCTTCTGGTGAGAGTGTACCAGTTCTCTTCCGATTCTTCCAGTGTCTTCCAGAATGGGGAATAGCTAATCATCACGGTGCCTCCTTGATTGATACCTTTAAGCATAGGCTATATTTTTTTAACTGAATATCTTCGCAATAACGAATATATACAGCAGATGGGGAGGGGGAAGGCTTACGGAATGAAATATTTTGTGAGGAGGTCAAAAATAAAGGGATGGAAAAAACGAATAGCCGTTCTTGCATATATGGCTGCCATCGTTGCAGCTGCCGCCGGATACTGTAGCTACAGGCAGCTGATGGACGGCGTGCTGATAGTGCAGTATCTTGATTCTGTGGCAGGGAATCTGGACTGGCAGGCTGTCCGCATGAGGGTGATAGTGCCAGAGGACAGATACAGGGAGGGATGGACAGAGGATGCCCTGCGGATGTATGCGATAATCCGGAGCCGGAACGTGCCAGACCGGATAGATATAGCGATATACGGCAGCATGGAGGGGTTCCGGGAGTGCGAGGAATACGCGGAAGCATCCTATGAAAAATAAGATACGTATGGCAGGAAGGAGAAGGAAAACATGAAGATACTTTATGCATTGGGATATTTGTATATAGCAGCCGGGGCGGCCTGGAGAATCGTCTGCCTGTTACGCAGGAAGGGGAGCTGCAGGTTCCGCTCCTGCCCGTTCCGGAAGGACTACACCAGCAGCTCCTGTTTATACTTTCCGTCCAGTGGATGTACCAAATGCCCGCCGACGGAAAGCGAAAGGGTGGCATATGGGAATTCAGCTGAAGGAATCATTGAAGCCATATTGGAAAAAGGAAGGCAGGAGCCGTAAGGTATCGTATATCATAAGGAGAATTCTGGCAGGAGGGGATGGAAAAGGACACCGCAATGGAACTGGCTTTTATTGTGGCGACCTTTTCCGGCTCCGGGAACTGATGCTGAAGGCAGGCATCGAAAGGATATCCAGCGGCATGCCGGCCCTTACCTGCTGGCTGCATCACTCATCATCTTCCGCAATAATTTCGGACGTCTCTACACCGAGGGCATCTGCAAGGCGTTCGATGACAGCCCTGGACGCACAATGCAATGTTGAACCGGGACTTTTTTCGTATCTTTTGAGCTGTTTTACAGTCATCTGGGCAGCATCTGCCAACTGTTTTTCAGTCATGCCTTTTGCTTCCCTAATCGCTGGCAAATCAGTGGTGTACCTGTAAAGCTTAAAATATTTTGCGGTAAAGTGCTGGGATAAAAAGCAGCCAAGATATTTGTTTGTGTCATGGCCCATGCATTTGGACAATAACTCAAATGCCCTTATTAACATATGTAGGACTTCTTTGTCTGTCATGAAATTGGGCCGTAAGTCGAAAAGTCTCCTAAAGCATTCTTCCGTAAAGGTAGGAGAACCTTCAGAATACGGTATAAAGCGCGAAAGCTTCTCACCAACCCCCCCATCATGATAGTTATGCCGGCAATGGTGCTGGCTAATCTCATCGATGATGCCCAGCATCGCTCCATAGATACTGGCCGGGGATGTAAGACATGCATCGTCAAAAGGACTGAAGATTGGGCTGTCCGCAACTTCGATATCAAGACGCTCAGGGCAGTCATCCTCCGGTGCAATGATGCCGATGCTGTACGGTTTGGGGACATCCTCGGCCGGGTCATAGCCGCGCTCGGTGTCGCTCCCGCAGGCAGTGATATGTAGCACTACTGTATTTTCGTTTTTGTCATACTCAGCATAGGCCTGATGCAGCTGGTATCCGGCAGAGTTGCCGAGATTAAGGGCGTTTGCAATCTCGTCCATGCCCTTCTCGATTGCATCCTGTAAATTCTCTCCTGTGATGGACAGGCCCGTTACTGTCTGATATGTATTCATAGTCTATCTCCTCTCGTAATAAATATTTCCATTCCACAGGATGGACATCCTGTGGAATGAAGTGCCATTATAGCCCGTGATGCTCCATGAAAGGACCTGGGCTGGGGACGATGCGGTCTTTCTGGCAGCCCCAGTCCATGGGATTCCTTTGTCGGTACAGGCAGCGGTCATCTTCCATCCAGACCGAAAAGCAGGACATATGTGTCTACGTCCAGATGCTCCTCGACCCATTTTTTCGGGTCAAAATCCGGCTCGCAGAAGATTGCTTCGCCACTCGCCCAGCTATCGGGACTCAGCCTACGGGAATACTTCCCTTTCGGGCCGCTCTTCCCATAAAGGAACAGCTCGCCGTCCTCTTTGCGGTATAGCGTCTCCGTGAGGCGGTTAAGGTCCGTGGCCTTGCCATAAGACCGGCTGCCGATTTCCTCTGCCGTACTGGTATCGTACAATTTTCCTGCGATGATTTTTTTCATGCTGTCTTCCTCCTCGTATGATATATTTGTCTGGTTCCCCAGACGTGTCCAGGGAACCGGGTCCTTCCGTGCCAGATACATGTAGCGCTTACTCCGTGGCATGGCCAAACAGTTCGAGGTATGTATCCGCATCCAGCTTCTCTTCGGCCCATTCAGCCGGAAAGAAATATGGCTCACAGATAATGGTCTCGCCATTGAGCCTGTCGAGGTAAGACAGCTGGTGGGCATAATAGATGTCCGGACTGTTCTTTACATGCAGGAACAGTTCCCCCGACTCTTTGCGGTAGAGGGTTTCCTCGACATAGCCAAACCCTTCGCGTCCGTCATTCGACCAGCTGCCGATTTCCTCTGCCGTGCTCGTGTCAAAAAGGCATCCAAAGATGATTTTTTTCATGGTCTCCTCCTTTCATGGAATCAATAGGTCCTTATGTGATTATGCATTAGGCCCAGCCGCCATATGGTAGGGCGATTGCTTCGGCTCTATAAGGCGGACTTAAGAGCTGGACCCTGCATAGAACCATCTGTTTTTGGCACGGAATCATTTGACCCGCCCCAGCTTATCGCAGGGCACGAACCGCTCCCCGTCCCAGACGGCATGGCTGATTTCTGTCTTTTTGCCCCTGCGGTCTTTCTGCCCATAGCCGTACACCTGCCCCGTGCGGGGCTCGAACACCATAAGGTCACCAGCATCCCCAGGCTGCGCGCCTGTGTAGATGCCGACGCGGCTGCTGAAGTCATAACTGCCTGTCGGCGTCATTATACAGACCCAGGGGCGGCTGTAGCGCCTTTCGTTATAGCTGCCAAAGCTCTTGATGGTTTCCATGGCTGTTCCTCCTTCTCCCCATATCGCCGGGGCAGCGGTATTTTTGCTGGGGGCGGGCTCATTCCTATATGACCGCTCCCATTGTTCTTCCGAATCACATGTCATATACCTTCCCTGCCTCCCGGAGCAGGTCAATGCTCCTGCGGTATCTCCTGTAGGCCTGCTGCAGCTTCCAGCTATGGGAGTCAGGGTCCAACGGCCTCTCAGAGTCGAGCTCCGTGCAGCGGCCATGGAGCCGGTTCGTCAGCTCGTTGGGCAGGCAGGCCAAACGGCGCGCCTTCAGTTCGCCGGTTGCGGTGTCATATATGTTGGCCAGCAGCGCTACGCCAAACATACCGTCCGACAGTTGCGGATAGTACATCGCCTCAGGGCGGAGCCGCGGCTCAAAGTGGACATCGCACCAGGGCTGCCCACCGAACCTGTACAGGACGAACAGCAGGCCGTGTACATCGGCCAGTGCCATCTGAAGCCTGCCGTTCCGGTAGTCCTGGAGCTCCTCTTCCATGATGTGGGGCAGCCCCATGGACAGTTCCCAAGTGCCGTCATAGCTAAGCTCCGTCATGGCATGGTCCGTCATCATATCGGGGTAGCGTTTCCCCACCTTCAACGTCCTGCATGCAGCGTTCCTGATGATAGCCATAGTCAAATCCCTCCTTTCCTTGTCCTGAATCGCCTTTGTTTTTGTGTTCGTTCATTTCATACGTTCATTATAGACGAGAATTCAATCGATGTCAATTAAAATAATCACTTTTAATAACATAAAAATATACAAAAGTTATTATAAAAGATTGTGCAAAATTACGATTGACATAATCATATTTGTTTATACAAGAGGAATTAAAAGTGATTGATTACTGCGCGGATTTGTGGTAAGGTAATATTGAAGCAAAAGAACAGCCGGGAGGATTTATCATATGAAAGATATTAATGAGAACACTATGGGCGGAAGAATCCGCAAAGCGCGAATCGGTTGCAAGCTGACGACCGATGAGCTTGCCAGAGCAGTCGGCGTGTCGCAGAATTACATCAGTGTGATAGAACGGGACGACAGGAAGCGGGCTTCTCCTGCCCTCCTCCAAAAAATCGCAGCGGTCACGGGGGCATCGCTCGTATGGCTTAAAGATGGCGAATCTGCCGTGACGGAAGCTTCCTATTTCATGGACATACCATTGCTCTTGACTATAATCATGCACCAGGAACAGAAGGTGACGAAGGAACTTGTGGCATCTGTGCTAGGCATCGATATCGAAGCTGTAGATAGAATCCTTTCCGGGGAAGCCGAATATTGCCCACAATGGGAATCAGGCCTTTCGAATCTTGCGCAACGGCTGGATTTGCCAGCCATACGGAAAAAGATGCGCGTCCTGGATTCCTTCCTCCAGCAGGAAGAGGAGAAGAAACGCAACGCAGCACTGTTCTGGTCCATCCGCAAGGCCATCTCAAAGATGGAGAAATGCAGCTTCTGGTTTGCAGGCCAGCCAGTCATGGTCCAGGATGAGCCGGAATATGTCCTGTATGTTCTGCAAGGTGAGGACGGAATAGAAAAATGGAGCGTGCAATACTATAGTTCGATGCTTGATGTGGATGATTTGGACATTGTCTGGGACCGGGCAGATGCCCTTTACAAAGACATAGCAGCAAGGACCCACGTCGCGGTTGCATTCTCAGATAAAGAGTCATATGACAGATTCTACAATTATTATTACAGGATAATATCGGACAACGATGCCAGGACATCGATGGACGGTATGTACGAAGTAGAGATAATTGATATCCTGCTTCTTTTGGTGGATGGTGCCACTGGGGATGTTATAGACATAATTAAAATGCTATAGGGCTGCAATGGTGCATTAGGCTGTTTGGCCATCGCTATGGCGATGGCCCTGCAGGTGGATTGACATACATTCAGCGAGGCTGGTGCACAGCCTTGTACAATCAGATGATTTTGGAAAGGAGCGGCAGACATATGGGAGCAGCGAAACGATTTGAACAGAACCCAGGCAACAGCGCAATCTGCTATTACAGGTACTCCAGCGATGCGCAGCGTGACGTGAGCATCGAGCAGCAACGCGAGCAGGCGCATGAATACGCAAAACGGAATGGCATGAGAATCATCAAGGAGTATTCAGACTCAGCCATATCCGGCACCAAGGATGACAGGCCCGGCTTCCAACTCATGCTGCACGAGGTGGAAATGTCGCGCCCTGCCTATCTCATCCTCTGGAAGACGGACCGGCTCTCCCGTGATAGGTATGATGCGCCGATAGCGAAGAAACGCCTGCGCGACTGCGGTGTGAAAATTGTGTATGTAGCGGAGTCATTGCCGGAGAACGAGGCGGAACAGATACTGCTGGAATCCATATATGAGGGCATGGCGGCATCCTTCATTTATTCGCATCGGCAGAACGTATTACGCGGATTGAAGTACAATGCCGAGAACTGCCTGTATAACGGCCGGAAGACACTGGGCTACAAGGGGCAGGTGAACATGAGGTATGAGATAGACACCGATACCGCGCCAATAGTGGTGAAAATCTACAAGGATTATGCCGATGGTGTCGGGATGCAGGAGATTGTCGATGAGCTGAACGGTGCCGGCTACCGCAGCGTGTACGGCAGGCCGTTTTCAATCAACAGCATACGGCACATCCTACGGAACAGGTCCTATCTGGGGGAATATAAATATGATGACGTGCTTATCCCTGATGGTATGCCGCGGATTATCACGGATGAGCTTTTTCAGCGTGTGCAGGAAAGATTGGCATATAACCGCCGCGGAGGGCGGACCACAGCCATGCCGCCCGCCCAGGAAAAGACGGAGAATCCAGATTTCTGGCTGACCGGGCATATCGTCTGCGCGCATTGCGGTGGTACGGTCTGTGGCACCTGTGGGACCGGAAAGCATGGCGAGCGGCACTACTATTACATGTGCATCAACCGCAAAAAGAAGAAATCCGCTGCCTGCAGGAAAAAGAATGTCCGAAAAGATGTGGTGGAAAGCATCGTCATGGATATCCTCATAGAAACAGTGAACAGCCCTGCCATGCGCATCCTCACTGGACAGCAGGTATATGAACATTACAGCCGTCTGCACAGCAGCGATGACAGCTACCGGCGCTCCCTGGAGAATAAAATCAAAGAGACGGAAAAGACGCTTGGCAACATAATGAAGGCCATCGAGGCGGGCATCTTTAATGAGACCACTCAGAGTCGCATGTTGGAGCTGCAAAAGCAGAAAGGGCTGCTTGAGGACGAACTCGCGGCAGAAAGGCTGCGGGAACAATACAGCCTTAAGCCGGAGCATGTGGTGAAGTACCTGGAGTCCTTTACCGGGAATCTCAAAGACCCGGAAGTAAGACGGCGCGTGCTTGAACTGCTGATAAATAAAATCATCCTATCTGATGATAGTGTGGCCATCACCTTCAACTTCTCCGATGACAGGCGTGAGTTTGACCTTGCCGAGATGACAGCGCTGATAGAGAACAGGGAAAAAATACTGAAGATTCTTGACAGTCACGAATCTCTTATATATAATGGTGGATATAAGGATACGGTAGTTGGAGACAGCGATTTTTTTGTCCAAGGGGTTCGGAAACTTCGCGTTTAACTCCATGCATGAAAAGAAGCCGCAAATCCAGATTTTTCAGTAAAATCAAGGGTTGCGGCTTTTTTCGCGCATAGTGATTATTAGGATATTTAATGCCAATTTAGGCCTATCAAAAAGATTTTTGTTCAGAATTTGTCCTGGTTATTTCCCAACTGTTTTTCATTGTTTCAAAATTGACTGCCAACGGTATGAAAAGTCCAGGTGTTTTAAAGGCAACGCAGCCAGCATTCCAATGTCTGATAATTGAACCCATACATAGGTGAAAAGACACCAGAACAGAGGATAAAAACGTTAAAGGAGAAATTTTACAAACCGGCAACTTCGTACTGTTTTTTCATAGTGTTCAGGAGCAGGTTCCTGATATAGTCTTTCTGATAATCCTGCGTTTCCTGAAGGCTGTTTTTGTTAATAAATCCGCCGCCCATGGAAGCGTGTCCGCCGCCGTGTCCGATATCCTGCAGGGCTGTATGCAGCAGGTTTCCGGCATGGATGTCCGGATTTTCCGAACGTACAGATATCTTTACGCCGTCTTCACGGAATGAATATACGGCAGCTACATCCACCTCGGTGAGGGAAAGTATGAAATCTGAAATGATTGCCACAAGGGCATCCGGGCATGAAAAGGGAATGTATGAAAAGCCAGCCTTACCATATAGTTCAATGCTTTTGATTGCCGCGCCATAGGCTTTCAGGTCAGCCAGTTCCAGGTTGTTTTTTTCCAGTTTTGACAGCTTCTGTTGGTCGCAGAGCGGAAAAAGATATCCGAACATTTCAATATCCAGTTCAGTCACATCTCTTGTAAACTGCAAAGTATCCATTTTGATTCCATAGAGCAGTGCCGTCGCCGTATCCTTGTCCGGATTGTTTCCAGACAGGGCGAAATATTCAGCAATTAGTGTTGCGCAGGCTCCGGTAATACGGATGTCCTGATATTGATACTTAACTGGAACGAAGGTGGGATGATGGTCAATACAGGCAATTTCATCTCCTACTAAATCGGTTGCGTTCCCACCGTGTTTTTGCATATCGACACAGATAATCCGGTCTGTTCTACGCATATCTTTCACGAGATTTTCGTAGGGCGACATCCGGATGTGGCAGGCATCCAGCAATCTGGAAGCACTCAGCTTGTCAATCCGCCCGTCATAACACAGTTCGGATTCCGTCCCGTAAATTTCGAGCAGTTTTTGCAGGCCATATGCGGAAGCAATGGCGTCCGGATCCGGAAAATTATGAGTTTGGATATAAACAGGATGCCCCTGACACAACGTTACCAGTTTTTTTAAGTCACGCATGCTAAAGTTCTCCTCTGATGTAAATACTTAAATTCAAGCTGTGTGTATTTTATCATCTTTTTTGAGGTTTGCCAATATGTCAACTGTCCTTTTGCGGCTGCACGATGCCGGCATTTGACGGTTTCGAAATATGTAAGGGATGCCGGATAAATGTTTCAACTGCGCCAGACTACGACATCCTCCAGGTTTTTCCGCGGCCGTGCCGGAGGAGATTCGTCAGCATAAACAAATGCAACGGCTGCAACCAGCTGCCCTTCACAGTCCAGCCATTTACATAATTCCGAATATGCAAAATAAATATCGCATATCCACAGGCTTCCGATTCCTTTTTCAGAAGCGGCAAGAAGCATATTTTCTATGGCAGCGCCCTGGATATTACAGATTTCTGCAACCCGTTCTTCCGTTGTCATTTCTGATGGAATGCTTTTGCCCAGGGTGTTGACAACCAGGACAATCACAGGGGCATTGGCAATGGCGTCAACTGTATATTTTGCCGAACTAATGTACTGCCTGCTTTCCGGAAGTAATGGAGTTTCTTGTTCTTCCCTGGAAATTCCCCCTGCGAAAAGCGTTCAGCATTTCCTCTTTTTCGTACTCCTGCACCACAATAAACTTCCAGGGCTGTCGGTTTTTTGAGGAAGGGGCTTTTATACCGCTTTGGATAATCTCTGTAATATCATCTTGTGATATGGGCTTATCCAGGAATTTTCTGATACTTCTTCTGTTGTTGATTGCAAGAATCATATTACGCACCTTCCCATTTTGTTTTTCCGGCTGATGTCTTTAGTATAGCATATCGCAGACGCTGGCTGCAATCAGATAAAAAATGGAAAACTTGATCCAGCATTTTCGGGAGATGCAGTTTCCGCTTACTGTAAGCGCCAGGGGGCGGGAGGTGAGATGACAGCCCGGGCATCAGAGCAAAAAAGTGCCAAAAGACTGCCACGCCCATGCATGGCATCCTCTGACACTACTTACAATCTTAAACCTTTCGGACAAAGAAAAAGAATCCACTTCAGCGGTCAACTGAAAACGTGGATTCCAAAAAATGCTGGTAGCCGGACTTGAACCGGCACGAACTAATGTTCGACAGATTTTAAGTCTGTTGCGTCTGCCTATTCCGCCATACCAGCAGAATACATAAACCGTTACTTTCCCGCGCTGGGTATAGTATAGGAAGATAATGGATGGGGGTGGATTCGAACCACCGAAGCAATTTGCAGCAGATTTACAGTCTGTCCCCTTTGGCCACTCGGGAACCCATCCATACAGGCATTATTCCTGACCGTATAAGATTATAGCATAATTCCCATAGAGTTGCAAGAATTATTTATCCCTTCTTCAACCTCTTCTTCAACAAGGATGAAGTGCCAGTATCAATGCAATGCCCGCCGGCGCTATTTATATTGAACCGGCACGGAGTCGTCCCCGAGAGATTTTAAGTCTCTTGTGTCTGCATATTCCACTATCCTGATCCTGCCAACATGCATGATAATCATTGTCATCAATTGCCGGACAGTATTCCGCCAGTGACAAATCCTGATTGGCAATGTATATTTTTCGGTTCATCAGTGGGTACTCATCTCTAAAGTTACAGGTGGTATACCGTAATGTCTGTGCAATCACTGCCTGGCAGGATCTTACCGCAGCAGGTGGGCTAAAAGCGCTTCGCAGCCTTCCTTCACATCACGGTAAGTAGCATCGAAATCGCCGGTGTACCAGGGGTCGGAAATGTCGCGTTCCGAGCCGGCGAAGGACAGGAGTTTGTAAATCTTGCCCTCCGGGTCGCCGCCCAGCATGCGGTGCATGTTGCGGATATTGGCGCTGTCCATGCCGATGAGATAATCGTATTTTCCGTAATCGGAGGGGGTAAGCTGGACGGCGCACTTTCCCGCACAGCCGATGCCGTGTTCCGCTAGCTTCCGTTTGGCGGGCGGGTAGACGGGATTGCCTACGCCGTTCCAGATTTCCTCTGTGCTGGTGGCGGCGGAGGCGATGTGGAAGTCTTTGGAAAGACCTTTTTCAGCTACAAGGTTCTTCATGAAGAACTCGCACATGGGGCTTCTGCATATATTGCCGTGGCAAATAAAAAGTATTTTTATCATTTTTCCATAACTCCTTAAATGTTCTGTATTTCTTCTCAAATGCTTGATTTTACAGGTTTTTTCGACTGTTCCTACGTTCAGTGTTTCCAGAGTATTTTCTCAAATCGTTTCATACTTTCTCATATTTGTCCCTGTAAAATTGGTAAATTCGTTGGTAAAGTAAGCAGCTTTACCAATGGGGTTTCTAAGAATTCACTACCCGGTGCAGTTCTTCTTTCGCGTCATCAAAGTTTACATGGGTGTAAGTATTCAAGGTTACACTGATGTCTGCATGACCCATGATGTACTGTAAAGTCTTAGGGTTCATTCCCGACTTCGCCATATTAGAGCAAAAGGTGTGCCTGCATACATGAGGGGTTACTTTTGGCATTTGAATACGATAAATCTTGTTGTACTTTTCAATGATATGTTCCAGATATTTCTCCCAGTGAAGGGCAACCTTTGGCATATCATTCTTATCCAGACACAAGAAACGGATATAACCATCTACCATAGGCTCAACTTTTGGTATTTCCCGATTGGCAATCATTCTGTGAAAACAAGCTGCTACTTCTTCTGTCATAGGAACATAGCGAACACCATTTTCCGTTTTTGGCTCCTGAATCACATATTCCATCTGTGATGTACGCTGTAGCTGATGGTCTACCTTAATACGCATTTCTCCAAACTCAATATCAGGTATTGTCAATCCGCAAAACTCCGAAATACGGAGTCCCGTATGAAAGAGGATGTAGATTGCGTCATAGTATTTACTGAAATGAGTATCTTCCTGAATAAACTTAAGTAAATCCCTTTCCTGTTTCCGGGTAATCGCTTCTCTGGTAACAGAATCATTGACAATCACCGATGCCAGTTCAAACCCAAATGGATTTTTACGAATCAGGTCGTCATCTACAGCCATCTGAAATGCGGGTCTGAGAACACCACGGATAGAATGAATGGAACTATATCCTCTGCCATCCACCTGCTGAAGCTTAATGAGCCACGCCTTTGCGTCTGACAAACGTACCTTATCAATACGCTGCCTGCCAAATGCTTCTTTTTTCAAGACATTGATGACTGTTTTATATCCGGCAACTGTGTTGTGGCGGACTCCTGTTTTCAGGGACACATACTTCTCCACCAGCTCCAGTACCGTGTAATTGCCGCCATTGGTTACGATATGGTCAAATAAATCCGCTTCAATCTGTTTTTCTTTCTCTCGTAATGAAAGTTCCCGCTTCTTGCCTTTTGGCATTGGGTCATTCTTATCTAAACGCCAACTGTAAACATTTTTCTCTTTTCCGTCCTCGTCAATATAACGGAACCGATACCTCCCATCTGTGCGCTGATACTCGCCCTCACGTAAAATACGATTACGGTTATCTCTTCTTTTCTCACTCATCGAACCTCTCCTTTCAAAAAAGGAGAGTCAGACTTGCAAAATTATCATACCACAAATCTGACTCTCCGTATAGCTTTATCATAGGATTCCGGCAATCTGCCGCTCTTTTTCAGGATTTTTTATACAGCAGTTGCCTGGTCTAAATATCGTTCAAATTTTTCACGTTTAATTAAAACCCTGTTTCCATTCATCACGTAGAAATCTTCATTGGGATGTGTGTCAACAAGAGTCCGCAGCTTTCCTTCGCCGATATGATAATATCCGGCTGCTTCTTCTATGGTCAGCGTATATCTACGCCAAACAGGAATATCTGAATAATCTTTTCCATCAATATTCATCTTTTTATTTGCCATAGGCAGTTGTCCTCCATAACTGTTGTTGTCGCGGCAGTCGCCAAATGGATGCGCAGGCATATCCGCTTGGCTCATTGCTCACGCACATGAAAAAGCCAGACAGGGAAGGTCGGCAACGAAGTCCGGCAACGGGCGCGGGAAAACCATGAAACTAATCCTTGTCTGGCAGTTGGGTTATTTTATACTTTTTCTTTTATTTTTCTGTT